>Ga0079301_1000997_pt1 | contig 13485 bp, 13 predicted proteins | sample Wag4_2014_7_11_3_FD_74797 | JGI IMG/M metagenome (GOLD analysis project Ga0079301, IMG submission 74797) | Fresh water mixed with fracking chemicals microbial communities from Ohio, USA - Utica-2 Time Series FC 2014_7_11 | ecosystem: Engineered > Industrial production > Chemical products > Input...
CATGTGGCCCGGTACGAATTCGGCTCGTCCGGACTCAGGACGATCGCCCCGTCCACGACCTGCTCGTACAGGGGGACGGGGCGATCGCGCCAGGCCCGGATGCCACTCGGGGTCAGCCAGGCCAGGCCCCCGAGCAAGAGGCTCAGGGAAAGGCCCCCTTGCACGACACGACTGGACACGAGGCGTTTCCGGGTCGCGGGGACGAGCTCGTGAAACCCGGCATGTTGCGGGGAGACCAGGATGTGCCGGTCTCGGTCACGGGTCAGGTGCCACGGGAGGCTTCCGGCCTCTTCCCCCGACGTCTCGTCTCCGGCGGGGCCATGGAAAGGCACGGCCAGGAAGCGCTCAGGCAGCGCCTGACCGAGCGGCCGCAACTGCCATGCTCCCTCCGTGGGCATCTCCGCTGGCCAGTGCACCGCGATGACACGGTTGTCAGGGCCACGATACCAGCGCCAGCCCGACGTCATTGGACCACCTCCCGGCGCCGCCCCGCCACCAGCCGGCCCCGCGGGTCGGTCCCGATTTCCTGATACAGGCCCGGTGCCGGTTGTCGCCCCTCCTCGAGGCGCTTCCCGCTGGCCACGTCGTACCAGCCGGTGTCGCCGGAGGAGCGATCCGATCCTTGATCGCGGTCCTTGTCCTCGAATGCTCCCGCTGCGACCACTCCGGGCAAGTCCCATGCCGGATCGACGGTCCGGGCGTCAGAACCCAGCCAGAGACGGACCTGGCCTTGCTCTGGACCCTGCAACCGCCGAACACGCTCGATGGGCACGAGGAGAATCTGGCCCCGAGCATCCGAGGTCAGGGCGAGTTGATCACCCGAGCGGGGTTCCGGACCATCGGGCTTTGGCAGCTTGGCCAGAGCGATGCCGAGAAACCCGGGCTGGCTCGTGCCTGAATCGAGGCTCACGAAACGATCGTTGGGTTCGAGGCGCACGGCGAAGGCCCCCGTGAAGGCCCTGTCTCCGCGGGGCATCAGGGGGGCGTGCCGGGCCACGGGAGGATCGGTCTCTTGCAGGTTCGTCACGAGGCTGAAGGCCATGGCCAGAATACCGGTTCCCACCAGGCCCAGGGCCACGAGTCGCTCGGCCGCCCGGGCCGGGAACGGCGGCTTGCCCGCGCTCGCCCGCTCGCGACGCCAGGGGTGGAACGTGCCCTTCACCTGGGCCAGCCGCGTCGGGGAGAGCGTGTGGCCCAGCCAGTCGCCCCGAACGTCCTGCTGCCAGGTCGCCCAGGTGAAGAAGCCGGCACGTTCCTGCTCGGGGTCGATCACCAGGCCTACCTGGAAGGGCCATTCGAAACGCTCACGGTGCGTTTCCTGGTCGGGTTCGGAATAGAATACCCCGTGGCCCGGGTGCGTGTGGTACCACCCCACGACCACGTTCGGGATCGTGGCCGAACCTGGGCCGGCCGTCGGGCGAGGCTTCGCGAAACGGGCCTGGCCGGGCCGGGTCACGTGGCGGGCTTCCCGTGACCCAGTGCCCAGGACCCGCTGGAGGGCCTGGCTGGCGGAATCGCCCGGCGCCAGGCCGTGCTCCCGTACCGAGATGAAGTCCTCGGCGCGCAGCGTGAACTCGTCGCGGGTGCCGAGCCCGTTTTTCCCGGGCAACAGATCCTCGATCAGGATCGTGAAACCATCCGGATGCACCACGACCGAGCCCAGGAGAAAGCCACCCGTCTCGGCCCCGGCCACGCGCGACTCATTTGCCGCCTCATGCAGGCGCACCCACACCGCTTCGTCCACGGCGATGCGGTGGGGGCATCCCTCGGGAGAGTCCCAGAGCCACCAGCTCGTCACGTCAGCCATGCGCCGTCACGTCAGGATGCGGGTCGAGAGAGGGAACATCTCGGGCAGCTTCTCCATCATCTCGCGATGCCAGGTGCCCGCCGCCTGGTTGAGGAAGTGCTCGGCCCCGGGGTTCACCGATCCCTGCCCCAGGAAGGCCGTCATCGTGTAGAGACGGCGGCACAGGTCGGCCAGCGTGAGCTGGGGATCCGCCCAGTCCTGCTTGCTGCCGTAACAGGTGTGGCCGTTGTCCCAGCGGATGTTCGGGTGCCAGACCTTGGTCCGGAAGTAGACCTCCGGAGCCAGCGGCTTGAAGGGGTCGGTGGGCAGGAAGATCTCGAGCACCAGGGGGGGCTGCTGGCGCTCGCCCAGAGGGTCGAGGATCTCGGGCTCCCAGTCGAAGGCCCGGGGTTTGAGCTCCTGCACGAAGCGGTCGACCTGGTGGCGATAGTCCTTCGACAGGCTCTTGCCCTTGACGACCATGTCCCCGATCGCCACGCCGCGCAGTTCGACCCGGTACTTGCTGGGCGCCTTCCGGGTCGCCGGGTCGAGGAACTCCAGCACCGTGAAACCGAGCAGCCCCGTGTTCGTGTCCCGATCGAAGTTGGTGTCCCGGATGGCCTTCATGCTCTCGAGGTGCCGCGCGAGCTGCTGGTTGAGGACCGTCGCGAGACTCATGCACTCCTCCCGGCCGCCACGCTGGCATCGCTCGAGAGCATCAGGTGGGCACCGTTCGGCACGACGTCCGCGAGCACGTCCTCGCCCGTCAGCACGTTGCCCTGGTAGGCCAGGATGTACCGGCGGGCCTCTCCCCGGGAGTCGAGCTGGGGCAACTCGAGGGCCTCGACGATCCCGCCCAGGGTCTCGTCCACCGTGGCATTGTCTTCCAGCTCCAGTTCGTGCCGCCCCTGTGCGCGCTGCTTCAGGCCCCGGTCGAGCACTTCCACCACGTAATGTCCCATCGCGTTTCAAGCCTCCATCAATCGGGTCATGCGCACCAGGGCCTCGCCCTCGTTCAGGGCCCTGAACACTCCCCACGTCTCGTTCACCGGATCCAGCACCCAGGCCGTCGCACGGGGACATGCGACCGGGTGAAATTTCGTCAGGTGCAGCTCCCGGTCGGTCTCCGAGAGGAAGATGCCGTGGCCGGGATGCGTGTGGTACCACCCGACCCATTCGAGGTCCGGATGCATCTGGCGCGAGTCCCATGCGGCCCTGATCCAGCTCTCGGCCGGCAGCACCGCATGGACGTGCGAGGCCGAGCCGGCCTCGAGGGGCCAGTGCTCCACCACCTCGACGTCCCCCTCGCCCGGCCGTCCGAGCAGGACCCCGGCGCATTCCGCCGGCAGGGCCTCCCGGGCCCGGTGCCAGAGGCGGTCGAGCAGCGAGGTGTGCATCGAGACCCGGAGCGTCTCGTGCTGGAGGCGCACGGGCGGGAGCGGGGCTTCCGGAGCCTGCTGCATCCGTGATTCATCCATGGCCTGGCCCCCCGAGGGCGAGGGCGATCGCCATTCCCGCCGTCATGCCGAGGCCCGCGAGCCATGGCGTCCAGTCGAGGCGGGCGACCTGGCGTCCGCTCCGGACGAGGCGGGTACCGCAACCGGGACACCGTCCCTCCTGCGAGATCCAGTGGGTTCCGCAGAGCCGGCGTTCACAGCGATTGCCTGGACAGGTGAGACCCTGGTGGTTGCACTCAGCGACCTGGCAGGCCACCCGGTCACGCGTGCGTCCCAGGCGCTCCTTGAGCGCCCGGGACAGCCGGGACCCGGCATGTTCCGTGACCACCGAGCGAGGCACGACCCCGGCCCAGTAGCCGCCCAGCCAGCCGACGACCACGGGGGCGATCGCCCATCCGGGAGTACCGGGCAGCGTGCGTTGCCAGAAGCCCAGGACCCCGGCCAGGGCCCCCGAGCCGAGGGCGAGCAGCCCGATGGCCACCGGGCGCTTCCAGGCCAGGATGCTCGGCCGCCACATGCGCCACCCGAACGCGGGCCCGAAGCCCAGCGCCAGTCCACCCAGGCCCAGCACCACGGCCCGGATGAGCGGTTCCTCCTGGCATGGGACCGCGAGCATCGTGAGCACGGCCGCCGATGCCCCGAGGCCTCCCAGGCCCAGCCCGATGGACCAGCCGAGGCTTCCCGACGGCCGACCGCTTCCTCCCCCGAGCACCCGGACGGCCCCGTGCCGTCGACCAGCCTGGTTGCAGATCCGGTAACCGTCCTGGATGCGGGTGGTGGCGCCGCACGTGCTGCAGAGGGTCTCAGCCATGCGCGGCCTCCCTCGCGATCGTCGGCCACCAGAGCGTGATCTCGGGATCCGTCAGCTGGCGCAGCGGCAGGCCCCCCGGGACGCCGAGGTCCGCGAGCGAAAAGGCCGTCACGGGGTGGTCCGGCCCCACGGCCCAGCTCGAACCTGGCGGACGGGGCGAATGGCCGCAGGCCGGACACACCACCTCGTGACCCTCCGACCAGTGCCAGGCGGTCGTCGCATGGTCACAGGCCTCGCAGGTCCAGGGTTCCACCCAGGTACCGCGGGCCAGGCCGATCCAGGTCTCGGTCAGGAGGTCGGCGATCGCCCACAGCTCGCGCAGCGGGCGATGACGGTCGAACCCCTCGACCTCCCGCAGGCGCCCGGGAACGTGGTTCGGGCAGTCCGGGCGGACCTTCCGCTGGAAGCGGTTGACGGTGTGGTCGCACGTCTCGTAGGCCACGAAAGCGCCGAGGGCGGGTTCTGGCCAGACCTGGTCCGGGTCGTCCGGTCGCAGGCCTGCGTGAAGGATCTTGAGGGCTTCCTGGACCTGCATCGCCCCGATGATCGAGGCCATCGTGGGGGTGGAGGGCACCGAGCGCGCCTCCTGGGCCTGGCGTTCAGTCTCGCCGCAACCGCCGCGGCTTAGGCGCGCCGTGAGCTCCTGCTCGGCTTGCCCGGGCCGCAGGCCGCATTCGAAGCAAGGACCTTCGGGCGGGTGGAAGACCGCGATGATGCCCTTGAAGACGTCCGTGGCGTCCCCCAGGCCCCCGTTGATCCAGGGCACGCCCAGCCAGGCCGCGTAGCGGTTCAGGAGGATGCGGCCGTAGAGGCTGTCCACGCAGCCGATGATCACGTCCGCCCCGGCGAGGGCGGCCACGCCGAGGTCCGCGAGATCTCCCGTGAGGGAGATCGTCTCGACGGATGGATCGAGCTCGCGGGCACGCCGGGCAGCGACCTCCGTCTTGGGCTGGCCGACGTCCTCGCGCCGGAACAGCACCGAGCGCGTGAGATTCGTGAGTTCGATCGTGTCCCTGTCGAGCAGGATCAGCCGCCCCACGCCCATCAGGGCGAGGTTCTTGACCACCTCGTTGCCCACGGCCCCCACTCCCACGACGGCGACGGTCGCGTTCCTGAGGACCTCCTGGCTCCACCACGGGATCAGGCGCAACCGGGCATAGCGATCGGGTTCCGCGGGGCCTGCGGTTTCCGGGGAGTGGGTCATGACTGTTTCTCCGGATCGACGGGACGGATGGACTTCACGACCTTGCTGCGGGGCGGCCGCGGGGACCCGGGGGCCGCATCCGGGCTTCCCTCGGGTCGGGGTGTTGTCACTTCTGCCGCGGGCGGCGGGTTCGTTTCCTTGCGGGTAGGCCTCGGTGGCGCGAACCGACCTTCCGGCTCGTGCCAGACGGCACTGGCCACCTCGCGCAGCGACCCGGGTTTCTCGGTCGGCCGGAAGGCGTGCTCGATGAACCGGGACCACGGGCCCGTCAGGAAGCCCAGCCCCCCCAGAAGGACCACCACGGTCAGGTTGATGCCGAGGCGCAGGGGCCACGTCCCCGGCAGGTCGGGCAGGGGATTGGTGAAGTCGGTCGAGGTCTCGGCCTTCAGGCCCTCCAGTCCGATCGTCACCGTGTGACCGTAGTCGTCGGGTTCGGCCATCGGCAAGGTGAACTCGAGGCGGTACTGGCCCTGGATCGCCCGCAGGATCCGATCGAAGGCCTGGTTCAGTTCTTCGCCGTTCACGGCGGGGTAGTAGTGGCCGCGACTCTCCCGTTCTCCGAGGCGGATCATCCGGTCGACATCGACGAAATCCTGGCCACGCTTCGCCTTCTGCTTGCCCTGGGCGCCGAAGCCCACCGTGTAGAGCGGGATTTTCGCCGCGCGGACGACCTGACCGATCTCGGCCTCGTCGTGTTCGGCCTTCACGTTGTGGGCACCATCCGTGAGAGCCACGACCGAGAGTCGGGCCAACGGATCCCCGTCTCCCAGGCGCTTCAGGGCGTCGCACGCCTCTCCCACGCCGTCCAGCAGGTTCGTCATCCCCGAGTAGTGGTTGCGCATCTCGACGGCGTCGATCTGGGCGTGTAACTCCTCGTGCGAGCGCGTGAAGGTTCCCACCTGGACTTCTTGATCGAAGCTGAAGAGGGCGGCCTGGTCCTGCGGGCCCATCTGATTCACGAAGGCGTGCGCCGCGGCCTTGGCGGCTTCCAGCCGGCTGGTTTTTTCCCGGGGGCCCGAGGGGAACCGCATGCTCCCCGAGCGGTCCAGCACGAGGGCGATGTAGTTGGTCCCCGGTTCGCTGGCGGCCAGGGAGAGCCCCATCGCCTTCTGGACCAGGTACTCGTCCACCTGGACCCGGAAGTCTTCCGGGGCGAGGCCGTTGATGGGCTCGCCCCCGTCGAGGACGAGCACGTCCGCTTCCATGCGCGGAAAGTCCAGGGGACGTACGTCCTGGACCAGCACGTGGGGGGCTTGCATGTCGGGCAGGCGGGCCCAGGCCGGGGTCCCGGCCAGCAGGCTCGAGAGGGCGAGGACCCAGGGCAGCAAGCCTCGGGCCGCCGCCGTGGCCTCCTGCAACCGTCGGTACTCGAAATACAGGTAGGTGCCGCTCCCCAGGCGCAAGATATCGCCGTGGCGCAGCTCGTGGTGGTCCGTGGGGTCGGCGAGGGTCTGGAAGGGAAGGTCGTGGATCCGATCGAGCTCGGAAGCCTCGAGCGGCTCGAGGCTGACGTCGACCGTCGCCTCCTCCAGCGGATGGATGACGTAGCCGCTGCCCTTGCGTGCGAGCATGGCATGCCGGTGCTGGATGGAAGGGTCTCCCGTGAGGGTCCAGGTCGCCTTCAGGGAGCCGAGCGTCTCCTGGGGGCCGTGGCTCCCGACGGGAAACGACTGATCGAGCTGCTTGGGCAGCGGGGCCGCGAGGACCGTCAGGCTGGCCTCGCGACTGAGCGTGAGCGACAGGGCCATCCCGAGGCCCAGCAAGCCGCCGAACACGGCCAGCGAGAGCCCCTTCACGGCCAGGATGCTCAGAGCTTCCTCGTGGTGGTTCACGAGATAGGGGGCGATGCCGATGCACCCGCTCCCGAGGATGGCTCCGATTGCCGCCCCGGCGATCGCCGTCAGGGCGCGCTTCCAGGAGCTCGCCTTGACCCCCTCCACCGCGCCAAGGGCGGCTCCGGCCCCCACCCACTGCAGGGCTCGTGCCCAGGGGGCGTAATGTGAGGCCGCGAAGACCGTGTCCGCGAGGGCGAAGGCGCCGGCTCCGAGCACGGCGCCCAGGACCAGCCCCTGCAAGGTCTTTTCGAGCCAGTGGATGGGCTGGGACAGCAGGTCGGCATCGAGCAGCCCGATCTCGATCAGACCGAGCAGGCCCCCCATCAGGGCCCCGAAGATCCCGCCCGTCACGAGCGGGCGAACCAGTCCCGGCTCATGGCTCGCCGGCAGGAGCCACACGAGTTCGGTGGCCACGAACCACGCGAAGACGGCGATCGCCGCCGTGAACCAGATGCCCTGCCACGTCCTCACGGGAGCCCCCCGGCCAGGCTCCCGCCTAGGCCGCCCCGGAGGTTCGCGATCGCCGCCTCCAGGGGGCCGTTGCTGCGCTGCTGGCGGCAATCCTCGAGGATGCGTTCGAGATGCTCGGGGAGCTGTCCGGGCATCATCGAGTAGAAGTTGGTCGCCTGCAGGGCGTAGAGGGTCTGCAACTCGTACGTGCGGGGATCGTGGTTGGGCTTGTAGTCGGCGATCGCGTCGGCCAGTTCATGAACCTCGAGGAGGTCATCGAGCGACAGTTCCATCGCGCGCCGCACGATGACCTCGAGGCCCGCACCCGTCAGGCCCTCCGTCTGCGCGGCCAGCCCCGCGAGGTCCACGTCCGGGGCGAAACGCATCTGCATGCGGCTCGCGAGGCTTTGCAAGATGAGTTCCCGCTCACCCGCGTCCGGCGGCAGGATCGGAATGACGCGGTCGAAGCGCCTGAGCATGGCGGCATCCAGGTAATCCGGGCGGTTGGTCGCGGCCACCCACAGTACCTTGCCCCGGTGCGCGTTGTCGCCCATGAACTCGAGGATCTTCCCGAAGAGGCGCTTGTCGGTGTCATGCCCGCCCCCGCTCGAGGGGCCCCCGCGGCTGCCCAGCGACTGATCGATCTCGTCGACGAACACCAGCACGGGCTGCAGCGCCACGAGCAGGTCGAGCACCTTCGTGAGGTTCCGCTCGGATTCACCCACCCACATCGAGCGGATGTCCTGCAGCTTGACCATGTTGAGGCCGCTGCCGTGCGCGAGGGCCTCGGCCAGGATGGTCTTGCCCGTTCCCGGAGGGCCCGCGAAGAGGATTCCCTTGGGGACGCGGGAGGCGGCGCGCCGGAGCTGGGCCCGGGCCTCCGGCGAGACGAGGCTCTCGACGTTCAGGTCGAGGTAGGCCCGGATGTTCGCGATCTGACGCTCCAGGAAGGCTTTCACGTGGCCGAGCCCTCCGATGTCCGCCAGGCCGTGGCGGGTCTCCATCACTTGCAGGAGACCGTGGCTCTCGAGCTGGATGATCTCCTTCTTGCGGTCGGTGATGATGGCCTCGTCGAGGGAGGTTCCCGTCGCGAGCGCCTGCCGGACCAGGTTCGTGATGTCCCGGAGCGAGAATCCGATGGTGTGTCCCGCGAGCTTGTCCACGTCCAGGTCCGGGGCGACCTTGAGTCGCTGGAAGTCCTCCTGACCCATCAGGTGCTGGAGATACTGCTTGCGCTCGTCCGCCGAGGGCAGGGGCACCTGGACCTCGACCGTGCCGCTGTTGGCCCCGTAGACGCACGAGGCCACATGCCCGTGCTCGGGGGCGAAGAGCATCACCATGTGGCCGTTCCGGGCGATCTCGGGGTCGATCGCCCAGCGCTGGAAGGTCTCGACGGCCAGCAGCTGCTCGCGGTCCGGATTGCCCGCAGGTGCCAGTTTCTCGGCATACTCGATGATCACGAGCAAGCGGCGACGGTCCTGACGCAGGGCGCGCTCGATCGCGGGGAGGGCCTCACCGGGCGGTTGCACGAGGCCACGCCTGCCGCGCGACTGCAGGTTCTGGAAGTCTCGCTCGTCATGCCGCCGCCCTTCCGGACCGGGGGGCGCCTCTTCCCGGAAACCCAGCAGGGTTTCGGCGCCCTTCACGCTCTGGAGGTCCTTGAGGCCCTCCTGGTCGGGCACCGGGAAATCGATCCCGCGGGAGAGCGAGTAGGTCACGACCAGGAACTTCGCCTGCAACTGCGTGATGAGGTAATCGCGGATGGACTGGACCTTGCCCGCGATGAGCACGTAGTCGTGGATGTTGAAGTGCAGCAGGAACTGGTGCGCCGACTTCGACATGTACTGGTCGCGGATGGTCTGGTACCAGCGCGGAAAGGCGGGGGCGGGCGGAGTACTGCCCGTCGCTGGTGGGGTTCCCGCGGTCGAACCCGCCGGACTTCCTGGCACGGACGAGGTGAATGTCGGGGTGGTCATGTGCCGTTCTCCTCTTCAACCGCAACGCGCCCGGCTCAGGACGGACAGGGGCGTGCCTTCCTCGCCGCAGGCATCCAGGACCTCATCGAGCAGATCCGGGTCTCCGACGAAGCCTATCGTGCCCGATTCCATATCGATGCTCACGCGCGCGAATTCTCCCCGGGGACCCCGGAAGTCGTAGTGGCGTTGTCTCCCGCCAGAGGTGCTCCTGTCGCCGTCTCGCCCCGGGAAAACGTGGAGCAGACCCGTCGCCCGGGCGGCCTCGAGGTGGGCATGCAGGCGTTCCCGGGGGAAGGCCGTCTCGTCACGCATCCGGTGTTGCGGGTGGAAGGGCAGCAGGTGCCAGGGCGTGTCTGCTCCCAGCGCATCTCGGATCCATTCGGCCAGGGGCGCGAGCACTTCCCATTCGTCGTGATGGCCGGGAACGATGCAGGTGACGACCTCCACGTGGCACCCGGCCTGTCGGGCACGTTCCGTCGCATGACGGACCGTCCGTGCCGGGTGAGTCACGCCCAGCAACTCGCGGTACAGGTCGTCGGTCCAGCCCTTCACGTCCACGCGCCAGACGTCGAGGGTGGGCAGCAACTCGTCCAGGGCCTCATCCGGGTAGGCGCCGTTCGTCACGAGCACCGTGTACAGGCCGGCCTCGCGAGCCAGGCGGTTGGTGGCGATCACGAACGGAAGCCAGGTGGCAGCCTCGTTGAAGGTCCACGCGATGCCCTCGGCTCCGAGTTCGCGCGCGCGCGCCACGACCGCTTCCGGCGTCCAGCGGTGAACCCCCTCTTGCGGAGCCTCACGACGCCAGGCCAGGTCGGCATTCAGGCAGTAGGCACACCGGAACGAGCATCCCCAGGAACCCAGTGAGAGCACGCGCGTGCCCGGACGGTAATGGTGGACGGGCTTCTTCTCGATGGCGTCCAGGGACCATGCCGCGACCTGTCCCCAGGCCACGTTCTCGATCGCGTCCCCCGTCCAGCGATAGGCCCCGCAGAAGGCGGCCTCTTCCTGCAGGTTGCAGCGCCGGATGCAGGAGAGGCACGTGGCTTCCCGGACGAGCGGCATGGGGGGCTCCCTTACAAGATGATGACACCGCTGGATCATCAAACCCTGTCGTCACATTTTCAAAACCACCCGGGCGCCCCCGGGAGGGGCGGGCCTGGCTGGCCCCCGGACACGGGATCCGGCGATCCGGACGACGACCCTCGCCCTGCATCGCCCCGACGATGGAGGGGCTTGGTGACGGGGAAGGAGGCGGGGATGGCGTGGCAACCGAGGCGATCGCCGGAGGGGACGGTGCGACCGGTGCACGGGCACGCATGGATTCTCGCAGGTGCGCTTTTGACGGCCTGTTCGCTCGGTTCAGGGTTTCCGGGTGGGCAGCCTTCACCTCCGGGTGGGCCAGCCCTCGCACGGCCGCTAGCCGTGCCATCCCGGGAGCCGGTTTCCCCGAGCCTCGTCACCCTCGATTTTGCGAGCACGAGCGTCGCTCCCTTCGTCGATCCGACGACCGAGGACGAGCGCCGGACCGGCCGCTTCGCGATGGGGCGCTGGCTCGTGAAGGATGGTTTCTACCAGCAGACGCTGGAGGCGGCCATGCCAAGCCTGTCCCTCCGGCGTTACGTCGGTGGTGGACTGGGGCTGGCCGATGGAAAGGCGCCATCCAGGTACCGGATGGAGGTCACGCTCCAGGCCCTGCGGCCCGTCTCGCGCCGCCCGGGTGAACTGGCCGGCGCCCCGGTCGGGGTCCTCGGGATCATCCCCTACTACCTGGACTCGACGCATTACGTCCTGCTCGAGGCCGTCCAGGACCGTCTGGAACTCTGGTTCGTGGACGGGCTCACCCCCGGCGACGCCTGGCAGGCCGATACCCATCTTCGGTTCCAGGGAGTGTCGACCCCGAGTCTCGCAGTCGGGAGGCCCATCACGCTCGCGGCCGAGGTCGACACGCGGACGGGGACCGTCCAGATCGAGGCCCAGGGCGAACTTCGGGAGGTCGTGACGGATCCGGCCTTCGTCCGGGAGGTCCCGCACGGCGTCGCGCTCGTCTCGAACGGCAACTTCGTGGGCGTGTCCCGCATGACGCTCTCGAGCCCGGGCGAGGAATGAACGCGACCGGGCTCCGGAGGCCTGACCATGTGGGGTGTGGAGGCTGCGCTACGGCTCGACCGGGCGCCCCGCCTGACCCGGGGCGGTGGCCAGAGCCAGGCGCTTGCAGCCGCTGGCCTTGATCTGGTCGATGAGCTGGATGACCTTCTCGTAGGCGATCGTCCGGTCGGCTGCCACGATGACGGCCAGGTCGGGCTTGTCCGTGACGGCCTGGCGCAGCCGGTCCTGCAGGCCTGCAGGAGCCAGCGTCTGGTTCTGGACCCGGACCGTGCCGTCAGCGAGCAACTGGACGACGAGCGAGGGGGGAACCTTCTCGGCCGAGTTGCTGGCAGGCAGTTCGGCCTTGAGGGCGTCGGTGATCTGGGGAAGGAAGGCCATGACCGTCAGGAACAGCGTGATGATCATGAAGACGTCGATCATCGGGATGATCTGGAAGTGAATCGCGTCCCGGCGCCTACGAGCCAATCGAGGCCTCCTCCGGGGTGCGCTGTTCCTTCGAGGGGCGGGTGGCCCGGCTCAGGGTCCACTCCCAGCTTTCGCTGGCCGTGTCGAGCATGTTGATGAGCATCTGGTGGCCGGCTGCTGCGATGAGCGCAACGACCAGGCTCGCAGCCGTCGAGACGAGCGCCTCGGAGATACCGGCGGACAGCTGGGCGAGCGGGTTGGTGGGGCGCGTGGTCGCCACCAGATCGAAGTTGTGGATCATGCCCGATACGGTTCCCAGGAGCCCCAGCAGCGGGGCGATCGCCGCGATCGTCTGGATCCAGTTGGTCTTGCGATCGAGGCGACCGAGACCCCGACGGATGGACTCCTGGATCAGATGAGGCGGCAGGGGAGCCTCGTGGTCCACCAGGAGGCCGAGGACGTCCCGGAAGGCATCAGGCTTGCCTTTCAGCTTCGTGCGAGAGAGGACCGGGTCCAGTTCGAAGGCCGAGAAGCGCCGGGCGGCGAGGCGCAGGGACCACGTGATGTCCAGGATGAGCGCCACCGTGATGATCGAGGTGACGAGGATGGGAATGATCATCCATCCTCCGCCCTGTAAGACGGTGAGCAGGCGAGCCATGACGTTCCTCTCTCGACCCCGTGGGTCCACGTCGCGGCACGGCGCGACTCGGTGTTTCATGACAGATCGCGGTCCCGGGCGTCAAGCCGCGTGTCCGGTGCGTTCACCGGTGGATTAAGGTCGGCACGCCGGGGGCATGGTGAGGTACCGTCCAGACTCCCTTCATCGAGGTTTTCCTTGACCCCACCGTCCGCCCCCAAGACCCGGTTCGATCTCGTCAGCCCCGGTATCGGTCGTATCAGCGGTGGGCTCGTCACCGGCGTGCTCGGAGGGGTTGTCTGGGGATTCGGAACGCTGATCGATCTGCCCATGATCCGACAGATGGGGCTCACCAGCCTGATCATGGGCGCCATGCTGATGGGCGTCGGGGGCTTCCAGGTCTGGCGGGGAAGCCAGGCGCGGACCCGGCGGATCCTGTGTCCGCATTGCAAGGAAGAGAACCGCGTGCTGGCGGACGTGACTCAGTTTCCGTGCTTCAACTGCGAGCGTCCTCTCCGTGCAGCACCGCCATCTCGGTCCCGTCAGGGCTGAGCGGGGACGTCCCTTTTTCCATCGGCACGAACTTCACCACCACGACCGTGATGTCGTCATCGGCCCGCGTGTGGCGGACGGCCGCAACGTCGTCATCGCCGTATACGAAGTCGTGCCAGGCCGTGAGGATCTCGGCCTTCAGCCCCTCGGCGTGCAGGTGGCCGTGCGTGGCGATCAGGCTCTCGAGACGCTCGAATCCGAACTCTTCTCCGTTGGCACTGGTGGCCTCGATGATGCCGTCCGAGTAGAAGACCAGCACGTCCCCG
>Ga0079301_1000998_pt1 | contig 13481 bp, 15 predicted proteins | sample Wag4_2014_7_11_3_FD_74797 | JGI IMG/M metagenome (GOLD analysis project Ga0079301, IMG submission 74797) | Fresh water mixed with fracking chemicals microbial communities from Ohio, USA - Utica-2 Time Series FC 2014_7_11 | ecosystem: Engineered > Industrial production > Chemical products > Input...
ATATATATTATTGTATCATGATACTACGTTCCAATACGTAGTCACTCAAAAAATTAAAACTATCTATTAAGATTTCAAATAATCTTACTTCCGAATTAAATACGAGGAGAAAAATCAATGAGAGATTTATTAAAAGAAGCTATTGCTGACGCTAAAGCCGTACGAGAAACAGCATTAGCAAATGCAAAAATTGCATTAGAAGAGGCGTTCACGCCACGACTTCAAAGCATGATTTCTGCACGATTACGTGAAGAAGAAGAAATGGAAGAGCCAGAAATGACTGAAGAAGAAGAAATGGAAATGGATATGCCTGTTGAAGAAGGCGATGAAATGGACATGGAAGCACCAGTTGAAGAAGGTGAGGATGAGGATTACATGGCTGAAGAAGATGAAATGGAAATGGAAGAGCCTGTAGCCGAAGAAGAAGAGATGGATGCTGAGTTAGAAGAAATCCTTCGTGAACTTGAAGGCGATGAAATGGAAATGGAAGAGCCTGTAGCTGAAGAAGAAGAGATGGAAATGGAAGAGCCTGTAGCTGAAGGCGAAGAGGAAGAAGAAGTTTCTATCGAAGAAGTTATTCGCGCTTTACGTGAAGAAGAGGAAATGGAAGATGAAGAGCCTGTAGCTGAAGAAGAGTCTGCTGAAACTGAAAAAGAATTGGCTGAAGCTATCCGTGTTATCAAATTCTTAAAATCAAAAATTAATGAAGTTAATCTTCTTAATGCAAAACTTTTGTTCTCAAACAAATTATTCAGAAATTATCCGTTATCTGAATCTCAAAAAGTTAAAGTAATTGAAAACTTCGATCGTGCTCGTACAGTACGTGAAGTTAAATTAGTATACGGAACAATTTCAGAGTCGTTGAAAACGGCAAAAACAAAACGACCTATCGTTAAAGAAAGCTATGCATCTCGCCCAAGCAAATCTACAGCTCCTAAAAAAGCTATCCTGTCAGAAGGAAATGATTTAGCTGCGCGTTGGAAAAAATTAGCTAATCTTAAGTAAAAACAAAAAAGGAAAAAAAAATGAACTTGAATTCTTTATTACCTCATCAAGCTCAATCAACTCAAAATGCGCAAGCCATTGCTTTAGAAAAGAAATGGCAACGTACCGGCCTTTTAGAAGGCATGGGAAATGAGATCGAGCGACGAGGAATGGCGGTTCTATTAGAGAACCAAGCACGTCAATTGGTAACTGAAGCTAATGCTACTGCTACATCAGCTAACGCTGAGCAGTGGGCAGGTGTTGCTTTACCATTAGTACGTCGTATCTTTGCTGAAATCGCAGCAAAAGATTTTGTAAGCGTACAACCTATGAACTTACCATCTGGTCTAGTATTCTTCTTGGATTTCAAGTATGGTACTAAACAAGGTACAAATGGTACTGCTGGTGGTAATGATTTCTTAACTGGCCAAGGACGTACATCTCAAGCCGATTCAGTATTTGGTATTACTGATGGTGGTGGTAAAGGTACTAATGCAGCTGGTGGAACTGCTCCATCTGAAGGTCTTTATGGTGCTGGACGTTTTGGTTATACAATCAATGACGTAACATCATCTACATTGACTTTAACTAACGCTGTTGATTCAGCTCGTACAGGTTCTGTTGCTGTAGGTACTGGAGTATTTTCAAATGGTGGTAACTTGACCGGTGCTCAATTTGATTACTTTACAAATTACAATGCTGAACTTTCTGCATCTGTTGTATCAGCTGCAGCTGGTCCATTTACTGTATTGTCAATTCCAACATCATCTTTGAGCAATCCTGATTTAAGCGGTGTTCGTGCATTTAACGTACAAGGTACAAACATTGATGCAGTTTATCCTGAATTTACTCGTATCTCTTACGACCGCGGTCACGTTGAATTCTTGATCGAAGCTGATTCTGATGCTCAAAGTGTTATCGCTGTTTATCAAAAACAACCAACAGATTCATCTCGCGGTGATTTTGAAGATCCGACAGCAATTGGTAACAACTCTAGCACGACTTTGGAAATTCCAGAAATTAACTTGGAACTTCGTTCTGAGGCAATTGTTGCTAAGACTCGTAAGTTAAAAGCAATCTGGTCTCCTGAATTTGCTCAAGACTTAAATGCATACCATTCAATTGACGCAGAAGCTGAATTGACATCTATGTTATCTGAGTACATCTCACAAGAGATTGACCTAGAAATCCTAGACATGTTGATTCAAAATGCTCAAACTGTTGAGCGTTGGTCTGCAAAAATTGGATTTGATTGGGACGCGGCTTCCAATTCATTTGCTCAGTCTAATGCAACTGCTCAGGCATACAACCAAGGAACTTGGTTCCAAACTCTTGGAACTAAAATCCAGAAAGTATCTAATAAAATTCATCAGTTGACATTACGTGGTGGTGCAAACTTCCTAGTATGTTCTCCAACTGTTGCAACTATCCTTGAATCAATCCCTGGATATGCAGCTGATACGGATGGTGATAAAATGCAGTTTGCAATGGGTGTTCAGAAAGTTGGTGCTATCAACAATAGATTCCAAGTTTATAAAAACCCATACATGACTGAAAATACAATCCTTATGGGATATAGAGGTTCTCAATTCCTTGAGACTGGTGCGGTTTATGCTCCATATGTTCCTCTAATCATGACTCCATTAGTATACGATCCTAACAACTTTACACCAAGAAAAGGTGTTATGACTCGTTATGCTAAGAAAATGGTTCGTCCTGAATTCTACGGAAAAGTATTTGTAGCAGGTCTTGACACTATTTAATTAGTTGTTAGTAATTGACAATTGACAATTGCTTAATGCGAGAAAGGGAGGCTTCGGTCTCCCTTTTTTACTATCGCAATATTGCTAATTACATATTTATATTAAAAGGAAGTGCATGTCAGCAGGAAGATATTCTTTTGTTATAGAACAAGGAGCTACATTAGATTTAGAAGTTGTATATAAAGATTCATCTGGAACGCCTATCAATTTGGCTGGTTATACTGCCGCAATGCAGATACGAGATTCAGTAGGTGGAAATACATTACATGCCACATTGACATCTAGTTTTGGTGATGTATATGCGAAAGCATCCGGATCGTCATTTATTAGCTTGTCAGGCAGTAATTTAACTACGCCTCAATCATCAGGTAGTATTGGCATTTATATAGGACATGCAGTTACAAATGGATTCACTTTTAATGAAGGTTATTACGATTTAGAACTTACCAACGGACAATCACGTATTAGATTATTAGAAGGTAAAGTACAAGTAACCAAACAAGTGACTACAGCGTAATGAGCTTATCGATTAATAAAAATATCAACTCCATAGTAATTGCTCAGCCAGCTCCAAGTTTAACAATTACTGATAATCGTAAAGGAACTACGGTAGCAGTTTCTCGTACGCCAGATATAATTACTGTCACTAATTTATCTGGTTTACAAGGACCTAAAGGCGATACCGGCGCGCAAGGACCTGCTGGTCTGGCAGCGAATACCGGAAGCTTTTTTATATCCGCATCGGTAGCGGACGCTGTAATAACATTTACCAAAGGCGATTCAACTACGTCATCAGTAACAATCAATAACATTGTATCAGCTTCATATGCATTAACAGCATCATATGCGTTAAATGGTAGTGGTTTAGGATTTCCATTCTCTGGCAGTGCAGTGATTACCGGTTCATTGGAAATTAAAAGCAATGTCAATGATATTTTTATAATCAGAAATTTTAATGATCAACGTATATTAACAGTATCTCAAAGTGGTGTTATAATTATCGCAACTCAAAGTATAGATCCTATAGGTACAGCACCGAATGGTGCAATATATTTCACGTCGGCATCATTCTTTGTAGGATTAGATTAAAATTATAACATATTGTATATTTATTATTGTATAATAATCGAGGAAATATAAATGGCAACTTGGAAAAAAGTAGTAGTATCAGGCAGTAACATTTCGCAGTTAAATAATGATATTGGTTATTTGACAATAGCGACTGTGCCTGGATCACCTAACGTGTTCGCTACAATGTCTATCAACGGCGTTAATGTATTAGCAGACAGTGCAGTAGATACATTAACATTTGCATCAGCATCTGGAGCAGGTTTAGATATTGTAGGAACGCCGGCATCCGATACTATCACATTTACATTGGGTAGTATTCCTAATTCAAGTTTAGCCAATTCCACTATTAGTGGTAAATCATTAGGTACTAATTTAGATACATTGACATTAGGTTCCGGGTTAAATGGAACATCTTATAATGGTTCTGCTGCAGTTACTGTATCAGTCGACTCTTCATCAATGGCGACATATTTTCGTCAAGATGCGTATGCGGGTGTAAGTGGTGATATCACCATTGCATCAAATGGCGTTGCTGCGATTGGGTCTGGTGTTATTGTAAATGCTGATGTTTCGCTCACCGCGGCAATTGATTATACAAAAATTAATTTTGGCGGTTCTGGCTTTGTTTCATCATCTGTATTAAATACAAGTGCTACTCAAGGAACTGTTGTAAATGTTGTTAACGGCGTTTCTCAATCAGCTGCATTGCTTAATTTAGGAACAACTGGTACACCGACGTTTGGTGGCGTGACATTAACTAATGGTAACATTGCTATTAACAATGGCACATCAACTGCTATTACGACAACAGGAACTACGGCTGCTGTATTTAATACCGATGCAACTACGGTTAATGCATTCGGCGCTGCAACTACTGTAAATATCGGTGCCGGTTCTGGCACCACTACAATAGGCAATAACTTAGTTGTAACAGGAGATCTAACTGTTAATGGTACATTGTCTTATATTAACACTACGGATTTGTTTGTTGAAGATAAATTCATTTTGTTAGCATCAGGATCAACAACTGCCGGTGATGGTGGTATTGTAATCGATCGCGGTTCCGATGCGGCTGGTAACATTGCCTATGGATATGATTCTGCAACAGATCGTTGGGGATTCCAGTCAGGACTTACGGATACAACAAATGCATTAGATACGACATCTGCATCAGGCGTAAGTGGTTCATTTGTACCTTATTTATTTACAGAAGCAAGTCATGGAGCGACTAGACCAGAAACGGGTGAATTTGCAGTAGCCGGCGCAATGTATGTGTCCACCGGCGGTGATTTCTGGATTTATGCATAAACAACTTTTTAAATAGTTATGGGAATTGTAAACAAAATAATTGGAAAAGATAATAAATTATCAACGGTTGATCCAAATGCTCTTACAATGAAAGAGCTTGAGTTTTTACTTAACATGTTACGTGAGTCAACACTTAAAGGCGATCAGGTAGAGTTATTTTATAATCTTGCAATAAAGATTCAGAATCAATATATAAAACAATCAGAAAAACAATAAGTTATGGACATGTTTTCAATCGAACTCACACCACAAGAAATTAGTGTGTTACGTCAATCATTAGATACTATCACATTGTCTGGTAAGGATGCAAAATTTATAGCATCATTGCAAATTAAACTCGAGCAGGAACTAGGAGAAATTCAGAAACAGATCAATACTCCGCCTGTTAAATCTGGTAAAACGACGAAATAAGATATTTATATTAAATGTTGTAGGCCGAGAGGAAGTGGGCACACGCACGGCATAAGTGTATGTAACCAACCACGACAATTAAAGGAACATGTATGCCAAATTGGAAAAAAGTCATAACGTCTGGCTCCGATGCCGCGTTAAATTCATTGAATGTAACCACATCACTCACTGCAAGCGGTCTCATATATCCCGCATCAGATGGAATTGACAACCAAGTACTGAAAACAGATGGTAGTGGTAATCTGTTTTTTGATAACGTTTTAACAACAACCATCTCAATTAAAAACGTATCCGGTGGTACTATTGCCAAAGGAACCCCTTGTTATATAACTGGCTCAGGAACTTCAGGAAATGTAGCAGGTGTATGGCCTGCAGATGCTTCAAATCCAGCAAGAATGCCCGCAGGTATAATTGCAGGAGAAACATTAAACGATGGCGATGAAGGTATTGGTTTATTAAACGGCTTTATTAATGGTGTCAATACTTCTGCATTTCAATCAGGAGATTCAATCTATGTTAAGGCAGGGGGTGGCTATACAAACACACGTCCAACTGGTTCAACAATATTTGTACAAAAATTAGGAAACGTCGAAAAGGTAGATGTATCAAACGGTTCAGGTGTAGTACATGGACCTGGATACTACAATGATCTACCAAATGTTCAACAAGGATATACTTGGGTTGGTAATGCAGATGGCGTAGCAACAGCAATCGCAACATCGTCTATACAAAACGTAGTAAGTGCATCATTTGCATCAACAGCATCATATGTTAACACGCTTAACCAAATAGTTAGAGTTGGCAATGATATTGAACTTGACAATCAAATCGGCGCTGTTGTTGCAAATAGTTTTGATGCAGGTTTAGGGAATGTATTTATCGATGGTTTAACCGGAGACGTTGCAGCAACTAGCTTTACTGCAGGAGGCGGCGCAGTACAAATAGACGGTATAACCGGAGAAGTTACAGCAACAACATTTATCGGAAACTTAACAGGCACAGCATCATATGCAACTCAAGCATTATCAGCTTCATGGGCACCTGGAGGAAACCCATTCCCATTTACAGGTGATGCACAAATTTCAGGTTCATTAGGCGTAACTGGTTCGTTCAGTGTCTTAGACAGTATTGATGGTACCAATAAAATATTGATTGGCTCTGGTCCAATCCCGGGCAGTACGGAAGACTCGGTTAACTGGGACAGCAGAACGCTATTTGATAGTAACGGAAATTTTTCAGTACGGTGGGGTGCTTTACGAACGCTGTTTGATTCAAGTACGGTAAGTTCACTCGATTGGGGAAGTCGTATAATATACGATTCAAATGCATCACATTCAATTGATTGGAATAATCGACAACTTAAATTTGACAATGGTTCAAATGATTATACGGTTGATTGGAGCACGGGTATATTACAAGATACAGCTACAAAAGCTTCTATTGATTGGCAAAATCGTCAACTCAAAGATATTAATGCAGATACGATACTCAATTGGAGTTCTGGTGTATCAATAACCGGATCATTTACAATATCAGGTTCATCAACATTCACAAACATAGGCCCGGCTCGTTTTTCTGGTTCATTTGTCGTGCAAGGAGATATAATACCGGGATCTCCGCCATTTATTCCTGATGTAGGTCCATACGATGCTATTAAAGTAGATGATGTTGCAGATCAACGACTACTCTACGGTACGCCATTTTTAGGTGCCAGTGCTAGTTTGGATTTTGGAAACAGAATGTTACTTGATCCAGCTGGAGTCTCTGTACTACAATGGGATGGCACAGTTGGATACATTAATTCAGAACTATACTCTAATAGCAGGATAAATGCAACAACCAGAAACACATTATTAAACAATATTGTTTACGCCGGACAAACATTAGATGAGGTCACTTTTGATAGTACGGTTGCAGATTTTGATTTAGTTTATTTATCAACGGGTAGCACTTGGTTCCCAGTAAATCAAGCTACTGACTCGTCAACTAAATTGCTAGGCATTTGTTTGGGGTACGATCCAATGACATATTTAGGTACCGTAATACTTGAAGGAGATGTTTCGGTATCTACTGGACCAGGAAGCACACCCGTAGTAGATAATGCAAATTATGGTTTGCCCGTTTACATTGCCTATGGTGCAGGCAATACCATGGACACGACAATACCCGTAAATGGATATGTTAGAGTTTTAGGTCACTGCTATCACAATGACGGTGCTAACAATTGGATTATGAAATTTAGACCATCTAATGATTGGATAGAAATATAACATGGCAAAGAAATTAGGTGTACCGGTAGAAAACATCGCTAGTATTGCAGGGGTATCAGCAATATCGATAACTAGGTTAGTTGGTGTTGCGACGCGTGATATCGGTGGTTGGCCAACAGATACTCCGCCGCCTAGCTGTGACGCGTTGCTATTAGGATACACAGATGGCCGGAGAGAGCCACCAACGGCGGCATGTAGTGCCGATCCTATGCCTTATGAACTTGACCCACTAACAAACATTCTATACATTGAAGGCGGCTGTGGCGATGCAAGATCATTGGCGCCTGGTGGATTTTATTCTGATGGCGTAATGATATATTCAATTGGGCCAGAAGGCACATTTATAGAAGTAAGACCATGCGAAGGTTAACATAAAATGACATGTATCTGATATTTATATAAAAGGAAATATCATGGCAGTAAACATTCCTATTTGGGCTGGCTCTTCTAGTTTTTTTCCAGGTGACACTCCATTTGGAATTTATGATTATGACACAGATTTTCAATCAGAAGTTGATAAGTTTGCAGACTGGAGTGCCAAACGGTTAGGATATCCTTTATCTGAAATTGAATTACAGCCAATTAATTTTTACGCCGCCTTTGAAGAAGCAATTACTGAATATGGTGCTCAACTAAACACATATAATATTCGCGATAACATGTTGAATCTGTATGGTTCAACGACTGGTTCAAATCTAGCCGGCCAAAAAGTTTCTACTAATTTAGGCGGTATCATAGAGTTATCAAATGAATATGGAGTTGAAGCAATGTCCGGTGGGAATGTAACATATTACACGGGAAGTTTTGCCGTCGAAAATAACAAACAGATATATGACCTCAGCGATCCAAACATTGTTAAATTAGAAAATGGAACGCCTGGAACTACTCAAATTGAAATCAAACGTATTTATCATGAAGCTCCACCTGCATTAGCTCGATTCTTTGATCCATTTATAGGTACTGGTATTGGTACTCAACAGATGTTGGATGCATTTGGATTTGGTTCATATTCACCTGGTGTATCATTTATGATGATGCCAGTATTTGCTGACATGTTGCGTTTACAGGCAATTGAATTCAATGATGTAGTACGAAGATCGGCATATTCATTTCAGATTGCAAATAATCGAATACGTATATTTCCTATACCAAATGGTACAGCATATACACGAGTACATTTTGAATACATTGTGAAATCTGACCGAAGCAATCCATTGAAAGGAGCTACCGGTACAGTTTCTGATTTTTCTAATATCCCGTATCAAGATGTTACATATTCATTCATTAATGTTGTAGGTCGTCAATGGATTCGTCGATATGCATTGGCCTTATCAAAAGAAATGTTAGGATATGTCCGCGGTAAATACGGATCGATTCCAATTCCAAATGCAGAGATAACTTTGAATAGCAGTGATTTGATATCAGCTGCACAAACTGAGAAAGAAGGTTTGATAACTGAACTTAAAGAAATTTTAGATTCAATGTCTCGGCAAGCTCAATTAGAGCGAAAACAAGCAGAGGCAGATGCATTGACAATGCAATTAAATAAAGTGCCATTGCGCATTTATATAGGATAACATCATGGCAATGTTTGGTTCAGCACGAGATGCATCACTTTTACGATCATTGAATCGCGAACTTATCAATCGTTATATTGATATGGAAATCGGATACTACAAGTTAAATCTAGCTGCAACAAAAACAAACATATACGATGAATCCGATGATAAAGTATATAACGATATACTACGTATCAATGCAATAATTTTAAAAGATACAAAAACTACTCAAAGCGATGATTATGGAATTGATTATGTGCGTAATGGTACATTTGCTTTTTTACGTGATGATTTAATACCTAGAAACATTGTGATGGAAGTTGGTGATATCATTGAATATGACGGTGAATATTTCGAAATTGATAACACATCATCTACGCAATATTTTCGCGGTACTAATCCTGAGCGCGATCTTGGATTTGATTTAGGGCTACGCGGAGAATTCGGTTGGCCAATATCAGTTGTTGTTGATGCACACGTAACCAGAAAGAATCGATTGAACATTGAATCGTTCCGTTCTGGTATCAATAGATCAAATAACTTGCCAAGGAACTTATGAGTGAAATAGAAAGAAATAGAGAGCTAAGGCGGTCGTATAGTACATATACGGATAACCAAGATCTTTTTGCAAACACTACTAAACGGCAGGTAGATCAGATCCGCCGCGATGACGATGTCATTAAGACTCCGAAATGTACTATCATTGACATTGATTTTGCAATTATGTCGTATATTAAAGAAACAATACAGCCGCAGATCATTGAAAACAATTCAATCATTGATGTACCAGTATTTTATGCCAATGGAGAAAAATGGGCGCAGTATCAGAAACGTGGATACATGTTAGATGACCGAGGAAAGATATTGACACCGTATATTGGACTACGTAGAACATCTATCGCGGATAGATTGCAAATGCTAGGAGTTAACCGTTCACCGGCTGGGTTTCAATTGACTCATGGTAACAAATTTACTTTGCGTAACAAATACGATCGTTTTTCTGTACAGCAAGGTGTTAAGCCTGTACAAGAATTTTACATTTCAAATGTTCCAGAATTTGTGACAGTGTCTTACGACTTATTGATATGGACAGAATATACTGATCAAATGAATGCCATCATAGAACAGATAATGCCGTTGAATGGTTATGCCTGGGGTACGACATGGAAGTTTCCTACTAACATATCAGATTATACATTTGATACAGTTAATACCACCGGTGAAGATCGTTTGGTTAGAGCTTCAATGCCGTTGTCTGTGCAAGGTACAATGTTAATGGCATCTGAATTGCGTGTTGCAAACCTACGGAAAATGTACTCAATCAAGAAGATAACATTCGGAAATGAAACTGAATCATTTAATCCAGAAGTAGATAATCCGCCTCCTGGTGGTTATCGTTAATACCTGTATATTTATATTAAAAATAAAGGAAGTTATGTCAGAAACAAATGTTATTCAACCAGAACATCTAAGCGAAATCAATTCAATTCGCGAACAAAGCACAGAATTAGTTTATCGTTTAGGTCAAATTGAAATGGAACTAATTGCAGCTAATCAACGATTAGATGAATTGCAAAACGCAAAAGTGGCAGCGATTAGCGAATATAAACAATTGCAAACCAAAGAAGCCGACCTAGTTAAAACGTTAACTGAAAAATACGGTACTGGAACATTAAATATTGATTCGGGCGAATTTATTGCATCTTAATGCATGTTTGGCTCTGTTATTAAATATTTATATGTAGATAAATTAAATTAATAAGGAGCAAAATAATGGCTGAAAGAATAGTGTCGCCTGGTGTATTTACGAGAGAAGTCGATCAATCGTTCTTACCTGCAGGTTTAGCTGCAATTGGCGCTGCAGTAATTGGACCAACTGCGAAAGGTCCTGCCGGTATTCCTACCGTAGTAACAAGTTATTCAGATTATCTTCAGAAATTTGGAGGAACTATAACTAGTGGTTCCGGAGCTGCACAAGGTAGTTACAAATATTTAACTAACTACATGGCACAAGAATATCTTAAGTATGCTGATACTTTAACTGTTGTTAGAATTTTAGCAGGTGGTTATGGACCTGCAACTGCAGCCGTAACATGTTCAGGCGTCGGCGCGGATGCATTTACATTGTACACATTATCAGATGGCGCTGATCAAAACAGTAACGGTGCAGAAGGTTCAAATAATACATTAACAAATGGTACAGTAAATAACTTGCGTTGGGAAATTACCGGCGTTAACAATACCAAAGGTACATTTACATTGTTAATTCGTCGTGGTGATGATACTGGTAAACGAAAAATCATTTTAGAACAGTATAACAACTTGACATTAGATCCAAATTCAAATAACTATATTGCAAAAGTTATTGGTGACCAAGTATATACATTGAGAGATTCTGGTACTACTGATCCATTCTTGCAATTGTCTGGATCATATGCAAATCGTTCGAATTTTATACGTGTAGAAGTTAGTCGTACAACTTATAACTATTTAGATGCTAATGGTAACATTCGTGATAATGCTTTATCTGCATCTTTACCAGCTGCAATTTCTGGAACATTCTCAGGTGGTTCTGATGGAAATGTCGTGCATCCGATTCAGTTCTATGATAACATTTCAAACACAAATACACAAGGATTTAATTTAGGTCTAGATGCAAGTGGTAGTACATCATATACCGATGCAATTTTTCTATTGAAAAACCAAGATGAATATGATATCAACTTGTTGGCGTTGCCAGGGTTAGTTGATAACTTTTCAAATCATTCAGCTATACTTACTACTGCATTAACTGCAATGGAAGATCGTTCAGATGCATTCTTATTGATCGATCCAGTTGAATATGGTGCATCAATTGGTCAAGCAACAGCAAAAGCTGAATCACGTGATACTAATTATGCTGCAACATATTGGCCGTGGGTGAAAATTCCAGATGTAGATTTAGGTCGTAATGTATGGGTACCTGCATCTACTTTGATTCCAAGTGTATATGCATTTAATGACCGAGTAGCTGCTCCATGGTATGCTCCTGCAGGTTTAAATCGTGGTGCATTAGATATCGCTGTACAAACAGAACGTAAATTAACTCAATCAAATCGTGATACATTGTATGAATCTGCTGTTAATCCAATTGCAACTTTCCCTAATGCTGGAGTTGTTGTTTACGGACAAAAAACTTTGCAGAAAAAAGCATCAGCTTTGGATCGCGTAAACGTTCGTCGTTTGTTGATCGCTGCTAAGAAATTTGTTGCATCGGCTACTAAATATCTCGTATTTGAAAATAATACAGCAGCTACTAGAAACAGATTCTTATCAATTGTTAATCCATATTTTGAATCAGTACAGCAACGTCAAGGTTTGTATGCATTTAAAGTAGTAATGGATGATACAAATAATACACCGGATGTAATTGACCGAAATGAAATGAGAGGAGCAATTTATTTGCAACCTGCTAAGACAGCTGAATTCATTATCATCGATTTCAATATCTTACCTACTGGTGCATCCTTCCCAGAATAGTAGCAAGGACATATTTATATTAAATTATTAGGAGTAAAAAGATGGCAGAATTATTAGACCCAACCGAGATATTTTATACGGCATATGAACCTAAAATGGCTAACAGGTTCATTATGTATATCGAGGGTATTCCGTCTTACCTTGTGAAAGCTGCTTCAAGACCGTCAATTGACCAAGGTGAGGTTATTCTAGACCACATCAACGTTGAAAGAAAGTTGAAAGGTAAATCAAGATGGCAAGACGTAACCGTATCATTATATGACCCAGTCGTACCATCAGGAGCACAAGCGGTAATGGAATGGGTTCGTTTGCATCACGAATCAGTAACTGGACGAGATGGATATTCAGATTTCTATAAGAAGGACATTACATTTAATACTTTAGGACCTGTTGGTGATAAAGTTGAAGAATGGACTTTGAAAGGAGCATTCATTTCATCAGCAACTTTTGGAGACTTGGATTGGTCAACAGAAGATCCGTTAATGATCGAACTTACATTGAAATACGATTACGCAATCCTTCAGTTCTAATCGTAACTGGATTAGGGTGTCCCTGGTCGAAAAAATTAGCCTCGCTTCGGCGGGGCTTTTTTTATG
>Ga0079301_1001000_pt1 | contig 13446 bp, 9 predicted proteins | sample Wag4_2014_7_11_3_FD_74797 | JGI IMG/M metagenome (GOLD analysis project Ga0079301, IMG submission 74797) | Fresh water mixed with fracking chemicals microbial communities from Ohio, USA - Utica-2 Time Series FC 2014_7_11 | ecosystem: Engineered > Industrial production > Chemical products > Input...
CGCAAACGCTGGGGTGAGTTGTCGCTGTCTCGTGTCGAGCTCGAAGGCAAAATCTGTTACACCGCTTTTGTACGCGATATTACTGAAGACGTTGCCTTACAAGAAAAAATGCATGTGCTGTCGTTGGTAGCAGATACCACACGCAACTCGGTAATTATCTGCAATGCAGCAGGGGAAATTGAATACTGTAATGCCAGTTTTAGCCAACTCACCGGCTATTCATTCGACGAGATGCAAGGCAAACGCCCGGGGCAATTTTTACAAGGTGCCGATACCAACCGCGAAACGGTCGAACAAGTCAGCCAAGCATTAAAACAGAAAAAATCGATCAGCACCGAAATCCTCAACTACCACCGCAATGGTAAGCCCTATTGGATTTCAATGACCATCAATCCAATTTTGGATGAAAAGGGTGTACTACAGCGTTTTATTGCCATTGCCGCTGATATTACCGCCACCAAACAAAATGCTTTGGAATTTGAACAACGCTTAGAAGCCATTTCGCAAAGCATGTTAGTCGCTGAATTCACAGCTGAAGGTGCCTTGCTAACCTGTAATACCGCGATGGCCGATTTTATTGATAGCACACAATCGCAGCCCTTACAGAGCTTATTACCAAGAAATTTATACCAACAGGTATTGGCAGGCGCATCGGTTGAATGTGAATTACGGCCAGCACACCAGCCAGAACAGATGTTGAACGCCACCTTGTCTGGGCTGAAAGACCGCCAAGGCAAAGTGAACAAAATTTTATTGTATGGTTACGATGCGTCGAATCGTTCCGCCGCGATCAGTGAAACACTCAAAGCGATGCAACAAGTGTTATCTGTGACAGAACGCATTGGCGCAATTGTCGGCAGTATTCATAGTATTGCTGATAAAACCAATCTGTTATCACTGAATGCCTCGATTGAAGCAGCACGTGCTGGTGAAGCAGGGCGCGGATTTGCCGTGGTCGCTGATGAAGTTCGCGTGTTGGCCGGTCAGTCGGGCACCTCAGCGAAACATATTGGGCAATTAGCACAAGAAGCGCAAAGCTGTGTGGCAGCGCTGTCGGATTCGCTACAACGTCTCAGCCAATCTCAACGCGGCCAAGGATAATAAAAAAATACCCCCCGCCGAGGCGGGGTAGTCATGTTCGAAAATACGAATAATTCGATAGGAGCGAACACATCGGTTCGCCCCTAGGGGTGGATCAGCAAAGCCTATCCACCTTTAAAACAAATACAACGAAGTTATGTGGGTAGGGCGTAGGGCAATTCAGCAAAACTGAGCGTGGGGCCCGTGGGTGAGCCGAGGTGGATGCCATCGGCAAGATGGCTGGCTTGCACTACCGCTAACACATCGCAACTTCCATCGTCGTTGGCGACAGCAGACACAATATTCCCAATTGTTTGTTCACCGGTCAGCGCACAAAACAACGGTTGACCAGCTTGGGCATGAGCGGCAACTTGAGCAGGAAACATCCGACGCTTGACCTTGCCGATATATTGCGTGCGAGCGACGATTTCTTGGCCCGGATAACACCCTTTTTGGAAACTGATCCCCCCTCCCAACAGTTCCAAATTACACATCTGTGGCACAAACATTTCTTTGGTTGGCAACGTAATCCACGGCACTGCCGCCACAATATCCTGCCGTTGCCATTCCGTATGCGGCGCCTGCGGCAAGGTCGCCAAGGCAGAGGCAAGAGGTGTACCGTCTGTCACAACAACCATTGCCCGCTGTTCTGGTAGCCCCAATAGATGTACTGGTGCAGCGCTTTGCTGTTGCCAATCTGTCACCGGCGACGTGGCATAAGCCGTAGCAGCGGCCTGCCGTGCTTCTGCCCCCACTAGACCGTAGATTTTCGCCTCAGTCAGCAAACTGGCTTTGACTTTTGCCCGCAGGATAAACATCGACAAACGTTTTAATGTCGCCTCGGCCAAATCCGCCGACACCAACAAGTGATAAGTGTCGGCAGCCGCTTGCCATAGGATAAAACTCGCCTGCATCCGGCCCTTGGGCGTGGAATAGCTGGCTAAACGGCAGCGTTGTCCATCCGCTTCGCGCACATCACAAGATAACTGCCCCTGCAAAAAACTTTGTGCTTCAGGCCCAGTAAAAGCCAATACGGCTAAATGATCTAACTCGGCAATAAAAGGCGCATTCATCGCATATTTCCTTCGCGGTTTAATCTTGGGGCTCAAACTCAGGGCAAAACCGGCTAGCACAAGCACCAGCCGGTCGGACGGACACAGTTATTCTGCTGTGATAGACGCGTCTTCCATCGCAGCAAGTTCTGCAGCAGTTTTACATGGCGCTGTTTTTTCAAACCAAGCTATTGATTCGACATGTGCGGTATGTGGGAACATATTCACGATACCAGCCGCTTTAAGGGTGTAACCCTTGGTATGGACTAACACCGCTGCATCACGCGCCAAGGTCGCTGGTTGGCAGGACACATAGACAATCCGCTGTGGTGCAGTGTCATCGGTAAACGATTTACACAGTGCCAAAGCGCCATCACGCGGTGGATCGATTAACATTTTGTCAAAACTGCCCAATGCTGCCAGTTTGTCTTCATCGATTTCAAATAAGTTAGCAATTTGATATTGGGTACGGTCTTTCAGGCCATTGAAGTCGGCATTTTCAACAGCGCGTTCGATCAGCTGTGCACTGCCTTCCATCCCCAATACCGTGGCACCGCTGCGTGCAATCGGCAAAGTGAAGTTACCCAAACCACAGAACATATCGGCAACCCGTTCTCCTGCTTGTGGATTGAGCAAAGCCAGCGCACGTTTCACCAACACTCGGTTAATCCCCGGGTTGACTTGAGTAAACTCAGTCGGCTTATACGGCATCTCAATCGAGAAATCTGGCAGGGTATAACTCAGTTGTGGCACATCCAAGGGATAAAATGGATAGACACTGTCTGGGCCACGAGGCTGCAACCAGAATTGCAACGGCTGTTCTCGCCCTTGGTTATATTGATCGGCAAAGGCTTGCAGATGTTGTTCATCAGCTTGGGTCAGTGCATCCATATTACGCAACACCAAAGCATCGACATATTCACCGCAGGCGATTTCAATTTGTGGCATCCGGTTATAAATCGACAACTGCCTTACCAAACCACGCAAAGGCACCATTAAATCGGAGATACGTTGCGGCAAAATATGGCATTGCTGCATATCAGCGATAAAACTCGACCGCCGCTCGTGAAACCCGACCAAAATGGTATTTTTCTTTTCGACCCAACGTGCTGACAAACGTGCACGATGGCGATAACGCCAAGTGGGGCCATAAATTGGTGGTAGAATGGTTTCTGGTTTGACTTTAGCAATATGCGCTAAGTTGTCTTCTAATACCCGTTGTTTAGCCGCAACTTGTCCCGTTGGTTCAACATGCTGCATCGAACACCCGCCGCAGACACCAAAATGTGGGCAGGCTGGTTGTGTCCGTAAAAAACTTTCTTCTAACACCTTAACGGTATCGGCTTTTTCAAAGCTGGGTTTTTTACGATAGCTGGAATACTTCACCCGTTCATAGGGCAAGGCACCGCCGATAAAGATGGTTTTACCGTCGACATGGGCAATGCCCTGTCCTTCATGGTCGAGCGATTCAATACAGGCAACCGGAAAAGGCATAATTTTCCCCACGCAAAAGGGCGTATTTTCGCAAAAAAAACCACAGTCCGTACACGGAAACACAACTCCCGTTATACTGCGACTTTGTTCACCCCTTTTGCATAGCTGCCATGAGCCGTTTTCCTTCTTCCTGTGTACCGCGATTTGTCTTGTTATCCTATGTCTTGGTGGGGAGTGCCCTCAGTCCATGGGTGATGGCAGGCATCCCCGAACCTGACTTTATGGTCGAACAACAAGGGCTGCATGTGGTGATTAACGTGCCACAAACCCGATTGTTTTTATACCGTGATGGCAAGCTAGACCAGTCGTATCCGGTTGCGGTCGGAAAAATGCTGACGCAAACACCAGCAGGTGAATACACCGTCACCGCGATTGCACGCAATCCAACATGGCATGTACCGAAGTCAATTCAAAAAGAAATGGCAGCAGCAGGAAAAGAAGTGTTAACGGTCGTTCCCCCCGGCCCCAGTAATCCATTGGGCAAAGTGTTTGTCCGCTTTGGTGAACCACGCTTAGGGTTGGGGATTCATGGCACAAATGTGCCGTCTTCAGTGCCGGGTTTTCGCAGTCATGGCTGTGTGCGAATGAAAAACGAGGATGCGTTGACTTTTGCCGGCAGAGTATCAATCAGCACGCCCGTTTCGGTAATTTATCAACCCTTATTGTTAAACACCGATCCACAAGGTCATTTATGGCTCACCGTGTTGCCAGATGCGTATAAAAATGGCCGTGAAACGCAGCGTATTCGCCATGTAGCAAAAACATGGGCAGAGGAAAATAAGCGGAAATTAGAACTCAGCCGCTTTGATGCAGCATTAAAAGCAGGCAGCAAGGCAGCAAAACCAGTGTGTTTGTCATGTTCACAAGACAATCCCCCTCGCCCCAATCAGCTATTGGCGCTCAATAAATCACCTCGCGCCACGGTGCCAGTGTCCACATCACCCACACCCGTCGCAACACCAGCAGTCAATGAAACGGATCTTGCTGAACCCGCTTTGCGTGAGTTGGATCAATCCATGCCAAGTGTGGAATCCCCCAGCGAACCGACGGTTAGCCCGTTGTTGGAAGCCCCTCGGCAACCCAAACCAACTGCACCAGAAACCATTGGTCAGGAATTGACAAATAAACCAGTCAAAAATAGTGAGGCTAAACAAAAACCGACCCCTGCTTTATTACGTCAACCGAAACCTGTGCAGTTAGATACGCCGTTGTTGTGATAAATGAGATGCTTGGGTTGAGAAAATCAACCCAACCGAGTTCAAATCCATAGCTGTTTTTGCGCCTAGCCCTCGACCTTTGAGAGAGTTGGCCGAATGAGATTAATTTTCCGATGCAGCATGGGAGGATTATCTGTTCTGGCAAAAACAAGATCGCTGCTTGGTTGACCGAATTAACAAGCCAATCAATTCAAACGGGGTTTTCTTTATTGTTCCGTGGCACAATTCACCCTTCGATAAAATAAAACAGGTGATAGGTCATGGCACAGGACAGTTCTCTACCCGATTTTTGGTGTAAACGTTATCTTTCGGACGTGATGCCTTGGGATGCTGGCGGCGTACCAGAGGAGTTTATGCAATACAGTCAACAGATCACACCACAACACACCATCTTTATCCCGGGATGTGGTACTGGATATGAAGTCGGTTGGCTGGCGGAGCGTGGTTATGCCGTTGAAGCAATTGAATTTAGCCCAGCCGCGTTAGAAATGGCACAAAAGGTGCTCGGTGAATTTGCACAACACATCCATGCCGGAGATTTTTTTACTCACCAACCAAACAAACCATTTGATTGGGTTTATGAGCGCGCTTTTTTATGTGCGCTACCTCGTAAAATGTGGGCAAGTTATGCTGAAAAAATGGCAAACATCATTGCACCTAATGGCGTATTAGCCGGCTATTTCTTTATTGGCGACCACCCAAAAGGCCCACCCTTCGGCATCTCACAAGCAGAATTAACCACATTACTCAGCCCACACTTTAGCTTAGAAAGCGATCAAGCCAGTGTTGCTCCCTTGCCTGTCTTTGCAGGCAAAGAACGGTGGCAAGTTTGGCGTCGCTGCGACAATCTGTCGCATTGATCTCTCCACAAAGCTCGCCTATTGTGCGAGCTTTGATTATTTTCTGGGGTTTGTATGTCTTTTCTGCGCCACGTTGCCCTTGCTTGCGCCATCGTTGCTTTGCCTGCCTTTGCCCATGATTACAAAGTTGGCAATTTACATATCGACCACCCGTGGGCGCGTGCAACACCCTCGGGCAGCCAAAATGGTGCGGCGTACTTAACTATCAACAACCAAGGTGAAGCAGATAGCTTATTGTCAGCCTCAGCCACGGTATCTAAAACCGTTGAACTGCATACACACCTCAATGAACAAGGGGTGATGCGGATGCGCCAAGTGCCGGAAATCACTGTTCCAGCACAAGGAAAAGCCGAACTGAAACCGGGCGGCTACCACATCATGTTAATTGGCCTGCAACAGCCACTTAAGCAAGGTGAAAAATTTCCACTGACACTCAAATTTGCTAAAGCTGGCGAAGTCAAGGTAGAGGTAGCCGTAGAAGGTCTCGGTGCACCACAGCCTAAAATGATGCACGGCCATCAGCATTGATTTAACAAAACATTCTGTATCCTATAGCAAAAAAACAATTTACAATTTCTTTAACATTTACATTGTGGATTGTCAGTATTTTGCTATAGGAGAACGCCGTGCTGCAGGACTTTTCACTACGCGCCAGAATGCGCATTATCATGTTCATGGTCTGTGCGCTATTTTGTATTGCCGCAGCACTGGCTTTGTTTGGCTCGCACCTTAGCCAGCAAAAATTCAGTCAACACATCGACCAAGAACAAATCGCCCGTTACAGCATCACCAAACTCTATGCCAACGGGCTGCAAATGGGGCAAGCACTGCGCAATATCTTGCTCGACCCCAGCCATCCACAAGCTTATAAAAACTACGATAAAGCGCATGAAGTCTTTGAAAAAGAACTGAATGTGCTCAAAAAAGTGGGGGAAAGTTTGCCTCGCGCCGAACAAGAATGGCAAGAAATCAACCACTTGTTCAATGCACAACATGCCCAACACGAACCGTTAATGGCGCTGATTAAACAAGGCGAATTACAACAAGCACAACAATTTCTCAACCAAAACGAAACCCCAAAATGGCGAGAATTGCGTAGTTATTTACTCGATAGCATTCAACGCTACGACCAAGACATCGAACAAATTCGTCAGCAGTTAGAACAAGATATTCAACGTTGGCAACAACTGGCGCTGTTGTTTATGGCGCTGGCTATCTTGGTTGGTATTGTGTTGGGCCGTTGGCTAGTGCGCCATGTTTTGGCACAAGTCGGCACCGAACCACGCAAAGCAGCTCGTATTGTCCACACCATTGCTGCCGGTGATTTAACCCAACCGATTCCTGATACCAATGCTGAAAGCGTGTTGACTGCGGTACAACACATGCAATCGCATTTAAAAGACCTGATCAGCCGCATTCGCAGCCATGCGAAGGCCTTGGCACAACAAGTCGAACAAGCCGATCAACAAAGCGTTGTCCTAGCCGATACCGCCCGTCAACAAAGCGACGCCGCGCAAGCGATGGCAGCAGAAGTCGAACAGTTGTCAGTTGCGATCACTGAAGTAGCAGAAAACGCACAAAAGGCGCGGGAAAAAGTGGACGATGCTGGTCATATCGCAGCAGAAAACGGCGCTGTGATTCAAAAATCTAGCCAAGAAATGCAAAGCATTGCCCAACAAATCCGCACCACTGCCGACGTCATCACCGAATTAAGCGAGGCATCTAATCAAATTTCGCATATCGTGGCGATGATTAAAGAAGTGGCCGAACAAACCAATCTATTGGCCTTAAATGCCTCCATTGAAGCGGCACGGGCGGGTGAATCGGGGCGCGGGTTTGCGGTAGTCGCCGATGAAGTACGCAAATTGGCAGAACGCACCCACGCTGCCACCGGCGATATTGTCAACACCATCAGCGCCATGCAGCAGCGTTCGCAAACCGCCGTCCAACACATGGAAGAAACCGTCAATCAGGTGGAGCATGGTGTTACGTTGTCTAGCCAAGCCAGCCAAGCCTTTGCCCATATCCACACCGATGTGATGCAAATTTTGCAATTAGTGGCAGGTATTTCTCATGCACTACAAGAACAGCGCAGTGTCAGTCAATCGATTGCCAACCATGTTGAAACCATCAGCAATATGTCGGTGAACACCAGCGCCGCTGTCAGCGAATCCGCCCAAGCGATGCACCAACTACACGGGCTGGCCGATGATATGCGCCAATCCGTCAACGCTTTTAAAGTGCATTAAAATGAGCAAGTTACATCTAGTCGGTGCTGGTCGTGTCGGTAAAACCTTGGCCTATTTATTACAACAACAAGGGGTGCAAATTGGCGGCATTGTTTGTCGTCACTTTGCCCATGCCCAACAGGCTGCGACTTGGTTACAGCAAGGCCATGCCTGTGCTGATTTAACAGCCTTGGCCCAGCTGCCCCCTGCCAGCAGTGTGTTATTGGCAACTCCCGATGATGCTATCGCCGAACAATGTCTGGCCTTGGTACAACACGGCATTATTCGGCCGAATATGGTGGTGTGGCATGTCAGTGGGGCATGTAGCAGTGCCCTATTAGCGCCAGCACAGGCCGCTGGGGCAGTGGTGGCATCAGCGCACCCCATCCGCAGTTTTGCCAATGTTGAACAGGCCATTGCCCAATTTGCTGGGACTGCGTTTGCCCTCGAAGGGATGCCGCAGGCGTTGGCTTGGTTGACACCCAAAATCCAAGCTATCGGCGGTCAACCCTTTGAATTAACAGGGGATAAACGCTTATACCATGCCGCTTGCTGTGTGGCATCAAATTATGCCGTTGCGTTGGCGGATTTTGCCCTTCAGTTGGCACACCAAGCTGGCTTATCACCCGAAACCGCCCGCCATATTTTGCAACCGCTGGCCAGTCAATCGTTGTCCAATGCCTTTCAACTGGGGCCAAGCGCTGCGCTAACTGGGCCGATTATGCGCGGCGATATCGACACCGTGCGCCAACACCTGTCTGCTTTGATTTCAGTCAAAGAGCAACAGCGTTATCAGGTTTTGGGTCAAGTCGCCCTCGAATTGGCTGCACCACGGTTATCACCAGCGATTTATGCCGAATTACACACCCTATTATCTGCAGTGCACAAACCATAATTTAACGTATTTTTTAGCATTTTCTGTTTTTATTGCTGCGATGCAGCAAATGTTATGCTGAGTTTCTCTGTTTTTTGGTGAATGTGGTCAAGATTAACCAAATGTTGCATTCATGCAACAAAGTTGCGGCGATCACAAATTAAAACGGTCGTTTAGAATGCACATTTGAATGGCTCTGCTAGTATCTATTCACTGGCTCGCGCCATTTTGCTGCTGAACTAGACACACCACAGGCCAATCAAGGCCGGAAAAAAGAGGAAGACTCATCATGAACATCAAGCCTATCAGCCTTGCTATCGCTGTGCTCGGCACCGGTTTCACTGTGTTGAGTGGGGCCAGCTACGCATCGGGTTATCACTTCGGTACCCAAAGCGTTTCCGCTCAAGCCACAGCCAACGCCAGCGCCGCCGAAGCCAACGATGCCACGACACTGTTCTACAACCCAGCCGGCATGACTCGCTTGAAGGGCACCCAGTTTTCGGGTGCCTTAAACTTAGTTGCGCCAAGCGTGAAATACTCCAACGCCAGCGGCAACTACCCTAACCAACCTGCACGTAATCCTGCCAATCCCTCCCAAGTCGGGATCAAACCGGGTACCGCCATTGCTGGCAGTACAGGCGGTAAAATCACCGATGATTTGATTGTGGTGCCACAAATGTACCTCACCCATCAAATCAACGACCGCATCACCGCCGGTTTAGGGATTTACGTGCCGTTTGCGTCCGAAACAGACTATGAGCGGACATCGGTATTGCGCTACAACGTTAACCAAACCTCTCTCACCACCATCGACATCAACCCAACGATTGCTTTCAAACTGAATGACCAACACTCGGTGGCAGTGGGTTTGATTGCACAACGGGCAGAAGCCGAGCTGCGCCAATATGCTAACTTTGCCGGTGCGGTGTTAGGGATTCCTCACGGTGTAGCGGATGGCTATGCTGAAGTGGAAGGCGATGATTGGGGCTTTGGTTTTAACCTCGGTTGGTTGTGGGAAATCGACCAAGATACCCGAATTGGCCTGTCTTACCGTTCGCCAATCAAGCATACGCTAAAAGGCAAAGCCGACTGGACGACCCCTTCCTCTGGCCCATTTGCTGCCGTCGGTGCCGTGGCACAAGCGAATGGTTATATCGACAGTGATGTGTCAGTTGATATCAAAACGCCAGAGTCGCTTTCTTTACATGGCTATAAAAAGATTGACCCGAAATGGGCAGTAATGGCCGATTTGACATGGACGAAACACTCACGTTTTGACAAAGTCGATATTCAATACGCAGTACCGAAAAACGCACCATTCTCACAAGCCGTACATGGCGGTGTCCGTGCACCCGCGACAACATTAAATCCAAAGTGGGATGACACTTGGAAACTGGCTATCGGCGCGAGCTATCAATACAGCGATCCATTACAACTGCGTTTTGGTGTCGCCTACGATAAATCGCCAGTGCCAAGCGAAGATTTCCGCATGTCAACCATGCCAGATAACGACCGTATTTGGTTCTCAGTCGGTGGCCGCTATGACTTTGATAAGAAAAACTCGCTGAATGTGGCATATAGTTATGTCCACATCAAAGACTCCAAAGCCAAGGTCAATGGCTATTGCGGCGGAGCCACAGCGGGTGCAGTGAACTGCGTATCCAGCTACACCACAGGCCAAGCAGAATATAAGAGCCATGCACATATCTTAGGCGTTCAGTACAACTACCATTTCTGATCGACCTATGATGAGGAAAGCAGGGGATTTACTTCGCTGCTTTCCTGTGCTGCAATGCACCACACATTTTTTTGCTTATCGTTTCAAACAAACGTATGATTTTGTTTGTTGAACGTTGCCAACCGAGGAAACCATGTCTCAATCCAACTTTATTGTGCGTAAAGTCGCTGTTTTAGGTGCCGGGGTGATGGGGGCACAAATTGCTGCTCATTTGGTGAATGCCAAAGTGCCAACCATCCTGTTTGATTTGCCAGCCAAAGAAGGGGATAAAAGCGCTATCGCGAAAAAAGCGATAGACGGATTGAAAAAGCTTAAGCCTGCCCCGTTCGCAGCCAAAGATCGCGCCGCCTATATCACCCCCGCCAACTACGATGAACACCTCGAGTTACTAAAAGAATGCGACTTGGTGATCGAAGCCATCGCCGAACGCTTAGATTGGAAAGCAGACTTATATAGCAAAGTTGCGCCTTTCCTCGGTGAGCAAACCATTTTCGCCACCAATACCTCCGGCTTATCGATCAATGCTTTGGCGCAATCTTGCCCAGAGTCGGTTCGCCCTCGTTTCTGCGGCGTACACTTCTTTAACCCACCCCGCTACATGCACTTGGTTGAGATTATTCCTTGCCAAACCTCTGAAGCAGGGATGTTGGATAACCTCGAGCGTTTCTTAGTCTCGACTTTGGGCAAAGGCGTGGTCCGCGCAAAAGACACCCCTAACTTCGTGGCAAACCGCGTTGGGGTATTCTCGATGTTGGCAACCATCGCCAATGCCGAGAAATACGGTATCCGTTTCGATGTGGTTGATGATTTAACCGGCCCGCGTTTAGGCCGTCCAAAATCCGCCACTTTCCGCACTGCAGACGTGGTTGGCTTAGACACCTTTGCCCACGTTGTGAAAACCATGCAGGACACGCTGCCAAACGATCCTTGGCATAGCCTGTTCCAAAGCCCAAGCTGGCTGCAAACCCTGATTCAAAACGGTGCCCTCGGCCAAAAAACCAAGCGCGGCATTTATAAAAAAGACGGCAAACAGATGTTTGTCCTCAACCCAGCCAGCGGTGAATATGTCGAGGCAGGTCAAAAAGGGGATGATGCGGTTAAAAACATCCTCAAAGAAAGCAACCCAGCACTGAAATTCAAAAAACTGCGCGAAAGCCAATATCCACAAGCACAATTCTTGTGGGCTTGCTTCCGCGATGTGTTCCATTACATCAGCTACCACTTGGCCGATATTGCCGACAATGCCCGTGATTTAGACCTCGCGATTCGTTGGGGCTTTGGTTGGAGCGTTGGCCCATTCGAAACATGGCAAGCCGCTGGCTGGCAACAAGTTGCCACTTGGTTGCAAGAAGACATTGCCGCTGGTCAAACTTTAGCCACAGCCGCCCTGCCTGCTTGGGTGACCGAGGGTGATCGCGCTGGCGTGCATTTTGCCGATGGTTCTTACAATGCAGCACAACAAACCCTATCGCCACGTTCCACCCTGTCAGTCTATCAACGTCAACTGGCGCCGGCTCGTGTCTTAGGCGAAACCGCACCCGATTTAGGGAAAACCGTCTTTGAAAACGAAGGCGTGCGTGCTTATAGCAATGGTGATGGTGTGTTGGTGGTCAGCTTTAATTCCAAAGCACACGCTATCGGCCCACAGGTGTTAGAAGGCGTTAACAAGGCGTTGGACATTGCGGAAGCCGAATATCGTGCCTTGGTGATTTGGCAAACTGAAGAGCCATTCTCTGTCGGTGCTGATCTGCAGTCGATGATGCCAGCCTTTATGATGGGCGATTGGAAAGGTATCGAGAACATTGTCAAGAATTTCCAAGACACCTCGATGCGCCTGAAATACAGCCAAATTCCTGTTGTTGCTGCAACACAAGGCTATGCCTTCGGTGGTGGATGTGAATTTGTGATGCACGCCGATAAAGTGGTTGCCGCTTTGGAAACCTATATCGGTTTGGTGGAAGTGGGCGTGGGTCTGTTGCCAGCCGGTGGTGGATGTAAAGAATTTGCCCTGCGCGCTGCCAATGAAGCCAAAGGGGATGTGCTGGCGGCGGTGAAGGATTACTTCATGGCGATTGCAACGGCTAAGGTCGGCACCAGCGCGCTCGAAGGTCAAGAAATCGGTTTTATTAAGAAAACCGATACCGTGGTCTTCAATGCCTATGAGTTGTTGTATGTTGCCAAACAAGAAGCCTTGGCAATGGCAGAAGCCGGTTACCGCCCACCGTTAAAAGTCAAAGCTTTCCCCGTAGCAGGTCGTGCGGGTGCCGCTTCGATTAAAGGTCAATTGGTCAATATGTTAGAAGGCCAATTTATCAGCAAACATGATTTCACCATTGCCAGTTTGATTGCTGACATCATGACCGGTGGTGATGTTGAACAGGGCACCTTGGTTGATGAGCAGTGGATTTTGGACTTGGAACGCAAAGGTTTTATGCAACTGCTGCGTAACCCACTGACCCAAGCCCGTATTGCCAATATGTTGACCACGGGTAAACCACTGCGTAACTAATTCGGAGAACTGTGCAATGAGCAAGCAAATTCAAGAAGCCTATATCGTCGCAACCACGCGTACCCCTGTTGGCAAAGCCCCTCGCGGCATGATGCGCCATGTGCGCCCAGATGACATGCTGGCCCACGTGTTAAAAGGCGCTTTGGCCCAAGTGCCGGCCCTCGATGTTAATTTGATTAACGATGTGGTGGTCGGATGTGCGTTCCCTGAAGCAGAACAGGGTTTGAACATGGCACGTATCGGTGCTTTGTTGGCAGGTCTGCCCGATACTGTCGGTGGTATCACCATCAACCGTTATTGTTCTTCTGGTATCAACGCAGTGCAAATCGCTGCCGACCGGATTCGTACTGGTGAAGCCGATGTGGTGATTGCCGCCGGTGCGGAATCAATGTCC
>Ga0079301_1001001_pt1 | contig 13434 bp, 22 predicted proteins | sample Wag4_2014_7_11_3_FD_74797 | JGI IMG/M metagenome (GOLD analysis project Ga0079301, IMG submission 74797) | Fresh water mixed with fracking chemicals microbial communities from Ohio, USA - Utica-2 Time Series FC 2014_7_11 | ecosystem: Engineered > Industrial production > Chemical products > Input...
ATCCGGGACTGGGTGGGATAAGCCGGGATTTATCGGGATTGAGTTCAATAAAATCAGTACCCTAACAAGGTCAGCACCATTTTCTGATGCTCTTCGAGATTTTAGACGGGTTTTGGGGTTTTACTAAACCACTGGCGGTGTTTTTTAGACGCGGAGACATCCCGTGAAAACGCCGCCAACACCGAGAAAAGCACACATTTAGCCCTGATATCAGACCTTCTCGATTTCGAGGTTCATGGTTGGAACTCCGAAGTTTAGACATTTTGAACCGTCGAACTTCGGAGTTCCAGTTTTATTTTTAAAATCAGTGGATTACCTATGCACTAGTGGCTTCGTCCTTCATTGCCCCGAGCAAACTAATAATGTCGTCCAGATCAATTGCATAGCTGAAGATCATCGTGCGGAGCAAGTACCCGATGACTGGTGAAGGCTCCCATCCAACGGCGGAGCAGGCGGTTTCCAGCAAGTGTTTTGCGCCGCGAATTTGTGCCCCTATATCCTTGACCGTCTGGTCTGCACGCTGGGCGGCAGACTGGTCGGAGAAGGCTACTTTCAGGAGGGTGTCGGCAAGGGCCCGCTCGCTGGAACTGACCTGTTGGTCAGATGCAATCTTCTGTAATTCCTGATGAATTTCAGACGTTGCGGCATGTCTGTCGCTGGTAATGGCTTGATGTATTTCCAGCAAGCGAGCGGTGGCGCTGGTTTCAACGGGCACCGGATCTGGTGCCCGTGCACCGTCAGGATAGCGCAGCATCTGGCCCTTCCCGCAAACAAGCCAATCAGCATTCACGCCGAGTGCATCCGCGATTGCAGCTAAACGCGTAACTTTTGGCTCCGCCGTTCCTGCCAAATAAGTCTCTAGGGTTCGCCTAGGTATAGCAGATATCTGCGAAAGAGCATCGCCGCTCCCTGCTAGGGCTGCACACTGCCTCAGTCTGGATGAAAAACTATCGTTTCGCGCGGTCATGGCAGCCGCACGAAATTGACATCGGAGCAGAGAGACTGTTTCGCGCAGCTTTTTTCTTTTTTCTTATCAATAAGATAGGCGGGAAATAGCATTTTTCTGCGCAGATTACCTGCGCGAAAAGCAAATTCCTGCTTTTCAATAAGGCGTGAAGCTGCTATTAATCCTCTCATACAGTTTGTTCCTACGATCTGACATTCAAAAAAAACCGGCTTTGGCGAGCCGGAGACGAGACAGGAGATCAGGATGCCACAAAAGGGATGGCACCGTGAAGACATCAAGGCAGCGATCCGCAAGCGCGGCATTACCCTTGAGCGTCTTTCCCAAGATAACGGGCTTCATAAAAGCATGTGTAGCCTAGCGTTGATCCGCCCAGACTTCGCCGCCGAGCAGGTTATTGCCAGGTTTTTAGGGGTCACCCCCCAAGACCTTTGGCCACACCGTTACAACGCCGATGGCACTTACCGTCATCCAAGATCTCGCAATTACCATATCCGCAAGGGGCTGGTGTGTGAATGTCAAAATGGAGGCGCGGCATGAACAGCATCACCGCCTTGCATTCTGGTGATTTACAGTCGGTCAGCAATGATCCGTACCGTGCAGCCTAGCTTTTTACCTGTTTTTAGATCGTCCCCCTAGCTGGTTGTGCAGTTTGGGGACGGGCGGGACGGGTGTTGGTGCACCCTCCCGCCACACTTCCGGAAATACCCTCCTTTTTCCCCACACAGAGGTGCCTCCTCTGTGTGCGCCTGACCGGGTGCGTCTGCGCGCAATTGGGCGCATCCGGTCCTTTTCTCCGCACACCACAAATGAATAGGAGACGGCTATGTGCATGAAAAAGAGTGCTACCCAACGAAAACGTCTGGCGGCCTATACCCTCAAAAAGCATATCCACCTGATGGATGATGTCATGGACAAAAACGACTGGCGGTACGAGGGAAGTCCGGTCTTTGAGGTCTTTGTCCGTACCTACTCTGAATGGGCAACACTGGCATACCCGGAGCAGGATTATGGCGCGTGACCGACGGGATGGGGCAACGCTCGACCTGCTGTCGTGGGAGCCGCCGCCGGTGGCGGTGCGGTTTGCCGAGGGGGCGGTGCGGGCGGTCAGCGTGGCGCAACGCCTGAGTCTGGCAGTTGCGACCACCCTGCGCGAAGCAGACTTGAGCCGCGAAGAGGTGGCGGCGCGGATGGGGAACTATCTGGGGGAAGAGGTCAGCAAAAACATGCTGGATGCCTACGCCAGTCAGGCACGGGATGCGCACAACATCAGTCTGGCCCGCGCCTTTGCCCTGCTGCATGCCACGGGTGACGCCCGCATTCTGGGCAGCGAGTTGAAGGGGTTTGGTCTGGCGGTGATTGCCGACCGCTACCTTGCGGCGGTTGAAGAGGCGATGTGGGCCGAGCGGGAAGAGCAGGCGCGGCAAAAACGCCTTGCCGCCCGGCACCGCTGGAAGGGGGCATGATGAAGGTTTCAATCGAGGAAATTGCAACAGCCTGCTCTATCAAATCTCGAACAGCCCAGATCCGGGCATCAAAGGGGCTTTGGCCTTATGAGGAAGAGACGCTTCCCACCGGAGCCAAGCGCCGCCTGTACGCCGTGGCAAACCTGCCGCCCGACATTCGGGACGCTGTGGCCCGGCACTCGCTGAGCGTTGCCACCCCAGCCCCTCGCCTGGCCCCGCTTAAACCGGAGGATGCCAGCCAGCTCAAGGACAGCCAGCGGCGGACGTTGGAGGCACGGGCGGCGATTTTGGCGGAAATCGACAGTTTGATGGTGATGGGCACCAGCCAGGGAAAGGCCGTGCAAATGGTGGTAGAAATGGCCCAAGAGGGCACCCTACGCCCCGAAGTGCAAACGATAGTGCCGATGGCCAATGCGCGGGCGGGCCAGGGGCGCAGCCTGACACGGGCGACGCTGTACAACTGGTTGAAGGCACGGGCGGCGGGGTCATCGACGGCGCTGGCTCCGGCTCTCCCGCAAGAGCACGGCATCCCGGAGTGGGCTAGCGCGCTCATGGATTTGTACGGACGACCGCAAAAGCCAGCGTTAACCGACGCTTTAAAGGCTCTTAAAGCGCAAGGGTATGCCCCGTCTTATGATCAGGCGCGGCGCTTTTTGGGCAAGCTGTCGGCGATCACTCGCAACAGCGGGCGGATGGGTCCGCGCACGCTGAAGGCGATGCGGGCCTATACGGTGCGCTCGGTCGAGGGGTTGTGGCCGACGGCGATCTATTGCGCCGATGGCCACACCTTCAAGGCCGAGGTTGCCCACCCGATCCACGGGCGGCCTTTCCGGCCCGAGATCACCACGGTGATTGACGTGTACACCCGCAAGATCACCGGCTGGTCGGTCAATCTGGCCGAGAACACCTGGTCGGTGGCCGATGCCGCCCGCCATGCCTTTGAGACGCACGGGCTGTGCGACGTCTGGTATTACGACAACGGCCCCGGTGCCAATAACCGCACCTGGGACGAGGCGATGGTGGGCCTGATTGCCCGCCTGGGGATCATTAAACAAAATAGCTTGCCGTATAGCTCGCAAGCTCGCGGGGTGATTGAACGGATCAACCGCAGTGTATGGCACCGGGCGGCCAAGCTGCTGCCAACCTACGTTGGCGCCGACATGGACGACGAAGCCCGCCAGCGAGCGTTTAAGATCACTCGGCGCGACATCAAGGCGTTTGGGGCCTCGCGGGTGCTACTGCCGTGGGCGGACTTTCTGACCCTTTGCGAGATGGCGGTGGCGCAGCACAACAGCGAGCCGCACAGCACGCTGAAAAAGGTCACCGACGCGGACACCCTGAAAAAGCGCCACCAAAGCCCCGCCGAAGCCTGGGCCGAGGCCGAAGCCACCGGCTGGCAGGCGGACCGCCTGGACGAAGCCGAAGCCCGCGACCTGTTCCGGCCGCATGTGCTGCGGAAAACGCGCCGCGCCTTGGTCAGTCTGTGGGGGAATGACTACTACCACCCGGCTCTGGAGGAATTCCACGGCGAGGAGGTGATGGTTGCCTACGACATCCACGATGCCGAACGGGTGTGGGTGCGCGATGGCGAAGGACGGTTGATTTGCGAGGCCAGCTGGAACGGCCACCAGACGGCGTTCATGCCGGTCTCGAAGGTGATGGCCGACCACGAAAAGCGCATTGCTGGACGGCACAAGCGGCTGGATGCCCACCGGGCCGAGGTCGAGGCCGAACGCGGGCCAGCTGCCCTGGACTACCGCGGTACTCCGGTGCAGGTGCTGCCGATGGCTCCGGCCTTGCCGCCAGTCACGCTTGAGATGGATGCAGATCAAGCGGCCTTGGTGGCCGAGTTTACTGCCCCCGAGATTGAGCCCCCTGCAACGCCAGAGCAACGCTATGACCGCTGGCTAGAGCTAGAGGCCGCGGTGAAGGCGGGGCAAGAACTGAGCACAGAGGACCGTCAGTTTTACGATCTGTTCCGGCGCTCCCCTACCTGGGCCGAGGTACGCGAACACCGGGCGATGATCGCTGCGTTTCAGGCCAGCCTGCGGGCTACTGGATAAGAAAATGCCCCGCCTAAGGGGACAACCTCAAGCGGGGCGGTATTTGGGGCCTCAGGGTTTCGAGAACCTCGGGGTCTCAGCTAGCAAATACGAAAGGTAGAATGACAGAATGACTGCAATTGTCAACAGTACTATTGCACCATTACGCAACGTGGCGCTGGCCACCGGAGCAATGCAGCGAGCCATCGAGCGCCCGTTGCATTTGCCGGGAATGGTGACGTTTAGCGGGCCGAGCGGCTTTGGGAAGTCGATGGCGGCGGCCTATGTCGCCAACAAATACCGCGCCTTTTACATTGAGTGCAAAAGCACCTGGACGCGCAAAGCGATCTTAGAGGCGATCTTGCGCGAGATGGGCAAAGTCCCGGCCAAGACCGTGGCGGCAATGACCGACCAGATCGCCGACGAGCTGGTGCTATCGGGTCGCCCGCTGATCATCGACGAGATGGATCATGTGGTGGAAAAGCGTGCCGTGGAGGTGATCCGCGACATTTACGAAGGCTCGAAAGCCCCGATCCTGCTGATCGGCGAGGAGCTGTTGCCAACCAAGCTGGCGCAGTGGGAACGGTTCCACGGGCGCATTCTGGACTGGAAACAGGCCGAACCGGTCAGCATGGCCGACGCCGCCCACCTGCGCGGGCTGTACTGCCGCCAAGTTGCAGTGACGGATGACCTGTTGGCGCTGGTGGTAGAGGCAGCCCATGGATCGGTGCGGCGGGTGTGCGTCAATCTGGAGCTGATCCAGTCGACGGCCCTGTCCGACGGGGTGGCAACGGCAGACCGTGCGTGGTGGGGCACCCGTGACCTGCACACCGGCCAGCCGCCGAAGCGGAGGGCCTTTTGATGACTGGCAAACCTGTTTCAGAGATGGCGGGCCGTAAGATGCGAGGCAATGCTTGCTACTGGCGGGTTGTCCTAGAGCTTCACCGAGCGCAAGGGACTTTCACCGTGAGCGATGTCGAACAGCAAACCTCGGCCCCTCGAAAGACCATTAGCGACTATCTGAACCGCTTACTGCGGGCAGGCATCCTAGGCTGTGTCGGAGATGGCGGCGGTAAGACCGGACAGGCCAAGCTCTATAGCCTGCTCAAGCCTCAGAGTGATCCACCTCGGGTACGGCGGGATGGAACGATCAGCCAGGGTAACCCCGCCCGCGACCAGATGTGGCGGACGGCAAAGATCCTCAAGCAATTCTCGGCCAAAGATTTGGCAATCGCGGCGAGTACCGAGGAGTGCGTGGTCAATGAACGCGATGCCAAGGACTACCTAAAGTATCTGCGACTGGCGGGCTACCTGGCGATCCTTCGTCCCTCAAAGCCCGGCCTTCTCGCCGTTTATCGGTTTCTTTCCAGCAAGAACACCGGCCCTCGCGCCCCGATGGTGCAGCGGGTCAAGACTGTGTGGGATCCGAATATCAACAAGATGGTGTGGGGAGGCGATCATGACGGCGACAGCGCTTGATCGGGCGATGAAGGGCTGGCCGCAGGGCCTGCCTGACTGGGTGCGAGTGCTGGCCGAGAACTGCGATCTCAGCAGCCAGTCAAAAGCCGCCAAGCGGCTAGGGTATTCAGCAGCAACCGTCTCGCTAGTCCTGGCCGGGACTTACAGTGGTGATATTGCCAAGGTCGAAATGGCGGTGCGGGGCGCATACCTCGCTGCTCTGGTGGCCTGCCCGGTGCTGGGCGACATTCCCGCCAACGACTGCCTGAGCCATCAGCGGGCGCCCTTTGCTCCGACCAATCATGTTCGAGTGGCGCTCTATCGCTCCTGCCATGGTGCTTGTGCCTATGCCAGCGCAAAAGGGGGCCGTGATGCTGAGTGATGACCTGCGGGACTTCGCCGCTTGTTTGGCAGGATGGGAAAACGGTGGCGTCCAATTGTCTCCGGTAGCAGTCCGGGTCCTGCGGGCGCAGGTCTCGGCCTATGCGGTTGCAGCAGAGAGCCTAGAGCTTCAGGCGATCCCCCTCCACCAGCAAGGCACCTTACCACCCGATGTGGTCAGCCTTGATGTATGGCGCAGTGATCGAAAGCGCGGGATCCCCCGAAATGGCGGTTCCTCATGAGCTGGCTGCTTTGGCTGTGGCGGCTGAGGCCACGCCCCCGGCGTCCCACGATATCACCGGCAGCCTTCGGGCTGGCTTCAACCCTTTCCCAACCGAAGAAACCGAGGATAGACCATGACTGATCATGATCAAATCACCCCGTTCGCGCCGCGCAACAACCCGATGTACATGACCGATACCAAGGGCCGTCTGGTCCATGTGGATGCCGTCAAGCCGCTCGACAAGCTGCGGGATGGTCTGGTTGCCGGGATGATGGGCCGCGCACAGGGCCTGCGCGATGACCTTGCGGCGTTCAAGGCCGACGTGATGGCCGAAATCACCGCCTTCGTCCAGCTTGCCGCCGGGGAATACGATGTTCAGCTGGGCGGGATCAAAGGCAACCTGACTCTGCGCAGCTATGACGGCCTGCGGGAAATCCGCGTTCAGGTGGCTGACCGGCTGGTGTTCGACGAACGGTTGAAGGTGGCCGAGCAACTGGTCGGCCAGTGTCTGGCGGACTGGTCTGCCGACGCCCGCCCCGAGCTGAAGGTGATCGTGGACCGGGCCTTTAAGACCGACAAGGACGGCAACGTGAACACTGCCGCCGTGCTGGATCTGCGCCGACTAGAGATCAACGATACCCGCTGGAAAAAGGCGATGGAGGCCATCGCCGACGCGCTGACCGTGACCGGCACCAAAAGCTATGTGCGGTTTTACGAGCGCACGGCCCCCGATGCTCCGATGAAGGCGGTCAGCCTTGATCTTGCCGCGCTGTAGGGAGGGGCGAGTGATGAGTGAAACAGCGACCCACGAGGACGAAGCCCGCGCAATGGAGGAGATCCGCCTTGCCATGGATCTACTGTATCAGGCTGTATGGGCCATTGCTGAAGTCTACCCGTACCTGCCCCCCAATGCGATCAGTGTTGCCATGATCAATGTCGGTGCCCAGCACGGTCTCCGGCACCAGCAATCGACAATCGTCGCCCATTATCTCCACGGGGTGGCGGAACTGGTGACACGCGGGCAGGTCACGCACTTTACGGGAGGCGATGATGTCCGACACTGACCGCATGGTTGCCAAAATCAAGAAGCTGCTGGCGCTGGCGGCCTCCCCGAACGAGGCCGAAGCAGCGGCGGCGCTTTCCAAGGCCAAAGAGCTGATGGAAAAGCATTCAATTTCCGACACGGCCATTCGGCTGGCCGACATCACTGAAGCAAAGGGCAAAGCATCGGTCGCCGACCGCCCAAACCGCTGGGAGAGCGATCTTGTTTACCTTGTCGCACGGGCCTTTGGCTGCAAAACCATTTTCTTCAGTGGAGGATATGAGTCGAGGGGCTATGGCTATCGCCGTGCAAAGGGAGAGTGGCATTTTATTGCCGCCACCCCCATTCCTGACATTGCCAGCTATGCATTCCAGGTGTTGCTGAGGCAGCTAGCGGCTCAACGAGCCGCCTATGTCGCAGCCCTGCCGAAGCACCTGAAACGTGCCACCAAGATCCGGCGCGGAGACTTGTTTGCGGAAGCCTGGGTTGCTTCGGCTTCACAAAAGGTGATGTCGTTTGCCGGGCAGAACCGCCAGGCAGACATCACGGCTTGGGTCAAAAACCATTATCCGGTCTTGGGAGAGCTGGCGCTTTCAACCCGCACGGACACTATCAAGCCGAATGACCATCGGGCGTTTGACGCTGGCTATGCCGCAGGCGCGAACGTGCGTCTGGATCAAGCGGTGGCGGCAAATGCGCGGCCTGAAATGATCGGGGGGTGATGATGTCCGACATTGACACCCCCATTGATCCAGCTCATCCCGACGCGACACCCTGGTCCAAGCCGGTCATTGACCTTGGAGATATGCGGATTTCTTATGGCCGTCCGCGCTACCCGGAAAAGATCTGCAAGCACCGAAGCCTTGTGTACAGCACCGAAGAACGGCGGGTGTGGTGCAAAGACTGTCAGCGCACAGTGGATAACTTCGACGCCTTCATGGTCCTGGCTAATGGCCATCATGACATGGTTAACAGGCTAAAGCGGAAGGTGAAGGAGGCAGAGGAGATAAAGCAGGCCTACATCCACCGCAAATCAGCCAAGGAACTTGATCTGGCGTGGGGGAAAAAGTCCGCCGTTGGCTGCCCCCACTGCGGGCGAGGTCTCCTGGCCGAAGATTTCGCCACTGGGTGCCGCCAGTCCTCACGCGAGATCGAGCTGGCTCGGCGCAGACGAGAGAAAGGAGGGGAGTAGAAATGGCAAGCTCTGACCTTGAATTACGAGATCTCTCAAAGGATGAACTGATTGCACTGATCCAGCGCCAATGCCCCTTCATCAGGCCGTCACTGCTGCTAACGGTCCGTATCGAAACCCTCGAAAGGAAGGCCACCGCATCGTTTGATGCGTATGTCTGCGCCTCCGAACGCAGTTGCGATGCTGTACAACAGTTACAGCAAGCATGGGCCGCATTCCGCTCTGAAGGTTCCCCGGCTACGCTCGAAACTGCCACGAAGAAACAGCTCGAATGGGATACGGCCTACACCACGGCTCGCAAACACTATGCCCAGTACGAGCGCATGAACGATGCCGCTAATCAGTTATGGATCAAACTCCGCACCCTCTGACCGTTTCCCGTCTTTTCAGAAGGTTTATCCCGATGACCGCATCCCGCAATGCCATGCTGGCGAAAGTCCATATTGCCCGGAAAGATCTGGGAATGGACGAGGAAACCTACCGTGCGGTGATCAGCCGCATGAGCAACGGCAAGGCAGACAGCGCCAAGGCCCTGTCTGATGCCGCCTTAAACGACCTTTTAGCTGAGTTTAAAAGGCTTGGCTGGCAAGCCAAAGCCACCCCCCGCACGGCGGCGAAAGACCCGCTGGCGGGGAAGGTCCGCGCCCTGTGGAGGGCGCTGGCCAATGCGGGGGTGGTGCGCGACCGGTCCGAGGCCGCCTTGCGCGGATACGTTCATCGGATGACCGATAAGAGCGATCTCCGCTTTTGCGATGCCCGTGAAAAAGGCCGAGTCATTGAAAGCCTAAAGCAATGGGCCGCCCGTGAAGGCCTCGTATAAAAAGGCACAGAGATGAGCACCATCTATCCCGGTATCCTTGGAGAAATTGCCGTCATTGCGGGCGATGCCGCCGCCGAGGCCGTCGCCCGAGCCAAAGGCGGTGGCCCTGCGTATTTTCCGGCCTCCCCTGCTCCTGGGCACTGGTTGGTAGAGGCTGTCGGTTTGGACAAGGCGCGCGCCATTTGCATGGCGCTGGTCTCAGCTGATCGGGGGTGCCGTTTGATGGTCCCCATTGGTCCCTATGGGACACGAGGGCAATCGTGGCGTATCATGCGCTCTGCTCTTCAGGATGGGTGCTCGGTGGCAGAGGCGGCGCGACGCGCGGGGGTTGACATTCGGACGGCACGCCGCCACAAAAATGGTCACTCTGGCTTGGATCGCCCTTGCAACGATGATCAAGGCGAACTGTTTTAATCTCTCCTTCAGTCGTTGTTTTCCATGAGAGCCGGGCATTTGCCCGGCTTATGTCTTTAGAAGGTAATCGGCAAACTTGCGCCACGTCCGCAGTGGAGCATGAGATATGCCGTCCCCCGACACTGACTATTTCCTGAAAGCCCTCGCTTTTACTTTAGCGCACGAGGGCGGTTTTGTAGCTCACCCGCATGATCCTGGTGGGGCGACCAAGTATGGCGTCTCACTGGCTTGGTTGCGCAAAGCTGGGATGCTGGACCTTAACGGTGATGGCTACCCTGATGGCGATATCGACCACGATGGCGATATTGATCCTGCCGACATTCACGCCCTTTCCCCCGATGATGCCGCGATGATTTACCGCCGTCATTGGTGGGATCGTTATAGCTACAGCCTTTTGCCGCCAGAGGTCGGAGCGAAGGTCTTTGACCTTGCGGTCAACATGGGGGCGCAGCAGGCCCATCGCCTGCTGCAACGGGCCTGTACCGCGTGCGGCCAACCGACGGCAGATGACGGCCATGTCGGCCCCAAGACGCGTACTGCCGTTTGGGCTGTGCCGGATGATCGCTTGCTGGATGCTTTGTGCGATCAAGCGGAAGACTTTTACAAAAGCCTCGCGGCTCATAATCCTGCGCGAAAGGTCTTTTTGGCGGGCTGGTTGCGGCGGGCCAAGGCTCGGCCCTCTCTCGTGGAGGGGCGATAATGGACCCGATTTCCGCCGCCCTTGGCGTGGCCTCGCTGGCCGCCCCCTACATTGGCAAGTGGCTGTTCGGAGATGACGGCGCAGCGGTCGCCCAGCAGGTGGTCGCCGTCGCGCAAAAGGTGACTGCCACCGACAGCCCCGCCGCCGCCCAGCAGGCGCTACAAGCCAACCCGGAGCTGGTGGTCCAAGTGCAAATGCAGCTTGCCTCCCTGAACGCTGACCTCGAACGGGCATACCTGCAGGATCGCCAAAGCGCGCGCTCGCGGGATGTCGAGCTTGCCAAGTCGGGCCGAGGTAACGTCCGCGCTGACTTGATGGTGGCGGGGGTGACGCTCGGTCTGATTGCCTGCATCGGGGTGCTGGCCTTTTACCGGTCTCAAGTCCCCGGCGAGGTGGTGGGGATCTTGTCCACCGTAGCCGGAATTTTTGGCTCCTGCCTTAAGGATGCTTTCGGCTTTGAATTTGGCTCGTCGCGGTCCTCAAAGGAAAAGGACGCCTTGATTGCCCAGAGCATCGGAGGGAGCCGTGGCTGACAGCATCGATACCGCTCAGGAAGTAGAGCATGCTCTCCGCGAGGCGTATATCGCTCGCCATAAGCAACTGCGCCCTGTTTCACGAAATAGTCCCTCTGCCTGTTATGGGTGCGGTGATGCAATCCCGCAGGAGCGGCAAAGCGCAGTCCCCGGAACAGCTTTTTGCGCTGACTGTGCGACCGAGCACGAACGCCAAGTCCGCCAGTCGCGGCGATAGGGGGAGAGATGGATTTTTCATTGAGCGACATCACGGGTGCTGTGGGGCCTCTTGCCGGTTTGGCTGGAGTGGTGGCTACAGCCATTCTGTGGCGTCTTAAGGGTGAGTTTGCCAGTAAGGCAGATTTACAACAGACGCAAGATCGCCTGGATACGGTTGAGGCCGAAATTGAACGCGTCTGCACGCGGCTTGAGATGTTGCCCGACCACGAAGACCTGTCGGACGTGCGCGAGCGGCTGGCATCAATGGAAGGTGCGATCAAAGTCGCCTCAGAACAGGTTGAAGGCCTGCGACAGGTGATGGTTCGCCTTGAGCGCCCTCTCAATCAGTTAATTGATCACCACATGAACCGAGGGCGAGCATGAGCTTTGAAAAAGATTGGATTGCCTCTCGCCGCCTATTCATCTTGCGCCTGCTGGTCGAAGTGGGCTTCGAGGCCAACGAAGGAGTGATTTTTAAAGCAACCGAACGCGGTGGATTTGCGCGAGATACCCGGGACGATCTTCGGCAGGACCTAGACCACCTGGTCAAGACCGGCTGCCTGACCCAGACCTGGCTGAATGGCTCGTTGCGGGTGGTGAAACTAACCGAGCGCGGCGAAGACGCAGCCCATGGGCGCGTGGCCGTTGAGGGGGTCGAACGCACCCGCTGGGACCGTTAAAATGGTTCGCCCGTCGAAAATCGACCAACTGCCACCTGCCGTGCGGGAAGAAATTGGCCGCCTTCGCCGCGATGGCCTGACTATTGATGACATCCTCGCCCGTTTGCGAGGGATGGTACCCGCAGAGCAGCAGCCGTCACGGGCGGGGCTGGGGCGGCATATCCAAAAGGTCGATGTGCTCGCCGGACGGATCAAGGCCGCCGAGGCGATGGCCGACCGTTTGATGGGCGAGATGGGCAACGGCGGCGAAGTAAAGCTGGCGCGGATGAATGCGCTCATGCTCAGCAACGCCCTCTTTGAACTGCAATCCGGGGTCGAGGAGGGCGAGGCAGTAGCCTTGGAGCCAAAGGACGCCAAGGTCCTTTCAGAAGTTCTGCGCAACGTGGCAATGGCACAAAAGGCAAATGCCGACTACGTGCAAAAGACCAATGAAATCCGCGCAGAAGAACGCCTTGCCTTAGAGGCGGAGATGAAAGCCAAGCTGGACGCCATCCCCACCAAAAAAGGCGTGACGCCCGAAACCCTGGCCGAGATCCGCGCCGCCTTAGGTATTGTCTAAAGGGGGCATGGATGGGTAACGCCAAGATTATCCCCGCCGATCCAAATGCCATTTTCCTTCCCTACCAGGCCAATTGGATCAAAGACAATAGCCGCCTGAAGGCGATGGAAAAGGGTCGCCAAATTGGCCTGTCGTGGTCAACGGCCTACGCCTGCGATGAGCGCACGGCGCAAACTGGGCAGAAGTGGGACCAGTGGGTGTCTTCACGCGACGAAATGCAAGCCCGGCTGTTCATTGAGGATTGCAAGCTGTGGGCCGGTGTCATGAACCTTGCCGCGCAGGACTTGGGCGAGGTGGTGCTTGATCAAAAAACCGGGCAGACGGCTCATGTCCTAAAATTTGCCAACGGGCGGCGCATTCATTCGATGTCGTCGAACCCTGATGCACAGGCAGGCAAGCGCGGTGGCCGCGTGCTCGATGAGTTCGCCCTGCACCCCGACCCGCGCAAGCTATGGGCAATTGCCTATCCGGGGATCACCTGGGGCGGATCGATGGAAATTATCTCCACTCATCGCGGCAGTGGAAATTTCTTTAACGAACTGATCCGTGAGGTACGGGAAAATGGCAACCCCAAAGGGGTCAGCCTACACCGGGTGACGTTGCAAGATGCGCTTGCGCAGGGGTTTCTTTCTAAGCTGCAACAGATGCTCCCTACCGATGATGAACGGCAGGCGATGGACGAGGCGGCCTACTATGACTTCATCCGCTCCGGGTGCGCCGACGAAGAAAGCTTTCAGCAGGAATATGAGTGTAATCCAGCCG
>Ga0079301_1001002_pt1 | contig 13433 bp, 12 predicted proteins | sample Wag4_2014_7_11_3_FD_74797 | JGI IMG/M metagenome (GOLD analysis project Ga0079301, IMG submission 74797) | Fresh water mixed with fracking chemicals microbial communities from Ohio, USA - Utica-2 Time Series FC 2014_7_11 | ecosystem: Engineered > Industrial production > Chemical products > Input...
CTGCCCACCTTCGTCTCGTGGCCGCCGTCGGCGCTCGAGGAGACGGAGAGCCTCGAGCAACTCCGCGTGCTCGAGCACGGCCACGGGATCGCCGTCGCCGTCCGTCAGGTCACGAGCCAGGGGATCGACACGCCCGAGCAGTACGCCGACTTCGTCCGCCGCCACCGCGGCTGAGCGGTCGTGCGCCCTCGCGCGATCCCCGCGCCGCCCGATCGGCCCGGCGAGCCCGCCGCCCCCCGATCGCCAAGATTCCCGCTTGCATTTCCCACCCATTCCTGACTACATTCGGGAATGCCCCACTCGGATCCTCACGGTCACGAAACCCCTGACAGCTGCGGCTTCCTCTCACAGTTCGGCAGGAGCGAGGAGAGCACCGAGTGGCACTCGCCGGCGCCCGCCGGCTACCAGCGCGGCCGCACCAAGTTCGTGGTGGTGATCGGCACCGTCATGAGCGGCCTCGGCAAGGGCATCTTCGCGAGCTCGCTCGCCAAGCTCATCAAGGACAAGGGTCTCTCGGTCGCCCCCATCAAGATGGAGGGCTACCTCAACATCGACTCGGGCACCCTGAACCCCTACCGACACGGCGAGGTGTTCGTGCTCAACGACGGGTGCGAGACCGACATGGACCTCGGCACCTACGAGCGCATCCTGAACCAGGACCTCACGCGCAAGAACTTCGTGACCGCGGGGCAGATCTACACCGAGGTCCTCGAGCGCGAGCGCCGCGGCGGCTACCTCGGACGCGACGTGCAGATGATCCCGCACGTCACCGGCGTCGTGAAGATGCGCCTGCGCGAGCTCGCGATGACCGGCAACAACGGCAGGCAGGCCGACGTCGTCTTCGTCGAGGTCGGCGGCACCGCCGGCGACTACGAGAACGGCTTCTACATCGAGGCGCTGCGCGAGCTCGCGTTCGAGGAAGGCGCAGAGAGCACCTGCTTCGTCGCGCTCACCTACATCCTCGAGCCGTCGATCCTCGGCGAGCAGAAGTCGAAGGCCGCGCAGCTCGGCATCAAGCGCCTCATGGAGGCGGGCATCCAGCCGAACATCGTCGCCTGCCGCGCCAAGAACCCCGTCACCGAGAAGGTGATGGAGAAGATCGCGATGTTCTCGAACGTGCCGCTCAAGCGCATCTTCTCGATGCACGACCGCGAGAGCGTGTACGCGATCCCCGAGGCGATGCGCGCCGCGGGCCTCGACCGCGAGATCCTCTCCATCCTCAACCTCCACGACCGCACGAATCCCGCGAAGGAGGACGTCGCCCGCGTCGAGTGGCTCGACTTCTCGCGCCGCATCTTCGCGCCGAAGAAGCACCGCATCGAGCTCGGCATCACCGGCAAGTACGCCGCGCTGCGCGACGCCTACGCCTCGATCGACAAGGCGGTCGAGCACTGCTCGATCCAGCTCTCCTGCGACATCCGCACCCGCTGGATCGACACCAGCGACCTCACCGACGACGCGCTCACCGCGAAGGCGCTCGACGGCGTGCAGGCGGTGATCGTGCCCGGCGGCTTCGGCCAGCGCGGCGTCGAGGGCAAGATCCGCTGCGTCAAGTGGGCGCGCACCAACAAGGTGCCGTTCCTCGGCATCTGCCTCGGCTTCCAGATGGCGGTGATCGAGTTCGGCCGCAACGTGCTCGGGCTCGCGGGCGCGAACTCCACCGAGTTCGAGCCGAACTGCGCGCACCCTCTCATTTCCGAGCTCCCCGACCAGAAGAAGCTCGAGGGCATCATGGGCGGCACCATGCGCCTCGGCGGCCAGGACGTGCAGCTTGACCACGGCTCGCTCGCGAGCTTCCTCTACGGCGGACGGACGGAGATGCGCGAGCGCTTCCGCCACCGCTACGAGGTCGAGCCGGCGTACATCTCGCAGCTCAACGAGGCCGGTCTCCGCTTCAGCGGTCGCCACCCGAAGTTCCCGATCATGCAGATGCTCGAGCTCCCGCAGTCGATGCATCCGTACTTCGTGGGCGGCCAGTTCCACCCCGAGCTCACCAGCCGCCCGCTCGGACCGAACCCGATGTTCATGGGCCTGGTCGCCGCCGCGATCGCGAGCCGCGAGCCCGAGTTCGCGGCCACCGAGCTCGGACGCCGCTGGGTCCGGAGCGCGCCCAAGCCGGTGACGGCGTGACGCGGTGACCGCGTGGCCGACACGCTGACCACCGCCGAGCGCAGCGCGCTCATGGCGAGGATCCGCGGCACCAACACGAAGCCGGAGGTGCTCGTGCGTTCCGCGCTGCACCGCGCGGGCTTCCGCTTCCGCCTGTACACCAAGGGGCTGCCCGGGCGGCCCGACATCGTCCTCCCGAAGCACGGCGTGGTCGTCTTCGTGCACGGCTGCTTCTGGCACCGGCATGGCTGCGCGCTCTCGAGCGAGCCCGCGACGCGCCGCCGCTTCTGGCAGGACAAGTTCGACGCGAACGTCGCGCGCGACGCCCGCAACGCCCGCGCGTTGCGCCGCCTCGGCTGGCGGGTGCTCACCGTGTGGGAGTGCTCGCTCCGCACCACCCGCGCCCGGGAGCGCTCGATCGCCGCGCTCATCCGCCGCATTGCGCCGGACGCGCGGCAGGACACGGTTCTCGGGCGACGCGCCGCGCCGCGAGGCCGCACCGCGCCGCGAGGCCGCACCGCGCCGCGAGGCCGTACCGCGCCGCGAGGCCGTACCGCGCCGCGAGCCCGAACCCCCTCTCGATGAGGCGGGTTGAGCGCCGCGCCGCTTCCGCTATACTCTCCCTCCCTTCGCCGATGTAGCTCAGCTGGTTTAGAGCGTTGGATTCATAACCCGAAGGTCGGCGGTTCGAGTCCGCCCATCGGCACTGCTTGAAGAGGCGTTGCGCTCGGCAATCCTCGCGAAACGAACGAGAAACGCGCCGTCCTGATCGAGATCAGGACGGCGCGTTTCTTGCTTCCTCCATGCGCTGCCGCCCCCGCACCGCGGTGCCGCCGGCCCGTCGGGCATCCCGACCGGCGACCGGTGCGGGGCCTCCGCACCGCACCTCTTTCCCGATTCCCCGCGCACCCGACAGATAGCCGATGGCGCACTAGGCAATCGGACGCTACCTTGATAGGCAAATGGACGGCATCTTGTGACCACGCTCCTCGCGCGATCCGTGCTCGCGAGCCTGAAGGCGGCGCTGCGTGACACGCCGGTGGTGTGCCTGCTCGGCCCGCGGCAGTCCGGAAAGACCACGCTGGCACGCAGTCTGGAGCCCGGCCACGCCTACGTGACATTCGACGACGAGTCCGCGCTCTCGTTCGCACGAAGCGATCCGGAAGGCTTCGTGGGAGCCCTGCCGAAGCGCGTGATTCTCGACGAGATCCAGCGCGTGCCGGAACTCCTCCGCACGATCAAGGCCGCCGTGGACCGCGACCGACGACCGGGCCGCTTCGTGCTCACGGGCTCGGCGAACCTGCTGCTGCTGCCCGGACTCGGCGACTCCCTCGCTGGCCGTATGGAGATCATCCAGCTCCAGCCGCTGACAGCGGCGGAGCAGTCGCGCCGTCCCGGACGGTTCCTGTCGTCGTTCCTCGACGGGCGTCTCAAGCCCGCGGTCATCGCCGAGCCACCCGGCACACCGACGGCCCTCGCCGATTTCGTAGTGGCCGGAGGGTTTCCCGAGGCCGTGCGTCGCTCGCCTGCGCGGGCGCGCACCTGGCATCGCGAGTACTTGCGCACGCTGCTCGAGCGCGACGTGAAGGATGTCGCTCGCGTGCGCGATGCCACCACCGTTGGTCGGCTGTTCGAACTGCTGGCCCTTCGCACGGGTGAACTGCTGAACGTCTCGAGCCTGGCGCAGGATCTCGGCGTCCGTCGCGAGACGGTCGAGCATCACCTCGAAGTCTGCGAGCGCCTGTACCTGGTCCGTCGCCTGCAGCCATGGCATCGGAACCGCGCGAAGCGCCTGACCAAGTCGCCGAAGGTGCATGTCGTGGACAGTGGGCTGGCCGCCACGCTGTGCGCCCTGACGGTTGCGGACCAGGTTTCGCAGCGGACGAGATTCGGGCACCTGCTCGAGTCGTTCGTACTTCAGCAACTCATCGCCCAGGCCGGCTGGACGGATCCGGACCTGCGATTCTGGCACTACCGCGACAAGGATGTCGTGGAGGTGGACCTGGTGATCACGCGCGGAAACGAAACCTGGGGCGTGGAGGTGAAGTCCGCGGTCACGGCGACTCCGGCCGACGGGCAGGGCCTCCGACGCCTGGCCGAGCAGTGCGGCTCCGACTATCGAGGCGGCGTGCTGCTGTACGCCGGAGCCAGCACCTTCCCGCTCGGCAACCCCCGCGATCTCGCCGTGCCGCTGGCGCGGCTCTGGGATTCGTAGCGAGGTGACGCGCCCACGCCGCTCCTTGCCGCCGCCACGCGCACCTCAGAGCAGCGGCGCCAGCAGACCGACCGCGTTCTCGATCAGGCGCCTCCACGCGGGGCGCGCGTACCACGCGCGCGCGTCGAGGCGCGTCGACTTCGCCAGGTAGCGCTCCTGCACCGCGCGCAGCCGCCGGCTGGTCTCGGCGTCGTACACCACGAGGCTCGCCTCGAGGTTGAGCTCGAAGCTGCGGCGGTCGAGGTTGGCGCTGGTCATGAGGCACGTCTTCCCGTCGGCGACGATGGTCTTCGCGTGCAGCAGGCCGCCGCGGTAGTGCCAGATCTCGACGCCCGCCTCGAGCAGACGCTGGTAGAACTTCCGGCTCGCGAGCTTGACCAGCAGCGAGTCGTTGTCCTCGGGCACGACGAGCACCGTCCGCACGCCGCGCCGCGCGGCGGTGAGCAGCGCCGCGAGCGACGGCTCGTCGGGCACGAAGTACGGCGTGGTGAGCACGACCTCCTCCTCGGCGAGATGCACGAGCGACAGGATCAGCTGCGGCATCGCGCTCTCGTAGGTCGCGGGCCCGGTGCCGAGCACCTGCGCCATCGCGGGCGTGCTGCCGTCGCGCACGCTGTCGCCGACGAAGTGCATGAGCGACTCGTCGGTCTCGAGGTACCAGTCCTCGACGAAGATCTTCTGGAGGTCGTTCGCCACCGCGCCGCGCACGCGCATGGTGGCATCGATCCACGGCGCGTACTTCTCCTTCACCTTGAAGTCCTTCGCCGCGAGGTTGTGGCTGCCGATGTAGCCGATCGCCCGGTCGATCACGACGATCTTGCGGTGGTTGCGCAGGTCGATGCGGCCGAAGCTCCGACGCACGAGCCCGACCGGCAGCGCCTCCACCACCCGCACGCCCGCGGCGAGGAGCTGCGCATGGCGCTCGCCGCCGAGGAATCCCCACGATCCGAGTCCGTCGAGCAGCAGGCGGCACTCGACGCCTCGCTGCGCCGCGCGCTCGAGCGCCGCGAACACGCGCTCGCTCGTCGGATCGTCGAGCGCGATGTAGAACTCGATGTGCACATGCTGCTGCGCGGCGTCGATGTCGGCGGCCATGCGCTCGAACAGGTCGTCGGCCTCCTCGAAGATCTCGATGTCGTTGCCGCCCACCGGGAAGTCGCCCGAGATCGACGCCGCCTGCACCGCGAGGTGGCGCTGGTCCGCGTCGAGCGCGTCGAGCACGGCCTCGCGCGCCGCCCGCATCACGCGCGCCGATCCACCCGCCTCGCCGCGCAGCCGCACCTCGCGCCGCGCCTCCACGACCGCGCGGTACGAACGCTCGCGCTTCGCGCTCAGCCAGGCCTTGCCGAAGATCCAATAGACGATCGGGCCGACCAGCGGCGCCACGATCACGAGCAGCACCCACGACACCGCGCTCTGCGAGCGGCATCGGCGGTCGAGCAGCACCGCCACCACCGTCGTCACCGAGAGCACGACGGCGAGCAGCAACAGCAGCGGCGCCGCGATCGGCCAGTCGGAGGTGAGCTTCTGGAGGATCGGCAGCACGGGGGCGTACTCTACGGGGGGCGTGCCCGGCGGCGGCCCCGCGTCCCACCTCGGACGGGGTACGCTGCGCTCCATGGACCAACGCCCCGCATCCCCGCGCAGCGACCGTTCGCCCGACGCCTTCGGCCCCCTGATCTCGGCCGCGATCTTCGGGTACTACGGCTTCCTCAGCGCGACCGTCGCGCAGACCACCGGCGCCCAGGGCGAGACCGTCGCCCTCTGGCTCGGCACCCTCTGGATCCTGCGGGTCGCGGCGGTGCTGTTCGCGGTGTGCGCGGTGCTCGCCTTCCGCGCCGACCAGCGCACCAACCTCGCCTACGGCGCCGTCGGCGTGGTCGCCACCGCGGGCCTGGCCGCGATCCTGGTCTGGGACCAGCTCGACACCAACTACCAGACCGCCTTCAGCCCCCTGCTGCTCGTGATCTTCGTCGCCTGGAACGCCTACGCCTCGGTCTCGACGCTGCGTGACGCCCTGCGCTGAGACCGTATACTGCCCGCCCGGCTGCCCTCCTAGCTCAGCTGGATAGAGCAGCGCTTTCCTAAAGCGCAGGTCGCAGGTTCGAATCCCGCGGGGGGCGCTTCCCATTCAGCCGATAGACCGCGGACCGTTCTCAGGACACCAACCGCCATGATGCCCGTTCTCTTCTCCAACGCCCTCTGGCTCGCCGTCTGCACGATCTACTGCATCCTCCTCGTGGGCCAGGCCAAGGCCGACCGCGCGAAGGGCTCCGGCTTCCAGCGCCCGCTCTCGAAGGACGAGCTCGACCGCTGAGTGGCTGAGGACGGCCCCCAGCCCCTCTTCCACATCGTGCTGCTGCACCCGGAGATCCCGAACAACACCGGGAACATCGGGCGCACCGCCGCAGCCCTCGGCTGCAGGCTGCACATCATCCATCCCATCGGCTTCGACATGGACGAGAAGGCGCGCCGCCGCGCCGGCCTCGACTACTGGCATCTTGTCGACTGCCGCGAGCACGCGTCCTGGGAGGCGTTCCTCGAGCGCGAGCGGCCGACGCGGCTGTGGCTGTTCAGCTCCCACGGCGCGGCGAGCTCCTTCGAGGCGCGCCTCGAGCGCGGCGACTACCTCCTCTTCGGCAAGGAATCGTCGGGCGTCGGCCCCGAGACCCACCGCTGGGTCGAGAACACCTTCGGCGCCGACCACGCGGTCCGGATCCCGATGCCCGCCTCCGATGGCGTCCGGAGCCTCAACCTGGCCACCGCGGTGGCGATCGCGTCGTACGAGGGTCTCCGGCAGGTCACCGCGTCGGGCGGCGGAAGCCGCTGAGGCCGCGGTGGCCTCGCCGACCACCGAACGCACGGCAGCCCCGCGACCGATGGAAAACCAACGAGTCCAAAGTGATCGGTGCGCGCGAACCGCGACCGTGACCGCCGCGCATCCGTAACGATGCTGGCGCTCCGGGCCCGGACCCGGCGCCCGCCCTTCGCGATCACCCGCCTTCTCGGTAGGATTCCCGTCTATGACCGAACAGCCGTCCGCCCGCCGCGCCTTCACGCTGACCGAGATGCTCGTCGTGATCGGCATCATCGCCCTGCTCATCGGCATCCTGCTTCCCGCGCTCAGCCGCGTGCAGGAGCGCGCCCGCAAGACGCAGACCGAGAATCTCCTCCAGGAGTTCATCAAGGCCTGCGAGACCTTCCAGCAGCAGACCGGCTTCTACCCGGGCATCGTGCCGGAGGCGATCCTCGCGATCGATCCTCAGATCTCGTCGACCGAGAACGCGATCCTCCATCTCTGCGGCGGCGCCGTCGCCGAGGACGATCCGAACTACAACGCCACCACCTACAACGGCTGGACCCAGCTCACCTTCAACGGCGGTCCGACCTACGGCACCTTCCGCATCAAGGTGAACCCGCTCAAGGTCGGCGAGGGCCCGCGCATCCGCGGCGTGCAGTACAAGTCGTTCTTCTCGCCGAGGGCCAGCGATCTGATCGCGGCGCCTGGCCAGAACCTCACGACGGCGAACGTCGACGACCTCTACCAGAACGATCCGCTGCGCATCCCCGATCTCGTCGATGCGTGGGGTCAGCCGGTGCTCTACCTGCGCCAGATGCGCCCGAACGCGTCGAACATGGTGTCGGGCGCGCAGCCGTCCGACGCGATGAGCGACTGCATGTTCGCGTTCCAGGGCATCAAGCCGTACCTGAACTCGAACCAGCTCGGTGACCTCGGCGCGTCGCAGGCCGACAGCATCCTGCGCGCCGCGGCGGTTGCGAACCAGAACGCCACGCTCGCGCAGATCATCCGGAACGTGGCCTACGGCAAGCCCAACGAGCCGCAGCAGGGTTCGCCCCGCGGCGCGGTGGTGGCGATCTCCGCCGGCCGCGACGGCGTGTTCTTCTCGCGCTTCGACGGCCGCGGCGCGCCCGGCGCCCCGCAGTTCGACATCATCTCGACCGCGAACGCGACCGGACCGTACATCGTGTCCGAGTACGACGACGTGCGCGTGTTCGGCGGCGGCTGAGCGCCGTCGCGTCAACCAGGCATTGCAGGAGATTCGGCGTCCGGCTTCCGGGCGCCGTCTTTCTTGGTGCCGTCTTTCTTGGTGCCGTCCTTCGTCGTGCCGTCCTTCGTCGTGCCGTCGTTCCCGCCGGCGTCGGTGCCGCCGATCTTCTTCGCGCGTTCCTCGGCCGCCTTCCGGCGCTCCTCCTCGGCGCGGCGCGTGAGCTCGGCGCGCGCGCGCTTCAGTCCGTCCTCGTAGGCGGTGCGAAGCTGCTCCATCTCCTCCTTCGAGAGGACGGCGGCAAGGCGCGACTTCAGTCCGTCGATCTTCGGCCGCTTGGCCTCGAGCGCGTCCATCGCCTTCTTGAACTCCTCGCTCGGCGGCTTGCCGGGCTCGGCCTCCTTGCGGCGCTTCTCGAAGATCTCCTGGCGCTTCGCAGCGGCCTCCTTCTCGTAGGCCACCACCGACGCGGCGAACTCGTCGCGGATGGCGTTGACCTTCGCGCGCGCGTCGTCGCCGAGCTTGAGCGTGTCGAGGGCGGCGAAGAGCACGCGCTGCTCGAGCACGGGGCGCGCGACCTTGGCGTTGTCGCCGGCCTCGGTCTTGGCCGCGCCACCCTTGCGGGCGCGATCGGGCTTCAGCGAGTCCTTGGGCACGTCGGGACCGCGCAGGATGTCGCCTTCCGACGGCGGCGGCTCGGCGGGAGCGAGGAGCAGCATGGACGCGACGAGGAGCGGGAGCATCGGCATGGGGGTTCCTTTCTGCGAACGCGCAGGGCGAGGCCTGTGCTACCGCCTGTTTCGGCGATCCGATGCGCATTTCCGCCGAGAAATCGCTGCTACGATCTTCGCCCCCCGCGGCTGTCCCGCGGTGTCCGCCGCCGAAGGATCCCCATGCCGCTCACGCCATCCGACCTCACCGACGCCCTTCGCACCGTGCTCGACCCGGACATCCGCAAGGACCTGGTCACCCTCGGCATGGTCAAGGAGACCCGCATGGACGGCGACCGCGCGGCGGTCACGATCGAGCTCACCACCCCCGCCTGTCCCATGAAGGACAAGATCCGCGGCGACATCGAGGACGCGATCCGGTCGAAGGCCACCGAGCGCGGCGCCCCCTACGCGGGCGTCGAGGTCACCTTCACCGCCGATGTCCGCCGCGCCAACGAGAAGACCCGCGACGGCTCGAACCCGCTCCCCGGGGTGCGGCAGGTGATCGCGGTCGGCGCCGGCAAGGGCGGCGTGGGCAAGTCGACCGTCGCCGTCAACCTCGCGGTCGCGCTCGCCCGCATGGGTGCGAAGACCGGCTACCTCGACGGCGACATCTACGGCCCCAGCGCGCCCACCATGCTCGGGCTCGAGGACGAGGCCACCCAGGCGCGCGGCAACATGCTGCTTCCGTTCGAGGTGCACGGCATCAAGGCGATGACGATCGGCAAGCTCGTCGACGCCGAGAAGCCGCTCATCTGGCGCGGCCCGATGGCGCACGGCGCCTTCAAGCAGCTCGCCACGCAGACCGAGTGGGGCGAGCTCGACTACCTCATCATCGACCTGCCCCCGGGCACCGGCGACGTGCCGCTCACGCTGTCGCAGCTGCTGCCGCTCTCGGGCGCGGTGATCGTGTGCACGCCGCAGCAGGTCGCGCAGGACGACGCCCGCCGCGCGGCCAAGATGTTCGAGCAGCTCGGCGTGCCGGTCCTCGGCGTGGTCGAGAACATGAGCTCGTTCGTCGACGACACCGGCCGCGAGCACGACATCTTCGGCAAGGGCGGCGCCGAGATCATGGCGCAGACGATGGGGCTCCACTTCCTCGGCTCGGTCGCGATCCGCACCGCGCTGCGCGTGAACAGCGACCGCGGCACCCCGCTCGCCAACTGGAACGACGCGCGCCTCGGCGCCGAGCTCGACGCGGTCGCGCGGGGCGTCGCGCAGCGTCTGTCGACGCTGTCGATGCTCGGTCAGTTCAAGATGCCGTCGATCAGCGTGCACTGAGGATCAGCGTGCACCGAGCAGCGATGCGGGGCGAGGTGCAGGGCACGGCGTCCGTCAGCCGTGCGCGGCCTGGTCGCCGAAGCGCGTGCGGAACAGCCCGTACGCCCCGTCGCCCACGTAGTGGCGCACGATGCGCTCGTCGATCTGCGCGAGGTCGACGAGCATGAGCGCATCGATGACCTCGCCGAAGTCCGGGTCGACGTTGAACGCGAGCAGGCGCGCGTTGAGGCGCAGGTACTGGCGCAGCAGCACCGGCACCGCACGCTGGCCGCGCTCGATCTCCTCGAGCAGGCGCTCGACATGGAGCAGGTCGGAGGTCGCCTCGGCGCGCTCGCGGTCGGTCCAGCAGGCGATGTCGCGGCGCTCCGGCGGGTTCCGCGGCGTGACCAGCTTGGCGAACGGCGTCGAGAGCCGGTGCCGCTCGAGGAACTCCATGATGAGCTCCTTCGACATCGAGTTGTAGTCGTTCGAGATGCTCACCGGCCCGAACATGCGGCGGTGACCGCGGGCGAGCATGAACGCGCCGATCCCCTTCCAGAGGAGCGAGAGCGGAAGCGGCTGCCGCTGGTACTCGACGCGCACGTAGGAGCGCCCGAGCTCGACCGCGTCGCCGAGCTCCTCGACGAGCCGCGGCGAGAACTCGAACAGCGTGCTGGTGTAGAGCCCCTCGACCGCGGGCATCCCCGCGGCGGTCGCAGCCTTGGTCAGCTCGGACACGATGCCCGCGCGGTAGCCGCCGACGATCTCGCGCCGCTCGCGGTTCCACACGATGAGCTGGTGGTAGTGCTCGTCGAAGCGGTCGACGTCGAACGGCTTGCCGCTGCCCTCGCCGACCGCGCGGAAGGCGATCTCGCGCAGGCGGCCGATCTCCTGCATCGCCTTCGGGATGCTGGTCGACGGCACCGCCATCACGTCGAACTCGCCCTGCCGGAACAGGACGGCATCGTCGGGCAGCGCTGCGAACTCGCGCGCGAGGTCGTCGCCGGAGGCGGCCGGCGCGGCGACCGGAGCCATCTCCTGCGGCGCGCGCACGGGCGCGGGCGCCGCGCGGCGGAGGAGCTCGGAGCGGCCGCGCACGAGCCGCGTGAGCGACTCGGCGTCGGTGTCGGCGCCCTCGGTGCTGATCGCGCGCCCGAAGCGCATCTCGATCTCGGCGTTGCAGCGGGCGATGAACTCGTTGGGAAGCAGCGCGGTCCGCAGTCGCGGATGGATCAGCCCCGCCGCATGGAACATCGGCCGGTTGGTGCCTTCGAACCACGCGGGCACGACCTTCGCGCCGCTCTTGAGCGCGAGCCGAGCGGGGATGGTCGACCATGGCGGATCGGTCGGCGTCCAGTCGCCCCAGTGGACCGCAGCGACCTCACCGGCCGGGAAGCAGGCCAGCAGATGCCCCGCCTTCAGCCAGTCGAGCGCCTCGCGGAGCGACTTCGCGTTGCGGCGGGCGGCATCCGCGCCCCCGAACGGGTCGACCAGGATGAGCTTGTCGGCGATGAACGGGAAGCGCGACAGCACGCCGTTGCTGAGGACCTTGGTGTCGGGCCGGCGGCGCAGCATCGTGACCAGCATCGCGATGCCGTCGGCGCCACCGTAGGGGTGGTTGCCGCACACGACGACGGGACCCTGCAGGGGCACGCGCTCGATCTCGCCCGGGGCGATCTTCGGCTCGAGTCCGGTGGCGCGCAGGATCCGCTCGTGGACCGGCACCGACGGGTCGCCCTCCCACACCTCGCGCGACATCGCGTCGATGCGGTCGAGCCCGAAGGCGCGCTCGGCGAACCGCAGCGGCGCGTCGACCATGTGCCGCATCCACAGCGTCTTCGGGCGCGGAATGCCGATCGTGGGTCGTGTGGATTGCTCCGCAGACATGGCGGGCATTGTCACGCTCCCGGATGACCGCGCAACCACGCCGGGGACCGATTCAACGGAATGAACCAAAAACAAAGGGTTTCGGGCACCGATCCCCTGCCACACCGCCGGTCAAAAACAGCGCCGCGGTCCAGCTGTTCGCATGGACCGCGGCGTGTGGACAGGTTTGACGGTGATCAGCGGCGACGACGCACGCAGAGTCCCGCGAGGCCGAGCAGCGCGATCGAGCCGGGCGACGGCACGAGGCGGAACTGGTCCTGCACGGTCGGGCTGTTCCAGCCCTCGGCAGCGACACCCTGGAAGCCGCCCTGGCCGAGCGAGCTCACCATGCTCGAGAAGATGGAGGCAGCCTCACCGGTGAGTCCTGCGCGAAAGGCTCCCGACTGCAGCGAGATCCGATCCTTTCCGACCATCGCATCGGTCGTCTGGATGTTCTCGTGGATGATCTCCCACGCGAGGGCGCAGAAGGCGGCGGCACGCGCATCGGCGCTGCCGGCGGACTCGACCACGCGGCCGTCCGCACCGAGCCAGCGCGACATGGCGTCGCGGAGGAGGGTCGCCTTGGCGACGCCCATCGGGCCCGGCGCCGGCGGGGTCTGCGGCGCCATCTCGAGGGCGACCGCCTGGTAGGTGTAGGCGTTGCCCGCGGTCACGCCCTGGTAGAGCTGCGCGCACCAGGTGTAGACGGTCTCGCCGCCGACTTCCCAGCGGTGCTCCGCGAGCTTGAGGTTGAACATCGAGACCGAGGCGACGGAGTTCCACGCCAGCGCGGTCGAGTAGCCGACCGAGTGCGACTGGAAGTTCCCGTAGCCAAGGTAGTTGGCGGTGAAGCTGGCCGACGCGGCCGAGGCGGAAAGGCCAGTCGCAAGGCAAGCGGTGACGATCGCGGTGAAACGACGCATGACTTCTCTCTCCCGAGGGCCCTCGGCCCTTCAGTACGAACACACGGACGACAACCAAAGCATGGAGCGCGTCCACAAGGCGCTCTGCCGGTCGAAGGGGAAGAGCGCCAGGCCGTCGGGATTTGCGCAAAGGGATGACGGACGGTCACCGAATTGCAAGTTGCTGCAAATGCGACACTTGCATCGCGCCTGCAGCGCGTTATTAGAGGACGTAAGTCTCGGATCCCTCGCAGGGTCGGCAAAGGACTTACGCGCGGGGCGCCAGGAACACCCCCCAAACCGGCTGCAAGGACTTACGCGAACTCGCGGCGGAGGACCTTGAGGCCGTCGACCAGCTGGCGGA
>Ga0079301_1001004_pt1 | contig 13423 bp, 15 predicted proteins | sample Wag4_2014_7_11_3_FD_74797 | JGI IMG/M metagenome (GOLD analysis project Ga0079301, IMG submission 74797) | Fresh water mixed with fracking chemicals microbial communities from Ohio, USA - Utica-2 Time Series FC 2014_7_11 | ecosystem: Engineered > Industrial production > Chemical products > Input...
GGCCAATCCCAACGGATTTCGCCATTCTCCGGCACACCATCGCCATCATCGAGCCAATAGCCGAGATCAACCGCATGGCCGGTCAAATGTCGGCTGTTCATGGTGCGCGAGGCACCGAGTGCGACAAGCTTCGCCTGACGCTCACGGGACCGCAGCCCTTCCAGCACGATGAAGGGCGCGGCCTTGCGCGCCTCGATCACCACGCGCACCAGATGTGGATGCACGCCTTGCAGGCGTTCATGGTCACGCGGCAGCAGGATGGTCATGCTCACGCCCCCGCCGCCGGAACGCGATTGAGCCAGACGCGCACGGTGCCATCGGCGGCAAGCGCCGCCTGGGTTGCGATGCCGACCTGGAAATTGCCCGTGGCAGTGGTGGTGATGCGGCGGTTGGTATTGTCCCAAAAGACGCGCACCCCGGCGGCGATAGCCAGCGCCGGTTCCTTGGTGAGGTCGAACACGCCCTGGGTCGCGGCCTCGATCATGGCGTTCTGCACGCCATCCACGGCGGCCACGCCGAACAGCGCGCCGACAAGCACACCCTGGCCGGCAGACACACCGGTCGCATAGGGCACGGCAATCGCCAGGCTATTGCCCGGCTGGATGAAGTTACGCATGGAAGGGTTCTCCTGAAACGCAACAGGCGCCCCGAAGGACGCCCGTTGCGACATTGCGATGATGAGAAAGACGGAAAGCGATCACACGCCCGGATTGAACCAGGCCCCGCGCCAATCAATGGCGCCGACGCCGAAGTCGAAAATCACACTGACCTCGACACCATCCACGCCGGAAACCGGGCCGGTGGTGACTTGCGGTCCCTCGGCACCATTCAGATAGCCATAGACATAGACCGGCGCGGTGGGCGGATCGGCAAACAGGTACCAGCGATTATTCGGAATCAGCGGTTCCACCAGCGGCTGAATGAAGCCCGCATAGATGTTCACGTTGCTGGTCTGGTTCGCAGCAACGCTCACGGTCAATTGCCGCGCATTGAGTTCAAGGCTCGGGCCGACGAGCAGCTTCATGGCATTGCCGACGGAAATCGGCAGACCATCCAGCGTCTTTTGCCGCAGGATCGCCGCGCGACCATTGGCAAGGTTGGTGATGTCCAAGGCACTCCCCGCCGCCGCCTTATTCAATCGCGCGGCGGCCGTGCCGAAGACCGCAGCCGGGCCATTGGTCAGTGTCGGGCCATCGCCATTGGCCTGATTGAGCAGCGCATAGGCCGTGGCATTCTCAAAATCCGCCACACGTCGGCCAATGGCAGCCGCGAAATCCGTGAAGGCGCCGAGGTCATCATTCACCAGCATTGGCCGCGTGACACGGATGCGCCGCGCGAAGGTTTGCAGCAGGACGATTTCCTGGCTTTCCGACATGGTGCCGGCCTGGATTTCGCCATTCTCCATCAGCGGCATGAGCGTTGGGAAATCACCGACGCGTAGATGCCGGTGCGGCTTGAAGTCGCGGAAATCGCGTCGGAGGAAAATCTGGCGATAACTTGGTGCGGCAGGCTGATAGGCCGCGAGCAGCATTTTGTTCGCTGCCGCCGAAAGCAGCAGCGGAAAATCCGAGGTGGTGTGAAAGGCGCGTTCGGCGAGCAGTGTCGGGTTGCGCGGGACATTGCGTTCACCGCGGACCCGCAGCAATTCACCAATCATGTCCGATGGCCGCCAGCCCATGAACTCAGCATGGCGCCCCGTACCCTGCGGCTGATAGCCAGGCATGCTGCGCGCGGCGAGTGCCTCCGCCATGGCATCAAGAATCTCCGAGGGCGAGTCACGCCCCGGCCCGGTTTCCGGCCGCGCGGGGACGGAGGGTGGCGGGGCGCTTTTCACCATGGCGTCGAACAAGGACCGGCGCGCCTGGTCCGGGTGCCAGCCGCGCTCGACAGCCTCACGCCGGATATGTGCGGCGGTCTCGGTGCCGACCAGGGCGCGGGCGGCGTCAATAGCGGCATCAATGCCGGAGATACGCTCACGCTCGGCGCGCTGTGCCTCACTGCGCAGTGCCTCAAGATCAGGTGGCGTTTCCACGGTAGTGGTTGCGGGCGGCGACGCGGCAGGCGGCGCCGAAGGGGCTGCCGGGATTTCCGGCGTCGTCTCGGTCATGGGGAGTTCCTCATCAGCCAGGGCAGGTTCAATGGCGAAGGACGGCGCGCCCTGCGGCGCCGCGCCACGCACTTGCGCATCCCGATCAACGGGGATGGGCACGATCGAAATCTCGAAAGGTTCCCAATCCACGGCGCGGTAGATCATCTCACCGCTCACCGGATCGGGGCACTGGTCATAGCGATGCACGCGATAGCCGATGCTGACGGCGCGCAGCGTGCCATCGGCAATGCGCTGCCAGAGCGGTTCCACATCGGCAGCGCCAGAGAATTGCAGCCGCGCATGGCCGCGCCCGCCTTCAAGTCGGGCTGCAATGACACGCCCCAGCACATCACGCGCATCGCTGCTGCGGTGCGTGTTCAGCACCGGCGCATTGCCGGAGCCGAGTTGCGCCATGCGCACCGCATTGGGCGACATGTCCAATTCCTCGGTGATGCCGCCGAGGGACGGGACAAAGTTGCGCGCCCGCGCGCCGGTGGACCAGACGACCTCCACCGTGCGCGCGGCACGATCCACGGTCGCGGGTGCGGTGATGGCGCGCCGCGCGGTGATCGATTGCCCATCGGCGGGAAGTCGATCGGACAAAGTGAGATCAGCCGGCGCGGGATCGCTCCCGCCCGGGTCGGGCATTTCCGTCATGGGGTATTCCTTGATCGTGGAGATTAAGGCGCGGCGTAGCCTTGCAGATTGGCAATCACGACGCTGCCCGCGCTGACTGCCTGGACATTCAGCACTGCATTCGCCGTGCCCTTCAGCGGGCTTGGAAAGCTGATCCCAAGCAGCCCGCTATTGGCCGGCAATTGGCAGCGCCACAGCACCGTTGCCGCGCCATCCTTGATCTGAAACTCGGTCGCGGTGGCTGACGCATTCTGCACTTGCAGGCCAGTGACGTAATTCCGGATGCCAGCCCCCGCCGCGGCCTTGGCCGCCGTATCGGCAGCAGTGGCAAGCCCGGCAAGCGGCCCGGCATAGGACCAATCCAATTCAGGGATGGAGAATGGCTTGCTGATCAGCGCACCCACCAGCGTCGTGATCAAATCCGCGACATCACCAGTGGCAACCGCCGCATAATTCGCCGTCGCGGCGCGGCCACCGACCCGCACCGGCGCGCCCGCAATCACCGCATCATGCGCCGCCTGACCGACAATGGCCGGTGCCGCTGGCATGCCAACCACATTTACCGCGACACTCTGCCCAGCGACAGACTGCCCGCGCCCGGCCGTGATCTCCGCCGTCAGTTCCGCGTAATCCTGCACCGCCAGGAATTGCACCAGAGCGTTGCTGCTGCTCGCAGGCGGCGTTGCACCATTCAGCCAGCGTAGCCGCACCTTGTAGAGCGCATTGGGATCGGGGATTTGCTGATGCCGGCGATAGGAATTCGCCCGGCCCGTGGTGGCATCCAAAACACCGCCATGAAACCATGCCTCGTCGGCAAAAGCCTCGATCTCATAAATCCCATTGCTTGTAGTCGAGGGAAAGGTCGAAACCGCCGAGGAAAGCCGTGCGAGCCCCCCGCTCTGCACCTCATACTTCGCCTGGGCGGGGTTGGTGCCATCAAACAGCAAGGCCGCCGCATGCAGCCCATCGGGTAGACCAGTCTCGCGGTTCACGCTCACGGCCTCGACCAGAAAACCCTGATTGGCAATGCGCTGCGACAGCGTCACGGCAATCGAGATACGAAAGGGGATGGTGAAAACCTCGGTGCTGAGCAGCCAGGTTTCCGCATTCGCCGCGATGCCGCTGGCCATGGTCAACACGCCGCCGGCGACACCAAGGCTGGCACCGCTGCCGATCTGCTGCGTCCATTTGCCGGGGTTGACCTCGCTACCGTTGAAGCTGTCGCGCCATTTCTTTTGGACGCTCTTTACCTTGAGCATGTCCTCAATGGGATCATAGCCGCCTGCGGTCATGGTGCTGCTCCCGTTGTGGTGTCTGGGCGTGGCGGCGCTGCCGCCCCGGTCGCGGCGATTTCCACTGCCGCCATTTGCGCCGCGTCCTGCGCGCCGCCGGATTTGGCGACACGCCGGGGATCGGTATCAAGCGAGATGCCAGCCGCATCGAGCGCGGCATTGGCTTCGCGAATCATCTCGACCGCCGAGCGGAAATCATAGCCAAAGGCGCCGGCAGCCTCGGGCTGCGGCACAAAGCCCGCGCGCACCTGGGCGATCAGCGCGGTGGTGTCCTTCAGCGGGTCGATCATTTCATGCGCTGGCGGCACATGCGCGACACCTTTTGGCATCGCGTCCACCCAAAGCCCGAGCAGCGCGCCTTGCGCGTGAAAGCGCTCGGCGATGGGCCGCACCAGCATCGGGATCAGCATGCCGTATTGCATCTGTTCGCACATGCGCCGGAATTCGATCTTGCCGGCGCGGAGGCTCGAGTAATTCGCCTGGGTCAGATCGCCGGAAACCTGGTCATAGGTGAGGCCCGCGCCAACGGCAGCAGCTTCAAGCGAACGCCGCGCAAAGGCGGTATGCGACCCACCGCCGGAGGGGTTCACCACACTTACATCACCCTGGCCGCGCCGGTAGAGGATCATCCCAGGCTCGAAGCTTTCCACCGCGCGGCCTTGGGCATCGCGGAGCAGGCCGGAATTACTATCGCTGGGCTTGGTGAGGGTTTCCTCGCCATCATCGGTGACCACCGCCGCAAGGCAGGCTTCGATCTTGGCCTTCATCAGCAGCGCGGCCTCGTAATCACCAAGATCACGCAGCCGGAGCAGCACGGGCGCGAGCCAGGAGACATCGCGTAATTGCCCAGGCCGCCGCTTGCGGAACACATGCAGCACATCGCGCGCGGGGATGAAATCACTCGCCAGCCGCGCGCCCGGCAGCATCCAGGCGCCGGGATGGGTGGGGAATAGCCAGTAGCCAATCGGCTCGCCAAGTTTTCCAAGCGCGATGCCCTGGATGGTCGGCGCGCCATTCACCACGCCATTGCGCGCGGTATCCAGATGATCGCTTTCCAATACCTGCAAGCTGAGACCGATCGGGTTCCGCGGCGATGTCGGCACGCTCAGCAGCCGGATGAAGCATTCACCGCTTTCGACGACCGCGCGCATGGCCAGCGCCTGCAGGCCATAGAGATCGAGCTTGTCCTCGGCGTCGCAGGCCGTGCTATCCGCCCAGGCCTGCCAGGCATTGCGATGCGCGGTTTCAGGCCAGCGTGTCGTGATGCCCGCACCGACGGCGTTGCCGGTCCAAAGGTCCACGATACGCGCGGCATAGGGATCATTGCGCACCGCATCGCGCGCGCGCCTTGCGACACTGGCGGCGGCCATGCCGACCTCGCCATTGGCACTGCCGCCCGAGGGCGACCAGGTCGAGGCACGGTTCTCCTGCGCGGCGGCGTAACCCCGGAGGGCATTCCAGGCAGCGCGCAGGTGGAGCTTCATCATGCGTTCCTTGTGAAGCTGGCGAGTGTGACGCCCGGCCGCCGCGCGGTGGTGTTCTCGGCGCCGTAAAGGGCGACGATAGCGCGGCCCAATTCATCCAGGCTGCGATATTCGACGGTGCGGCCTTCGAAGGTCACGCGGGTGACGCCGCCGGTATAAGCAGAGGCCAGCACGGCAGCGCGGCTGCCCGCGGGCTGCGCCAAGGCCCAGGCGAGGGTGGCGGGATCCAAGGCTGCTCACCCGCCAGCGGCGCGCGATAGGGCACGCAGGATCGGCAGGATCTGCGCGCCACCCGCGCCCAGCGCGATCAGCACGGCGACGATGCCCCAGATCGCGCCCTCAATCCGGCGCGTCTGCTTGCGGAGGCCACAGATCTCCGCGCGCACCGCCGTATAGCGCTCGGCGCAGCGCTCGACATGCAGCGCCAGATCCTCGCGCTCGCGCGCGTGGAGTTCCCCATTACTCATGATTTCCTCGCTGATAAAAGGTTCACCGAACCAGGCGTCGGGGAAGAGGTATTTCAAACCCCCGAAGAGCTACCCTGAAGCTAGCGGTGTTTCAGGCGGCCACCGCCGCGCCCAGACAGTTACAGGTGGCGGCCGACATCCATGCGCTGATGCAGCACGCGAACGACAATAAGTTCCCGCTCGGTGAGGCGATAAAACACAAGATGCGAGCCGACCGCGTATTTGAAGTAGCCGTCCCGGATATCGACAACCCGTCCGGTTTTTCTGCCGGTCGCCAGACCATCGAAAGCATCTACGATGGCAGCATGGTAACCGTCCGCCTGCTCAATCGACCAATTTCTATATGTGTAGAGCCAGATTTCTTCGAGATCCGCTTCCGCCCTGGGCGACAGCAAAAAAGCCCGGGCTTTACCTGGCATGTTTGCTGCGCATGCGCTTGAGGAACGCGCCATTGTCAAACGGTGCCGGTTGGCCGGATTCCTCACCGACAATGAGCGCGTCCTGTAGGGCCTTCACCTTGGCCTCATGCTCTTCCAGCAAACGGAGACCCGCCCGCACCACATCGCTGGCGGAGCCGTAGCGGCCCGATTGAACCTGCACATCGATGAAGTTGGCGAAATGATCGCCAATTGAAACAGACGTATTGCGTGCCATGACCTACCTCCTGGCTAGTGCCAAGATATACCAATTTTTGGTATTGGTCGCCACCCCTTTCTTTCTGCACTGTGGCATTGGCCTCCCGAAAGTAATCAGCGCAGCCAACCGCCACGCGGCGCCAGCCAGCCGGGCCGGCGCATCAGCGGCGGTGGTTCTGAGTTTGGCGCTGGCTCAAGCCGGGGAGGTTCCGGCATTTCCACCGGCGCATTCGCGATGTCCTCCCGCAGCCTCAGCCAGAACCGCTCACCATACCGATCCGCGCCCAGCAACCACAGCGCCGCGCGTGCCAGCACCGCGCAGTCCAGCGCCTCATTCCGATCCCGCAGCTTCGCCCATTCCTGCCGCACAAAGCCGCGCCGATCCTTCACCTGATGCAGCTGCTCGGCGACCAGCTGCTTGACCCATTCAACCTCAATCCCCTGCGGCAAATGCACCCAGCCAGGTGGAAATTCCGCTGCCTCGCCGCGCCCAAGCCAAAGCCGACGATAGAGATCAACCTTCCAGGTCGAAACGGACACCGTCCAAAGCTTCAAGCCGCGCCGTAGCTTGCGCCCATCCACCAACGCATCGACAGGCGTCGGGCCCTGCACCGGTTGCGCGCGGTTCCAACCCTCCACACCCTTGGTCGGCGCAATGCGCGGGTCGCGCAGCCGCCGCAGATGGCCATAGACCGCCGCCGTATCGCGCCCGCCGGTATCAACACACGCCTTGGCAATGCGGATGGCACCGCCATTCGCCCGCGGCCAATCGCGTGCCAGCAAGGCTGACAACGCATCCCAAGGCGCACGGTCACGCGGGCTGCCCGCGATGACAATGTGATCGACGAGCCAGGAGGAATAACCCTCCGCCCAGGCCCAGATATCGCATTCCAGCCGATCATCCTGCACATCCACGCCCGCTGTCAGCACCAGCGCGTCCCGCGCCACAACACCAAGCCGGAAATCCTCGCGCCGTTCCACCAGGCGTTCCCAATCCGGTGCCTCGCCACGATCCTGCCAGGTCTCGCCCAGCACCGTGTTGCGGAAGGTTTTGAGATCCTCAGCCTTGCCCTGCGCTGCCTCCCAATCGCGCGCGATCTGTTCCCAGGAAAGCCAGCCAACCGGCGAATAGAGCGCAGAGATATGAAAGCCGATCGTATGCGGGTTCTCCGCCGATGCCGTCGGCCGCCATTCGCCGGCGGCGAGCATGGCGGTTTTGTGGCGCTCCTCAATCGGCGTGTCGCATTCCTCGCAATGGTAGCGCACGCTGCGCGGGTCACCCTTTTCCCAGATCAGGCGCTCGAATTTCAGCCATTGCATGGCGCCGCAGTGTGGGCAGGGCAGGAAATAGCGCCGCTGGTCTGAGGCCGCGTATTCCCGTTCAATCCGGCTGCGCCCTGCAATAGTTGGCGTTGAGACCAGAAACGCCTTCCTGCGCCAACCGAAGGTGCGCGCCCGGGCCTCTGCCAAGGCAATGGGGTCGCCTTCGCCTTCGATATCGCCGGGATAGGCGTCCACCTCATCGAGAAATAGAAACCTGGCCGGCATGGAGCGCAGCCCGACTGCGCTATTCGCCCCCGTCAGCACGAGAATGCCGCCGGGGAATTCCTTGGATAGCATCGTATTGCCGCTGTCGCGCGCGCGGGCTGGGGCCACACGATCCCGGAGCGCGGGCGTTTCTTCCAGCAATGGATCAATGCGCTGGCGGGAGAAGCGCTTGGCCAGTTCGACGGTTGGCTGCACGGCAAGCACCGGTGCCGGGACGTGATGCATGATGTAGCCGAGCCAGTTATTCCCTGCTTCAGAACCGCCAGTCTGCGCCCCTTTCATCACGACGATCCGCTGTGCCGGATGCACCGCCGACAGCGCATCCATCACATCGCGGAGATAAGGCGTGCGGCTGGTGCGCCAGGGGCCGGGCTCGGATGAGGCGCGGCTACCCAGGATGCGATGCTGTTCCGCCCAGGCCGAGACGGTGAGTTGCGGCGGTGGGCGCAGCATGGCCCCGGCGCGGCGGCGCACATGCTCACGCGTGCGGCTCTCGCTCGCCGCCGATGCCGGGAGGGTCGAAGCGATCGGAAGCCTCCGTCAGAAGCTCATTGATGTGCTGCTGCAGGATGGTTTGCAGCAGATGGGGCTCGACGCCGAGTTCGGCGGCAATCACGCCAGCGACGCGCGCCGGCCAATTCAGCAGCGCGTCACGCATGGTGCTGGCGATTTCATCAATCGTCGCATTGGCAGTCGCGACATCCAGCAGCCGGCCCTTGCTTTCATCCAGCGCCAGGCGCTGGGCTTCCACTTTCAGGGCGAGTTGCGCGACCTTGAGGCGCGCGAAGGGCGTGCCCTCGGCCGCCGTGCTGCCAGCGAGGGTGGAACGCTGCGGGTCTGCGGTTTCGCGCATCTGCACCCGGAGCTTGGCGATGTCCCACTGGCCATCGGGCTCGCGCGTGATGCGCCCGGTGCGCTCGGCCTTGTGCATGGTGGTGTCGCTGACGCCGAGGCGTCGTGCTGCTTCGCGCGTGGAGGATGTCAGTTCAGCCATGGCGGCGACCTCCCGCCGCGCGTTGGTAGGGGTTCAGTGGCGTCAGTGAGTGGCGCGGCGGCGCGCTGCGTGGAATGCGGCGAGAGCGGCTTGCCAGTCGGCTTCAAGCGCAATGCCGATGCGCTGCAGTGGTTCGACGCTTATCTTCCCGCGGCTGTAGTATTCGCCTTGCAAGCGCGTGAGCCACCCGGAAAGCCCCTGCGCGGCAAGGGCGTCGCTGGCGGCGGTGAATTCCGCCTCGCTGGGTTCGCTGCGGCCCAAGGAAACATGCCGGCCATCGGTGCCAAGCACGATCCATCGCGTTTCAGTTTCTATGCGCATCGTCACTCTCCGTCTTGCGTGACGGACGCTTCGCGCTGTGTTTGGCGCGAGCCAAGGCAATAAAGCGCCAGGGATCGCGATGATCCCTGGGCTTGGCAATCATTCATGCCGCTGTGGCTGCGCAGCTTCATTCCGCGACGCGGTAGACGGTGTAGGACCCTTTCGCGCCTTGCTTATTCGGGCCGACTTGGCGAATGCGTTCCGCGATCTCCACCGTGATGCCCTGGCGCTTCTTCAGCCCAGCGAAAAATCCGCGCACCGTATGCTGCGCCCAGCCGGTGGCCTCGGCGATTTGCGCCACCGTGGCGCCCTCAGGGCGGCGGAGCATTGCAAGCACCACTTCTTGCTTCGTACCCTCGCGTGGCTTGCGTGGCGCACCCGTGGCGCGTGTGGCGCGGCGCGTCAGGGCGTTGCGCAGCATGTCCATCGCGCGGGCGACGGGGTCTTTATCCGCGTTGGTCGGTGGCGTTTCTTCCCAGGCTGCCAGCAAGCGCTCGGCGGCTTCGCGCAGGTTCACGCTTCCCATGTTGGGCGCCTCTGGCGCGGTTGGGGCGGGTTGCTCTGCCTCCGCGTCGTCCGGCCGCGGCGCGTTGTCTTCCCCGCCCTGCGGCGCAGTGTCGGGCGCCGCGCGCCCTTCATTCGGGTCAATGCCAATCGCGCGCAGCCCCTCATCCGTCACCTGGATCAGGATCGGCGTGCCATCCCCATCCTTGCGCCACACCATCGCCAATTGATCGCGCGGCGCAGCAACCTCAATCAGCAAGCGGCTTTTGATCAGGCTATTCACCACCGCGCGGCAGGCAGCGACTGGCAAATGCTTCGGCGCAATCGCCAGCAATTGCGGGTGCTGCGCACCATGGCTCAATACAATCCGCTGCGTGTCAGAAAGCTTCATCGTCTTCGTCTCCGGTTGCGGGCGCCACCATCGGCCCCTACTGCCGGGAGCCCCGCGGGCGGACCCTGCGGGGCAGTGCGGCGCCGCGGCGCGGCGGGCGGTGCGTCAGTCCTGCGCTTCGGCGGCGATGCCCTCGTTGATCACGAAGCCCGTCAGGTAGGGCAGGCCGGCGGGGATGCCCGTCTCGCGGCTGGTGCGCTGCGTGATGCGCCAGCCCATCCATTCCGCGGTGGTCTTCGCGATCGCGTCCGCGAGGCTTGCGCCGTAATGCATCTGGCTGTTCACCCCGTCTGCGAAGTGGCGCCCGTAGCGGCTGTCGAGGAATGCGCGGACCGAGGCGGGATCCGTGCTGGTCGCGTTGTGGATCGCAGTGAAAGCGATGGGCCAGGCATTTGCTGCGTGTTCGCGCATGGTGCCCCAGAAACCCCAGTCTTGGTTTTCGGTGGGAAGGATTGTGTTCATCTGTTTGTCTCCTTCATCGGCGGGGAAAATCCCCTGCGCGTGACAGACCATTCGCGCTGTGATGGGGGCTGAGCCAAGCGAAATAGAGCGTTATTTCATTGCTATGTTTGAGGCGAATTGATCATGATGTGAGGGCCAAATGGCAGCACCATTCGGCCCTCGCTTTGCCTTATCGGCTGCGCTTTCTGCTGCGCTTCGCGGCGGCTTGGCCGGCGGCGTAGGCTTCGGCGAGTGAATTGCGGATGGACCAGACGGCGACATCGTGAAAGTCGAGCGCGTCGCGGTTTCTGGTTTCCAGTGTTTCAACCGAGGGCATGTGCCGCTTGGCGATTTCCAGAAAAAGCTGGTCGGTTGAAGGGGTATCGTTCATCTTGGTCTCCTTGCTGTGGCGCTGGGGAGTTTCCCTGCGCCTGAGGGACCATTCGCGCTGTAGCGGGGGGCGAGCCAAGCGAGATTGAGCGTAATTTCGTTGCTATGATTGGGGAGTTTCAATCATGATCTATGGGCGGCGCGCGCTGCAGTGACGTCAGCAAAAGTGCGGTCCTCGCCATCCAGTATTGCGGGCTGGCCCGTCATGGCTTCGAACCGCGCAATCGCCACATCGCAATAGCCAGGATCAATTTCCATCGCGTAGCAGATGCGCTCGGCAGTCTCCGCCGCGATGATCGTCGTGCCGCTGCCGCAGAAGGGCTCGTAAATCACATCGCCGGGTTCGCTGTTGTTCAGCATTGGGCGCCGCATGCATTCTACCGGCTTCTGGGTGCCATGCACCGTTGCCATATCCTCATCACCAGCGCCGATCGGCCAAAGCGTCGTCTGATCGCGCGCGCCTTGCCAATGACCGGTGGCACCCTTGCGGACACCATAAATGCACGGCTCATGCTGCCAATGATAATCGCCACGCCCTAGCACCAGGCGCGGCTTGGCCCAGACAATCTGGCTACGCACCATAAAGCCTGCCGCTTCCAGGCTTTCGATCACCGTGCGCGCATGCACGCCAGCGTGCCAGATGTAAGCAACATCGCCGGGGAATAGCGCCCAGGCTTCGCGCCAATCGGCGCGATCATCATTGGCAACCTTGCCCGTGCGCGCGGTGGACGAGACACCGGCTTCGTTACGCCAGGCGGGATCGTAGCCAACCCCGTAGGGCGGGTCGCTCACCATCAAATGCGGCTGCGCGCCGCCCAGCAGGCGTAGAACATCGGCCCGATTGGTGGCATCGCCACAGAGCAGCCGGTGATGCCCAAGGCGCCAGAGATCGCCAGGGCGCGTGATGGGCTTCGCGGGTGGTTCCGGTGCAGGGGCATCGGGATCGCCCTGCGCTGGCGCATCGCCGTTGGCGCCGATGCTGGCCAGCAAGTCTTCAAGCGCTTCGGGGGAAAAGCCCAGCACCTCCAAATCCACCATGCCTTCATCACGGATGCGCGCAATCTCCGCCGCCAGCAGAGCCTCATCCCAGCCAGAATTGAGCGCGATCTGATTATCCGCGAGACGCAACGCACGCGCCTGGGGCTCGGTGAGATGCGCCAGTCGAATGGCCGGGACAGTCACCATGCCCAGCCGCTTGGCCGCCATGACGCGGCCATGGCCTGCGACCAGCACGCCCGCGCCATCCACCAGGACTGGATTCACAAAGCCGAATTCGGCGATTGAGGCAGCAATCTGCGCAACCTGCGCCGACGAATGCGTGCGCGCATTCTCGGCATAGGGCACCAGCGCCGCGACCGGCAGTGAGACAACGGCAAGCTCAGGCTGCATCTGCTACCTCCGCCCGCGCTGCTGCCACCGCATCGTAATCACGCCCATCGCCGGAAAGCGTCACCGGCTGATCCGGATAAAGCGTCTGCCACCGCGCAATCGCCAGATCCACATATGCCGGCGCCAATTCAATGCCGCGCACAACCCGGCCCGTGCGTTCCCCGGCAATCAGCGTCGTGCCGCTGCCCGCGAAGGGTTCAAACACCACCTCGCCGGCCTCGGTATAGGCGCGCATCAGGAAATCCGGCAGCGCCACAGGAAACACCGCCGGATGCTCCGTCTCAATGCCGCGGCCCTTATGTCGGGTGATGCGCAGTACCGCGTCGGGAATGCGCATCTCCTGCACCGGCTGGCCGATATGCGTGTACGCCTTCACCTCGCCATCGGCGGCACGCAGCCCGCTGCCCTTATTCGGCGTGCCGGCCCATTTGCAGGGGATGATCTTGTTCGCCTGCCGCGCCGTGCGATTGAAGTGAAACACCAACTCGAAGGCCGGCGCCAAACGACCATTCCAATCGCCTGGCAATCCCGGTCCCTGGTCCCAGGTGTAAAGCCCAAAACGACGCCAGCCACGCGCGCGCATCCATTCCAGCCAGGCTTCCCAATAGGGCTGCCATTCATTCTCGCGATGGATCAGGCCGAGATTGACCAGCGCCTGGCCATCCGGCCGCAGCGCTGCGTCCAGATGCTGAAAGACTCCCTGCATCAGCGCATCCCAATCGGACACTCCGCCGGTGGTGTATGCGCGCTGGTTGCCATAGGGCGGCGAGGTGAACAGCATCGCGGCACGATCGCTGTCCATGACGCGCGCCACCGCCGCCGCATCGGTGCTGTCCCCACAC
>Ga0079301_1001006_pt1 | contig 13421 bp, 9 predicted proteins | sample Wag4_2014_7_11_3_FD_74797 | JGI IMG/M metagenome (GOLD analysis project Ga0079301, IMG submission 74797) | Fresh water mixed with fracking chemicals microbial communities from Ohio, USA - Utica-2 Time Series FC 2014_7_11 | ecosystem: Engineered > Industrial production > Chemical products > Input...
ATAGACCTTCTGCACTTTGGCGTCGGGACGCATCATGACGGAACTCCACGGGAAAATAGGGAGCCCAGCATCCGGGATACGGAGAGGTCAGTTGAAGATGGGGTCTATGGAGCGCATACGGCTGTCTTATTCCACAGTGCAATAGCGTCAGATTTGTACCACACAACATCATTTTCTTTAGCAAGAAGAAGGAAAATTAACTCCTCCATCGTGGGTAAGTAAAAGTTTTCCAGAATTAAGCGACAGCCATTGGTATAATTTTCGCTGGAAATATGATACTCAGTTTCTTTATTGTGTACGATCGAGCACCTGATTCGATAGAGAACGGTTGAGAAAAAACTTCTAAATGAATTAATGTCTGTAATGGAGCTTCTGGATGTATCAAGCTTGCTCAGGAACTCATCGATATCTACTAATTCGGTTGTGTGTTGGTTAAGAAAGGCCTGCCACAATGAATATACTTCATTCCCTATGGTTGAACCGTTAAACGGAAGAGGGAATGATGCTTTCATTAAAGACTTTACTGCATCCAGTTCGTTGGTCTCTACAGCCTTGTAAAGACTTTTGAATTCTCGAATAGAAAACATTGCGCCATTTCTTGCGCGCTCTAATTTTACTATCGGATGTTTGAACATAAAATTTTCAATGACGTGATAGATCGAAAGGTATTTTGAAAGAACATCTTTTCGATCAACGTACTCACCCATGATCTGCACAATGTCGCTGAATTGTGCATAGTTGAGTTCGGGGTTATAGTTGTTGATGGATGAGTTTCTAGGGGTGGCCAGATACTCTATTGTTCGTGTGATTTTTTTCCCTTTTGTCAGCATGTATATTTTCAGTAGCGCTAGGGCATTATTTTTTGCGGTCATGCACGGCAAAGGGCAAATTAATATTTCCTTTGAAGAAAAAAAGTCTATTCTCTCTGGGATAGATGCAAGGTAATACAAGAGTTCTATATTGATTTCGTAAGCGGATAGGGCGTCTAGTGAGTCATTGCTGCTTGGGTTAAGCCAAGCCAGGTTGCTGCTAAGAGTGCTTATATTTGAGGCAAAAGCAGCAGAGGTAAACGCTAGAGCGCATTCGAAAAAATCAAAATCAGAGGTGACATCTTCGTCAGGAATTTCTCCAACCGAAGCGCAGATTTTTTTTGAAATTGCTATTTGGTAAATTAGTTTATTGAAATTAAAATCTGGATAGTCGGAGAAGGCTTGATTAAACTCGTTGAGCGTGTTTTTTAGCTCGTCAAAATCATACGTCAAGGAAAAGTTATTGCGGCTATCTTCCAGTGCTGAACTTAGATTTATTAAGTGGTCGCAAATTGCATCAAATTGATTTTTTCTGGAGTCATCTAAATTATCCCAGTAGGCCTCATTGGGTTCATCATGAATTTTCTTGGCTTCTGATATTAGTAGAGAAAATACAGCGTCAACTTTTCTCATGCCTGCACCCCATCAAAGGCCATGCGCCAATTGATTGGTTTGGAGAAGTCGCTCTCAATCAGGTTTATGAAAGATTTAAAAATTATTCTTTTGCTGACTGCGCCAATATTTATTTTTGCTAAATCTATGTTTTTTCGTGCAGCTTCATAGCTGGAGATGTCACAGTTTTCGAAATTTTTTGCTAGCTTTTCGCAGTCGGAAATAAACTGCTCGGGGGTTTCGGATTTTGCGCCAAGTGCCGCAAACATACCGCTCAGAGAGGTGTCGCGGCCCATCCATTGAACGCCGTCATGTCCAAACTTTCTTTCTGCGGCAGCGTCTATTTCGTAGAGAGCTCGCACAAATGACTCTAGGAATTCATACGTAAATATTTCTGTTAGTTCTGAGTGTTTTTCTTTGTCGTTTTGAATGCTTTCAATGAAGCTTGAATTTGTTGATATAGGTTTGCCTTCAGCGTAAGAAATGAGTGAGGAGATTAAGTGAGAGAAATGAAATTCGCCTACGTTTCTTTGTTTGCTGTGGGATGCTGAAGATATATCCTTTTCTCTTGAGATTTTTATGTGGCCGGCTTTGACTTCTGCAAGCATTGAATAGGTGTTGTTAAAAAGAAGCTCTAACTGATGGCGTATATTTACTGGCTTGTGTCCGGCATTCAGTAAAAGCATTTTTTGCACTTGTTCGCTTGCACTAAGCCCGCTCCAGGCTTCGAACCACTGATAGTTCTGCGTAAAGCAGTCTTCTAGGGCTGCGCTACCATAAATATCATAAAATCGCTTTAATTCAATTAGTATATAACTGGAAGATCCGATTGCAACGAGCTCGCTTCGATACTTTCGCTTTAGTTGGAATTCGGAAAGGCTTTCGGTATCAAGTATTATTTTTTCAAGCAGTAAGTTCTTTGTGTCGTTTATTATTTTTAGTCTATGGGTGCGCTGTAGTCCGTCAAGTATTTTGAAATTTTCTATTTTGTTGGTTTTTAGACTTTTGTTGTCATCGAGTACCAAGGTTATAGAAGGAATGTGTCGTTTGTTTAAAATGGTAAGCACTAATTTGTCTAGGTATGAGTTGCCGACAATAGCGCGCTGGACATCATAGGATGCGTAATCTTCTGGGAGCGATGATAGATACTCGCTTATAGAGGACTTTATCAAGTGGCAGATTGCTCCGCCCTCTTGTTTGATGTCCAGTATTTCGAATTGCATGATATATTTACTCTGAGGTGGTATGGTGAGATAAATGCACGGTTGGTTGTGGCATTTATATTCAATTTTTTGTTGCTGACCCTCAGTTAGGTGGGGTTGAAATAAGGTGCTCTGGAATATTTTTTAAATTTTCTGAATAGCCAGTATCCCTTACTTTCCACCAGCACTCAGTTTTCTTCGCCCACTCAGAAATCATTTTCCCGCCTGCACCCCGATGCAGTGCCTCGTTGACTTCCTCGGCCCATATCGCTATTTGCCGGTGAAGCTGCGGCGATATCGATTGCTCCTGCCAGATCCGGTTCAGATTGAGGGCTGCTCCCAGCTTGAGCGCTAGAATCGAAACTGTGTAGGACGTGATGTTGGCTTGGAATGCCGGGAACATGGGGCGGATGATTTTGTGAGCTGACTTGAACAGGATCGCCTTCGCGATCATCTGTTTGTACTGCTCCTGATCTGGTATCACGTTCTCGCCCGCACTTTCCCTTTCCATCAGCTCATCCATGAATGCTTGGAAGTTTTTCTGACTGCCGAGGCTAACGATATGGGGCTTCTGATCCCAGGCAAACAGGAATTTGGCTAGGTCGGGCTTGGTAAGTTTGCGGTAAGGTGGAATTGTCGCTTGGAGTTTTTTCTTCTGTGCAGGGGTAGTTGCTTCCTTCTCCAGCATCACCTTGTAGCTGCCAGCTGAGCGCTCGTAGAACCAGCGTCCAACGCCATCGGGGCAGTAAGTACGCATGGACAGTTTTTCCAGCTCTCGATGGAAGGGCTTGTTGGCGGACAGGTCGGACTGTTTGACAACGTTCTGGCTGTTTGCATACCGCGATATATTGGCAATCAGTTCCTCATCATCAGCCTGCCCTGAGCGGAGCACGATGATCTTGGCCGGAACCCGCACACTGGAAAGATCGATGTCCGGATGCTTTTTCTTGGCGAAGTAGATGGAAGCAGTAGTCTGACCGCCATTGACGATCTGCATGCCCTGGAGCCAGAGAATGCCTGTCGAACCATCTGCCGCGGTGTCGAGCTTGACCTGGTCGGCAACAACGACGATGCCGTTGTTATAGGCCATGAAACGGTCGGGGTGGTCGCGCAGGCTGTCACGGATTCCCTTGTTGACCCCCTTGCTGCTAACTCCCAAAAAGGAGCGCACGTTTGCCTCGAGGATCCGGGGACCATACTTCTCGTAGAGGAATCGCAGGGCTTCGCCGGGTACGGCTGTCAGGGCGTAGTCATATTCATCGTCTCCGGATCCTGGTACCCACACGCTGGGCAGCGCAGTGCCGCAGATGTCCCGGAAGTTGACTACCAGCTCATCCCGCGGACGCCCCTGCTGCCAGTGGTTGAAGAGGCGCTGTATGTCCATGACTTCAAGGCGGACCTGCTTGCCCTCGACATCCTGCGGTGCATAGTTTCTGGTCTTGGCTACAGCATCCGTGATGACGAAAATGCGGATGCTATCCAGCGTCTTGAAGATGCGCTCGACTTCGGTAACAAGAGCATAGGCATCGTTGGTTTCATCGAGCTTGCCGGATAGCTGGCCGGTTGCGCAGAACCTCAGGAACTGCAGTCCTTCCTTGGCGGCTTTTCCGATCTCTGGGTCCGGTAGTGGCTCAACCTCATCGAGCCCTTTGTAAAGGCTGACGAAAAGATCTAGACGGTCAGGGTTGCCCGTTTCGTCCGTAGTGTCTGATACGGCATACCCACTGATCTTTACCTTGTAGTTGGATCCTCTGCCTCCAAAGCTTCCTGGCACGAGTGCTTCATAGTGGCAAACCGTAGGTTCAAAGGTGATCCCCTCGTCTGCCATATGTGTCATCACATGCTCGGTGAATACGGCCTCAGGAGGAATGGGGGCTTCCCCTGGGCCTATATCTTTTTCAACTTCATCGCGGATCGCGGCCTGCGTCTCACGCAGAAAGTCGGCGAGCTCCATCAAACGACTCCTAACTGTTCGAGTACATCATCCAGTGTGTGGTTGTTTGCCGTAACGAGAGAAAGATCCAGCTCATATGCGGCATGGCGAATTGCCGACGAAACGTTGAAGGGGGTTAGCCTGGGAAACTCCCCGTCCACCAGATGCAACTTTGTGTCGGCCAGCAGGAATCGACGTGTATAGACTGCCGCGTGCATGTCCAGATATCCGGCCTTATGGAGAGCCAGCTCAAAAAGGCGCATTGCGGCGGGGTCAGCGTCAAGGCGCTGCCGAGTTGCATCAACGAGCTCAGTGAGCGTTTTACCCGCCTCCTGAGCGCTGAATCGAAGCCCGGCCAGAAAGAGAGGCGGGCAGTTAGTGTCATCCAGCTGCTCAAGTGAGCCAATCCGAACAGGGAAGCCGTCCGGAATCATTGTCGACTTGATTTCCACGCTGCCAAGTCCGATCTGGAAGTCGTGCAATCCGTCATGCGGACCTTTCCATGCATCCACCGCCGTAAACTGAAGGATCCCCGCATCCAGCAGAAGATTCAGAAATCGCAGCTCCCCGACCAGCCCCAGCTCCTTCTCTGGGCCCAAGCCTTCTCGTCCCTGACGCATGAACTCCTGCCAGCCCCGCACCCGCCCGAGGAAGCGCTGATAAAGCGTTTCCTCGGGAGAATCGCTGAATGACTGGAGCAGGTGCACGATATCGGAGACTACCTTGGCAAACAGTTCAAGATTGCCCGCGGGCTGACGAACTATTGCGAGCCAACTGTGGTTGCCGCCGGTTTCGCCGAGCGTGGCTCGCTCCATACGGAAGCCCTGCCCTTGGGGAAGCTGAGTCGCCGGTGCGATTTTTGTAGTAGCAAATCCAACCAGAACCGCTTCCTCGTTACCTGGTGAGTGTCGGGCGGCCTTGATTCGGCAGGAGCCCGTCTGCTGAACCAGATCTATTGAGCGCCAGCCGGGAGTGGCGGCGTTGCCGGGCAGTGCTCTCCAGACTCCCAGAATTTCGAGGTCACTCACTTGAGCCATACTGCTGCTCCCAAAGCACATTGGTGACTAGATAGGGCACGGATTTGCCGGCATTGCTGGAAGGGAAGCTGATGGCAAATGCCACGACAGGTGTAGTTACACCGGTGACGTTTGAGTCCTCGGGATCCAGTAATGAAATGATCAGGAGCCCTTTATCCGGTCGAGGTTTTATCCCATCTGCGCCTAGGCCTTTTACATGCCTGATTGCAGGGCCATTGGGGGTCTCGGGGGGCTCTTTGCGTCTGGATCGTCCCGGGTCCTTCACCCAGGCCCGTTTGGTTAACTCAAGCGCTGCGTTCCATCCGGCCTCATCAAGATCCATGGCCTCGTCTTGGGGGGATAGCAGTCTGCCGATGGAGTATTTGCCTTCTCCTTCGGTTGCCTTGTTCTGTCGCTGCATCATTCTGACTGGACTGCCGACGATATCGAGTGTCTTCTCTGTCCCACCGCCTATGACAGCCACCGTCCAAGATGTCAGTTCCCCGGAAAAACTCATTTCTTCAATGAAGTCTGCCAGAAGATCACTTTTTACCTTTCTGGAGTCGGGATGGGTCTGATAACCACGCAGGAAGCGCGTAACCGATTGCGCTGTTGCGTCGGGCCACTGAATCCCGCTCCAGCTATCCTTCTTGCCATTTCGCTGCTGCGGGGGGATTGAGGAGGGACTTCCAAGCTCATCGGCAAGGGCCATGAGAGCTGACAGATTCTTTTCCAGAATATCCTTGTCGGTGTAAAAGCTGACAGTCTCGACTACATCGCCACTGAAAGAGAGATACAAGGTTTTGGCCGTGCGCATCTTCAGCGGCGATGTGACCATAAGAACCGGGTGAGAGCGCACCTTGAGGCCATATTCTCTGGGCGTCAGCCTGCTTTCCATCATGAAGTCGAACTCGGCCCGCAACTCCTCAGCGGCGTCGGCAATATGTTCGAACCACTCGACCAAGTCATTGGTCGTGTACAGGCGGCACAAATCGAGGTAGCCCGGCCGATAACCAAACCAGCGCCCCATCTGCATCAGGGTGTCGTACATCTTGGATGCGCGCAGGAAGTAGCTGGTGCAAAGTCCTTCGAGGGTTAGCCCCCGGGCAAGCTTGTCGCCGCCGATGGCGATGACTTTCAGCCCGGTTGCACTGTCGGCATAGTCAAGAGCATCCGTGGCCTTGCCGTTGATCATGCGCACATCGATTTCATCAAGCACATCCAGCAGTACAGCCTCGATGTCCTGCCAGGATGTGGAAGGGTGGCGGGACTCTTCTTCTATCTGGGCTTCGATCTCGAGGCTGGTGCTGACAAAGTCTCTTTCCCAGAGGCTCCTCAATTCGGCCAATGCGCTCAGATGGTCCGTGCGTCTCCGGAATCGCTGCTTCAGGCCGTGAACGTAGCCCAGAACCTGGCGGTGGACATGCTGCTGCACCTGATTGAATCTGGTTACGTGAATCAGCATCGAGCTGTGCTGGGAGCCCTGTCCACGAAGGCCTCTGATCGCGCATGAAAGAACGAATGCGTGTACGGCCTCGATTAGGGAGGCAGGCATTGCGTCCTGACCTTCAAGCAGTGGGATATGGCTGCTTTTGTGGCTGACCGGCATCCAGCCACTCTTGCCGTCTTGGGAGCACTGATCCTTGACTATTCGGACCAGGTTCAGAGCGCCTGTGCGTCCGCTCTCACCGGCGAGTCCGAATACCCTTGAAGGCCCTACATAGCTGGACGGCGCCGAGAGATTGGTGATGAAGGCGGAGGGGAACAGGTCCGGGCCTTCCTTGGCGGTTTCACCATGCTCGTGAATGTAGATGTTGGCGAATGGGGTAGCGGTATAGCCGACATAAGCCTTTCTTGAGAACGCATGGAGAATCTGGCGGATCAGGCTGTTGATGGCTGTCGGCTCATGATCCAGATCGGGGTTGCCGTCTTCGTCGACAACCTTCTCGCCAGTGTCGACAGATGCGTGGTCGGCCTCGTCATCAATTATCAGCAACGGCAGATGTGTAACGAGCGGGCGACCGCTTTCCGGATCCTTGGTTTCGGCTACATGGGACTGGATCCAGTTGAGCAGCCGCGTCAGAACCGTCTTGTTCTTCTTGACGACAAACAGCCACGGGCGCTGCTCCGGAGAGACGCCCAGATTCTTCGCAAACTTGGTGTTGAAGTCGCCGGTTTCCGTTCTGTTGGTCACATACTGGGGGCGCAGTGCCGGAGATGGGTCGATTTTGCCGACCCCGATGAGTTTGTTTCCTTCACCTTCGATGGCACTTGTTTCGTAGCCCAGAAAGCCCTCGTCCAGACGCATCTGGGTCTGTGCTCGCAGGTTGTTGTGCAGCCCCGCAAGCACAATGATGATCTTGTAACCGGCATCTGCTGCCTTGCAGATGAGGCCAGTGTAGTTGCCGGTCTTGCCCGACTGTACATGGCCAACCACCATCCCTCGTCGATCCCAGGCCCCATCTCGCTTTGGGTCTTCAAGCATCGACAGAACGTTGTCAGTGGTCTTGTCCAGTGCTTCCATGGCGCTGAGGGGCAGTTTCAGCTCCTGCCACTCACGGTAGCGCCGCCAGTATCGCCAGTCCTTTTTCCGATCGCTTGGTTGCCAAGGCTCATGCCCAGTGGTGTCAATCAGGGATGAGTCATCCCCAACCCAGACACTGAAGCGTCTGATCAGCTCCTCCGTGACCGAGTCACGATCCAGACCCTCGGCCTTTCCCGGCATTATCTTCAGCACCATGTCGATCTTCTGGGAAATGAGCTGAGGGGTGATCGCCGACTTGTCCTTTTCATCAGCCAGCATTTCCTGAACGAACTTGACCACACTCCATTTGTTTTCCTCAGGCATGAGGCGTCACTCCTTAAAGACTGTCTGGCAAAGCGCTGATTAGGGCAGGGTATGCGTGGAACGGCTCCATTTGCTTCAGCTGCTCCTTTGCTGCGCTGGGGGAATAACCCTTTCTTTCGATCATATTGCGGTACATCACCATCATGATGTCGCTGACTTCTTGAGGCGGCGTCTTGTCGAATCCTGTGCGGGGGGTGTCCTTGTTTTCGGCGGTATCTATCCAGATTCGCTGAACCGGAACCGTCTCCTCGATCACGCGGAGCATTGCCTTGAGCTGGGGTAGAAGGCTGCCGGCATCATCCAGAACCGCTCTTATTGCCGGATGTTCCGTGTCGATCCGATATCGCATACCGTCCGCAAGTCTTTCGACCTTCCAGGCCTCTGCAATCTGTCTGTTGCCCAGCATGGTCGGCTTGCCTCGATGGGCAAAGGCTCTTCTTGCGCGGCCGCGCGTAACCTCGGCAAGTCTTGTCAGCCAGTCCCGCAGATACACTGGCGGCCGTGCAGTTGATTTCCTGATGTCGATCTTCCAGTCCGCATCTGCGGAGTTGGGTATGTCGAGGCGAATTCGCGCAAGGCGATGAGCTTCATCCTTAGTCCATGAACGTCCTGTACCAAGTCCTAGCCAGCTGCCAGCCACCAGCAGTCTTTCGTTTCGATAGATGTAGAAACCCTGCTGTGCAGTCCAGCCTTCCGGGCCTGCCAGGCGCTCGAAGTCTCCGGGAGAGAGCATGTCCTTGTGCGGCAGAACGTGGCACTCGGCCTCGATATCTTTGCGGCTGGGGTGTTTGAATACCGGAGGGTTATATGGCTTTCCGGGATGATCTGTCATGAAGGGATCCCAGGGTTTGACCGGCTGGCCATTCAGTAGAATTCGCAGTCGAGGCCTGGTGCCTTCCAGGTATCTGTGAAACACCATTCCCAAGTGCTGTTCGACTTTGTCGACCAAATTGAGAAAGTCCTGCACTGTTGTCCCAGGCGTAACGATGCGATCCAGTTCTTCCCAGAGAACCAGGGTGCCCGTTGCGCTGGTGAGGCGTTCCAGAAATCCTTCCGAACCGGGATGGGGGCCCTCCAGCAAATGCCAGCCGTCGTCGGCACTGCTTGCCAGGAAGTCGAGATCCCAGCGGAGGGTATGTAGGCCATCGGAGCCACGTGTGGCAACGGTCATCCTTCGGCACTGAGAAAAGGACGCAGTCTTTAGGCCGAGGCCGAAACGACCCAGATCGCCTGCCGATCTCTCCTCAAGAGGATTCCGATCGCCCAGACGCATGGCCCGATCAAGTCCGTCTGCAGTCATCCCCGAACCGTTGTCCAGGCAAAGCACACAGCTTTCCTGCTCAGCCCAGATGAATTCGATATGTACTTCGTTCGCGCCGGCAGCAATGCTGTTGTCGATGATGTCTGCCAGAGCTGTCTGGGTGTTGTATCCCAGCCCACGCAGTGCTTCGACCATGGCGCTGGCCTTGGGAGGAGCACTGCGGCTTTTGAAGGAGGATTGCATGGCTGGACTCCCTGTCTGCACAGCTCTTCTATCGAGCTGCCTTTCCGAGGTTGATGATACGGGCGACCACGCTGGCGATTTGATTCGCCAGAAGTGGGGGAACCGCGTTACCAACCTGGTGGAACTGTTGGGTTCGGTTCCCCAGAAAGAAATAGTTGTCCGGGAAGGTCTGTAGCCGGGCTGCTTCACGAACGGTCAGGCTGCGGCACTGCCTTGGGTCGTAGTGAATGAAATAGTGACCGTCCTTTGCAATGTGGCTGGTGATCGTAGTGGACGGAATCCCCCTGCGCTGAACACGGAAACGATCGCTGAACTTGCCGGTTTTCCAGTTCTTGTGGTCCGGCTCCAGCCCCGGGAGATTGAAGTCGTGATGGCCTTTGGGAGAGTCTTCATAAAGCTCGGCATACTCAGCCGCGTAGACGTATCTGCGCAGGTCTGACTCCATGTGTCCGCGAGCCTCGTGGTTTAGCCAGTATCTGAGACGATCATCAAGGAGCCAGCCATCCAGATGTGTGCCTGTCAGCCCATCCCATTCGCTCTTGCGGTGAATGCGGAGTGCACCATTGCTCATCCCCTCGCCCGAGAAGGTGCTCGCAAGTATTTCTAGGCGCTTTGCGAGTGTGAGTCTGCGGGGGACATCAGTCAGCTTACTGCACTCGTGGCTCAGCATTTCCAGGTTCCGGCGAATTACCTCTGCCCATGCCTCTGGAGAGTCCTTCATTCGTGTGAGTGTGCTTCGCAGAGGTGGGAGGCGGCCAATTACCTGGTCGATTGAGGGCCCTGTCGAGGGGACAAGTTTGTGGTCGCCCAAGGCGCCGAAATATTCCTCCGAAACCCCGAGGAGAATAACCCGGTGTCTTGCCTGCGGGATCCCGTAGTTCTCTGCTCGGATGATGTAGTTTGCCGGATCGATGCTATCCGGAGACGCACCATCCTCGAAAATGTCGTCTGCCACGAGCGAGCAGATTCTGTACTTAGGGCCGTTGCCGCTTTCCCCGAATGCCGCATCCGGATCTGCAAGATCCTGCAAAATCTTCGGGAACATCTGTTCGCCAGCGACACGCGAGGAGAGGATGCCTTTGACGTTTTCCATCACGAAAACGGCGGGGCGCTTCTTCTGGATGATGCGCAGGTACTCTCGGTACAGGAAATGGCGATGATCGTCCTCTGCCCTGTAGTTATGCTTGCCGCGATTTCTGGCTCGGCCAACGATTGAGTATGCCTGGCAGGGTGGGCCACCTATCAGAACCCATGGTTTGGTCTCGTCCAAGCGTGACTTAAGAATGCGGTCGAGGCGTTCGTTGCCCTCTGCGGTACCCAGTTCGAGCTGCTGCGCCTCTAGTTCGGCGTGCCTCCAAGCATCCCGAGTTCTGCTGGTATATGGTGGGGCTGCATCATCGGTTTCGCAGAAACTGTAATATTCCTCTAGATCTTCAGGCTGGTTGCGCTTGAGAAGCCTGTAAAAGGCCCTCAGTTGAAGAGTGGAGTGCGCAGACTTTTCCATTTCGGCTGAGACTTTGATTTCAAACGCCTCGCCTTGGTTGTCTGCATAGGATGAAAACCCTTCTCCCAGGCCACCAGGGCCTGCAAAGAGATCAACGACCTGAATGGGGTGGGTACGACTCATGAAACCACGCTGTCTAGAATCGGTTCGTAATGGACATCGTTGAGCCAGCCCTGAGATCCAGAATGATGTCTGGAATCCGGTGCAAGGACACGAAACCCGAAATGCTTGTGCGCAGGTTTTTGTATGCCCACGGCTATCGTTACCGGCTGCATCGCAAGGATCTGCCGGGAAGACCGGACATTGTACTGTCTCGGTTGAGGGTCTGTATCTTTGTACATGGATGCTTTTGGCATCGCCATCCTGGGTGTCGACTCGCTGTGCTTCCAAAGACTCGCCCGGAATTCTGGGAGGCCAAACTCTCGGGCAATGTGGTAAGGGATCAGCAAGCGATTGAGTCTCTAAATCAGTCTGGTTGGAGGACGTTTGTCCTATGGGAATGTGAGCTTCGCGGGGCATCGACCGTTTTGCATGAGTTACTTGGGCAACTGCAAAAGCTTGCATCGCGCTCATGAGCTCGCCTAGATCAACCCACCTAATGTTTCTCGTAGAGAGCAGACAGTACTTGCTCGACCCATGGGTGGCATTCCCATCCGCCGGTGTCCGTTTTCTTAAGGTAGTGTCCGAGAGATCCCAGCAAAAGGCGACGAATTTCCGTCATAGGGTATCCAAGCACTGCTTCCGCATGTACGGCTCTGTCGCCCGGATTGTCAGAAAAGTATCTCAATAGATCGAGGGCGATAGTGCCAAGCTGCGTAGTGCGTTCTATCAGCGCACTCTCATTCAGGAGTGGGGCGTCTGTCGGGGTTGTGAAGGTCCCCTGTTCACTGGTCAGATCTTCAAACCCTGGGATGGCCGCACCTGACTCTCTTGCACGGTACGAACCGATGCTTTCCTGCAGCTTGGTAGCGGTGGCCCTGAGTGAACTGTCGTCCACATCCGGCTTTTCTGGATCATCTAAAGACTCAGACCACTCCCAATCCATGTCTACTCCGGGTAGCTGCTCTGATTCCTGGGGCGCCTCGACCGCAGAAGAGGGCGTAATACCAGTGCTGTCTTGAGTCCTTCCCACTCGTCCCCGGAACAGCAGCTGCATCTGCAAAAGCCGAAACAGCCGGTGAGCGTTGCGATGCTCTCTGAGAAAGTCCACCAGCAGCCGGCGGGCCTGTTGTTCAAATCTCAGCGCCACCAGCGAGGCTACAGCTTTAGTTACACCAATCGGTAGGCTCCCCCTAAAGTAGTCCTGCAGCAGTTTCTCGCAGGAATCTGTTTGATCAGGAAGCACTGGTGGTAAAAGATTCTGGATGAGAGCAGCCCACTCTGCGGAGCTACATTCTTGGTTGGCAGGCCCATCTAGCTGGATGCAGCCATCAACAACAGGCCAATACTGCTCGCGATATTTGACCGTAGGCATGCCTTCGTTGAGCTGGGTTGAGCACGCGATCCGCTCAATCTCTCGACCGTCGGATATTACTCGAATGATTTCTGCCATTGCCTGATCCGTGCTGCTCAGCTCCATACCTTGGGCCGCCATAGAGGCCTTGCGCCATATAATGCCCTCCAAATGCTCGGCATCCAAGTGTGAAGTGGGTCACGATACAGCATGGGCCTTCGCTGCCTAAAAATCAGGCAGAGGGCATCCAAGGTGGTTTGGTTCCTTGAGCTTATATGCCTGCCAGTGTGCTGCGTTACTGATCTTGGTCATTCTTTCCATAGAACATCTCTTCAATCTCGTCGGCGAAAGGCGTCTTGATGTCATCGGGAACTGGGGGCATGCCAATGTCATCAACCTAAGCTGCAGCCCTGCCCAAGGCAAACCCCCCGAAGCAGCCAGCCGCCATGGCCGTCGGGCGATGACCAGGCCTCTGCCGCTCAATCAGGCGGTCTAGCTGGGCTGGCGGTGATGTGATCATCGTCTGTTCCGGCTGTCTAG
>Ga0079301_1001008_pt1 | contig 13402 bp, 10 predicted proteins | sample Wag4_2014_7_11_3_FD_74797 | JGI IMG/M metagenome (GOLD analysis project Ga0079301, IMG submission 74797) | Fresh water mixed with fracking chemicals microbial communities from Ohio, USA - Utica-2 Time Series FC 2014_7_11 | ecosystem: Engineered > Industrial production > Chemical products > Input...
TGCGTGGCCCTGAAGCCCGACACGGATGCGGTTCTCGACGGTCCGGACGACCGGGACACCCGCGAGGCCTTCCAGCAGTCCATCGAGTCGCTGGTCAAGCATCCCACCATCGTTCCCGCCCTGGAGGCCCGCCCTGAGCCGGCTGGTGGGCCGTCTCCGGTACCTTCCGGTGGAGGGGGCTCCGACCCGGGAGATGGTGCCACGACCTCCCCGATGGCGACACCTTCGTCTGCGGTGGTTCCGACTCCCGCTGCCTCATCTTCGCCCGTGGTCACGCCGTCTTCGCCTGTGGTCACGCCATCTTCGCCCGCGGCCACGCCATCCGCCGACGCGACGTCTGCTCCGGTGGCCACGCCGTCGCCCGTGGAATCGGCTTCGCCTGCGGCCACACCGACCCCGAGTGCAGCACCCACCGAGGCGCCCTTGCCCGTGGTGAGGTTCGTCGAGAGTCCGGCGGCACCCAATGCCTATCCAAAACTCCAGAAAGCCCGCGTGGGCGGGGTTCTCGTTCACTACCAGAACCGTGTCCATGTCTTGGGCGGTGCGGGTTATCCCACGGCTCCTGCTGGCGAATCCTGGCTGATCGACGGCTCGGTGCCGACTTCCCCCGTCGTGCACCTGTACACGGGGGTCCCGATCAGCGGTCAGGGGCTCGCCATCCTGGGGACCACGCTCTACAGCCTGGGAGGGTTTCAGGACACGTCGAGCAGTCCGATTTCCGACATCTACACGACGTCTCTCGGGGGCGCCACCCCGACGAGTACCCTTCGCAAATCCAGCGTGAAGCTGGCGGTCGCCCGCAGTCACCCGACGGTGATTCGTACGGCCGATCGCCTGTACGTCCTTGGCGGACTCGATTCCGCGAGGCAACCGCTTGCCACCGTCGAGGTCAGTACCCTGGCTGGAACGACCGTCAAGTCGGTGACGTCCATCGACCGTGCCGACAACCTGCCGGCGCCGGTGGCCGGTCCGGTCATCGACCTCGACAGCCCCGAACTCTCGAACGAGGGCGTGCTGCCCGAGGGAGCACAGGTCCGGATGCTGGTCGCGAATGATCCGCGCAAGATGCTCGAGATGTCCGTATCAGGGGGGCAGCTCGGGAATCCACAGATCATGGATCTCGAGGGTGTCCCCGAGGAGTTCGTAGCCGGAGACGTCACGTTCTTCCGCTACAAGAACCTCGAGTTCCTGCTGTCGGGCCCCGGACAGCTGGTGGCCCGCAGGGCCGGTTCCCGTTCGCCCTTCCAGGAAACCGGCGCGGCCCTCCTCTCGGCGCGCCACCGACCGATGGTGGTGCGGACCGGCGGAAATCAGGTGTATATCGTCGGGGGCGCCAGCGCCGGCGGCCAGCCCTTCGATACGATGGTCCGCCTGTTCGTCCCGTGAGTGTCCTGGATCGTGCGGGTACCTGGGGGGCTCCGGCCCCCCATCTTTTTTCGGAGGAAGGTTCATGCGCTTTCTGACGGCCGGGGAGAGCCACGGCCCCGTCCAGGTCGTGATCGTCGAAGGCTTTCCCGCGGGAGTCCCCGTTCGTCTCGAGGCGATCGACCGGGAACTCGCGCGTCGTCAGGCCGGTTACGGGCGCGGTCAGCGGCAGCGGATCGAGCAGGATCGGGTCCGGGTCCTCTCGGGGGTCCGTCTCGGCAGGACCACGGGGGCACCCGTGACCTTGCAGGTCGAGAATCGTGACGCCGTGAACTGGACCGAGGCGCTTTCCCCGGACCCGGTCGATCCCCGTGACGAGAGCCGACTTGCGGCGATCGCCCGGCGCCGGGTCACCCGCGTCCGACCCGGCCATGCCGATCTGGCGGGGGCGCTCAAGTATGCCCACGAGGACGTCCGCGACGTCCTGGAGCGAGCCAGCGCCCGGGAAACCGTCGCCCGGGTCATGGCCGGCGCCCTGGCCGGAGAACTGCTCGCGGGAATCGGGGTCCAGGTGGGCTCCCATGTGGTCGCGATCGGGGCTGCGCAAGTCGAGGTCCAGGCGCTGGAGGGCTCGCTTTCCGCCTGGCTCGAGCGTGCCGAGGGTTCGCCGGTGCGGTGTGCCGATCCATCGGCCGGAGCCCGCATGGTCGAGGAAATCGACCGCGCGAGGCGTGCGGGAGAGACACTCGGAGGGGTCATCGAGCTCGTGGCCACGGGGGTGCCGCCCGGGCTGGGGTCCTACGTGCAGTGGGATCGGCGGCTGGACGGTCGACTGGCTCAGGCCCTCATGAGCGTGCCTGCCGTCAAGGGTGTGGCCTTCGGGCTCGGCTTCGATGCGGCATCCAGTCCCGGTTCCCGTGTTCACGACCCCTTCCTGCCTGGCTTCGAGCGTCCGACGAACCATGCCGGGGGGCTCGAGGGCGGGGTCACCAACGGTCAGCCCCTGGTCGTCCGGATCGCGAAGAAACCCATCCCGACCCTGATGCGCCCCCTCCCGAGCGTCGATCTCCACACCGGTGAGGCCGTCGAGGCCCACGTCGAGCGTGCCGATACCTGTGCCGTCCCGGCCTGTGCCGTCATCGCGGAGGCCATGGTGCGCTGGGTCCTGGCCGAGGCCCTGCTCGAAAAGCTGGGGGGAGATTCCTGGGACGAGCTCCTGGCGCATCATCGGGCCTGGCTCGCGCTTCATCCGCTGGCCCACGCGATGCCGGCCTCGACGGGAGGACCGCCCTGATGCGCCGCTTCCTGGTCCTGCACGGTCCCAACCTGAATCTCCTGGGAACGCGCGAACCCGAGATCTACGGACACCGGACCCTGGCCGACCTCGATCGCGACCTCGCGACGCTGGCCGGGGCACTCGGTGTCGAGGTGGACTGCCGTCAATCGAACCACGAGGGGGTCCTCGTCGACTGGGTGCAGGCGGCACCCCATGAGGGCTTCGTCGGAATCCTCATCAATCCGGGCGGCTATGCCCACACGAGCGTGGCGCTTCGCGATGCCTTCGCCGGAGTCGCGCTGCCCGCGGTCGAGGTGCACCTGACCAATGTGCACGCCCGTGAGGCGTTTCGCCACCAGCTGATGCTGGCTCCCGTGATGGCGGGGGTCCTCTCCGGACTGGGTCCGCGGGGCTATCTCCTGGGGTTGCGAGCCCTCGTGGCCCTCGTCGGCGATCCGGCGAGCGACGACGGGCGTGTGCTATCATGAAGCCCATTCGCGCCCGCTTTCGCTTGTGAGGATTTCATGATTTCGTCGAACGATCTGCGCCCGGGCACCACGATCGAGATGGATGGCAACGCCTTCACCGTCGTCGATTTCCAGCACGTCAAGCCGGGCAAGGGCGCGGCTTTCGTCCGTACCAAGCTCAAGAACGTGAAGACGGGCAACGTCGTTGAGACGACCTTCCGGGCCGGAGAAAAGATCGCACGGGCCAACATGGAGAAGAAGGAATACACCTTCCTGTATGTTGGTGCGGGCGACGAGTTCACCTTCATGGACATGGAGAGCTACGACCAGATCAACCTCGACCGGACTCAGCTCGGTGATCAGGCCAAGTGGCTCAAGGAGCAGATGCCCGTCGAGATTCTCTATTTCCAGGGCGCCATCATGGGCATCTCGATCCCCAACTTCGTCGAGCTCGAGATCGTCGACACGCCGCCCGGCGTCAAGGGCGATACGGCCTCCGGCGGCGGCAAGCCGGCCACGCTGGCGGGTGGGGCCGTCGTACAGGTGCCCTTCTTCGTGAACACGGGCGACGTCGTGCGCGTCGATACGCGGACGGGCGAATATCTCGACCGCGTGTAGCGAGGGGGGCGACTTGCAGTTCGATCTCGATTCGGTTCGCCAGCTCGTCCAGCTCTTCGACTCCTCCGGAGTCTCCGAGTTCAAGCTCGAGATCGGGGACCAGCGCCTTCACCTGAGTCGGGCGAGCACGGTCGCGGCGCTCCCGCCGGTGCCCGTCCGGGAGACGGTGATGACTCACGTCCTTCCCCAGGCTGCGGTCGAGGCGAGCCCGCCTCCCGTATCGGAAGGTGAGGTGCATCTCGTCCGCTCTCCGATCGTCGGGACCTTCTACCGGGCACCGTCTCCCGAGTCCGTGCCTTTCGTCGAGGTCGGAGCCCGCGTCGAGGTGGGGCAGGTGGTGTGTATCATCGAGGCCATGAAGCTCATGAACGAGATCACCTCGGAGGTGTCCGGCACCGTGCGTTCGTTGCTCGTCCAGAACGGGGACCCCGTCGAGTTCGGGCAACCGCTGTTCGAGGTCGTCTGACCCCGTGTTCCGCAAGATCCTCATCGCCAACCGCGGCGAGATCGCTCTCCGGATTCTCCGGGCCTGCCAGGAACTGGGTATCCAGAGTGTGGTGGTCCATTCCGAGGCCGATCGCGACTCGTTGCCCGTGAAACTGGCGGACGAGGCCTATTGCATCGGTCCGGCCCCCTCGGTGGCGAGCTACCTCCAGGTCCACAACATCCTGTCGGCTGCCGTGATCTCGGGGGCAGAGGCCATCCATCCGGGATACGGTTTCCTGGCCGAAAATGCCCGCTTCGCGCAGATGTGCGTCGACCACGGCATCGCCTTCATCGGTCCGGCTCCAGCCGTGATCGAGGGGCTGGGGGACAAGGTCCGGGCGCGGGAGACCGTCCAGGCGGTGGGGGTGCCGACGGTTCCGGGTAGCGACGGCCCCATCGAGGATCTCGACGAGGCCCGGGCGATCGCCGAGCAACTCGGTTACCCCGTCATCATCAAGGCCGCCGCCGGGGGCGGCGGGCGTGGTATGCGCGTCGTCCAGCACGAGGGGCAGTTCCGAGAGCAGGCCGAACTGGCCCGCCAGGAAGCGCTCGCAGCCTTCGGTGATGGTGCCATCTACCTCGAGAAGTACCTCGAGGAGCCCCGGCACATCGAGTTCCAGGTGGTGGTCGATCGCTCCGGACGCGCGGTGCATGTCGGGGAGCGTGACTGCTCGATCCAGCGGCGTCACCAGAAGTTGCTCGAGGAGTCCCCGAGTCCGTCGCTCGATCCGGCCCTGCGCTGGCGGATGGGCCAGGATGCCCTCAAGGCCATCACGGCGCTCCCCTACGAGGGCGTCGGCACGGTCGAGTTCCTGCTCGATCGCCACGGCAATCACTACTTCCTCGAGATCAACACCCGGATCCAGGTCGAGCATCCCGTGACCGAGCTCGTCTACGGGATCGACCTCGTCCAGGCCCAGATCCGGCTCGCTGCGGGCGAGTCGCTGCCGTGGTCGCAGGACGACCTCGTCCCGCGCGGTCACGCCATCGAGTGCCGCATCAACGCCGAAGACCCCGACCTGGGGTTTCGCCCGAGTCCCGGGACGGTGACGGCGTACCTGCCCCCGAGCGGTCCGGGAGTCCGGGTCGATTCTCACGTCTATCCGGGCTACGCGATTCCCCCCCACTACGATTCGCTGGTGGCCAAGCTCCTCGTGTGGGCCGAGGACAGACCCCGGGCGATCGCCCGCATGCAGCGGGCCCTCGACGAATTCGCCATCACGGGGGTTCGGACCACCATCCCGCTGCACCAGACCATCCTCGACAATGCCTTTTTCCGCCGCGGCGAGGTCTACACGAATTTCCTCGTGCGCCGCATCCTCGGAGGTTAGCTTGAACACCCGTCGCGTCGCCCGTGAGCTGGCGCTCCTCACCCTCGCTCAGGTCCGTTCCCTCCCGCCCGGCGCTCGTCCTGCCCTGTCCGAGCTGGTCGTCCAGGCCGCCGGTTCCCTCGCCCAGGAGGCGCGCGAGCACCTCAAGACGGCCGGGGCCACCGTGGCCCGGGTCCATGCATTTTTCGCGGGCCTCGGAGCCGAGGGCGTCGGCCCCGAGCTCCTGCACGAGCTCGTCCGGCTTTCCGTGCGCGACGAGCGGCGTGAGCAGCTCGACGAGGTCGCGCTCGACACCGTCGCGCGCACCTTCTGGCGCCGGGCGCGCTCGGAGGAGGCCCTCTCGATCCTCGAGGAGACCACTCTCGAAGTGGTCGTTCCCGAGGCACTCAAGGGGCTCGAAGAGGTCCGGGAGGCCATCGAGCTGGTCGGTGCGGCCCTCGAGTGGCCGGCGATCGCCGCTGCCGTCGATTCCGAGGCCGTCACGTCCTTCGCCCTGCGTCTGGTGGACCACTACATGCATGATCGCGACGCCATCGACGATGAGCTCGGCAAGGCCACGGCCAACTGGTCCATCGAGCGCATGGCGAGCCTCGACCGCGACATCCTGCGACTCGCCGTTGCCGAGATCAAGCACGACCCCGAGGTGCCCGTCGAGGTCGCCATCAACGAGGCCGTCGAGCTCGCCAAGAAGTATGGCAGCGAGGAGTCCGGCAAGTTCGTGAATGGCGTGCTCGGAGCCGTGGCGAAGGACGCCGCCCGGATCCGGCGCCGGTAAGCCCGCCATGTGGCCCTGGCGCAAGCAGGAGAAGCCGGCTTCCCCCGAAGCCGCGCCGCATGGTCCGGCCATCGCCGGGGAAGCGGGCGAGGCTCCCACCGGGGAGGCGAGCACGTCGCTGGAGGTGTCTTCGCCTGACGGGATCGCTGCCGAGATGGCTGTCGCCGAGCCCGCCGGGTCTTCTGATGCAGCGCCCGGGGGAGCCGAGGAATCGAAGGGGTTCTGGGCGAAGACCTGGGAGGTCCTGAACCGTCCCGTCTTCACGCTCGACCGCGAGACCCTCGCCGGTGCCCTCGAGCGGACGCGCGGCGGGCTGGTCGACCGGGTCCGCAAGCTCGGCAATCGCTGGTCCCGCATCGACGAGGACATGCTCGAGGAACTCGAGGAGATCCTGCTCGAGGCGGATCTCGGGGTCGACGTGACGGAAGGGGCGATCGCCCACCTCCGGGCAGCCCACCGGAAGGGTGAGATCGACCCGGGGACGTTGCCGAAGGTGCTCGGCGCCTATCTGTCGGCCCAGCTGGCCGAGGCCCGGCCGCTCACCGTCGCGCCCGGCACGCTCCAGGTGATCATGCTGGTGGGCGTCAATGGCGTGGGCAAGACCACGACCCTGGGCAAGCTCGCTCGCCGTTACCAGCTCGAGGGCCGCAAGGTCCTCATCGCGGCGGCCGACACCTTCCGGGCGGCGGCCATCGACCAGCTGCTCGTCTGGGCCGAACGGGCCGGCGTCGACGTGGTCCGCCACCAGGAGGGCGGGGATGCCGCCGCCGTCGTGTACGACGCCCTGCAGGCGGCCCGCGCTCGCGGGGTCGAGGTCCTGCTCGTCGACACGGCCGGACGTCTGCACAACAAGGGCCACCTGATGGCCGAGCTCCAGAAGATCGGCAAGATCCTCGATCGCGAGGCCCCCGGGGTGCCGCGGGAGGTCCTGCTCGTCCTGGATGCCACCACCGGCCAGAACGGGCTGCGGCAGGCCGAGGTCTTCCGGGAAGCGACCACGCTCACGGGAGTGGTCCTCACCAAGCTCGACGGAACGGCCCGGGGAGGCGTGATCTTCGGGATCCAGAAGGCCTTCGGTTTGCCCGTGAAGCTCGTGGGGCTCGGCGAGAAGGTCGACGACCTCAAGGACTTCGAGACGGCTCCCTTCGTCGGGGCGCTTTTCGAGGAGATCGAGAAATAGCCCGGTCCCGGGTGGTAGCATGGATCCCGTCGGGGACGTGGCGAAACTGGCAGACGCACGAGACTTAGGATCTCGCGCCGCGAGGCGTGTGGGTTCAAATCCCACCGTCCCCACCTGAAACGAGCCCCCCGGAAGACTTCCGGGGGGCTCTTCTTCGGGTTTCCATGGAGACCTACTGGATGTAGGCCTGCTGGATCAGGTTGTTGTAACTCGAGCCCGAATATCCCCCGGCCAGGATCAGCCAGTTGCCCACGATGAAGGGGCGGTCGAGGTGGGAGGTGGACGTCTGCAGGATGTTGGCGCCCCCGGGTTGCACCAGTTCCCACGGGTCCAGCGTGTAGTCGTACCGGATGAAGGCCCGGTACGTCGTGGAGACGTTCGCCGATCCGGTATAACCCCCGAAGACGTAGAGGTAGCTCCCGATCTGGGCCATGGGGGCCGCATAGACCGCCACCGGCAGCGCCGGGAGACGCTTGAAGCTGCCGAGCCCATCGGGAGTCATCGTGGCACTCAGGACATCCGATGATCCACTGGTGCTCGCCCCGACCCGGCCTCCCACGAGGAAGACGGTGCTGTCGACCACGGTAGAGCTCATGAACGAGCGCGGTTCCGGCAGGGAGACCGCCGAGACCTGCTGGAAGTTCCCGATCGACCCGTCGGTCGCGATGGCGGCCCGTTCGATGGAGGTCAGCTTGGTGGTGCCGGTATTTTCCCCCCCGAACAAGTAGACGAACGAGCCAAGGATGGCCGATGCAGCCCCTCGCCGCGGTTGCATGAGCGTGGGTCTGACGATGGCGAACGCCCCCAGGTTGCCGACCGAGTTCACCTGGCTTCGCTCGACGGTATCCAGGTAGGGGCTGGTTCCCCCCTCGCCCCCGAACACGTACAGGTACCGGACCCCCGTGCTCGAGGTGACGACCTGGCTCGTCGCGTAGCAGCGGGTGCGCGTGAGCAGGGGGCCCACCACGGCCGGGTCCAGCGTGCCGTCCGTGTTGATGTTGGTATATTCCGTGCCGCGCAGGTACGTCACGGTCTGTCCCGGACCGGGCAAGCCGTATCCTCCGAGCAGGTGGCACTTGCCGTTCAGCACCTGGGAACAGTACCCGTACCGGGGGGAGGTCAGGTTGCCGAACACGCTCCAGGGAGCCGCGTCCCCGGTGGAATTGGTGATGAGCGAGGTCTGGACGCTCCCGATGTTCTGGCTCGCGTTCCATCCTCCGAACAGGTACATGCGCGAGACGCTGACGCCATCGACCGTCCCCGTGGTGAGCACGTTGTACGAATAGGCATACACCAGCCGGTCATCGGCCGTCCAGGCCGTGCTGGGCAGATCGGATACCAGGGTCGTCCGGTAGACGTTGTCGTAGTAGCTCCAGGCCGGGGTGGTCGTGTTGTAGTAAGCCCCACCCATGACGATCAGGCGCCCATTGAGGACCGCTGCCGAGGTGTAACCCAGGTTCACGGGCAGGTTGATATGGCTCACGGTCCCCGTGGTCGGGTTCCCCGAGGCGTCCAGCGGCCACTTCACGGTGTAGACACCGTTCGTGTAGGCATTGTTCAGGTAGCCTCCGACCATCAGGATGGAGGTCCCCGACCGGACGAGGGCCGGCCCCACGTTACCCGAATAGGTGGCGATCGCCGTGGGCAAGGCGGCACCCGCCGAGTTCGTCGCCCCGTAGGCCAGGGTACCTGACGTGACGACGAGGGTGTTCGTCGCGAGGGTCACGACGATGCGGTTCCAGGTACTGGTCAGGGCATCCGCAGCCGTCGCGGCGTTGGTCGTCCCGCCCAGAATATACACGCTCATCGTCGTTCCATCGGCGGACGGGATCGCGATGGCATCCCCACGCCAGCGTGCGACGCTCAGTGCAGGCAGACCGGAGGCACTCCATGCTCCCAGCGTGCCATCCGAGGCGATGGAGGCCCTCTCGATGGAGGTCAGCGCCGTGCCGGCCTGGTTGACCCCGCCGGCCACGTACAGGTAATTGCCGGCAACCCACGTAGCAGCATAGAGCCTCCGGTTGGTCATCATGTTCATGGTGCGGGCCGAGCCCAGCGACGCATCCGCATTCACCGGGTACATCCGGACCGAGGCCAGCGCTCCGGCATAGTTCGTGGTGTTGGAGCCCCCGAGCAGGTACACGAAAGACTGTCCGCTGCTGTTCGTGTAGGTGGTGAGGGTATGCCCGTACACGGCATCCGGCAGGGTGTACTGGGCGCCCTCGGTCGCCGAACCGGAACTGCTCATGTTGACGAACGGGTTGACGTTGCCGGGCGTGACCTGGAAGGTCGCGAGAGACGCCGCCGACGAGATGGCATAGCGGACCCCGATGGTCCCCGTTGTGCTCCCGAGCGGGACGGTCACGGTCATGCTCGCGGGCGTCCAGGAGGTCACACGGGCCAGGATGGGCGGAGTGCCGGCAGGCCCCGGGAACACGACGGCAGGGGCCACGGGGGTGTTGAAGTTCCCCGAGAGCATCACCGAGCTGCCCACACGGCCCACGGTCGGAGTGATATCCGTGATGGCGAGGGTCGTGAGGTCCTCGATGACCGTGTAATTCGACGTGCTCTGGACGCTGCCGCGGCTCGTCTGGATGCGCACGGTTCCCGTCGAGGCGTTGGCAGGCACCACGACGACGAGCGTGGTCGGGGTCGCCACCAGGACCTGGGCCTGGGCACCACCGATGGTCACGGAGTTGCCCGCGGGCACGGGGCTGAAGCCACGGCCCTCGATCCGGAGCAGGGAGTTGGTCGGCCCCTGGGATGGCGTGAAGGAAGACAGCGAGGGGAGGATGGCCGGAACGGAGGCCACCGGATCGAGGTCTGCCCCGAGGTAGGTGATCAGATCACTGGCCAGCTGGTTGGTTTCGGTGTCCGGATGGTTGGTGTAGACCGGGGTGGCGCGCAGGCTCGGCGGGGAGGTCGACACGTTCACCTTGTTGATCGTGTTCGCCGGTGCGACGTTCGTCGGGTCGAGGGCAGACTGGATCGCGAGGGCCGTCGTGAGGGCGTTGATGACGTGGGGGCCCGCCGTCGTGCCCGCCGTCATGCTCGTCCATCCGCTGCCCGTCCAGCTGACGAACGTGCGGAACCGTGCGGCGTCCTTGCCGGGGGCCTGTCCCGAGAGGCCCTTGACCGCCTCGAGAAGGTAGACGCCACCGGTTGCCGGTGCGAAGGTGCCAAGATTGAGCGAGAACGCTCCTGCCGCGTCCGTCCGGCCCGTGACGACCGTCGTGTTTCCCGAGAGTTCGATGAAACTGACGGTCGCGGCTCCGACCACGTCCGAGGGCGCTGCCTGGACCTCGCGCGTGCCCGACCAGTCGACCCGCCCCGTGACGGGCAAGACAACCGTGTTCGAGGCGACGGCGCGCCCCTGGGTGGCCTGAGGCCGCACGGGCAAGGGACTCAGGCAGCCGACGAGGGTGAGCCAGGCCATGACGCCCAGCCAGCCCAGCATCTGGAAGACGGGCGTCCGTTCGGTGCGGGTCATGGAGTCATCCTCCCGTCGAGCAGGGGAACCAGGGTGAAGGAGGCGGTGGCGCTTTGTAAGCCTGAATCGAGCACGAGCTCTCCCGTGGATGCGCCAGAGGGCACGAGGATCTCGATGCGCGTGCTCGTGGCGGATACCACGGTTGCGGTGACGCCCGGGCTGAAGCGGACCGCATTCGATGACACGCTTGGCTCGAATCCGCTTCCGACGAGCGCGATGCGACTACCCATGGCGGCCATGGCGGGTTGAACGCTCGAGATGCTGGGTGGAAGGCCCAGAATGCCAGCCTTGACCTGAAAAGCCCCGCTCAGCAGCTGGATCGCGTCGAATGGGTCGTAATCCCGCTGGAGCGCCTGCTTGGCCAGGTCACGAACCCGGGTGAAGTCGGTCGTCGAGATGCCCGTGCCCGTCGGAGTGAACGTTTCCGTCGCATCGAGGGCCACGCTTCCCAGCAAGGAAGCGAGCGTGAGGCCTGCCGGACGGAGGCTCGCGATGATGCACACGGCGGTCGTGCTCATCCCCAGGCCCACCGGAGCCGCCGCGGATAGCCCGGTCAGCGAGCTCCACTGGCCCTTCTCCCGCCTCAGCAAGGTCCGAACGCGTGCGGCATCGCTGCCCACCCGGTGGGAGTCGAGCCCCTTCACGGCCTCCAGATAGTAGAACTGGTCGGGCAAGGTGATCCCGCCGAAGCTCAGCGAGAACCGGCCCTGGGCATCCGTGAGGGTCGTGGTCCGGGTCTGTCCGCTCGCGGGCTCGATCAGGGAGACGGTCGCCATCTCGGCCACGTCCTGGAAGGACGCCTGGACCTGGCGAACGGGGAAGGTCACCTGCCCGACGACCCGGTCGCCCTCGATGGGGCGGGGAGCCGGCCACGCACATGCCGACAGCGTCAGGACAAGAGTCCCACCGATTTTTCCCGTCCACCCGCCGAAAGACATCACGGGCTCCTAGCTCGGATTGAACACGGCCGAGGCCGTCGCCTCGGCCTCATCGCCGAGATACACGCGCACGGTGGCCGTGGCCGGTAGCGTACCGCGGGCGATCACCGTCGAGTCGCGAATCTCGAAGGTCGAGGCGTCCGTCGGGTTCGTGCGGGGGGGATCCTCGTCGATGATCTCCCAGGTCAGACCCGCGGGGGGCTCGCTGAGAGGAGAGGTTTTGTTGGCATTGCGGAAGGCGGTCGCCGTGAACGAGCCGGCGTACTCATCCGAGTCCGGGATGGGCTGCAAGATGAGGATCGGGGGCGTGATGCTGAGGCTCTTCACCCGCAAGACCTGATACGTGAGGGTCCTGTTCGCGGCCACGCCATCGACGAGCAGGCGCAGCGTCAAGGTATCCCCCAGATCGGGCAAAGACGGGATCGAAAGGCTGTTCTCGAAGACCTGGAAATCGCTCGAGGCGATCCGGGTGCCGTTGATGATCAGGACCGTCTCGCCGCCTGGTGGTGCCTTCAACTGACTTCCGACCAGTTTCACGGACTCGCCGGCTCGCCCCTCCGCGGGTTCCACCCAGTCGAGTTTCGGCAATCGGGTCGGGTCGAGGGTCAGAGTGGCATTCACATTGCGGTTCGTCTCGATGAGCACCTCGGCCGAGCCCGTGGCGACCCGGTGCTCGGGGCCAGGCTGCGTGACGGGAGCGAACGGGAGGTGGAAGGCCTCGGCCTCGAGGCGGCCCGGGCCCGAGGGAACGGGGCCCAGCGTCACCTCCGTCTCGGGGAACCGGAGAGACGCGGTGGCGACGGTCTTGCCTTCCTGGAGGACCCGGAGATCCACGATGCGCGTGCTGTCGGGGATCAACTGGATGCTCCGCGCGGCATCCGGCCACCGGATGGCCAGGTGGATCCGACCGGTCCCCGTCAGCGTGGTGGGGAGAGAACCGGCGGTTTGCACCGGGGAGAGGGGAAGTCGTGGCGCGGTCTCCTGGCAGGCGAGCAACGTCAGGACGAGCGCACCGGGGATCAGCAGACGGGGGATCATGGCTGCCTCCTGAGAGACTGGAGAGTCACGTTGACCCCTCCCACCGAGAGCACGCTCAATTTCAGGGACCCCGTGGCGGCGCCGTCCATGGTGGCGGCCCGGATCTCGACCTCCCAGGGGGCGGTCCCCGGTGGATTCTCGACGACCTCCACCAGGCCGTCGTTGACGGTCACGATCCCGGTCGGGAACGCGCTCCAGCGCAATTCGCCTGACCGGGGGGCGCGACGTTCGTCCTGCTCGGCATCCGTCACGACCGTGGCCAGGACCGTGCCCCGGGTGGCCAGGTTCGCAGGTGTTCCCGTATCCCCGGCGCGTGCGGGCACGTACAGTTGCGAGAAGGGCGCCTCGAGGAGGACCTGCAACACCCGGACCGGGCGTGGAGTCGGAGATGGGGTGAGCACGGGCGCCGGAACGGTCGGTGTCGGTGTCGGCGTGGGC
>Ga0079301_1001009_pt1 | contig 13391 bp, 15 predicted proteins | sample Wag4_2014_7_11_3_FD_74797 | JGI IMG/M metagenome (GOLD analysis project Ga0079301, IMG submission 74797) | Fresh water mixed with fracking chemicals microbial communities from Ohio, USA - Utica-2 Time Series FC 2014_7_11 | ecosystem: Engineered > Industrial production > Chemical products > Input...
ATTCACATGCCCCTCCCAAAACAGGCGGAACTCGATGAATTCGAGCCTGCGCTCGACGCCCCATCGAAGGTCAGCCTTCTCCGCGACCACTTTGAACTCCCAGCCAATTAACCAGTCATGAAACTAGGCGAGCCCAGTTACTGGACAGTCTGAAAGCTATCCGAGAAGCGGCGAGGAATCAATCGCAAATGGGAGATTTGCTGAGCGAGCACGAGAACAGGGCAGGATAACGGCCGCAACGTAAGCGACCGCTACCAGGCACGTCAGGCGGGCGTTTGCTGGACGTCCCTGTTGTCCTTTGTGCAGGATCGGATGATGGCAGCCTCATACTCCTCAATGTCTGCCAAGCGGTAGACCACCCGACCTCCGACCTTCAGGAACTTCGGCCCTTCGCCGGTCCAGCGCCAACGTTCGAGGGTCCGATGGCTGATCTTCCAACGGACTGCGAGCTCAAGCTGGTTCATGCATATTGCCTTCATCTGCGTGTCCTTTCGTTGTGGCAAGTTCAACTGCGTCACGACGAAGGCGTGAGTGGCGAATATTATCAAGGCGTTAGGAGGCAGCAGACTATCCGCAGTGTTGGGCGATCTCTTCCTTCTTGAACTCGCAACCCGCCATATTTTCGAACTGCGTAACGCTGCGCATACTGAGAAATACGAAGGATCGGGCGGGAGTTGTTGACGATTCTCCTCAGCTTATCAGAGAGTTAGAAGCGCAGGTCTTTTCCTCCGCCAACGCCCAGCCCTCCACTATGGGAAAGGCTCCACCTTTACCCGGCCCTCAGGCGCTTCCACACTCCGTCAGCATGCGCAATCAGCCGGTCACCGGCGGTCAGGCGTCCGCGCACGAACACCACGGAACGCGTCACGCGCATTACCTCCCCTTCCGCGATGAGGAAGTCGCCCTGCCTGGCGCCGGAAATGAAATGCAGGTTGAGTTGAATGGTCACATTCGGCCCGCGATCGGCGGCTTCCCACACGGTATGGCCAAGCGTTTGATCCAGAAAGGTAGCAATCATGCCACCATGGACAATGCCATGGATATTGCTGTGCTTTTCTTCCACCAGCAAACCATGCAGGCGCCGGCCATCCAGGGTTTTCTGCCAAAAGGGGCCAACCAGAGCGGGAAAGCCATCCTCATGCCAGACGAAATCGGTCCAGCCATCGGCGGCGGGGTCATAGGGGGTCTTCGCGTTCATGGGCGCGGGTGTAACCTAAAGCGGGCAGGGGTGAAATGCTGTGCTTGCCAGGATCAGATCGCGTTCAGATGGAATCATCTGAACGGGTGAAGATGGACGAAGAACAACGATATAGAGCGGGCTGCGTGAACCCACCTGAACGCAACACGGCTCTAGGCCGCAGCCGCCAGGTTTGGTGTGGTTCGCGTTCACGGTTGCGCACCCAATGCAGGCTTGACCCTGATTGGGCTGCATTTGACTGGACGCCACGTGATTCCACTTGGCGTGAAAATCCGCTAAGCGTCCTGTGGTATGCAGCGACCTTTGTGGATACCGTCAGGCTTGTGGCAAAGCTTTCCGCATCTGCCGGCATTCTTTCCCGATCTTGCCGTGCTGCCGGAAGGCGTGCCCTGCCCGGATGGCGCCTTGATCGCCGGCGAAGGGGCCGCTGCCTTCCAGGAAGGGCCATGGGCGGCGCCGCGCTTCCACACGGTGCAGCGCGCTGTGGGGTTGGTTGTGCCTGGCCTGCCGACGCCGCCGCATGCCCCGCTTTCCGGCTTGGATGAAGCGCAGCGCGCTGCCTTGCCCTTTTCCCGCTTTGCGGACCCTTTCCGCGCCAGGCCGATCAGCCTGTCCGATGCCCTTGAAATCCTCGCCCTTTGGCGCGCCACGGCCGCAGAGAACCGTCGCATCGGTGCCTTCCTGCACATGCAGCCCTGGAAAAGGGCCGACATCGCCCGCATGTTCGGCCATGAGGATGGCCACGCGCCTTTCGCCGAAACCCCGAGGGCTGCCCTGGCACAACGCGATGGTGCCGTGCTTGCATGGGCCGCGAAGCTTACCCACGAGACAGAAAGGCAAGCGGAAGTCCCGATCTGGCGCGTGGAGGATGGCTTCATTCGTTCAATTGGGCTTGGCGTGAATTTCGCGCCGGCGGCATCGCTCACGCTTGACCCGATCGGCATGCATTATGATGCGACCCGTCCGTCTCGGCTTGAGGGGATATTGTCCGAGACGACATTTTCGCCGGCATTGCTGGCCCGCGCCGCGGCCTTGCGGGCCGAAATCCTCTGCCACAACATCACAAAATACAATCTTGGGGGTGCTGCTGGGCCCTTGCCTGCCAGCCCTGGCCGCGCGCGTATTCTGGTGGTGGGGCAGGTTGAAGATGATGCCTCCATCAAATTCGGTACCGGGCGGGTGCGCAGCAATCTTGGCCTGCTGCGCGCGGTGCGCGAAACGGCGCCGGATGCCTACATCATCTGGAAGCCGCATCCGGATGTAGAGACCGGCTATCGGCGCGGCTACCTGCCCGCCCGCAAGGCAGCGCAATTCGCCGATCTGGTGTTGACGCAAGGCGACATCCGACCAATTTTCGCACAGGTTGATTCGCTGCATACCATGACCAGCCTAGCGGGGTTTGAAGCGCTGTTGCGTGGCCTGCCGGTCACCTGCTGGGGCATGCCTTTTTACGCTGGCTGGGGCCTCACTACCGATATGGGAAACTGCGACAGGCGACAGCGCAAATTGACCCTGGATGAATTGGTCGCGGGCAGCCTGATCCTTTATCCGCGCTATCAGGACCCTGTAACAGGGCTGCCCTGCACGCCGGAAGTGCTGCTGGAACGCCTGTCCGATCCCGGCGACTGGGCCGCCATACCGCCCCGTAACCCCGCCTATCTGGCATGGTGGAAGCTGCAAGGGCTTATGCTGCGTTGTTTGCGCCATATCAGGCTGGTGCGGCGATAGAGGTCCTAAGCTTGGAATGACATCCCGGGCCTCGCCAGATGCGCGTTGAAGCGTTAGCCTTTGCCCCATGCAGCTTTTTCATTCCGCCGGTTCGCCCTATGCCCGCATTGCCCGCATGGCGGTGCTGGAACTTGGTCTTGCAGACAGCATTCCCTTTGTGGAAACCACGTTGCGAGACCCCGCATCCACCCTGCTGCCGCATAACCCGGTTGGGCGCGTGCCGTCCCTGGTGCTGGCGGATGGCACCACGGTCACGGAAACCACGCCCATTCTCATGGTGATTGATTCCCTGGTAGCGCCGGAGAAGCGTTTATTGGGTGATGGCGCGGATGGCTGGAAGCGCCTTGCCGCCTATGGTCGTGTGCTTGGCATGCTGGATGGCATCGCGGTTTGGAACCGCGAATTACGCCGTCCGGTCCATGAAAGATCACCGGGCGTGATTGCGTTGGAAGAAACCCGCGCCGCGCGCATTGCGGCCGCGCTGCAGGATGATGTCGCGCGCGGTGTTTATGCCATGCCTGATGCCGGCTTCCTCGCGCTGCTCGCTGTGCTTGGCTATTGCGAAAGGCGCCACCGCGTGTGGTCTTGGCGTGATGGCCTGCCCGGCTTGGCCGCCTGGTTTGACCGCGCGTCAGACCGCGCTTCCTTCGCCGCCACCATGCCGCCCGTGAGTGGCATCTGACATGCTTCCCCCAGCGCCGCGCCATAATGGCGGCCCGCCGCTGGATGAGGAGGAAGATGTCAATGCATCCTGGCGCGCCTGGCATTGGCGCCGCGCGCATAAACGCGCCTGGAGGACCCCGCCGCGCGAGATTGCGTTAAGGCGCCTCGCGCGCGCTGAGGAGCTCGGCATCTCCTACAAGGAATACACGCTCGAGATTCTGGAACGCGGCAAATATCTTTAATGCGGCGTCAGCACCGCTTCCAGCGTCATCAGCACGGGATTATCGCCGGGCTTCAGCACGCCTTCACTTAAATGCCCGGTCAGATCCACCATGGCCACATCAAGCCGCGTGGCACCTGGGCGAATCACGCCGTCGCGGATCAGCATTTCGGTTGCGAAATTATCGACCGGCGGCGCATTGGCATAGCGCGCGCCAATGATGCTGCCGACACCGCCATGCAGCCGCGCTGCAGCGAAGCCAGCACCCTCCACCGCCGCTTCAAGTGCGGCGGTAATGTCCTGATTGGGGCAAAGCCGGATCGCGATGCCATTGGCGCTTGTTGCATTCGGCAGGGTTGTGGCCACAGGGGTGAAAAGCTTGAAGCCGGTTTCCGCATCCTGGCGCGCTTCAAACCGGGCGCCTGAAATCAGCACGCCTTGCGCGCGGATCGGCGCGGCGATGATGGTTTCCTCCGGCAGCATATGGCCACCACCTGGTCGGCCATCGGCTTCGGTCCAGAAGCCATGGCAGTGAAAGAAGGGCGCGCCATCACGAAAGCCAACCGTGATGGAGGCAATATCCAGCCGCGTGGCGCCGGCGGGGCGAAAGGTGTCGCTGTAATAGGCAGCATGGGATGGATCGGGCGCCAGCGCCGGGATCACATAAGCGAATGGTCCAAGCGCCCCGCCTGAAAGCGTCAGGCACCCGCCCTCCGCCCCATGCGCGCGGGCCAGATCATGCAAGGCGGCGAGCAAGCTGGCGCCGCCCGGCAGTTCTTCGTCCACCACCTGGGCGCGTACCGGATGGGCGATGATACGCTCTGGCCCCGGCGGGCCAGGCTGTTGGATATGGCGCATGGTTTGCCTGCCCCGCTTTCACTGATGCCCCAGTGTCGAGGGGTTTTAGTGCAGCGTAAACACCCCATTGGCATAGCGCAGCTCCGCCGGGCGCGTCAGCGCGGCCGAGGCAACGCGGACTGAATGCAACGGCCCATCAATTTCGCGCTGCCAAAACGCCAGGAACCGGTCCAGCTCCGGGAAATCCGGCGCCCGGTCCAGCTTCTGCCAAATGAAGCTTTGCAGCACATGCGGGTGATCGGGCAGATGATAGAGCAATTCGGCCGTGGTCAGCCGCCAATCCGGGATACGCACCACATTTTCCAACCCCTGAAGCTTAAGGCTCATCTTCCTTTTCCTATGCCGTCACAAGCGACCCTGCCCCGGCGTCCCGCCGGGACAGGGTGGAAGCTTGCCATGACGACTCCGGGGTTTTGCAAGAAAAATATTTGAAATCAACATATTAGCACTAGCGCCCCTTGAGTGCTGCCAACCGCTTGACGCGCCGCGCCGGCCAGCCTACATCGCTGGCACTCCTCTGGGGGGAGTGCTAACGATCGGGGTGCTTCGGCAACCGGTCAGGCTTCCCAGAGCGAGCCGTCATCAACCCGAGGCTCAGGAGAGGACCTTATGAACTTTCGTCCCCTGCATGACCGCGTTCTCGTTCGCCGCGTTACTGCGGAAGAAAAGACCGCTGGTGGTATCATCATCCCCGACACCGCGAAGGAAAAGCCGCAAGAAGGCGAAGTCGTCGCCGTCGGTTCCGGCACCTTGAACGAAAAGGGCGATCTTCGTCCGCTCGACGTCAAGGCTGGCGATCGCATCCTGTTCGGCAAGTGGTCCGGCACTGAAGTGAAGCTGAATGGCGAGGAGCTCCTGATCATGAAGGAATCCGACGTCATGGGCATTCTCGCTGCCTGATCACCGCTTTTCCAAATAGAACCTGAAAAGGACACGCAAACATGGCTGCTAAGGACGTAAAGTTCGGCGCCCAGGCTCGCGAGCGTATGCTCCGCGGTGTTGATATCCTGGCCGACGCCGTAAAAGTGACGCTCGGCCCCAAGGGCCGCAATGTCGTTATCGACAAAAGCTTCGGCGCGCCGCGCATCACCAAGGACGGTGTGACGGTGGCGAAGGAAATCGAACTGGCTGACAAGTTCGAAAACATGGGCGCGCAGATGGTGCGCGAAGTCGCCTCCAAGACCAATGATACGGCGGGCGATGGCACCACCACCGCGACCGTGCTGGCCCAGGCCATTGTGCGCGAAGGCGCCAAGGCGGTTGCCGCCGGCATGAACCCGATGGACCTGAAGCGCGGCATTGATAAGGCCGTGTCCAGCGTCGTGGCCGAACTGGAAGCCAAGACGAAGAAGATCACCACTTCTGCCGAAGTGGCGCAGGTTGGCACGCTTTCCGCCAATGGCGAATCCGAGATCGGCGAAATGATTGCCCAGGCCATGGAAAAGGTCGGCAATGAAGGCGTCATCACGGTTGAAGAAGCCAAGTCCATCCAGACCGAACTTGATGTCGTTGAAGGCATGCAGTTCGACCGCGGCTATGTCTCCCCGTATTTCATCACGAATGCGGAAAAGATGATCGCGGAAATGGACAATCCCTACATCCTGATCTTCGAAAAGAAGCTTTCCCAGCTTCAGCCGATGCTGCCGCTGCTCGAAGCGGTTGTGCAGTCCGGCCGTCCGCTCGTGATCGTGGCTGAAGATGTTGAAGGCGAAGCGCTTGCGACCCTCGTGGTCAACAAGCTGCGCGGTGGCCTCAAGATCGCGGCCGTGAAGGCGCCTGGCTTCGGTGATCGTCGCAAGGCGATGCTGGAAGACATCGCGATCCTGACCGGTGGTGAAGTGATCAGCGAAGATCTTGGCATCAAGCTGGAAAGCGTCACGCTGGCGCAGCTCGGCCGCGCCAAGACCGTGCGGATCGAGAAGGAAAACACCACCATCGTTGATGGCGCTGGTGCGAAGGACCAGATCACTGGCCGTTGCGAGCAGATCAAGGCGCAGATCGAAGAAACCACTTCGGACTACGACCGTGAAAAGCTGCAGGAACGCCTGGCGAAGCTCGCCGGTGGCGTTGCCGTGATCCGCGTTGGTGGTTCCACCGAAGTGGAAGTGAAGGAACGCAAGGACCGCGTTGATGACGCGCTGCATGCGACCCGCGCTGCCGTTCAGGAAGGCATCGTGCCTGGTGGTGGCGTGGCGCTGCTCCGCGCTTCGACCAACCTCGGTGGCCTCAAGGGTGCCAACAATGATGAGCAGGTGGGGATTGAAATCATCCGCCGCGCCATCCAGGCGCCGCTCAAGCAGATCGCTGAAAACGCCGGCAAGGACGGCGCGGTGATCGCGGGTGAAGTGCTGCGCGACAGCACCTATACCCACGGCTATGACGCGCAAAAGGACGAGTACAAGGATCTGGTTTCGGCCGGCATCATTGACCCGACCAAGGTTGTGCGCACCGCGTTGCAGGATGCGGCTTCTGTCGCTTCTCTGCTGATCACCACGGAAGCGATGGTGGCCGAGCGTCCGGAGCCGAAATCGGCGCCGGCCGGTGGCCCGCCCGGTGGCGGCATGGGCGGGATGGATTTCTGATCCATCGCAGCTTGCGAAAAACGGGGGCGGTCCTTCGGGGCCGCCCTTTTTTCATGCGGATTTTTGTTCAATAAATAGGCATAAGAATTAAATTTGGGCAGTAAGGCAGCACCTGCTTCAAGCAAAGCCTCGCCCTCACGGTCTCCCGCCCTGGCATGGAAGTTGCTGAACTGTGTCATGTTTCGGGAGGGTGCAACGCTGTCTATCTCCGTCAATAATTTGGCCTCTCAGCAATTGTTGCTGAACGGCATTGTGCATAGCTACGGCCATGCGCGCGCCGTTGATGACGTGACGCTTGAAGTTAAGGCTGGCGAATTGGTCGCCCTGCTTGGGCCTTCAGGATGCGGCAAGACCACGCTGCTCCGCATTGTCGCGGGCTTCATCCGCCAGGCTTCCGGCCAGGTGGTGATTGGTGATCGCGCCGTGGATGATCTGCCACCCAATCTGCGCGAAGTCGGGATCGTGTTCCAAAACTACGCGCTGTTTCCGCATATGACGGTGGCCGAGAATATCGCCTATGGTTTGGTGGCGCGCGGTGTGGGCAAGTCAGAACAACGGATGCGGGTGGCTGAAATGCTCGCCACTGTCCGCATGGAAGGCTTTGCGGATCGCAAACCACGGCAATTATCGGGCGGCCAGCAGCAGCGCATCGCGCTTGCGCGGGCCTTGGCGGTGCAGCCGCGCATTCTATTGCTGGATGAACCCTTCGCCGCGCTGGACAAGAATCTGCGCCTTGACATGCAGATTGAGATCAAGCGCCTGCAACGCCAATTCGGCCTGACTGCCATTCTGGTGACGCATGATCAGGAAGAAGCCATGTCCATCGCCGATCGCATTGCGGTGATGAATGGGGGCAGGATCGAACAATTGGGCAGTCCGGTTGCGATTTACGACGAACCGGCCACACCTTTCGTCAATAGCTTCATTGGGTCGTCCAATATCCTTGAAGGCATTGTTGAAGATGGTCGGGTCCGGCTTTCCGCCGGTGCCGTGCTGCCTTGCGCAACCGGCACCTTGCCGCAGGGCAAGCGGGTTCAGGTTTCCATTCGCCCTGAGCAATTGATGCTGACGCGCGAAGCCGGGCCGGATCGCTTTCCGGTGACGCTCACGCTCAGCCTGCCGATCGGCGGGCAGCTTATCCATGATGTCGCGGCGGTGGATGGCACCACCATCAAAATCGCGACGGCGCGGCATCCCGGCGATGCCTCCTCGTTGCCGGGCATTTGGCATTGTGCGCTGACGCCAGAAGCGCGGCCTTCAATTTTCCCCCTAACCACACCGTAAAACCCAGGAGATTTCCCATGGCTTCCAGACGCATTTTTCTTGCCGGCATGGCCGGTGTGCTCGCCGCACCAAGCATTGCGCGCGCTGCCGGTTCCATGACGGCGGCGATCTATCCCGGCACATGGGATGAAGCTTACCGCAGCGTTGTGGCCCCGCTTTTGAAGCAGCGCCATGATGTGAGCGTTGCCTTTGAACCGCTTTTCGCGGTGGACCAGGTAGCCAAGGTTCGCGCCGCGCGTGGCGTTGCGCCTTTTGATTGCTTCGTGCTGGACCCGGGGCCGGCGGCAGCCGCGCGTCAGGCTGGGTTGTTTGAGCCGATTGACCCGAAGCTTATCACCAATGCAGGCAAGCTGCCGGCGGGCATGCTGACCGCTGATGCGGCGACGGTGAATGTTCAGGTGGTCGGCATTTGCTACAACCCGAAGAAATTCCCCGAGCCGCCCAAAAGCTGGGCCGATCTGTTCCGCTCCCCTTATGTGGAGCGCCTTGGTCTCACGGGCTTTCAGACCACCTTCGGCACCGTCTCCCTGATCGAAATGGCGAAGGTTTTTGGCGGTTCCATCACGAATGTGGAGCCGATCTTCGCCAAGCTGAAGGAGGTGTTGCCGAAGGTTGCCGCCGTCTCCACGCCAGCCGCCCTGCCTGGGCTGTTCCAGCAAGGCCAGATCGACATCATGTACACCAATACGAACAACGCCGCGACGCTCAAGGGCCGCGGCGTTGACATTGCCTTTATGGCCCCGACAGAAGGCGCCATTACCTTCGCGACGTCCTTGCATATTGTGAAGGGTGCTGAAAACAAGGCCAATGCGCATCGCTATATTGATGTGGCGCTTTCGGCGGACGCACAAAGCAAGCTGCAATTGTCGCCGTTCAACATGATCCCAGTGAACAAGGATGTGCAGCTTTCGCCCAATTTGGACATCAAGTCGCTTGATGAATTGTCCAAGATGGTCACGCATGATTGGAATGTGATCAATCCGCGCCGCGCCGGCTGGATTGACCGCTTCAACCGCGAAATCACCAAGTAAGATTATGCGCGCAGCAGCGGTGGATTGGCGCCTGGCCGCGCCCTTGGGGATTGTCTACCTCGCGCTTTTTGCGGCGCCGCTGCTGCTCCTGATCGGCATTTCGCTCCATGCCGATCAGGATTTGCAGCACTGGGGTTTGGATAATTGGACCAAATTCTGGAGCGATGCCTTCTACATTGGCGTGGTCTGGGATACGCTTCGGCTTGGCTTGGCCGCGGTGCTGGCCACATCGCTGTTTGCCTGGCCGCTCGCGGTGTTTTTCTGTAGGGCTGGCCCACGTACCCAGAAAATTCTGATCTTCATCATTCTGCTGCCGCTGCTGACCTCGGTTGTCATTCGTACCTTCGCCTGGATCGTGATCCTGGCGCGAGAGGGCCTGGTCAATCAGGTGGTGCTGGCGCTTGGCCTCAGCGCCACACCACTCAGGCTATTGCAGACGGAAACGGGCCTTATCCTGGCGCTCATGCAAATTGAAATGCCGCTGATGCTGCTGCCCTTGATTTCTGTCATGCGCGGGCTTGATCCGAACCTGATGGATGCATCCCGTGCCCTTGGGGCAGGCATGTGGCGAAGTTTCTTTCGCGTGATCCTGCCGCTCAGCCTGCCGGGATGGATTGCCGGCGCCACCTTGGTTTTTGCTTCCGCCTGCACCGCCTTCATTTCGCAATCCGTCATTGGCGGCGCAAGGCTTGTCTATCTGCCATCATTGATTTGGCAGCAGGCCATGGTGGTTTATGATTGGCCATTTGCGGCGGTCTGTTCGGTCACGCTGCTGCTGACCGTACTTGCCGGGATCATGATGCTGAATTGGCTTGGCCGCTATGCAAGGACCGATTGAATGAGCCAACGCAAGACCTTCGCCGATCAAAGCTTTTCCCTTGTCTTTGGCGGCCTGACGCTGCTCGGACTCCTGATTCTGGTGGGCCCGGTCTTCATTGTGCTGATCACGAGCTTTACCACCTCGGCCTCCTTGCGGTTTCCGCCGCCGGATTTTTCCTTCCGCTGGTATCAGGCCCTATTTGATACCACGCAATCGGCCCATATCCATCGCGCGGCGGGCAATTCGCTTTGGGTTGCTGGCATGGCGACCCTGGCCGCGACGATCCTCGCGGTGCTGGCCGCGCTCGCGATTGGCAGAAGCCGCAGGCCCGTGGCGCGTGCGCTGGAAGCGGCCTTTCTGTCACCGCTTGTCTTGCCCACACTCGCTTATGGGCTGGCCACGCTGATGTTTTTTGCGTTCCTCGGGCTCCGCCCATCGCTCACGCATTTGATTGGCGGGCATTTGGTGGTCATCGCGCCCTTCATTTTCCGCACCACACTTGCCACCATTACGCAATTGGAACCGGCGTTGCTTGAAAGTTCCGCAAGCCTGGGGGCAGGGCGCTTCATGACCTTCCGGCGCATCACGCTTCCCTTGATCGCCCCTGGCATTTTCGCCGGCGCGTTTCTGGCCTTTGTCGCTTCCATGGATAATGTGCCGGTCTCGCTTTTCCTCTCCAGTGCGCGGACGGATATGCTGCCCATCCGCATGTGGGGCATGATGGAAAGCACGCTTGATGTGCGCGTTGCCGCGGTTTCGGGCGTGCTTATTCTGGCGATACTGGTGCTGATGTTCGTGATGGATCGGCTGACCGGGCTGACGCGTCGGATGAGTCTATAATTACCCGTCTCGGCCTCTGCCCCAGCGGCGGAGCAACGTTATCTTGCCCGCGCCCGGAAGAGCGCTGAAAGGCGTCCGTCAATCAGTGCAAGGCCAAGTCCTATCATGCCCATGCCGAAAAAATGCCTGGCAGCCAGGCTTTCACCAAGGAATAGACTACCCAACAGAATGGCGCTGATGGGAATAAGGAAGGTCACCAGCGCCAGATTGGTAGCGCCCGCCGCCGCGAGGATGCGGAAATAGAGAATATAGGCGAGCGCAGTGGAAGCCACGCCAATCGCGAACAATGCTGCCCAAGTACCGCTGCTCGGTGGCGCCAGGGTCCAGGGGTGATCCACCGCCAGCACAAGCGGCAGCATCACCAAGCTTGAAGCGGTGACCTGGCCTGTCGCGGTCGCCAAGGGCGGCACACCCATGCGCTTGAAACGGCGCCCAAAGACACCGGCAAAGGCATAGGAAATGGCTGCGGCAAGACACGCCAATTGTGCCAGAAGTCCAGTCCCCAAGCCCGAGAGCAATTCGGCCCCAAGCATCCATATCACCCCTACAATCCCGAGCGCGACGCCAGCTATCTTACCCACGCTCATTTTTTCATCGCGTGTCAGGAAATGCGCAACCAGCACCGTGAAAAGCGGCGTGGTGGCGTTCAAGATGGCGGCCAAGCCACTCGCGATATGGTGCTGCCCCCAAACGAATAGCGTGAAGGGAATGGCATTGTTCAAAAGCCCCATGCCGAAAAAGGCAGGCCAAAGCCCTTTCATGCGTGGCATGCGGATATTCAAGAGCGTGAGCACCGCCCAAAGCGTCACCGCCGCAAGACCCACGCGCACCAGAACAATCGTGAGAGAAGGTAGTTCCCTGACCGCAACACCATTGAAAAAGAAGGAACCGCCCCAAAGCACCGAAAGCGCAATGAGCATGGCCCATTCCTGTGCGCCCATGGGCGCTTGGGTTGTCGGTGCGGATGGGGTCTGCGTCATTTGCATTCCGATCAAGTTAAACTTGCCCATCTCAGCCACGAATTTGTAGGCCGCGCCATCCGCTTCTTGCTTTAACTTGACGTGCGTTATCTTCTCGCCGAGGGACCTACCGAAGCAACACCCCATGCTGCCTTAAAAACCCAAGTAAGGGCAGCAACGGCATTCCCAGAATGGCCGGCTGATCGCCCTCAATACGGTCGAATAATTGCGCGCCATGGCCTTCCAGCCGATAGGCGCCAACAGAAGAAAGCAGCGCCTCACCTTCGGCGGCCAGATAGGCTTCCAGAAAAGTGTCGGAGAAATCGCGCATGGTCAGGCGCGGCTTCGCCACATGCTGCCAAATGCGCTGCCCGGCGCGATGGCACACAAGCGCTGTCACCAATTCATGCTGGCGTGCGCGCAAGCGCTGCAAATGGGCGCGCGCCGCCGCCATATCAGGTGGCTTATCGAACCAGGCGCCATCGCAAACCAGCAATTGATCGGCGCCAATCACCAGCGCATCTGGTGCATGCGCGGCCACGCGTTCGGCCTTGGCATCGGCCAGGATCAGCGCGGCCGCATCAGGTGAAATCCCCTCAGCCTGCGCGGCTTCCTTGATCGCGGCCTCATCCACGCCAGCCACGCGGGTTTCAAAGCGCAGCCCAGCGCCTTCCAGAACGGCACGCCGCGCCTTGGATGCTGATGCAAGAATAACCGCCGGCGTTGCTGCCTGGATCACTGCCGCGCTTCCGGGCGCAGCCCGGGTGTGGCTTCCTCACCCGCTGCCGTCGCCAAATAGGCGCCATAGGCTGCGCCATCGCGCAAATCCTCGCTCATGCCGAACCGGGCCATCACGGCCTTGACCGAAGGGGCGCGGAGCGCTGCGGTAAAGGCGGTCTCCAGCCTTTGGCGCTCCGCTGCCGGCATATTGGGCGGGCCGATCAACCCGAAAGGTGCAGTTTCCGTCAGCCCATAGCCAAGCTCAAGCAGGGTCGGCACATCCGGCCAGCGTGGATTGCGCGCGGGCGACCAAAGCGCAAGCCAACTTGCGCCCCCCTGGTCCACCGCCACATGCAGCCGCGCACCACCGGCCAAGACATCCAAATCCCCCGCCATCAACGTTTCCACACCATCGGCTGCGCCACGAAACGGCAGATGCACAAGCCGGAGGCTTTCCTTCACCATCAACCGCGCCATGGTGACATGGC
>Ga0079301_1001011_pt1 | contig 13387 bp, 8 predicted proteins | sample Wag4_2014_7_11_3_FD_74797 | JGI IMG/M metagenome (GOLD analysis project Ga0079301, IMG submission 74797) | Fresh water mixed with fracking chemicals microbial communities from Ohio, USA - Utica-2 Time Series FC 2014_7_11 | ecosystem: Engineered > Industrial production > Chemical products > Input...
GATCGATTTTGATCCTTCAGCTTATATTTTTTAACAAATTCTTCCCACAGGGCTAGAAGTTGGCTAGGGTTAGTTAGTGAAATGGATTGAGTCTTGGTGCCTAGCCAGTCAATTACTGCAACTGGTACCTCTTTGTAATTTTCTTTGTAGAAACTTGAGAATACAGAAATTAACTCCTCTTTATTTTTAAAATATCTCTTCAACTCTTGCGCACCCCTTTTTTTTGAAGATTGAATAAAGCCACTAACCTCAATTCCCTTTTCCTTCAAAAGCGCAGAAAAAGATAGGGGTTCATCCTTTAGCTTATACTTTTTTACAAAGTCTTTCCACAGGTTGAAAAGTTGAGTAGGACCATTCAAGGAGATGGATTGTACTCGGGTTCCTAGCCAGTTATTTACTGATTCTGGCAAGGCTCCGTAGTTCTCTATATAAAAACCTGAAAGCAAAGAAATTATCTCCTCTTTACTTTTGACATAAGCCTTCCACTCTTGTTCATCACTCGACTTAGAAGGCTTGATTAATCCACTAACCTCAATTCCATTTTCCTTTAAAAGCGCAGAAAAAGATAGAGGTTCATGTTTCAGCTTGTATTTTTTTACAAAATCTTTCCATAGCTCAAGAAGTTGTGTAGCGCTAGTTAAAGGGATAGCATGAACTTTAGCACGAAGCCAGTCAATCACTCCATCAGGTACGGACCCATAATTTTCTCGATAAAAACTTGAAAAAATGGAAATATACTTTTCCTTATTTTTATAAGTATCACGGAATTCTTTTTCCTCTAATTTCTTTGAAGATAAAATTAAATCCCCTACTCTAAATCCTTTCTTTTTAAGGATATCAGTGGCGTAAAGAGCCTCTAGGGTTTGGTTGAAATTAAAAACACGGTATTTCCTATCTCTCGAAGAAATTGATTTAAGAGTCAAAAAAAGCAAGTTTCTATAGCTGATCCCATACTTTTGGGCTATCTTTTTAAATAAAAGTCGCAAGTAATTTTCATCTGAAATTGACTGTAAATTCTTCGTTAAAAATAAATCGTAAGTAATTTCATTGATTGACTTCTTTACTTGAATGAGCGTTTGATTAATCGGCTGATAGTCCTCTTGAACTTGTTCAAATACATCCACTACCCATTCTAGAAGTTTTCTTTTTTGCGGGGCAACCTTTGCAAAAAAGGCTTGAATCGCATCTTGAGAGAGACTATCTAAAAACCTTCTCTTGATAGCAGCAGATTTACCGTAAGTCAGTAAAAACTCAACCAGATCCTCAAAATTTTGGCTAAAGAGCGTTAAAAACAAGGTGTTAATATTCCTATACCGATAAGACGTGCTCCTATTATCTGTCAGTGTATATCCATGAAACATGAAAAATTGAAACTTCTGGATAAGCCCTTCGTCTTCAACAGTCTGCTTATCAAGTGCTAATTTCTCGTTTATTTCATTCGTCAATTCAGATGACCGCCTTCGTGAGATTTCTGAAACACCGATTGCATACCCTGATTCTTGATACGATGCAGCTACATTTACCCCAAACTGCCTCTCCATTTCTGAAGCTACTGCTGCCCTAAAACCACTCAGTTTGTTGATTTTTTGAGGATACATCAAGATTCCAACCAACATGTTTTTAAATAACATGGAAGCGGAATTCGAATCTAGATGTCGATATTGTTGTCTAAAAAAATCATTCAATCTCCTAATCTCATTTGAAAGAACTTCGCTATTGAGAGGGTGTTCAACCAACACACTCTGCATCAGCATCCCCTCAGAGAAATTCTCCAATACCCTTTTCTTATAGGTCGGGTTTCTCAAATAACCTCTAACCTTAGTAGAAAATCTTCTAGGGTTCTTTTCAAACGCTCTGACTAGATGTTGGTGAAAGTTTGCTTCTCTGGCTTGCAACCATTGTGGGCGAACTCCCGACCGAATGTATCCATCCAAAATAAGGAATGGGATCTCATCAGATTTAGAAATTTGAACTGAAGTGGATTTTAAATGCTCCTTAAAAGCTGCGGCAAACTGAGTTTTAAATCTTTGGGTGAGGTCACCACGCAATTGGTCAATTCGCAAATTACCTAGGTCAATCTCAAGTTTAGGGATTACCAAAAGGTGCTGCTCTGGGTAAATTTCTGAAAAAATCTCATCGATAAGTTCCCCCAAGTTTTGATTTACCAAAGCAGATATCTCCTTAGAGACAACTTCGAAACTAGATTTGGTAGCCACCTTTATCTCAAAATTGAGAGAGTTGACTACATGATTAGCCATGATTGATAGTAGAATAAACTTCTTTGAAACTCCTCAGGAGCTGTATGAGTTGCAATGACAACACATCGATTTTTTTAAGATCGAGCTGATCCTGGTTTTTCAAAAACAACCATTCGTAGTATAAAGATTCAAAATTGTATAGGTCTACCACATTTACAAAATACACTTTAGCTGATTGGTGTGCCAAGATGTTTTCAGAAATAAGATCATGCAAATAATTAACAAAATCTGATTTTTGAAATCGAACTGGCCATTCAGGAAAAATAAAACTCAAGGTATCTGAAAACTGGAAATCTACTGGGAAACTATTGCCAACACCACCCACTACGTTAACTCCCATGACTGTTTCAGGAGCCAAAGAACGGTTACGGAAATCTTGAAAAAATTGTATAGCTTGATCGATAGCTTTTTTTGCACCTGGCTTTGAACTGTAATTATTTTTCAATCTCGCAACAGGTTCATGACTGAAATTATAAATCAAAACAGAAAAGGTAAGGGTTGCATCATCTTCAACGATACTGTAATTATCAACTTGAAGCCCAAATCCCAACATATCTTCTCCAATGGATCGCTGACTTTCCATGTCACTTGGATACAATCCTTCAATGAATTCTTCCCCATCTGCATCCACAAAAGAAAATAAATAAGTAACTGACTCCAGCGGACGAAGTAAGATATTTTCGACCATATGAAATCCCTCAGACTGCAAGTCTAGTTCCGAGATTTTAGCTAAAAGCTGCTCTTTTTTAAGCGTACAATCTTCTAGATTTTCAGCTTGAAACAATAAGGAAGGGAATTCTGATTTTCTTTGCTTCATCAATAAATAATACTTTTTAGTATCATTTGAGAGAGCAATAGTTATCCCTTTCTCATAGGCCAACAAATCGAAAATTTCCTTGACAAAGGATATTCCCTGACCATAAAAGTGTACCGAACCATCTGCATAATTAGCTTCTGGTAAAGCATATATTTTACTTTTCTGTCCGTCTAACTTTAGGTCTTTCAATTCCCAATTGCCCACTAGCTCTTTTGATTTATCCACTTGAAAATGGTTCATCAATGGAGCAGAAATATTTCTTCGAATTATATTTTGGATACCCAAAGTCAATCCAATTCTTTTTTCTATGCTAGATAAATTTGAGCAATCCCAAATTTCCATCGCTTTTAGGTCAAACCCTTTTGATTTGTTTTGTCCCAATTCAATAAGTTGGGTCAATAAATTAACCTTGGTTTGAAGTATTGATTTTGCCCAATTCTCCGAAGAATCTAAATCGGAAGAACGACAAATTTTTCTAAGCTTTGTTTCATCCAATTTCTCTCCAAATCTAGCTAGCAAATGGTCTAAAAGCCTATTTTTTCGATCTAAGTAGTCATCGCTTCGTTCTGCAGATTCATACAATGCATTTTTTACTTCTTCTTGAGATGAAAGAAATTTATCAAGATTAGGTATGGAACTTGGCAATTGATGAAAATAGGTAGAGGAGGTATCACTTATGGAAAACAATTGCCTTAATCCCGACAATTGAGTTAAATAAGAGGCCATAATTTGTTCAAAAAAGTACAAATAGGCAGAAAGCTGTAAAGCGGAGGATTGGATTTCTTTAGAAGCATTTTTAGAAACACCGGTAACCCCTACCCCGAAAAATGCAGGAAGTTCGTTGTGAATCGGAAAATGGGTTCGAAGTTGTTCTAAAGTAAAACGACTAGGAGGTAATCTTTCTTCGTATTGAAGCTCTTGGTAATAAAAACTACTGCTTGAAGATATTTCAGCCGAAAGCAATTGCTTGGTAATTATCGGATCTACTTCGTAAACCACATTATTTTTTAAAAGCTTCAGATTACTTTCAAACGTATCGGTGAGTTCATCCATGAAATCGATCTTGGGAAATTCCGTCTTTTGCAACTGGACAAAATTATCGAATACAGGAAGTCCGTTTTTAAAAAGTTGCAGGTTCCGAATTTCTTTTACTCCTTCAACAGAGAGAATAAGCTCTTTGATACGGGAAAGATAAATAGCATCAATTTTAGAAGTTAAATCTTCTTCAAAGACAAATCCATACTTAGGAAGTGGTCCAGTAAAGACCTTCTCTGGAGCAATACCTTGCTCATTCCAAAGCCTCATGGGATCATGAAACTTCACTCGGGGATTGATATAGCTGTCTAAAGCTGAGTACAATTTGGCCATTACCAATTCTCCCAAAGCATCTGATTCAATTACAATTGAACCTTCAAGACTTAGGTAAACCTTTTTGAGGATATACACCTCCTCCAAGTCATGTCCGACAAGCCTATATTTATAAAAAAGATCCGCTACTTCCTTTTTGAGGTAATGCAATTCAATATCACTCAAATCATCAGCACACTCGATAAATATTTCAAAAAGTCCTCTCAATCCCATTTTATTGGACTTGATAGGGACAATCCAGGCATTAGCTACAAGTTTTATTCGGTCAATGATCAATTTCCGGTAATCATTCACAGTAACCGGGCTACTACTGAATGCTGCGGCAGGGCCAAAAAGTAAGTTCTCCTTAATTGAATCAAAAGAATCAGATCCAAAGAGGAAAAGATCTTCTATAGGAAAATTAGTTCGATACCCTAAATCCGTTAACGCATAACTAAGGTATTCTAAAAATGTAACTCCGGGATCGTGGTAATTGTAATCCGTCCAAATTTTCCCTGAATATTTTTGAACATACGATAACCCCTCTTCAAATAGAAGATCGTACCTGAGGATGGCTTTTTCGGAAAGTTCGTTTGGGATATAATTAGACACAGTGAGGAAATTTACAAAATTTCAATTAAAGTGGAAGCAAACTACCAACTGAAAACTTAATCGGATAAGGTTCACCTGATGTAGGATTCAATCCATAATGCCTCGCAGTTTGTACTTGCAAGGAATAATTATACAAACTCCCCGACCATCGGAATCTTAATCTATTAAAGTAACTCCCATAGTAAGAGTTCGTCTGATTAATTTTGCCCTTAGACGAAGAACCTCCGTAGGTATTTAAAGCAATTAAATGGGCTATTGCATAACGCCCACTACCCTTTTCTCCATCAATCTTGACTACCAATTCAAAAGCACTTGGTTCTTTTAGACCATCAATCATTGTATGCCATTTTCCGTCACCAGGCACTTCTCCTACCAGCAATGAACTCACTCTACCTTTGGAGGTTATCACACCATTTACATCAAGTTTCGATTTTGGATTCTCCTCATCTATGCCGACGTTTCCACCATTTTTAAGTACTAGTACGGGTTTTTTTTCTTCCTCTTGAAAAGCTAATCCACCATTTTGCTCCTTATCCAAGTTAATACTCCACTCGGGGTGAATTTGCTTGAAATTTTTATAGAAAGAAATTAATCTCTTCGATCTTCCAATAGGAGTGATTCGAAACCCATTTTCTCCTTCTCTAGAAATTCCATCGTCTACAATATTTACAGTAGACTCAATCAAATCTGCAAAATGCCTTTCAGAAGGCGCACTACCTTTTTTAAAGTAGTTGATTAGGGATTGTCTATTTAATAATGCCATACCTAAAATTTAAAATTAAAGTGATAAAACGTCTCATCTTCCACCTTTTTTACTTCTACAGTAGTCTCTGGTACTGTCTCTGTATAATCAGAAGTAATGATGAGATTTTCTCCAATGATCATGTCCTCCAAATCAAATGCTTCTGCAGGAAGATAATTCTCTTCTTCTACCAACTGCACCTTTTTCAATGGATAAGGAATAAGAATAGACCAAGGTTTTCCAACGGTTACTGTTTCCATCCCATCCTCTAAAAGTGCCCCATCGATAAACTGATAATCTCCTTGTTCATTTTCATACATTTGAGCCAAAGAGAAGCCAGTGAAAAATTTAATATAAGATCTGCTCGTAATCAAATTCAATATCTCCGCTCTTTTGGTCTCTCGTTGATTGAATGCAGTAGAAATATCATCAAAGAACCATGGGCAGGTTTCTACTAATAACTCATGGTACAGTTGTTTGAAAATAAGTCCTGTATCTGAAGTATTAAATTTAACCCTCCCCTTAATCATCAAATATTCGTATTGAGGATTGATTACTTTAAAATCGACAAACGGATTCATCACCTCCTTGAGGTAAATTTCAATCTCTTTAAGTTGTCCTGGATTCAATTTAGGGAGGTAGAAATTGTCCCTATCTTCAATTTTAGGCATTCCTACGACAACTACCGATCCCGGATCCACAAAACTCTCGTGACCAAAATTTCCAAACACTTTTACAAATCCAAGCCAATTGAATTTTTGAAGAAGCATTTTTTCTACATCCCAAGAAGTCGCTGCTCTAAACTTATGTTTCAGGCTATCACTTACCCTCCTGTAAAAATGATTTTTTTCTTCTTTTTCTCTTCCTCCTGAGGATGGAATAGGCTGGGTCACTCCAAGTATGCCCGGTATGGCTTGTTCAAATGATTCTATTTTGAAGGCAGGAAGCACCGCATCATGGTGCACTCCATCTTCTAGTACGGCTTTTGCGGAAAATGCATTTAAATAAATTCCCGAAATACTACTCGCCATGGGTTGCTGGTCTTTGGTACGGCAACAAATCCAATACAAGCCATCCGGCATCACCAAGTTATTCTGGCTAATGTCTTTTGGGCTTTTGAAGGAAATAATTCCTGAACGAGTTAATCCAAAGCTACTATCAAACAAAATATCCTCTTTCTTAAATGGCTTCCAATTATCATTTGCCAAATAGAACCAATCTAGTTTGGGAGGATCGCCTTGGAAATCCCCCTTGTTTTTGACGATTTCGAAAAGCATACTAAACTCTTCTGCAAATTCCTTCGTTTCTAGCCCGAGGTACAACGCACCCTGAAGTTCAAGAAATGGAAGAAATGAGCTTTCATTTACAATCCCATCTTTAAGCAAAAATTTCTTGCCAAAAGGATGAATTTGGATAAAATTTTCTTGCTTTTTGGTCTGATTGGAAAAAGATCGGGTTCCTAAAAAATTAATTTCTGAAGTAGAAGAATAGTCTATGTAAAGATCTTTCACCATAGGTGAGAAAGGCTCATTTGGAGCAACCATAGAGAATACAGACTTCGGATTCTCAATTTGTTCCTTCGTAGCCCGAGTAACTTCATTTGCATAAACCGTAGGATATACATCAAATCCAAAACCAATAGTAGGAGAAACTAGCTCAATTTTTAAAAATCCAGTTTCCTGGTTGAATAAAATTTCATCATTGTCTGACTTATTCAAATTATAATCAGGTAGAATCTCTAAAGCATCTAAGTCTATATCCTCAATGTATCGGTCTACTTTAATTTTCCCATCCTTTTGTTCAAACAAAGAAATAATTACGGATTGCTTCTCATCCTTAGGCATAAACCTATAGTCAGAAAGCGCTTGAACTTTGAATTTAAAACTATCGTTTTCTATTCCATAAGGGTAACCTGAAAAGTAGGATTTCATATCCTCACCAAGTGGTAGACCATGGTAGGACCAGCCCACCTTAAGACTCTCTAAATCTTTTGAAAAAATCTCTTCATTTCGAATTAAAACATAGCTACCAACCTTTGGATTGGAACCAAATAATTCAAATGGGATATTGGAATCAACAGCACCAAAATTATTTTGTAAGCTAAGGCTTTTAAGTTGCTTAACGTCAACCAGGATCTTTACCTGCTCCAATTCTAAAAACTGCAAGAATGAATAGGGGTGAAAAACATGCTGATTTTTTAGGAGAACCTTCAAAACAGGCTGTGCCAAGTTTAATCCTTCCCCATGCACTTCTTCGTCATAAGGTGTAATAGCAGGATGTCCTGGCCCAAAATCGATGATAAGTTTAAAACTATTTTCATTCCAACTCATTGGAGGCACTACCTCGTAAGAAGATACCTCGCACCAGCCTTCTTCGGTGGTATGCTGTAAACTTAAAGAGCCAGTGAAAATCTGGTGAAATACTTCTTCTGGCAATTGATTTTTTGTTCTAGAAATAGACAAAAGCATTGCCAAAAAGTATTGATAACTTTCCGTTAAAAATATAAAGTCTATCTCCAAATGTCTATAGCCTCCATTTAGCCGTAAGGTAGGAGAAGATATAGAAAACCCTATATCTACTTCCTCCATGGTTTTGTCTGCCTTATCCAAAAAGCGCTGTTCTTCTCCTAATGCTTGAAAAGCTTTGAATCCATTATCAAAGGCAATACGCTTGGAATAGATGCCATTTACTGTTTGAAATGGAGTTCCTGGATCAATGAGCTTATTTCGAGAAACAAACAGCGTATACAGACTTCTCAAATGAATAGAGGAAAGTGAAACACTATTTTGAACTTGGTAAATAATGTCTTGACCAAACTCATTTTGCCCAGCAATGAGCCGAGCGCTAGTTGGAATATTCACTTGATCCACTTCAGGATCTATATCCGCATAACAATTCACAATGTCTGCTTCTTGATTTTCTCTAGATTGCCCAAGAATACGTTCAAAATAATACGTAAGAAGCCGGTCTGGAACGGTATTAATTTCTTCTTGAAGCTCTTTGAATAAATGAAAAAAAGCGATCATCAAGCCAATTTGAGGCTCATGATCTTGCTTGTTGGAAAGATTTTCACGAAAAAGCTGCTTCGAACGCTCTATGAGATTAGTGATTGTCTTCAGGAGCGGCCTATGTAGCAAAAGCAATTGCTTTAGCAGGTAATTGGGGTCTAAAAGTTCAGCTCCCCATCCAATACTTGGCGCTTTTGATTCGGAAGCAAACCACAGCTGATTTAATTGCAAATCCTCAATTTCTAATACAATTGGGCTTCCTAATTGCTTTAATTCAGAAGAGAGAAACACAAGTTGCTCATATACTGACTTGCAACGGTAGCTGATTGCACCCACAAGCTCATTTTCAAGGCCAGTACTTTCTCTTTTTTTATTATACTTAGAGGACAAACCATACCATTGGTCTACCGCACGAAGCATAATTTTGATTTGATCAAAAAGTTTGTGAATTAATGCGATTTTCTCCTCAAGGACTTCACTTCGCTCAAATTGAAGCAGGATTGCAGTTTTTTCTTTCTCTGCAGCTTTCAAATCAAAATCCTCAATTTCAGCAAGCAAGAATAGTTCATTGGAAATAAAAAAATCAGACCAATCTCCATTTACCTCAAGTCGCTCATCGAAAAAATTCACCTGCTTTGACAAGCGGTTGATAAATTTTAGGAAATCACTCAACGTACGTTCCTCCGGTAAAAAATACCGGGGATCTAGCGGTTTTTTTTGACGCGCCCTTGCTGGATTAGTGTTGAAATCACTTAGATTTTCCAAAATGCTTATTCAGGTATATTTGTGCCTTCCAATATATAAAACGGATAAACGATATTATCTCTTACGTTAGTAGATTGTATTTCATAATCAATCATAAAATGTGCTATGCCATCATTAATATTTTTGGCATCAACATCTACTTTATGGACGATAATCCTAGGTTCGTAGATACGTAGATCATTCTTTAAACTCTCGCAAAGAAAATTTAAGTTGCCATAAGTTGCCCTCTCAAACATATACTCATGCATTATCGAACCATAAGCAAGACGGAGAAGACGCTCACCACGCTTGGTAGCAAGATAGATCTGTAAACTTTGGCGAATATCTAATTCATCACTCACCATATTTACTTTTCCCAGAGACTTGTTAAAAGTCACCGGAAATCCCCACCCTCTACCTAAGAAACTTTTTTCTTCCGCCATGAAACCTATCCTTTATTCAAAATTATAAAAGGTAAATTAATTAACATTTACCATTGATCCTTTAATATTTATGGCTGCAGAAGATTTGATATCTGTACCAGCACTTCCATTAACTTCAACCTTTGCACTTCCTTTTAGTTTTGCGTTTTTACCACTAACTTCAGTATCTCCCGAAGAAGACTTTACAACTACTCCTTTGGTGCCATTCAATTCTAATTTACCCTTAGCAGTAATTTTTATATCCTTGTCGGAGTCCATAGTTATTCCAGTAGCTGAAGTTTTTATAATATTTTTGTTTTGATCTTCTATTTTCACTCCCTTGTCTTTATCCGAGATAAAAATCATATTTTTCCCAGGAGTAATTACTTTAAAGGTCTTGTCTTTATCCTCAAATTCCAAACGAGTTCCTCCTTTAGTCACGATAGACTTGATGAAATTATCCTTTGTGAATTTTTCTTCTGTCGTATTATTTTTACTATACAATGAACCTAAAACTACCGGGAATCGCGGATCATCATTTATAAATCCTACAATCACTTCTGAATTGAGTTCTGGTACAAAAAAACTACCCGAATTTTTTCCAGCATGAAAATGTCCCAACATTGCCCAAATCCCACTTCCAGTACTTTTTAAAGAAGGGATCATGACTTGAATTCTATTCTTTTTATCTGGATCTGCATCCAATTTTTTAACAATTCCAACATGTAAACCTGCAATTGGGGGAAGTAAATTCAGTTCAGGATGCAATGAGGCTGAAAAAATTTCAGGCTTTAAGCCAAAAGAAGCTTTGGTTACAAATTGCCCATTTTCTACCAGATGTTCCACACCTGTGATATATACCAATCCATTAAACAGCTTACCAAAACCAGCCAAGGTCACATAGCATCCCAGTACGACGTCGGTGGTGCCACGGAAACTCATTTCCCCGGTCATTCTTCGCAACCTACTGGCAGCTAACAATGCATCAGCATGTCCTTTTAGCTCTTGAGTTAAGACAGGCACTGGAACATTCAAACTAATTTTAGTTGCAGCTGCCACCTTTCCAAGTTCTGAACCAGTAATACTTCCGGGTATATTAAAGCTAGAGTCTGCACCTGTTTGCTTTACTTCCAATTCACTGTAGATATCGTAATTTATTGCTTCAACGCCCTGCAATTGGCTACTTGCATCAAGATCAGCTCTAAAAGTTTTAATATCTTTTCCATAGGTAACTGTTAGTACGTCTGTTCCTGATGACTTAGGTGCTAAAACAGTAACCGCTCCCATGGCATTCAATACAATCATGCCATTGGCTTTGGCTCGGTTGAGCATAAACTCCCAATCACTACAATTGTGTCTTGAAATTAATTCATGTGTAAGTGTGGTGGCTGTCACTGTTTTTGTCAAACCAGCCGAAGATAGCAAGGTAGTAATGATGTCACTATCCTTTTTCTTTTCATAAATCTCGGATTTTTTTCCAACAGTCATTTTTATTGACTTGTCCGATGCTTCTAATAAAAGTAAGTTACGAGAAGAAAAACTAAGGTAATTAGTTGAAATGTCTAGACTATGTTTGGTAATGATTCCAGAAAATACTTTCACATTTTTCTGCGCATAACCTAGGGATATTTCTACGTCTTTACCAGGTGCAAAAATGGCTTCCTCGCTTTCTGGGAATAGATTTTCATAGGATTTTCCCCCTAAAATTGATATGTATGCCCTAGCAATCTTATTTACCTCCAACTTCACATGCAACTTCAAAACCACCATTCCTGTGGGCAGTGCACTTCCCCCTACTTTGACCTCAAAGGAAATGACGGTTTGCAAAGAATCATCAGGAGATTTTTTAGAAGCCATGAATTATTTCTCTAGGGGTGGAAATTCGATTTGACTACCTATTTTCAAACCCCTAAAAGAGGGAAGGTTATTGTAGGTTGCTACTTGTAGGTAATACTTAGGATCGTCATAATAGGATTCACAAAGGCCAATCAAGGTATCGCCATCCTTTACAGTGACAATTCGAGTAATATCTGGACTTTGAAACTCTCTACTAATTACCTTTTCATCTACCTCTTCAACCAAAGAAAAACCTATGTCTGCTCTTATAGGTTCGCCATCCACATCAAAATAGGTATAGCTAATACTTAAGCCAAAAACTTTTCCGACGAGAATAAATTTTCCCCATTGCAATTTAACAAAAGGTGGGCGGTGAGTCGCTTTAGTTGGCTTTACTGTCACTTTTAAAAAATGATCTACAGAAGCTTTTATAGATCCACCCGTCTTGGTAATTTTTTCAGGCCTAGTGGGTATCGCTCCTGAATTATCAATTGTAAAACCAACTTTAACAGTTTGTTTGTTATAAGCCGCATTTTTATCACTAACCGGCATTCCCGCTGCAGAATCTGGTTCATCCTTTTTTTCCGGGAGGGCATCGTAACTTATAGCTAAATTTTCTGGATTGAGTTGCACTGCATAGGTACCCCCGCTTAACGGTGAGCTAGGCTGACCACCTGCAAAATTCTGATAAGCTGTAAGTGAAAGATTTCCCATTACAATTCATTCATTTTTTTAATTCGCTCCATAACCTCATGGACACACTCATCAATTATTTGTTTTTTTGCCGAATAGGTCAGGTTACCTCCCGCTTCCTTTGCCATACTCGGAGAAGAAGATTTTCCGGAAGACTCTTTTGCGTCCTCCATCACCCCTTTAACCATCAACTGTTTGATTTCTACCGGCATATAGTTCTAAAGTATTAAATTAATCCCTATTCAAAGTTATAATCCCACCACATCCATGTTTGAGAAAACTAATTCTATGGATTCAATCACAATATCTGATTTTTTTGAATCTAATTCATCAATTTCCCATTTTACTGGAATTGCATTATATAACATCCAAGTCATCACTGGTGGAAGATAGGGATTCTTATCCATAAGCATTACTACAATGGTTTTTGGCTCTATGGTTTTTGAACCAGAGGCCATACCCAAACACCAGCGCATTAATGGGGATGTAAAAGAAGCCAATCCTCTCTTGAGAGTCAAAGCGCCTCGATTAACTCCACCCGGCAAATGAAATACTTCGTTGTTAGATCCTCCACTTCTTACAGTCTTATAATTCAACTGAACACCTAAACCGGAAATTTGGGTGAATGCAGCGTCAACGCCTAAACTCGCTAGTGCAACTGCCCCAGTTACGGATGGACCCATGGGAGTCGATGGAGCAAGTGCCACCATGAAATTATAGGATACTGGGGGGTCCTTTCGAAGCAACATTTTTGCCATAGCCTAATACAATCTCTATTACTTGAATCTTTGAACTGATTTTTTACAAAAACTTCTTATGAAAATATTACTGTTTTTAAATTTATACTCCGTTTTACGCGTCAAATTTGTAAATACAATAGTTTAGAATGGTCAACTCAATTCTTCTAA
>Ga0079301_1001012_pt1 | contig 13383 bp, 6 predicted proteins | sample Wag4_2014_7_11_3_FD_74797 | JGI IMG/M metagenome (GOLD analysis project Ga0079301, IMG submission 74797) | Fresh water mixed with fracking chemicals microbial communities from Ohio, USA - Utica-2 Time Series FC 2014_7_11 | ecosystem: Engineered > Industrial production > Chemical products > Input...
GTTTTAACATTGAGGTAGCTAAATATTTGTGCACCTCCTGTTCTGTAGGCAACAAGTCTATTGTCAATTAAATTATTGATATTGTTGTAAAAAAGCCCCACCGAGAAAGTATGTTTTTTGGAAGCGGTATAATCAAAACTTGCATGATACCCGGTAGAAAATTCCGGTTGTAAAGCACTTAAATTATAAAAATCAGATTCGATACTAGCAATTTGACCAATACCTTGTAGTGCATTGATAATTTTTTGCGCTTCAATAGCACCAAAAACGCTATAACCACCGGCAGCAGTATTTGTAAAGTTTAAATAGAGCTGTCTGAAATCGGGTGCTTTAAATCCACGACCTACACTTGCCTTAAAATTTATTGTATTGGTAAGGGTATATTTTAACGCAAGCTTTGGACTAAACGCTGCTGCAAAAAGTGCATTGTGGTCATAGCGGGCACCGCCAATAACAATAAGCTTTTCAATTGGCTTCCACTCTGACTGAAAAAAAGCATATCCTACTGCATTTTCTTTGGTACTTTCTTTTTTGTCATATCGTGTACTATTGGCTCTATCCAGTAAATAACCAGCGCCAATGGATGTTTCAATATTTTTTGAAATAGAAAAGTCTGTTTGAGACTCGAAGCGTAAAAATCGTTGCTTAAAATAATCGGTGTATGGGGCACCTGAAGAAGTAGCTAATTCCTGCTCACTCGTAAAGGTGGTTGCATACAATTTAGCATTTGTTTTTACACTGTTACTAAAACGGTGTGTTAATGAAGCAGAAATGTTTGCATCATCGTTAGATTCTTTTCCTTCAGAATTTACAATAACACCATTATTTTCTACTGCGATTTCGTTGGTAATGCGCTCTCTATTGAATCTAACTGATCCATGCAATTTTGTTTTATCAGAAAACTGATACCCAAGTTGATGTTGCTGTGTAAATCTATTGATAGGCGTTACAAAACTGGTTTGGCTATTGGGGCGCAGGCTGAATCCACTAGTGTGGTAATTATTAACGAAGCCCTGATACGAAAATTTATTTTTCGAATAATTAAACGTGGCGTTAATATCTGAAGTATTAAAATTTCCATAACGAGCACTCAAAGCAAATTCATTTTTTTTAGGCGCTGTTGTAATGATATTGATAACACCCGCCATCGCTTCACTTCCATACAAACTAGAAGAAGGCCCTTTTACAATTTCTATTTGCTTGATATTGCCAACCGTGATTCTGTTTAAATCAAGTATGCCTGCTGTTCGACCTACTAGTGGTTCTCCGTTAAGTAATATTAAAGTGTAATCAGGATTTAAACCCTGCATTTGAACACCTGCACCAAACCCAGCGGTTAAAAACAATCCGGTTTGTTCTTGTAAAATATCGGCGAGCCTTACAGAGCCTGCTTGCGCAATTTGTTTACTGGAAATAAGGGTAACCGGAACCGCAACGTTGCCTAATTTTTTTTCGGTTCTAGTGGCGGTAACTATAATTTCATTCGCAGAACCATATAAGGTATCTGGGCGCGTGGTTTTACTCACCTGTCCCTGAACAGCTGTGATGCAAAAAAACAAACTCACTATTAAACCGCTAAACCGCATCTGCATTGATTTCAGGTGCAAATTTGGTTTATTGGCCTAGGTCAATTGTCACAGAATTGTAGAACGGCATAACGCTAGTCTTTTATGACTTTTTAATGACAAAAACAACCTTATTGTATAACAACATAGTTCCATTTGTACGCTGTAGATGAAACAACCGCCGTTGCATTTGTATTAATAGTAAACCCTGCCGTTGTTATATTGACCCAAACAGCTTGTGTAGCAGCTAAACTAGCTGTTGCAGCATTTGCTGGGGTAATAACTACTACCGGAGCCGATGAAAAAGCAGTATTGTAGGTAATTGTAGCCAACACTGCATTTATAGAAGGGCTGTTTCCTGTTGTAAGCGCAACCACACCACTCATATCTGTACCCGTAACAGTAAGTCCGGATGGAGAAGTACCCGCACCCGTAGAAGCAGCAATACTTAAAGCACCAGAATTGCCCTTTATGTGTTTTGCATTGATATCATTTGTAGTTACAATCGTACCCGATGTACTTACCCTCGTAATAGATCCATTACCGAGTACGATACTATTGGATGTTGAGTTCGTTGCACTCTTACCTATCGCTACCGCATTCGTTACGCCATCTGCAATGTTTGCAGTATAACCTATCGCAATATTATAACTACCAGAACTATTGGATGACATCGTATGATACCCAATACCCACATTACCAGCTCCAGTTCCCAAAGTCCTTAACGCATACATACCAACACCCACATTATAACTTCCCGTCGTACTATTTGTCAACGATTGAAAACCCATACCCGTATTGTACGTGCCCGTTGTGTTTGATGTAAGCGAACTCACGCCGTAACTACTATTACCAATACCACTCGTTGTATTTTTTAATGACTGATAACCTACTGCCGTATTGTTGTTACCCGTATTAGATGCAGCTGTCGCTGATCCTAGTAACGCCTGATAACCCACCGCCGTGTTGTATGTAATAAGTGGCGTGTTACCATTAAGCGCGCTGTTTGCATTACCCATCGCTTGATAACCTATCGCTGTCGATGATGCGCCTGCTACATTCGTTAACAGCGCCTGATAACCCATCACCGTATTTTCATTTCCTACCGTCGTATTGTAAAAAGCCTGGTAACCAAAACCCGTATTTTTTGTACCATAACTATTGGTCAGGTTACGCACTAATGAATAACCCGATCCATAGCCAAGTGTCGATTGCCCAGACACAGCGTTCACATCAAACCTTCCAGATGCAATACCACCCACCTTTACATTTAATGGTTGCGCATCCGTTGTACCAAAAAATTTACTGCCATCCGTTATACCCGCATTACCCGTCGTACTCCATCCGCCGGCAGTACTAATGCTTGCCCAGCTTGCATTAACTCCATTGGTTATTAAAAATTTTCCCGTATGACCTGATTGTGAAGGCGCTAGTGCATTAAAGCCATCATTAGCAGTTGTAGCACCTGTTCCACCTTTATTGATTGCGATTGTTGTTCCGTTCCAAATACCTGTTCCAATAGTGCCTAATGTAGTAATTGAACTTTGACCAACATAGGTACTTGCAATATCAAAAACATTAGACGCAATAGAAATTCTATTTGTAGCACCTGTTAATGCAACTGCACCAGTTACACCATTTACAGATTGTACATTGGTAGCAGCTGGTGAAAAACTAACCCAGTTTGCAAGCGTACTTGCCGGCAATGCCGTTAAAATATAATTGGTTGCATTATCTGTTCGCACAGCTACAGATCCAACAGATAATCCTGTTAGCGCAAGCATATTGGTACTACTATTCACAACACTTACCGATGTAATTGCAAAAGAAGGAAGTTGAATCTGTGGTACTCTACCATTAGCATCTAAACTTGCAACACCATTGGCTACTGCTATTGATGCTGTGTTAACTTTTAAATTCAGTACGGTTTGCGTTAAGCTACTAATGGACTTATTGATATCACTTGTGTTATCTACATTATTTAAACCATAAGCAGTTTTCATTGCCGAAATTGTGGTTGCACCTGTACCTCCATTAGCAATGGCTACCACACCTGATACATTGGTTGCATTACCCAATAAATTTCCAGCAAAAGAACCGTTTGCATCTCTTACTACAATTGTATTAGCGGTTCCAGCACTCGTAGCTGTATTTACAAGTGTAGTAGCTGCAACTATTTGACTCTTTGTAACTGTTCCAACAGATAAAACTTCGGGTGCTGTTGCTGTTCCGCCTAAATCACCAGCCAACATAATTTTTCCTTTTGAACCTGTGGTCGCATCAGCCACTGAATTTGTAATAGACCCTGATGCATCAGCGAGTGCACTTGCAACATATGCAGTTGTAGCTAGTTTGGTACTGTTATCGTTTAAGGCTTGGGTTACACCGGTTGTACCGGTAGGTAAAATCACAAGTCCTGTAAACGTTGGTGATGCCAAATCTGCTTTTAGACCAAGTGCAGTTTGCTGTGCAGTACTCACTGGTTTATTTACATCAGATGTGTTATCGATATTACCAAGCCCTAAATTTGTTTTAGCAGAAGTGGCGGAGTTTGCACCTGTACCTCCATTAGCTAATGCTACAATACCAGAAACATTACTTGCATTGCCAGTTAAATTACCAATTACATCACCCGTAAGATTTCCTGTTACATTACCTGTAACATTACCAATAATATTTCCTCTAAATGTATTGGCAGTAATAGTACTTCCCGAAAAATCACCAATGGGACTTCTGCGCACAATATAATTTACAATATTATTAGGTGTTGCTGCATTCATTAAATTGAGGCCAGTTGCAATATCATCTTTTAAAATACCACCTACCGAAAGCACTTGCGGGCTCGCAGCAGTGCCACCTAAATCGCCAGCTAATTGCAGTATACCTTTGGTTGTAGTGGTAGCATCAGCCACAGTTCCAGTTCCTGAAGTACCTATTGAGGCAGTATTATCGTCAATATATTTTTTCACAGCTAGTTGCGTTGGAAATAAAACATTACTTGGCGTGAGTCCGCCAAGGCTTATATCTGTAGATTTATTAATTGAATTTTCTTTTGTATGGATACTTACCAAATAATTAGTGAGCATCGCTGCAGTATCATCTGTATTTAATTTTAAATTAATTCGATTTGAAAGCGCAACAGTGTCTCTTTCAAATCTAGAACTAAGCATTAAAGCGGTATCAGCAATATTTAGTTTATAGTTGATTCTATTAGAAATCGAAGCAGTGTCTCTTTCAAACCTAGAACTTAGCATAACAGAAGTGTCAGCTATTGATACTTTAGTAGAAATTCTTTCAGAAAGCAATATCGTATCACGTCCAATTCTGTTACTAAGCATTTGTGACGTATCACTTAAAGAAAGCTTAGCATTAATCCTGCTTGACAAGGCCAAGGTATCTCTTCCGATGCGCTGACTTAACATGTAAGCCGTATCTGAAATATTTAATTTAGTAGCTAACCCATTAGCTAGCTGATAATTTTTTGCATATGGATACAGCATGTTAGAAGTGTCAGCAATATTTACTTTTGATGCAAGGCCAGATGTAGATGCATATGTTTGTTGTAAAACATTCCATTTAGTTGCTACACTACTAACATTATTACCTGTGTCAACACTAAAAATACCTGTAGTAGGATTAAATAAGACTGGGGCGTTTGCAGTTAATGCTGCCCTAGCACGCGCGTCTGTAAAATACAAATTGGTGAGCTCACCAATATTGTTTGTTTTTAAATTAACCACGCCAATATTTCCATTCACACTCTGAACAGGCGAACCTGGCGTTAAAAGTTCTATCCAATCAGATAAAGACGTTGAAAAATCAGTGTTTAAAATATAAGATTTTGACACATCGGTTCTAACACAAACTGTGCCTTTAACAGATGTGGTACCAAGCGCTTGCATTTCTGTGGCGTTGGCAACAACAGAAACTGCCGTAAATGAAATTGGAGGTAACAAAGAACTTGGAATTTTTGTATTAGCGTCAAGGCCGGCTACCCCATTGGGTGCATTTATAAGACTTGCATCTATCTTCCCAATTAAGGCGTTGTTGGTTAAAAAAGAAATAGGCTTATTGGCATCACTCGTATTATCAACATTACCTAAATTGATACTTGCTTTATCTATGACCACATCACCAATAAAGGTATTTACAGAGTTCACCGCACCGCTATTGTTATTTATTGTTGGCTTATTAATTAAATCATTGTAATTGCCAGTTGTTGCCAACGTACTTAAGCCAGCTTTTAACACATAATCACGTAACATGAGCGCCGTATCAGTTATGCTTAACTTTTCATCAATCCGAATTGACAACTGTGTTGTATCGGTAGCCGTGTTTTGCAAACGCGTAGGCGTAACATAACTATATACGCTATCTGCAAAATTTAATTTTAGATTAATTCTATTGCTTAAAAATCCGGTGTCCACTGCATTAAGCTTCGTATTGATTCTATTTGAAAGCGCAATTGTATCTCTATTAAATCGAGCACTAAGCATCGCGGCTGTATCAGAAATATCAACTTTTTGTGTAACAGAATTAATGAGCGCTTGACCTTGCAAATTAGAAAATTTTAGATCAAGTGCAGCCTGCGTTAAAGTGCTAATGGGTTTATTTACATCACTCGTATTATCAACATTGCCTAAACCTACTTTAGACGCACTAATGCCAGATGTAATTTTAGCGTCTGTTACAGAATTATTTGCAAGTTTAACTGTTGTTATTGCGCCAATAGCAACCACGGGTATGGCAGCCGTACCAGACAAATCGCCTGCTAACTTTACAACTCCTTTTGTGCTAGCATCTGCATCAGCAACCGTACTATTTGAATTATTTGAATTGCTACTTCCCCTATTGGCAACAATTGATGAATCAACATAGGTTTTTACTGCTTTCGCAGAAGGAAACTTAATATCTGAAGTTCCATCTGCATTGATGTCTAGTGATTGATTTAACTGATCTACTTTTGTATCAATGCGAAGCGATAAAAAAGTAGTATCTCTAGCAATTCTTCTATCTAACATTGCCGAAGTATCTGCAATAGCAAGCTTTGTAGCAAGTGCTGCTTGCTGTAATGTACTTACTGGCTTATTGGCATCAGATGTATTGTTTACATTTTGAAGTCCAACCTTAGATGCACTAATTCCGTTAGCTATTTTATCATCCGTTACAGCAGCCGCAGCTATTTTGTAAGTCGTAATTGCTAATGCTGCAACAAGTGGACTTTGAGCGGTTCCTGTTAAATCACCTCCAAGTTGAATAATACCTTTTGTAAACAAGTTTGCATCTACAATATTAGTATTCGTTCCTGCATTCATTGCCACCACAGAGTCTACATATTGTTTCACCGCTTTTACTGATGGATACTTTGTATCGGAATTTCCATCAACTATAAGCAGTGTGCTTTTATTTGCGGTAGTCTCTTTGGCATTAATTCGGTTTGATAATGACAAAGTATCCGAAGCATTTAGTTTTGAATTAATCCGGTTAGACAATGAAATAGTATCGGTATTATTTAACTTTGTATTAATCCTATTAGATAACGAAGCAGTATCTGCCTTTTTTAAATAAGAAGATAACATAGCTGCAGTATCAGATTTTTTAATGTAAGGCGCTAACATACTAGCCGTGTCTGCTATATTAAATTTTAAATCAAATCCTTCTACCCTTGCTGCAAATAAGGCAAAAGGCACTGTCCAAAACTGAGAGGTACCCATATCTATATAATGCTCATCTACATTCCAATTGGTGAGAGGAACAGAGGGTGCAATGGCAGCTTTAATATTTAAAAAATAAGGACCACTTGACCAATCGATAGAAGTGATAGAAGCTGGACCTGAGGATCTAGCTCCCTTACCAATTACAATGGTAAAAATGCCATCGCTAGAAGCAACTACTTTATGCGACTCCACATAAACTTGTGCACCCGTTATATTACTTTGAATAATTGCGTTTTTGATATAAATAGTTCTTCCTTTTGCTGGATTACCTGAAGCATCTTTCGCAATGGCTTGAAATAAAATACCATCTGGAACTTTGGAAACTTGTGCATGAATAAACAAGGCCAAACACTGCAGGACAATGATAAAAATTATTTTTTTTGAATTTACACGCATGGAAACTATTGTGATTTTATTAATGTTAATGTTCGAATATGCAGTTGGCCTAATTGTACCTTTAAGTAGTAAGTGCCAGCAAGAAGAAATGGAGTTGAAATTTCATATCCAGACCTAAGCCCATATATAGATGTGGTAAAGCTTTTAATGCGCACACCAGCAGCATTGTATAGATGTAAATCATACATCACTGCTGTTGTATAATTAAATACAGAATAAGATGTAACCGTTACTTTTTCGATAAATGGATTGGGATACGCTTTTAATTGAAGCCGCTGAACCGTTGGTGCCACCACACAATTAATGGTGAATAAATTTGCAGTACCATGTAAGCTAACAGAAACACCATTTGATAATAAAAAACAACGCTCGCTATCAAATAAAATAGCCCCTGAAAATATACTTTCGGTTTGGCCAGCACTACCCACTACCCCTATTGTATAAGGCATACTTATTTGTGCTTGAGTTTTACTTGCAAAAAGGAGTATCAAGCAAATGCTAACGAAGCGCTTTAAACCTAGCATTGATTTTTTTTCCGTTTAACAAATAGGTGAGCGAAAGCGAATCGTAACTAAGAAAGCTGATGTAATAACTTTGTTTTACAATGGTACCAGATGGGTAATTATTAAACACTTCTTTTAAAGAATCTGATACCTGAAGGGACCATTCACCAGTTGCGCCATCTGAATCCGTAAAATTATTGGTAGAAAAATATTTTTTAATATAACCAACCTGGCTTCCTGCCAAAATTTGCGGTAGGCTATCAACCGTAAGACCTTTTAATTTCCAGCTGGGCAAAATAGAGCCAGTACCCATTAAATAATCTTTCTTTATTTCGAGCAAACTTTTTGGTTCTGTTTTGTTGCAAGCAAACAACATTAAAACAATTAGTATGGGTAAAAATCGCCTCCTGTAAATCATGCTAAGTCGTATTACGATTTGTACGTATGTTAAAACATACGCGTATACGCTTAAATGTCAACTAAATACCTGTTGAAGAGACATTATATAGTGGTACAATCTGTAATATACAGTGCTTAAAATTTGTAAGACAGTAAAGGAGACAAAGATATAGACCGATTTTACGGCAAATTCTAGCTTGAATCTATTTACACTATGAACTTGCTTGTTTTAAGGTAGCAAGTACTTCATCGGTAACTCCACCAAAAAAGCAGATGCCAGCAGCCTTATTGTCCAAAGCATATTTGATGCCCGAAGTTAGTTCAGCTTGATTGCTAAAGTCTGATAAAAATAATCCAGCATAAAGTGGCACCCCATCTTTTAGGAATCTCACGCCTTCTGCAACGGCGTCACCAATCCAAGCAACACCTTCTTGGTAGAATCCATGATAAATCATTGGAAAAACCATATCTAAGTTCCAATTGGTCCAATCTTGTCTTACCATTCGGCGGGCAAGTTCTGGCATAGGAAAAACAGCTGCACTAATTTTTTTATTGTGTTTATGTGCAACAACTGCTAAATCATTTACTACATTATTAATCGCCTCATACCTAAAAAGTCGCCAAGAAACTTGCGCATCTGGATAGCGAAGTGATATGGGATCACTACCCGTTTTAGCCGCATACGCATCTCTACAAGTTTTGCAATAACAAAAATCGTAAGCAGGAAGCTCGGTGCGCTGATCGAGTTTGTAGGTGTCCCATAAATTTAATGGCAACACCACATCACAAAAACGAATGTAATCGAGATGTAATCCATCAATATATTTTTTTGATAAAATAGTATCTGCTTCATTTTTTAAAAAATCTTGCACTTCAGGCTTTGTAGGACACAACCATTTATAATAACCAACATAAGGAGGCTTGGTTACACATGAATCTCCAGTACGGGAAATAGCAGACCACTCTGGATGTTGTTTCAACACATCACCTCTATTCATCGTCCAATTCCAGCGGTGTGCTTCTAGTCCAGCATTTTTTGCTTCGGTGTAATGTTTTTCACTATCGGCTTCAAATAAAATACCTCTAATGCCAGCATCATAATACGCTTTATATCTTTTTTTAAGCACAGCAACATCCTCTTTTTGATTGGGATTAATCCACACCCAGTGCTTGTTTTTCCCTTTTTTTAGCGTGCTATCTACTGGTATGTTTGCAATGGCAGGCAAAGTGGCAAAGCCAGCAGCAGCTGCGGTTCCAATACTATTTTTTAAAAATTGTCGGCGATTATTTGACATACAATAAGTTTAGTTTTTAAAATACAAATAGCCCCATTTAGTAGGCACATGCATATCAACAACACCGGTTGGATTCCAAACCCAATTGTGTTCGGAGATAGGCTTATTATTTTGGTTTAATTTTTTTCGATACGATATTCCATCTGGTTCAAGTGTCCACTGCACTCGTGAAAAATTAATGCGCCAAGGTTTATTAAAAGAAGGAGTAGCCGCGCGCTGTGTTCTCGAAATTGCAGTAAATGGAATTGCCATTTCTAATGTCCAGCCACTATCAATATCAGTATTGTCGTTGATGGTTCCATTTGCAATGATTTTAGATTGAATGCCTGTAGTATTCCAACCCATATCAAAAGTGCCACCCTTTTTATAGGGCTTATTCATAAACAAATCCATGATGGTTCCAAGAACATTGATTTCAATTTCAAAATATTGTTCACCATCACCCATTGGGTCAATAAAAACTTCAAAATCATGATCACGATAAATGATGTCGTCGTGTTTTTGTAAAGTACCCCACAAATGTGGCTCTTCTAGTACCGCTCCAATGTATAAATATTGACTGTCCCACATCATTTTTACCTCGGTACTAAATGTTGGTTTTGGTTTTGCCGCACCTTCTATGTCTTCAAAATTTGAAATCAACACCGCTTGTTTCCAATCATGTTCATTTAATTTTCCATCCACCATTATGGGCCGCTTTGCCATCCGGGCAGTATATTTTTTTTCTGAATGAAGCGAGGAAGAAAGAATCGTTTGAGCCTTTACAACAGCGCAAAACAGCAATAGTAAGCCCATAAAAGCACTCGTTTTTTGCTGAAAAAGCAGTTTAGATCGCATATTCTATTCTTTCTGCTTAAAAATAAGTCAAAATTACGGATGCCGCTTCAACAGAAAAGACATTTTACACATCAAAATTAACGCAAGTTAAGCAGTTGATTATTTTTAAAGTATTAATTATTAGTTTTTTATGAATTGTATATTATTTATATTTATTATTAAAACTGCTCTTATTTAGCCGTTTCAACCACTTTTTTATCTACCCCACACAATACGCAAAAAATGGGCCTATAAAGAAGTATATTTAAGTACTGATTTGCCATCATTAACCTGCTACTTATGATTAATAAACGATTGCTCATCCTAACAGGCGTTTGCCTTGTTATTGGAGTGTTAGCTTACTACTCTTTTAGAACCTCTGCTGTGGACGAATTAAAAGTGCCAGATGTTGTAAGTTATAATTATGATGTAAGACCTATTTTATCGGATAAATGTTTTAGTTGTCATGGACCAGATCCTAAAAAAAGAGAGGCTGGATTAAGGTTAGATATCGAAAGTGAAGCCTATAAAGCTTTGCAAGATCATCCAAACAAACGAGGCATAGTTCCTGGCAAGCCCGAACTCTCAGAAGTGTTTCAAAGAATTACAACTTCCGACTCAAGTCTTGTAATGCCAGTGGCATCCAGCAAACTACCAAGACTTTCCGAAAATGAAGTAGCCATCATAAAAAAATGGATTGAACAAGGTGCAAAATATGAACCACACTGGGCGTTTACGGTTCCAAAAAAATCGACACTACCTACTGTGAGTGATGACAGTTGGCCAAAAAATGAAATCGACTATTTTATTTTAAATAAAATGGAAGAGAAAGGGTTGTCACCTAATAAAGAAGCAGAAAAAGAAAGATTGGTAAAACGTGTTTATATGGATGTGGTAGGTATTTTACCAACAGAAGCCGAAACAAAATCTTTTATTGACGACAACAGTAATAACGCGTACGAAAAACTAGTTGATCGCCTTTTAAAAATGCCACAATACGGCGAGAAAATGGCCATCAACTGGCTTGATATTGCACGCTACGCTGATAGCCATGGTTACCAAGATGATAACTATAGAAGCCAGTGGCCTTGGAGAGACTGGGTTATTTACGCGTTCAATAAAAATTTATCCTACGATGAATTTATTACTTGGCAGTTAGCCGGCGATTTAATTCCGGGTGCTACTAAAGAACAAATATTAGCAACAGGCTTTAACAGAAATCATAAAATCACCGAAGAAGGTGGTGTGATTGATGAAGAATATAGAATCGAATACGCATCGGATAGAACCAACACTTTTGGACGTTCCATGCTAGCACTTACGGTGGAATGTGCAAAATGTCACGATCATAAATACGATCCTATTTCTCAAAAAGATTACTTTCAATTATTTGCATTTTTTAACAATGTAAACGAAGTTGGATTAGAGTCTACCGTTGGCGGACCTGTTACTTATGCTAAAAATCCGCGCATGGATATTACCAACGATGACGTAAAAGGTATTTTAAAATTCATCAATAAAGTTGACACCAATAAACTAGAAGTGTCTGTGATGGGTGATTTAGATACGGTACGTAAAACCTACATTTTGGATAGAGGTAATTATGCATCAAAAACAGTTGAAGTAGAGCCCGGAACACCAAACTCCGTTTTACAATTTGATCCATCACTTCCTAAAAATAGGCTTGGACTTGCAAAGTGGATGTTTGATAAAAAAAATAGTTTAACCGCCCGTGTGTTTGTAAATAGAATGTGGCAAGAATTTTTTGGTAGAGGTCTTGTAAAATCTGCCGCAGACTTTGGTATGCAAGGTAATCTTCCAACACACCCTGCATTACTAGACTGGCTAGCTGTAGATTTTAGAGACAATGGATGGGACATTAAAAGACTTGTAAAACAAATATTACTTTCTGCTACCTATCAACAGTCCAGTGAAATTTCTGATAAGAAACAAAGAGTAGACCCACTCAATACGTATTGGTCTTATGCACCAAGGATTCGTTATTCGGCAGAGCTTGTAAGAGATATGCTTTTATCAAGTAGTGGACTGCTTAATAAAACCATTGGAGGCCCAAGTGTAAAACCTTACCAACCACCAGGGTTATGGGAACTCGCCACATCCGGTAGAGGTATTTTAAATAAATACATGCAAGATACCGGCCAAGCTTTATACAGAAGAGGAATGTACACTTTTATTAAACGAACCGTACCGCCTCCATCAATGATGATGTTTGATGGTAGCAATAGAGATGAGTGTCAAGTAACAAGATACCGCACCAATACACCACTTCAGGCGCTTATCATGCTCAACGACCCAACTGTAATAGAAGCATCAAAAGCACTTGCCGATAAATTATTGCAACAAAATGCTAGTACAAATACATTTATTGAAAAGGCATTTAGATCCATTTTGTGTAGACAAGCGAGTGGTAAAGAAATTGAAACACTTGTTGCTTTTTATGACGAAACAAAAAAAGAATTAGCAAAAGATCAGAAAAAAGCAGCCACACTTATTGAGCCTGGTACGTATAAACCTAAATCAAAACAAATCGTTGATCTCGCTGCAGCTATGCAAACCATTCAGGTTATTTATAACATGCAAGAAGCGATCACAAAAACATAAACCATGGAAAAAGAATTACTCGAACACGGCCTTAACGCAAATCGAAGAAAATTTATTTCTAGAATGAGCC
>Ga0079301_1001013_pt1 | contig 13368 bp, 14 predicted proteins | sample Wag4_2014_7_11_3_FD_74797 | JGI IMG/M metagenome (GOLD analysis project Ga0079301, IMG submission 74797) | Fresh water mixed with fracking chemicals microbial communities from Ohio, USA - Utica-2 Time Series FC 2014_7_11 | ecosystem: Engineered > Industrial production > Chemical products > Input...
TGGGGTTCCAAAAGAAGTGGTCCAGACCTTGCCCGTGAAGGTGTGGGAAACAATAAAAAATCCAACAGCTGGCATTACAACCACATGGACGATCCGCAGGCCATTTCTACCGGATCCATCATGCCTGCATACAGTTTCATGCTCGACCAGGAACTTGATACAAGCACTACCAGTGCCAAAATCAGGGCTATGCAAACCCTTGGTGTGCCTTATGAAAAGAATTACGATAAGCAAGCCAATGCAGACCTCTTGCTTCAGGCACAATCCATTGCAGACGACCTGAAAAAAGACGGCATACAAACGCCGCCAAACAAGGAAATCATCGCACTCATTGCATATATGCAAAGACTGGGAACAGATATCGAAAAATTCAAAACAGCTAAAAACTAACCATGTTCAAATTCATCAAACAATACGCTGAAAAGATAGACGGTATCGCCATCTATCCGGTTGTGGCCCAGTTTATATTCATCACCTTTTTCATCTTGATGCTGATCTATGTTTTTCGCATGAAAAAATCTGGCATCGATGAAATGAAAAAATTGCCACTCGATCAATAACCCCACAAAACCAAAACCATGACAGCCAACAATACATCCTATCTGGAATATGCACTCATCATTGTAGGCATAGTGCTCGTGGCCGTTATCTGGCTGCTTGCACAGGTACTGATTACGCTTTCCAAATCCATACTGAAGAAAAGAAAATCAGAAATGTCCTTGAAAAGTCTGATGATCATCCTCTACACTTCTGCACTCTCCACTGTTGCCAATGCACAGGACAACTATATTGTAACCGGACTTGGTAAAGACACCAATTTTGGGGGGATGCCAGCACTCGATTTTTATGCCCTCAGTGCTGTATTAGGCATCGAATTGCTGGTTATACTTTACCTCTCTTTGATGATCCGCAGATCGTTCCGGGAACTGTCGGGAGAAGCTGATGCAGCTTTGGAAAAAGCAGGACAACCTTCTGGATTGAAACAGTGGTGGAATCAATTAGATAAAAAATGGATGACGCGTGCTGTTCCGATTGAAAAAGAAGCTGATGTGCTCCTGGATCATGACTACGACGGAATCAAGGAACTAGACAATGCGCTACCACCTTGGTGGAAATACGGTTTTTACATCACCATCGTAATCGGATTCATTTACATGTTCAGCTTCCATGTTTCTGGTACAGGAAAAAATCCTGAACAGGAATATGCAGCAGAGATGGCTGAAGGAAAAAGGTTGGAAGAAGCCTACATGGCTAAAACCAAAGACTTGGTAGATGAAAGCAACATAACAATGTCTGATGAAGCTGGAATAGCTGCAGGAAAAGCACTCTATACACAATCCTGTGTTGCCTGTCATGCTGCAGATGGCGGTGGTGGAATCGGACCAAACCTGACAGATATCAACTGGATCCATGGGGGTGGTTTAAATGACATCTACAAAACAATCAAGAACGGATATCCAGAAAAAGGCATGCAGTCATGGCAATCCATGTACAGCCCGGTGCAAATGAAAAACCTGACCAGCTATGTCAAATCACTATTGGGCACTACGCCAGCAAGCCCCAAAGAACCTCAGGGTGAACCTTGGACAGAAACTGCTGCTCCGGTTTCAGACAATCCATCAACTGTAAAACCTGCTCAACAATAAGATATGATCAGTGCAACTGAAAAGGAACGGGTTATAGATCAGGCCTTCAGAGATTCGGTATCAACCATTAACCAAAAAGGCAAACGCAACTTCCTGTTCCCTAAACAGCCTAGAGGTCCACTTTACAACAAAAGGACCCTGGCATCCATCATTTACTTGATTGTATTTTTCAGTTTGCCATGGATTAAAATCAACGGTGAACCCATGATCATGCTCAACGTGCTGAAGCGGAAATTCATCCTTTTCGGACAAATTTTCGGTCCGCAGGATTTCTTCATTTTCGCCCTGGGTATGATCACTTTCATGGTTTTCATCATCCTGTTCACAGTGGTTTTCGGGAGAGTGTTCTGCGGATGGGCCTGTCCGCAAACCATTTTTATGGAAATGGTTTTCAGGAAAATTGAATATTGGATAGACGGCGACTTCAACAAACAACAGCAACTGAAAGCCATGCCCTGGAATGGTTTCAAAATCAGGAAACGCATCCTCAAGATTTCAGTTTTTTATATTGTATCATTTATCATAGCTAATTATTTCATGGCTTATCTCATCAGCATGGATGAAGTGCTTAGGTACGTGCATGATGGTATAGGGGCGCATGCAAGCACTTTTGCTGCGCTCCTTCTTTTTACCACTGTTTTCTTTTTTGTTTTTTACTGGTTTCGTGAACAGGCTTGTATTGTTGTTTGTCCGTATGGACGCCTGCAAGGTGTGTTACTGGATAAAAATTCCATTGTAGTTGCATACGACTATGTACGTGGTGAACCAAGAGGAAAAGTAAAAAGCAATGAGCCTGAGCAGAAAGGAGACTGCATCGACTGCAAAGCCTGTGTGCGGGTTTGTCCTACTGGTATTGATATCCGCAATGGCACACAGCTGGAATGTGTCAATTGCACCGCCTGCATTGATGCATGTGATGAAATCATGGAAAGCCTGGACAGACCGAAACAACTGATTCGCTATGCAAGTGAAAACAATATAGTCAAAAAGGAAAAACTGAAAATAACAGGCAGAATAAAAGCCTATTCGGCAGTGCTACTGATTATTTTATCAGCTCTGGTTGTAATGTTGGGCACGAGGGAGCGTGTAGACATAACCATACTCCGCACCCAGGGCATGATTTATCAGCAACTTCCTGGTGGTTTTACCGGCAATCTTTACTCAGCACGTATGTTTAATAAAACACACAGGGATATCCTAGTTGAATTGTCTATACCTGAATCAGAAGGGAGCATTGAAATCATAGGAAAACAACCGCTGATTGAAAAAGAAAACTACTCTGTAATCACTTTCCTAGTCAAACGCAGGAACGAAAGCATCACAAAAAGAAAATCAACGGTGACAGTTGAAATACGGGCAGAAGGAAAAAAAATAACCACCCGAAAAACTACATTCATCGGGCCCATTCATTCTTAAATTTTAAAATACATGAAAATCAGCTGGGGACATAAAATACTTTTCACATACCTCGTCTTTGTAGTGGGAATGATGTGCATGGTGTATCTAACTACACAACAGAACCGCGACCTCGTTTCGGATAATTACTATGCTGATGAACTTGCTTTTCAAAAAATCATTGATGAAAGCGCCAATACAGCAGCACTATCCGCAGCAGTAGTTGTTGAAAAAAAGATTGATCAGCTTAAAATCACAATGCCGCAAGAATTGAATGGCGTAAAGTCTTCTGGTACATGGATGCTTTATTATGCAGCAGACCGAAAAAAAGATGCAAATGGAAAATTTGAAACAGCCATAGGTATTTCATCGATTATAATTCCAGGTAATGCTCATGGTTTGTACACACTCATCTTGCAATGGGAAACAGCCGGAAAGCCCTATTACTTTGAACAAAACATTTTTCTCTGACATGGATCTATCTTTCATGATACCTGCATTGCTGATAGGGCTGGGTGGAAGTCTTCATTGCATTGGCATGTGCGGACCACTCATGCTTTCAGCCATTCTTCAACCTGGCAACAATACATTTCCGGTTTCAAGGTGGCTGCTTTATCAATTCGGCAGAATCTTAACTTACGCACTCTGGGGTGCAATTTTTGGTTCCATCGGTTTTTCACTGAAATGGTTCGGCTGGCAGCAAAATATATCACTAGCGCTTGGGGTGAGTATATTGATCGTACTTATTGTGTTGAAGTTTTTTCCTGCTGTTGAGTCAATAATAGCCTCGAACAGGATTTATGGCATAATTACAAGAGGGCTGTCGTCATTCATCATAACAAGAAATAAACGCTCTTCTTTTTTTAGCGGTGTGTTAAATGGCATTTTACCCTGTGGATTGGTTTATATGGCTATTGCAGGTGCAGCTGTGATGCAGGATCCGCTTAAAGGATCGGTTTTCATGGTGGCTTTCGGTATTGGCACACTACCCTTGCTGCTTGTAGCTTTGTTTGCAGGTAAATCGCTACAGCCCAATATCAAAAAATATTTCTCAGTTGCATATCCCTATATCCTGGCATCGATGGCTTTACTGCTTATTATCAGAGGACTGAATCTGGGATCTGCATTAAGTCCGGCACTATCACCGGAAAAAACAGGTATTGTACACTGTAGTACAGAATGATAAAAGTCATTTTATGTTGTGATGACCATTACAAATCATGAGTTACAGTGGAAATAGTTTTGTAATGAAAATCAAATTATAAACTTAAAAACATTAGTTATGCCAGGAAACGGTAAATCATTGTTGAGGTCATCACTGCTGAGACCTTCTGTGCTGGAAGATATAATCAGACCATGGAATGAGTGGCTGGATGAGAAATGGCCTTTCTCTACACACCTGCCTGCAGTAAATGTTAAAGAAACAGACGACACTTATGAAATCACTATGGCGGCCCCAGGCCTGGAAAAAAATGATTTCAAAATTGATGTGAATGGCTCACTGCTAACCATCAGTGCAGAAAAAGATGAAAAGAAAGAGGAAAAAGATGAAACCTATTCAAGAAGGGAGTACAGTTACAGATCTTTCTCCAGATCATTCAGCCTTCCTGAAGACATTTTCAAAGATAAGATTGATGCAAACTACATGAATGGTGAACTAAAATTGACACTTCCAAAAAAGGAAGAAGCAAAAAAAATGGCTCATCAAAAAATCAGTGTGCATTGATTCCATCGAAATGGTCCCCTCGCAATGCAGGTGCATGCGGGGGGATTTCTTAAAACAAGGCTCATGATAGCAAAACCTACACTCCATAAAAACGCCAGCCAATATCTCTATGAGATAACCGCGTGGATCAGACTTATAGACTTCCTTAATCAGGAAAATACACACATGAAAAACAGGTTATCTGTTTTCATTGAAGGTATATACAACAAGGAACTTGTTGCAATGGCTGAACATTTCCAAAATCAATTTATTATCAAAGATGATGTGTATGACCACATGCTATATGACTTAAACAAGCAGGCAGAAAAATGGCAGAAAAATACCATTTGTCCGCCCATTTTAAATGATTTGAAAAAAAGTCATGCCAACCTCTGTCAACAGATCGAATCATTAGAAAGAGAACAGGCTGTCATGCGAAAAGACTATAACACCTACCTCTCTTCTCTCGGTTAACTTTTCTGTTCTTCGATTTAATTGAACAGATTCGCCAATTTCTTTTCGTTGAGCAGTATGATGCTGCCATCCCTAATGTCAATCATTTTTTCAGCTTTGAAATCACTCAGCGTTCTGATGAGCGATTCTGTTGCTGTACCTGCTATATTGGCAAGGTCTTCACGCGATATATGAATCGAGAAAGATGCATCTCCATTACTAAATTTATCTCTCAACATAATAAGTGCATCCGCTACCCGCTTCCGCAAAGAATTATATGCCAGTCCGAGCAACTGATCTTCCTTCTCAATGATATTACCCGAAAGAATCTGTAAAAACTTTTTCATCACAACATGATTCTCTTTGATAAGTGCATCAAATTCCTCTCTCGGTATCATGGCTATTTCAGCATCTTCCAGGGCTTCAGCATTTTCCCTGTACACAGAATTTTCGAGCAGTGCCATATAGCCAAAATAATCGCCTTCCCCATATAAACCAATGGTCAGGTCTTTACCATCGTCATTGGTTTTGTATAACTTGACTTTACCTTTCTGCACGTAAAAAAGCCTATTGGGGTGATTCCCCTCACTGTAAATAACATGACGTTTTTTGTAATAATTGGTGTTTCTACCCGTAGCCAGATTTTCCCATGCATCCTTTCTACCAATATCCTCAAGTAGTTCACGTACACCATCCTGACTGGAATCATATTTCTTTTTGAGAACACTCAACTTTCTAAGACGCTGTTCTATTGCATTAAGCAACTCTATTTCTGTAAAGGGTTTGGTGATATAATCATCAGCACCCATCTCCATACCTTTTCTGAAATCCTGCCTTTCTGTTTTGGCAGTCAAAAAAATGAAAGGAGTATCTTTCAATACTTCATTTTTATTTAGCATATGTAATACGCCATATCCGTCAAGTACAGGCATCATGATATCGCAAATGATGACATCTGGTTTCTCCAACTGCGCTTTCTCGATACCATCTTTTCCGTTCTCAGCAGTGATGACATTGTAGTTTGCAAGTTCAAGAATCTCTGCCGTATTTTCACGGATTTCATTGTTGTCTTCAATCAGTAAAATGGTGTTCATATATTGAATTTCAATTTAAAAGTTGTTCCCTTCTCCAGTTCACTGTCTACCGCAATTTGTCCGCCCATCAATTCCACATAACGCGAAACAATGTGTAGGCCCAACCCGGTTCCCTGAATATTATCTACGTTTTTACCTCTGAAGAAACGTTCGAATAAATGTTTTTTATCATCATCAGGAATACCCAGTCCTTGATCCTTAACTTCAATATCAACAGAATGTCCGTTATGATTGCTGCTTACCTTGATGGGAGCATGTTCCGGTGAAAATTTGATGGCATTAGACACCAGGTTGATCATGATATTCCGGAGTAACGACAAATCTACATTGGCTTTAACATCGCCATTGTGGACATAATCGATTTTTTGTCCGTTTTTCAATATGGGATGTATTTCACTGATGATGAGTTGCAGCTGTTCTTTGAGATTACATTCAGAAAAATGTAATTGTATTTTCCCTTCTTCAATCTTTCCTAGAGACAAAAACTCATTGAGGATGTCTGTGAGGTTTGAAACTGCTGACCTTATGCGGTGAATATGTTTATCCCGCTTATCCTGTTCTTCAGAGCCGGTATATTTTGCAATCAGTGAAACTGATGAAAGGATTGTACTGAGGGGTGTTCTGAACTCATGTGAAGCCATGGAAACGAAACGTGATTTCAGGTCACTGAGTTCCCTTTCTTTACTCAATGCATCAGACAATTCCTGGGTTCGCATCAGCACTTTATGCTCAAGCTCCTCATTCAATTTTTCTATTTCCTGCTTGGCTTTTTCAACTTCTTCTTTTTGACGTCTCAGGTTATTTTCAATTTCAATCCGCTTGGAAATATCAATGATGAATGCAATGACGTATGGTTCCTCTTCAATCGAGTAATGACCGAGACTAATCTCGACCGGTAACTCCTCGCCATTACTTAACCTGGCACTTAGCTGCATGCCTCGGCCCATAGGACGATTCTCAGGTTGACTGTCGTATCTGCCCCTGTGTTCAATATGTCTGTCTCTGTATCTGTCGGGTATCAGGTCTTCTACCTTAAGACTGGTTATCACCGGCATGGTATAACCAAACATGGAAGTAGCCTGATCATTGGCGAGGATAATTCGGCCATTCCGGTTTACAAGTAATATCGGAATGGTTGCATATTGAAATAATGCTTCGAATTTCTTGATTTCCTTAAAGAGGTTTTCTGAAAATATGCGCTGGGTGTCAATATTGATGATGCGTTGTAAAACACATTTATGCCCATCACATTCAAAATGAGCCATATCAAGTCTACCCAGAAAGAACTGCTCATTCTTGCGTTTAAAAAGTACTTCCTCTGTCCAGTGACCATTTTTATTGAGTGTATTCAACACAAGATCTGCTATCTCCTGGTCAAGGTCGTTTTTACGCATGCCAAAGATTGTGAAATCCTGCTGAAAAGATTCCCTGTCTTCATAACCAAAAAAATGCTTGTAGGCATCATTGAAATATTTCAATGATGAACCATCTGTCTCCCATACAGCAACAAATTCATCCGAAAAAGCAGACCATGCTTTAAACATGGAAGCCTGAAAATTATGATCAGTTTTTGGGGTTTGCATAAACAGGGGTTAAATTAGGGCACTGTTTTCACACGGGAAAATTATCTACCACAAGTTAACCAAAAAATTACCCTTAAGTATTTTAAGTAAGCTTCAAAGGAGCATGCGAAGCATCAGGAAGAAAACAAATTGTACAAAAAACAAAATGGGTGCAAAAACATTATCCTGCTTTATTCGCAACAAAAAGAAGCCGTAACTCACACATGTTGCAATTGCCCACCAGCAAAAGAAATTATACACGGGTATAAGTCCACCCTCCCATTGCCAGAAACCAAGCTTTATGGCAACAGGTTCCATTACCCAATCAAACATGGTCGCTAGCAAACCAGCCACAATGGCTGTATAAAGTCCATGATTAACAATCCGCTTAAAAAACTTCAATGTAACCACATGGGAACAATAAACGATACAAAACCAATTCAGGCCAATCAGAACAGGAACACCCCATATTTTACCGCCGAGAACAGAACCATAAACGTAACTGCCAAAAAGAAGTCCTGTATGCACCCCAATCATCTCTGAGATCAGCCCTGTTAAACTAGCAGCAACAAAAGCTGCGATAAAGCTTTTACTGATGCGCGGTTCATTCCAAAGAAGCAGCAATAACATAAGCAAAAGATTGACTGGCGTGAAAGCTACGAACAATTCCCTATTGAAAAATGACATGCCTATAGCACCGGCAACATGCACCAATACAGCCAGAAACACTGACACATAAAGGGGTATGGTGTGTAAATATGGTGAGGGGATGCGTATCTGTAGCCTGATTGACACAATGATAAAACAAACAGAGGCTTTAAATGTTCAATGCAATCACAGTTCAGCGCCGGCCAACGCTCCAACTATTGCAGCACTTTTCAAACACAACGGGATTCCTCCTCCCGGATGAACACTGCCTCCAGTGAAAAATAATCCCCTGATATCTGAACTAAAATTAGCGTGCCTGAGAAAAGCCGCCCACTTGGAGTTGGAACTGGTTCCATACAAAGAGCCAAGGTAAGAGTCCGTTCGCTGTTCTATACCCGCTGGTGTCAAGACCTCTTCTACGACTATATGCTTGCTCAGGTCAACGCCAAGGATACGGTTGAGCTTCTCCAGAATATTTCTTCGTACTGCTGCAACTTCCAGGTTCCAGTCCGCCCCGGCTTTAGCCGGGGCGTTTATCATCACAAACCAATTCTCAGACCCAACAGGCGCCATACCCAGCTCCATTTTTGAGGTGATATTGATGTAGATGGTTGGATCATCAAAAAAACGTTTGTGTTGGAAAATATGCTCAAACTCTTCCCGGTATTGCTCACTGAAAAAAATATTGTGTAGATGAAGATTGCTGAACTCCCTGTTTATTCCCCAGTAAAAAATCAAAGCACTGCTGCTCCTTTCATTGCGGAGAACCTTTCGTACACCTTCCTCCCGCTCCAAGAGGTTTTTGTAGGTGAAATAGGCATCCACATTACTCACTACGGTTGCTGCCGGGATAAAAACGCCATTGGCCACAATACCACTTACCCGCCCTGAATCTGTTACAATATTGTTTACCCTGCTATTGAAAACAAATTTTACACCTTTTTTCTCAGCAAGCCTACGCAGTGTATCCGGTATACTGATCATACCTCCCTCAGGGTAATATGTGCCCTGATTTTGTTCGAGGTGGGGGATTAGGCTGAGCATCCCAGGCGCCTGAAAGGGATTGCTGCCATTGTATGTGGCAAAACGGTTGAAAATCTGGACGGCCTCTGGGGTTTTAAACCTGGACTTATTAAACTGGTTGAGGGTTTTTGTGAGGTAGGGAAGTTTGACTGTCTGGAAAGCGCCAATTATCCTCGGATGAAGCCAGGTAGATAATTTATGAAGTGAGTAGTTAAGAAAAATACTACCTACCTTTTCATACACTTTTGCTGAATCTCGGAGGTAACGCAATATATTGCCACCGGGCTCTCCAAGAACCTGCTCCATTTCATTCGCAAAAGCTTCCTGATCTGTATAGGCATTGACCACTTTACCATCTTCAAAAAAGTAGCGGCATGCAAGGGGAAGGGAACGATAGCTGAAATAATTACGGATGTCCTCACCTGCAAATGCGAATAACTCCTCTATGTTTTCGGGCTGGGTAAATAATGATGGTCCAGCATCAAAAACAAATCCGTCTCGCTCAATGAGGTACATCTTACCTCCTGCCTGATCATTTTTTTCATGCACTTCAACATCAAAACCTTGAACAGCGAGTCGCACAGCTGTTGCCAAACCGGCGATACCTGCACCTATGATTATGGCTTTACGTTGTGGCATAAGCCATCAGTTTATTTTTTTCAAGATACTCCTCCAGCATAGGAAAAGCAATCTGAAACCATGCTGTGTACAACTGGGGATGGGTGCTGAGGCCGGTCCTCAAATCATCCATTGATTTGTAACAATAATCCCCTACTTCGTCTTCATTGGGATGCACAGGTCCGTCATATTCACCAATGAGCACATGATCAAATTCGTGTTCAGTGAGCTCATTGTCAAGCGCCGCCTTGTAAATAAAGCTGAATACAGGCTTCACTGCTGTTTCAAAACCAAGCTCCTCTTGCATCCTGCGCCTGCCCGCCTCAGCAGGTGTTTCGCCGGGATAAGGATGACTGCAACAGGTATTGGTCCACAACCCACCACTGTGGTATTTTTTCAACGCCCTGCGCTGCAAGAGCATCTCCCCATTGCTGTTGAAAAGAAATACGCTGAACGCCCTGTGTAACAAGGCCTTTCTGTGTACTTCCATTTTTTCCATATATCCGGTTGGATTGTCTTGTTCATCAACCAACACTAACATTTGTTCAACCATAATTACTGTTGATCGGGTTTGATGTTGAGGTTTTTTTGAAACTCCTCGCCAAGTGGACTCACACCGGGATCGAAATAACCAATAAGCTTACCTGTCTCATCAATGATATACTTGGAGAAATTCCATGCAGGTGCTTCCTTATTCCAACCGTTTTGCTGAGGATCTGATAACCATTTGAATAGGGGATGTTGTTCCTTACTTTTAACCACAACAGCTTTTGTGGCCAAAGGGAACTCAACCCCATAATTCTTTTTACAGAAACCTGCTATCTCTTCGTTACTACCCTTTTCCTGTTGCTTAAAGTCATTGGCTGGAAAACCAACAACAATAACCTTCCCTTTCCTGTCTGCATAAAGCTTTTGTAACTCTTCATATTGACCTGTATACCCACAATCACTTGCCGTATTCACCACCACAATTTTTTTGCCTCTGTAGGCCGCCAAACTGGCTGGTGTGCCGTCAATAAGCTGAAAAGGGATATCATAAACTGGAACAGTGGGGGCTACTGCCTGCTGTGCAGGAATAGACCTGCTGTTGACCCCAAAAAAGCGCGTAACGCCTGTAAGCACAGGATATACTCTTTTTAAAATCTGTTGTCTTGTACTCATACCTTGTGTTTTGGAGGATGCACATGCCCAGGCAATTGTTGTAACTGCCAGAATACCCAGCACCCATTTTATCTTCATTAAGCTTCTCATGATCATCCTATTTTAAAAATCTTTCTCAACAATGCAGCCTTGCCTTTAAAGGGAGCATACCATACGGGAACATCAAACCAACTGGGAGACTGCATGACTGCCTTAGGTCTGGTAAATGTTTCAAAACCAAACCTGCCATGGTACTGCCCGGTTCCACTCGGACCAACACCCCCAAACGGAAGGTGTGGATTACCAAGGTGTATCAACCCATTGTTTATACAGGCTCCTCCAAACCTCAGGTTATTGATATAGTAATCCTGAACTGCCTTGTCTTCCGCATAAATATAAAGTGACAATGGAAATGGATTCTTCGCTATCCTGGCAACAACTTCATCCTTGGTCTGATAGGTTATCACGGGGAGAATGGGGCCGAATATTTCTTCCTGCATAACAGTTGCATCTTCCTGGACATCAGCCAATAAAGTTGGTGCAATGTATAAATCATGCTCATCAGCCTGTCCACCTGCAATAACCCGGCCTTGACCAAGGTAACTGACTAACCTGCTATACCGTTTCTTGTTTATTATCCTGCCAAAATCTTCACTGCGCTGAGGATCATCACCAAGCATTTTGCCCAGCTGACCCTTTATCTCGGTGACCAACGCATCCCTAACCGACTCATGAACCATCAGGTAATCAGGGGCTACACAGGTTTGTCCAGCGTTCATGAGCTTACTCCAGATAATCTTTTTAGCTGCAAAAGCAATGTTTGCCGAGGCATCTACAATACATGGACTCTTTCCACCAAGCTCTAGGGTAACAGGTACCAGTTTAGCCGCTGCAAGCTCCATGATTTTTTGTCCTACCGCCGTACTGCCGGTAAAAAATACATGGTCAAAACGGACAGCCTGCATCAAACCGGGTATCACTTCCGCGCCAACTCCCTTCACAACAGCAATGTAGGCTTCAGAAAAAGCAGTTTTAAGCATCTGCTCAATCACTTCTGCCGTTGCAGGTGCTTCCTCAGAAGGTTTTATTATAGCGGTATTTCCCCCGGCAATGGCACTGATAAGCGGACTCACCGCAAGCATAAACGGATAGTTCCAGGGCGCAATAATCAAAACATTCCCAAGCGGATCCCTGTGCACCCTGCTCGTTGAAGGGAAAAACATCAACGGAGTGGGAACTTTCAGGGGTTTGGACCAGCTGTGGAGGTGCCGGATGGTGAAATCTATTTCCTTGATGACCTGTCCGATTTCAGAACCAAAAGATTCAAACTCAGACTTGCGCAAATCCTGATGCAATGCCTTTACCACAGCTTGATCATGGGATACAACTGCAGCCCTGAGCTTTTTAAGCTGTGCTATGCGGAATGATACTGGTCTGGTTACCCCTGAATTGAAATATACCTGTTGCTTTGCAAAAATTGTTGAATACATACCTTACCTGTTCAGTAAAACAATAAACAAGTAATTTAGTTCAATTTAAACTAGCCATACAGGAGTTTAGTTCTTTTTTGAAATCAATTTATCTACAATATACTTCCCTAACCTACTCCCAGCTGCATTGCCGGAATCAAGGTCGAAACGGTAATGAATGCCCCCATATAGCCTGGAAATACTAGCCTCCTGTGCTGCCTGCCGAAAGGATTTAATCTCCCTGTTGGCAATCCCAAACTCAAGCAATGAAGTGTCTGTAAATGATAACTGATCTCCAAAAAAACTGGTCATCACTTCTGCAGCTGCCGCAGAAATGGTGGAATGTCCGCTCGTATAAGATGGGAATGGTGGTGTTTGGATATAAGGATGCCATTCACCGGAAAGCTTTTCATTGATAACTGTCTCCGGACGCACATAATTACTCCGGTATTTCTCATCCCAACAACTGATAAAACCATCAAACAGGGCAATAGCAGTATGAACAAAGGCGGTTACGGTGGTTGCAAAATCGGCATTGGCCTTGTGGGCAGCAATACCAACAATATTCATCCAGTGGCCGGCAGGTGAAAACTTTTTGGTTGCAAACATCACATG
>Ga0079301_1001019_pt1 | contig 13330 bp, 16 predicted proteins | sample Wag4_2014_7_11_3_FD_74797 | JGI IMG/M metagenome (GOLD analysis project Ga0079301, IMG submission 74797) | Fresh water mixed with fracking chemicals microbial communities from Ohio, USA - Utica-2 Time Series FC 2014_7_11 | ecosystem: Engineered > Industrial production > Chemical products > Input...
GGTGCAAAGCCGCCTTCGTCGCCTACGTTGGTGGCCATATTCATTTGCTTCAGAATCCCTTTAAGGTGGTGAAAAACCTCGGTTCCCATTTGCAAGGCTTGGCTAAACGATTGAGCAGCAAGAGGCATAACCATAAATTCCTGAAAATCCACGCTGTTGTCGGCATGGGACCCCCCGTTTAGAATGTTCATCATGGGAACCGGCAACAGGCGGCCTTGCATGCCACCCAAGTACCGATATAAAGGCTGCCCTGTAGCCGCAGCCGCAGCCTTGGCCGCAGCCAAACTGACGCCCAACAGGGCATTTGCTCCTAGATTTCCTTTATTTGCTGAGCCATCTAAGGCAATCATTTTTTTGTCAATACCTTGCAGGTCGTGGATGTAAAAGCCCACCAATTCCTCATTCAAAACCGTATTTACATTTTCAACGGCCTTTGAAACGCCTTTGCCCATGTAAGAGCGGGCATCGTTGTCGCGGAGTTCCACGGCCTCGTGCACACCCGTAGAGGCCCCCGATGGCACGGCGGCCCGACCCACCTCTCCGGCGTCGGTAATTACTTCCACTTCTACGGTGGGGTTTCCCCGGCTGTCTAAGATTTGCCGAGCGTGAATGCGTGCGATGTAGGACATTTTATATTGTTTGCTCAAAGGTAAACAGAACAAGCTAAGGGAAAAAAGAAAAGCCGAGATAAAAAGAGTTCTGCTGTTCAATGCCTAAGTAAGATTCGGGATAGAACGTACAGATGCAAGTAAAACGGCTCGGTTTTGACGATTAAAACAGAAGTAAAAGGGCATGTAGGATAGAAATGGTTATTTATCTTTACGAAAAAAAGATGCCATTGGTTTATTTGACCCGAAAAGAGCAATTCAACGCTGCACATAAACTGTTCAATCCCCTTTGGACAGAAGAAGAAAATGAACGCGTTTTTGGTCCTTGTTCCAATAAAAATTGGCATGGCCACAATTATGATTTGTGGGTTACAGTAAAAGGTCAGCCCCATCCTGACTCTGGTTTTGTGGTTGATCTTAAGCAACTTTCTACCTTAATACGGGCTCGGGTGATTGACAAACTAGACCACAAAAACCTGAATTTAGACGTGGCTTTTATGGAGGGTATTTTTTCATCAACGGAAAACCTGGCCGTTCAGGTTTGGGGGCAGTTGCAAAACCCTATTTCTGAGTTAGGCTGCACCTTGCACAGCATTCGGATTGCAGAAACAGAACGGAATTCGGTGGAGTATTTTGGAGATTAATGGGCTTTTTATTTAGTATAGGGGCTTAAACGCTCTACAATCTGCCTTTTTTGTCTTCTTGGAATGGGGATGCAGAAGCCATCTTCCATTTTAATGACAGCCTTCAAGGGAGCCTCCAATTTCGAGAGGTAGTTTAGGTTGATCAAAAAAGAGCGACCTATTCGCAAAAAGCAGGATTCGCTTAAATGTTCTTCAAAATGGCTTAGGTTGCCTGAACACAAATGGGTGATTCCACGGCGCAGGGTGATTTCAGAGTATGAGCCTTTAGCGGTAAGCCTAACCACATCGCGGGTAGGCACAAAAATGGTACCCCGGCTGCTTGTTGTTGTAAATGGAATGCCGCTTAATGCTGTCGCCAATCTGAATCGACAAGGCGAGTGCCCGTTCATACCCTTGAATCGCCTGTGTATTTTTTGATTCTAGATTATACCCATTGCTTTGGTGTAAATATCCAACCATCAGATAATAGGAGCCTTGTCGGTCGCTGGGGTGCGATACAATCCAAGCCGAAGCCAATCCCTTAAGTTCAGCCGCAACCAACCGCATCGAATCCAATTGCAAGTTCTTCAAATGAACTTTGCAGGCTAAATCTAGCTTGATTAAATGGCTTAAGGTATCTTGAAAAGGGGGCAAACCCGCGCTGCCGAATAGCCTGGGAAAGCCAAAAACGAGTGCAAGCAAAACCCCGAAAAAATGTTTCTTCCCAATCACAAATCAAATATAAATCACCCTGTTCCCATTTAAAATAGATTAAGCCCCTCATTCCACCGGCAATTTATGAATGGTTGTTTTTAGTTTACCAGCGGACTGCCCTCTTGTTTTTAAATGCAAAAAACAGCCAAATCAAAGCCCTCCTCATTTTCAATCTGCAATAAAAAACCAGCCGAAGTGTTTTCTGAAACCACCACAATCATTGGCCCGTTGAAACAGCCAAATTTCGGGCATCCAGTTGATTCAATACATTGGATTGCAAACCCTGAAATTCCTTGCGTTCGAACCGCAGGTAAGCATCAAAATACAAAGGAATAACAGGTGCGTGGTGGTTTAGAATGGATTCAATTTGTTCAATTGCCGATTGCTGCTTTTGCGGATCGGTACGTTCAGAAAGCACCGATAAAGCTTGATCTAAGCTGTCGTTGTCAAAAAAACTGTAATTGGGGCCTTTGGGCGGAATGCGTTCGGAATGAAAAATACCCAAAACATTGCTAGCTGAGGGCCAATCGGCTATCCATGAGGCCCGATAAAAATCCAACTGCCCCTTTGCCACCATAGACTTTAAGGTAGAACGTTCAACCACCTCAAGCCTGACCCGAAACCCCTCTGATACCCACGGATAAATTAAAGCAGAACAAAAGTAAGCGTAAGCCGGATCGGTATGCAAAACCAAAGGAGGCACTTCGCTGGGCTGTGTGTAACCCGCTTTTTTTAACCAAGCCAAGGCCTCGGCACGCTGATCTTGGGGACTTAATTCAGGAAGCGTCCGATTGGCCGACACCAATGCAGGCGGACAAAACCGGCCAGCGGCTGCCTGCCCCATACCGCTTCGAACCTCATTTAAAACCCTAGGCACATCTAAAAAAGCTCTAAGGGCTTTGCGTAACGCAGCCGATCGGCAGGCGGGGTGTTTTCCCTGAAGATTAAATCCTAGGTATTCGGTATTTAAAAAATCCCCTTGTACCATGCGAATGGGGGACTTGCTTTTTTTAGTAAGCACCCGCAATTCATCGTTCACCTGCGGGTCAGCCCCCTGAAAAAAGCCCAAACTGCCGCTTAAAAAGTCAAGTTTTGCGCTTTGAATCTCCTTTACAAATTGAATGGCAACACCTTTAATGGGTGTTCCGGCCAAGGTAGAAACAGGTTTATTCCAATGCAAATCAAACCGAGGCAATACCATTTTTTCTCCTTCTACCCAAGTTTGCAGCCGAAACATTCCAGTTCCGCAAGCCATTGTTCGCCAATAATCCGAGGTTTTGGAATCCAGCAAAGGAGCCGGTTGTATGCTTAGGGCGGGAATGGACATCAAGGCCGGCAAATCGGGCATAGCCTTTGAAAAATGAAGTACAATCGTTTGGGGGCCAATGGAAAAAAGGGTATCTAAATCCTCTAAAATCCAAGAACTAAACGGGTGCTTTCGTGCCCGATCTAAACTCATCACCACATCGCGGCTGTTGAGGGTATAGCCCTGCACCAAATTTGGATTGGGATGAAAAAACACCTCTTTTCGTAGGGAAAAGGTCCATTCTCTGCCTGTTGAATCGCAGACCCAGGATTCAGCTAAACAAGGCTCAATTTGATTTTCGGAATTCAACCGTGTTAACCCTTCATACACCCATTGAACGGCCCAAATATTCGCCAAATTTCGGGCATACAGGGGGTCCAAAGATGTAATGCCGGAATGTTCGTTGTACACCAATACGCCTTGGTCTGCTGAATTTGGAAGGGAACAAGCCCCAATCAGACCTAAAGCGAATCGAGAATACCAGCGCCCAAGGCACGAAAAACTCATCCTTCAAACAAAAAAGGGTATAACTCCTCCATGCCAGGACTAAGATGCAAATAAAACCGTTTCGATTCCCGGTCCACCCGAACAAACACCTGTTCGTTCAGGGGCAGCAGAGCTTCCTGACCGGCGCGTTGAACCACCAGCCACTGCAAAGGCCCATGCTCCATCACTTCAACAATGGAACCCAATTCAAGCCCTTCGGGGGTCCAGGCAACAAATCCAGTCAATTCATGGAAATAATACTGCTGATCGGTGCTCAGAACAGGCAAGCGGTCGATGGGCAAATACAAGTCAGCACCGGCCCATTCGGCGGCCTGATCTATGTGCTCAATATTTTTAAAACGGCCAATAAACTTTTGCCCCGCCACTTGAATGGGTTGAGAAAAAAACAAGGGCACCAATTGCTGATGCCGTTCAGCAAAGACAAAGTCTAATTTCAGGTAATTTGTAGGGTTGTCTACGTCCAAAAAGAGTTCGAGGGCTCCACTTAAGCCGTTGGGCTTTTTTATTTTACCCAGGAAAAAGCAGTTTGATGCATCCAAACCGAGTACGATTAGGCCTCGGGGCTCTCTTCGGCTGAGGCTTCTGCGGTAGGCGTTTCTTCTGCAACCGCTTCAACAGCTGGGGCATCTTCTGCAGCCGCTTCGGCAACAGGAACATCTACTTCAGCGGGAGCTTCTACTGCAACCGCTTCGGCAACAGGAACCTCTACTTCAGCGGGAGCTTCTTCTGCAACCGCTTCGGCAACAGGAACCTCTACTTCAGCCGGAGCTTCTACTGCAGCGGCTTCGGCAACAGGAACCTCTACTTCAGCCGGAGCTTCTACTGCAACCGCTTCAACAGCCGGAGCTTCTTCTGCTGCTGTAATTTCTGCGGGGGCTTCGGCTTCAGGAGCTACTTCCGCGGGAGCTTCAGTTGCCTGCGCTGAGGCTTCGGCCTGGGCCAAAGCTGCTTCGCGGGCTTCATTCACTTTGCGTTCAGCGGCCAAACGGGCGGCTTTTTCAGAAGCCTTAGAATCTCCGATGGATTTAGCGTGGCCGCTAATTTTATCTTCTTTTTCTTTCATCCAGGCCTCGAATTTTGCCAAGGCCTGTTCTTCGGTCAATGCTCCTTTGCGTACTCCGTTAAGCAGGTGATTTTTATATAAAACACCTTTGTAGCTCAAAATAGCACGAGCGGTATCGGAAGCTTCAGCTCCGTTTTGCAACCAATTCACCGCCTTATCTACATTGATTTCAATGGTAGCGGGCTGGGTGTTTGGGTCGTAATTTCCAATCCGTTCAATAAAACGTCCGTCGCGGGGTGAGCGGGCGTCGGCAACAACGATGTGGTAATACGGGCGTTGTTTTCTGCCTTGTCTTTTAAGTCGAATGCGTACAGCCATGGTCCTTAAGATTAAGTGTTACTGTAAAAGTTTGTTTTATGAGGGGGCAAAGGTGCGAGGAATTTTCGAGAAATCCTATTCGTCAAATCAAATTAGAACTCGGGGCTCCAATCGGCCAGTTCGCACACCCGCCGAAATTCTGCTTCAGAAACCGAACAAACCGACAAGCGACTCTGCCTGACCAAGGCCATATAGGCACAAATGGGATCTGCTTTTAATTGAGCCAATGTTACCGATTTAGGCAGTGTAGCGACGGGCACTACATCCACCACCACCCAGGGTCCTTCCTGGGCCGTTGGGTCTGGGTAAGCTTCTTTCACAACCTGAACCACCCCCACGATTTCCATGCCTTCATTGCTGTGGTAAAAAAAGGCAAAATCACCCTTCCGCATGGACAACAGATTGTTCTTGGCTTGGTGGTTTCGAACTCCATCCCAAAACGTCCGGCCATCTTCCAGCATTTTTGACCAAGGGTATTTAATAGGCTCTGATTTAATAAGCCAGACGTTGGCAATCATGGATACAGCAATTTTAGCATTAGTTCTTTCATTAGGGCATCTTCAGGAGCCGCCGAACGGTCAATTCCTTTTGATTTATGGTCGTAATCCCGAAGAATCTGCAGCGAACGGGCGGTTTTATCCATGGGAATGGTTTTTAAAGCCGCTTGGTAATTGCCGGGGTCGTACACCCGAATCACCCGAAACGGATCGCGGCCGGGCTTGCCTTGTTTTTGAAGCCGTTGATTTTCAAAGTAAATGCTGTGGATGGCCAGCAATTTAGAATAGAAATTATACAGCACCCCCACCAAAACGGGCAAAGGGTACTTATTGGCATTTCGGGCCATGTACATGGTGGTACGCAACAAGCGCACCTCATTCTTGTGTGCCAAATATGCAGGAACATCAAACATATTGAACTCTCGACTCAACCCTACCTGATCAATGACTTTTTCAAGTTTTATTTCGGCACCGGCCGGCACCGAAAGGCGGATTTTTTCGATTTCAGAAACAATGCGAGACAAGTTTGAACCCAGCAATTCTTTTAAGGCAAACGCTGCCCTGCCGTCAAATTTCAACTGATGCTGCCCCGCTTTGGCGACGATAAAATCCACCAATCCCTCTTCCGACATGGGTTTGGCTTCAGCAAAACGCGCTTGCTTTGAACCCATAAAGGCTTTCGTTGCGGTTTTTCGCTTGTCTGGATCTTTATTGCGGTGCATAAACGCCAAAACAGTGCTGCCCGATGGAGCATTTAAATAGGGAATCAACTTTTCCCACTCCCGAGCATGCAAGTTTTGCGCCTCGCGAACCAAAATAAGCCTTTTTTCAGCCATCATCGGATAGCTTTTGGCAATGGCAATCAAGTGCACGGCATTGGTTTCTGAACCGTACACGATGTCTAAATTAAAGGCCTTTTCATCCTCTTTCAACACCGAATCTAAAAGGGCTCCTTCTATTTCATCTAAGAAAAACCCCTCGGTTCCTCCTGCCAGCATTAAGGGTGCCGCTGTTCCCGAACGGATTTCCCGCACCAATTCCATTGGCTTAACCTGCATGGCAATTCCTTTTTAATATGCACCTGACTGCATTCATGCACTTCATTGTTGTAAAGCAAAGGTATTACTTTTGATAGGTTTAAGCCCCTTGCTTAAACACCATTTACCCATCTTACCAAGTTCAAGCCTTCTATATTTGTTGCAGGGGTTGGAATTTTAAATTTTTCCTGTTAATTTTGCCAACCCGTTAAGGAGGCTTGTTTAAAGAATACCGCTATGTCATCACTCATTCAGTTTGTAGAAAATCAATTGGTCAATAAGAACGTGTTGCCTGCATTCAAAGCCGGCGATACGGTGAACGTGGCTTATAAAATTAGAGAAGGAAACAAAGAACGGATTCAGCAATTCCAAGGCGTTGTGATTCAGCGTCGGGGCAGTGGTTCTACCGCTACGTTTACCGTTCGCAAAATCTCTGGCGGCGTAGGGGTTGAGCGTATTTTTCCGGAGAATACGCCTTTTATTGATTCACTGACTATCATGCGCAAAGGCAAAGTGCGTCGGGCGCGGTTGTTTTATCTTCGTGGCTTGTCTGGCAAATCGGCCCGCATCAAAGAACGCATCATTACTGCATAACGCGGTACAAATACTTTTTCAAAAGGCTGGATTGACTCCGGCCTTTTTTGTTTTTCCTTCTCGGCAAGCCTGGCTGCAATACTTCACCTCTTCCCAATTTTTGGCCCATTTCTTCCTCCAAGAAAATGGACGTTGGCATACCTCACACATTTTTTCAGGAAGGTGCTGTTTTTTATGCATGGTTTTCAAAATTCGGTTCGAATGCAAACAATCCAACCGCCTTCAATGTTGAGTCGCCGGGTTTAAATGTCGTTCGATCGCTCGGGCAACATAGGCACAAAACGAAACTCCCCAAAACTTTCGGTTTGGGTTGTCCCATCTTCCATTCGAATTATGCGCAGCATTTCCTGAACATCGCCTTCGCCCACAGGAATCACCAAAACGCCTCCCGGCCGAAGTTGTTCGAGCAGAGCCAACGGAACAAAGGGAGCTCCACAGGTAACCAAAATACGGTCGAACGGAGCAAAAGCCGGCTTTCCTGCAAATCCGTCTCCAAAAAACAATTTGGGAGCATAACCCAGTTTGGGCAGCAGCACTTTTACCCTGTCGTATAAAATCCGCTGCCGCTCAACCGAAAACACCTTTAAGCCCAATTCCATTAAAACGGAGGTTTGATAGCCCGACCCGGTTCCAATTTCCAACACCTTCATGCCTTTTGTGGCTTGCAGCAATTCCGTTTGAAAGGCTACGGTAAACGGCTGACTTATGGTTTGTCCAGCCCCAATTTTAAAGGCCATGTCTTGGTAAGCATATTGGTCAAACTGGGTATCAAGAAAGGCATGCCGAGGCACTTTTTGAATGGCAGCCAAAACCCCCGCATCTTTTATTCCCTTTTTTGCCAGCAAATCTGTCAACTGCTTTCGCAAGCCCATGTACCGATACGAATCCATACGGCAAATTTAATCGGTTGGGGGGCCTAAAATGTGTAATTTTGTGAAAACATACTAACAATGGATGTCTTGAAAGTGGGCGTGGTCGGTGCCGGCCACATGGGTAAAATTCACGGGAAACTGCTGCACAGTTTGCCCATGTTTGACTTTCAAGGCTTTTACGATCCGGCGGCCCAGGCCAGCGACTCCCCCTTCCCCTATTTTGATTCCCTGCAATCTTTGCTCGATGCCTGCCAATGCCTAAGCATTTGTTCCAGCACTGTGGCCCATGCAGAGCTAGCCGAAGCCGCTCTGCGCCAAGGCAAACACGTTTTTATTGAAAAGCCCATCACCCAAACGGCCGCCGAAGCCCAGCATTTGTTGCATTTCTGCGGTCCGGGCAAACCCGTTGCGGCGGTTGGCCAAGTTGAGCGGTTTAACCCCGCCTTTACCGCCGCCCGCCCTCTTATTTCAAATCCGCGCCGCATCGAAGCGGTTCGATACGCCACCCAAGGCAGCCGTGGATTAGATGTGTCGGTGGTGCTTGACATGATGATTCACGACATCGATTTAATTCTGGCCCTTATTCAAGCTCCCATTGCATCCATTCAAGCCTCTGGACACCGCTCTTTTACCCAGTCCTGCGATACGGCACAGGTAAGTTTGGAATTTGAAAACGGAAGCCAGGCCCTAATGCTGGCCAGCCGAGCCCATGTGCGCCGATACCGCAGCCTGACCGTGTACGAAGACCATCAAACCCTAGACCTAGACCTGTTGAATCACAGCCTGGCCGTTCAACCTTGGAAGGGGCAAAACTCCAGTACCCTTTACCCCGAAATTATTCCCAACAACGCCATTTTAGATGAATTAGAAGACTGGGGCCAAGCCATATTAACCGGAAAGAGTCCACGCGTTGACGCCCTTGCCGGACTTAAAAACGTAGATTTGGCCGAAAAAATCATTCAATCCATGCGCTATGCCGATTCCAACCTTTCTTAAACCCATTTTAAGAAGCACCGCTGTTGTTGGACTGCTTGCCTTGCTGGGCATTCCTATGGGTTGCGACACCTCGCCGGCACCCGCACCCAGTTTTTTGCGCATCGACACCATTTCCGTTGACAGCACCTCCTTCGATTCTACCGGCAGCGTTTCCCATGCCATTCGCTACGCTTGGGTGTATGCCAACGACAACCTGCTCGGTGTATTTTGGTTGCCTGCCGTGGTGCCGGTGTTGGAAACAGGCGACGTGGACATAACGGTTTTTGGAGGCATTTCAGAAAACGGCATCGCTACCCAAGCCGGCCGATACCCATTTTATGCTCCTTGGCAAGCCAAAGTGAACTTAAATACCATGGACACCGCCACCGTTTTGCCTAGGCTGCGCTACCCAAAAGGATACATCGTTCCCATCAACCAAACCTTTGACCAATCGCAATTAAACGGCATGTCGCTGGCCATTGTGCAAGGCGGCGGTTTTTACTCCATACTTCTAAACGCCACCGAGGCCTACGAAGGCCAAGGCTGCCTGCAACTTTACCTTCCCCAAGGCGACCAAGATATGATATTGGAAACCAGCAGTTTGCCGGTACCCACCGGAAAATCCGGCTATTTTATTGAAATGGACTACCGCAACAACTGCGATTTTTTGCTGGGGCTGCGTGCCGCCGGCTCAAACCAAGCAGCCTCTCTAATTGGGGTTCGCCCCCGTGCCGAATACAACAAATTGTATGTAAACATCACCAATCTGGTTGATCAACTTAGCGGAGTTTCAGAAGCCGTTCACCTGTTCATTCGCGTCCCACAAGACACCTCCATCGCCGACCAACGGGTGTACATCGACAACCTTAAACTCGTTTATTGATGCATTCCGGCCGGGCCAAGCAACGCATTCAAAAAAAACGCAGCCTCTATATGCTGGGCGACGCCCTTGCCTGCCTTCCCGCCTGGACTCTTTTCTTTTTGTACCGCAAATCAGAAACCCTTTGGGATTTCCATTTGTCTCCTTGGCATGGGCACCTGAACGACAGCAATTACCTGTGGGGCCTGCTGGTTCTTCCTCTATTTTGGTTGTCGATTCATGCCCTGAGTGGATATTATAAAGAGGTGGACCGCAAAAGCCGGCTTATGGAATTTTTCCGCACCTTCCTGGCTTCGGTGGCCGGAGGCTTGACCTTGTTTTTCTTCATCATTCTTGACGACACCGTTTTTATTTACACCGATTACTACCGTTCTTTGGCCGTATTAATCGGGCTTCAGTTCGGTTTTACTTGGATTCCAAGGGTCGTGCAAACCAGCCGCTACCACGCTCAAATCCGTTCTGGCCGCCTGACCTTCCCTACCCTATTGTTGGGCGATGTAGAAGGAATTAAAGAGGTGCACGCAAAACTCAATCCCCAACGCTTCTTTTCTGGCACCGAAATGCTGGGCTGTGTAAGCAACGAAACAGCCCAAGACTGGAACGGCTTGCCGCACTTAGGCAAGATAAACGACCTGGAAACCTTATGCAGCAGCCAGTCGGTGGACGATGTGGTGATTTGTTTTCGGCAAACCGACCATGTTGCCTTACAGCAGTTGATTGGCCGATTGCACCTGGCGGGAGTGCGCATTCGAATCAGCCCCGACTTGTACGACATCACCTCAGGAACCGTTCGGTTTTCGAACGTTTTCGAAACTCCGCTCATGGAGGTCCACGCCTTAAAAATGCCGCCATGGCAGCAGTTTATTAAGCGGGCCATGGACATTGCCTTGTCGGGAAGCATGCTTCTTTTGCTCTCGCCGCTCTACCTGTTCATTGCGCTCAGAGTAAGGCTTGACAGCCGCGGGCCTATATTTTACAACCACGAACGCATCGGACTAAACGGCAAGGGATTTCAGATCTATAAATTTCGCAGCATGGTGGTAAACGCCGAGTCGCACACGCCAAGATTGAGCAGCGACAGCGACCGCCGCATTACTCCCTGGGGGCGTACCATGCGCAAATACAGATTGGACGAATTGCCTCAATTTTACAACGTTTTGCGCGGCGACATGTCCTTGGTTGGACCTAGGCCCGAGCGTGCGTACTTTATTGAGCAAATCACACAGGTAGCCCCGCATTACCCGCTGTTGCACCGAGTAAAACCCGGCATTACATCTTGGGGGCAGGTAAAATTTGGGTACGCCGAAAACATCGACGAAATGGTAGAAAGGCTCAAACTTGATTTGCTGTACATCCACAACGCCAGCCTGCTGCTCGACCTAAAAATAATGCTGCATACCTTTTTAATCGTGGTTCGGGGCGAGGGAAAATAGGGGGCGGGTATTCGGGCTTTCACCGGTTGTCCGCGTCCAAAAGGGTTGGTCCCAGCGGCGTTGCGCGGGCTCCTGAAGTCGCCTGCGCCGCTCGCGGGCCCATACCCTTTCGGCCTTGCGGGCAACTCGGTTCAATCCCGCCCGCAGGCCGCATCAAAGAATATGCAGCATGCCTGAATTAGTTGTATTTTTGTGGCATGGGGTTTAATCCGGTGAACATTCGCAACAAGCGGGCCTATTTTGAATACGAAATTTTGGAGGAACTGCTGGCAGGCATGGTGTTAACCGGCACCGAAATAAAAGCCCTTCGCGAAGGCAAAGGCAGCTTGAACGAAGCCTTTTGTGCCATTGCTGAAGGAGAAGCATTTGTGCGCAACCTCTTTATTCCAGAATACAGCCTAGGAACCTACGCCAACCACACGCCCCGCAGGCAACGAAAACTGCTGTTGAACCGCAAAGAAATCAACAAATGGGAACATAAGGTCAAAGAAAAAGGCCTAACCATTATACCCCTAAAACTATTCCTGAACGAAAAAGGATTGGCCAAACTCCAAATTGGCCTAGCCAAAGGCAAAAAAATGTACGACAAACGAAACAGCCTTAAAGAAAAAGACGTTCAACGGGATTTGGACCGGGTTCGGAAGGGAGGATAAAAAACAAAGCTTGTTTTTTGCGTCTTTTAATTCATCGGTTTTTCCAACAAGCAATTTGCCCCTTTTTAGACTTCCACCCTAAGGCAAACGGATTAAGCACACAAGGGTTTAGTAAGCCGGCTTTAGTATGCAGCGGCAGGGATTGACGAGGCAAGCGCGCAAGGTTCGGTACGGCTGGGGCTGCCGGCATGGCAGAGCGACTTTAGGAGCTACTGCCCTGCCGACAGCCCCCCGTACCGAACCGCGTACTTGCCCGGAAAGCCCGGCTGCCGCCCAAAAAACACCAAAAAAACAGCCTTATCGCAGCAACCTGGGCGACACCACCAGGTCTTTGCTGCCGGGCGTGTACAGGTAAAAGCCTTCGCCCGATTTGACGCCAAGCTTGCCCGCTTGCACCATGTTGACCAGCAGCGGACTGGGCGCGTACTTGGGGCGGCCGTAGCCAGCGTGCAGCACCTGCAAAATGCTTAAACAAACGTCAAGTCCAATAAAATCAGCAAGTTGCAATGGCCCCATGGGATGCGCCATGCCCAACTTCATCACCGTATCGATTTCTTCAACCCCCGCTTCGCCCTCGAAATACGTTTCAATCGCCTCGTTGATCATGGGCATTAAAATGCGGTTTGCCACGAAGCCCGGATAATCGTTGACCACCACGGGTACTTTGGTTAAATCTCGACTCAACTGCACAATTTGTTCCGTTACCCGGGGCTCGGTGCTGTAGCCGTTGATGATTTCAACCAGCTTCATAACCGGCACCGGATTCATGAAATGCATGCCAATAACGCGGTTGGGCCGGTTGGTTACCGATGCTATTTTGGTAATGGAAATGGACGAAGTATTGGAGGCCAAAATGGCATGCTCAGGAGCATGCTGGTCCAGAGTTTTGAAAATTTCGAGCTTTAATTCCACCCGCTCGGTGGCGGCTTCAACCACCAAATCGGCCGAGCTTACGCCGGCGGAAAGCGAGGTGTTGGTTTGAATGCTTGACAGGGTTGCAGCCTTATCGGCTTCGGTAATGCTGCCTTTAGACAGCATGCGGTCTAGGTTCTTTTCAATGGTTAACAGGGCCTTTTCCAAGGCCGGTTCTGAAACATCGACAAGGGTAACCTGGTGCCCGTGCATGGCAAAAACGTGGGCAATTCCGTTGCCCATGGTGCCTGCGCCAATAACTGAAACGTTCTTAAGCATGTGTTCAAATTTGCCACCGAAGGTACGAAATTGCCCGGCGATGTGGGTGGGATTTTGGC
>Ga0079301_1001021_pt1 | contig 13320 bp, 28 predicted proteins | sample Wag4_2014_7_11_3_FD_74797 | JGI IMG/M metagenome (GOLD analysis project Ga0079301, IMG submission 74797) | Fresh water mixed with fracking chemicals microbial communities from Ohio, USA - Utica-2 Time Series FC 2014_7_11 | ecosystem: Engineered > Industrial production > Chemical products > Input...
CTCAATTACAGTGAACTTAGCCATGTTACTCACCCTCTTTCTCTTCAGATGCTGCCATTAATAACTTCGCGGCCGTAGCCACCAAGAGCCGAAGCTCGTAATTCGGTAGCCAGATTGAATCGAGGTTGACCTTACCTTGCGCCTGTGCCTCTGCGAACTCATGCAGGAACAGGATACAGAGAGAAGCCAGCTTAGGAGCCAACTCGATCTCCGTATCGTTGACGTCACATTCCTCAGGATCATGCTCGACGACGTCCCTGATCTGAATTAGAGCCTGCTCCATGTCTTCCGATGAAAGCTCAATTGCCACGTAGGTGTGATGCATAACTCTCGCGCTCCTTATAAGAAAGCGGAGTAGCACTTTACTACTCCGCAGGGACCCCACTGTGTAGACTACTTAGCCCAGTCCTGCTTAGCCCAGGCCTGCATGTCCTTGAGCCACTCGGTCAATGACTCGTCACGGTCCTCGTCGAAGTCCGAGATAGTGACGGTCGTGAACAGATCAATCTCCTGATCTGCATTGTAGTTGCAGACCCAGATCTCGTGACCGAACTGAATCATATGCACCGCCTGCTCGAGTGTGAGCAAGTTGTTGCGGTGATTGTGGCGGAAGTAGTCACGCCGCAACTCATCTGAGTCTGGTGCCAGGTTGAGAAGCGAGATGCCGATGTTGTAGCTAGAGTGACCCAGCTGCTCGGACAGATCGTTCTCGAGGTCAGCGCGGTTACCGAAGTACCGCACGAACATCCACTCGCCGAACTCTTCGCAGTTGTCGACATGATAGAGATCCGACACGGCCGAGATCAACGAGTCCTTCAGCACTTTTTCAGTCACAGTAATCTTGATGCTCATTGCATCCTCCTATAGGTAAGCGGGATAGCACATTACTATCCCGCATGGACCACAACAACTACGCTCGGTGGATCGGAATCCAGCAGAGAGTCGCACCCCAAGCACCTGGTACGTAGATGGTCTTGTAGGTGTCGGACAACAACTCTTTGGCAGACACACTGTAGCACATAGCCTCGTCGAAGCTGATGTGGAAGTATGGCTCAGGGATACCGTTGTACAGCTCGACAAACTGTACGCGCGCCAGATTGAAGTCTGACCGCTCGTTGTTGTAGTCGAGACCCACCACTACCTCCTCGTCGTTGTCTGCCAGCTCAGGCCGATTCAATGTCCACTTAGTACTCAACGCAGTCTCCTTCTCGATCTGGATGATGGTCCACCCATCACCGTTGCGGTACCCAACCTGGTAGTCAGTCAACTCTTCCATCCAGTAGAAGATGTGGTCGTCGTTCGACTTACCATCCCACTTACCGATGCCAATCAACACCTGGAGATCTTCACCGTCATTCCACCGGATCAATGCGCGCTTTTCCATAACCCTACACACTCCTTTGTAATAGACCCGGGAACCGAATTGTCCCCGGGTCATAGACTTACCGACTAGTGGTTCTTGAGTACGATCGACACTGGGATGTCGGTCAACACAAAACGCTTCCGATACAGCATGTAGTTCTCTTCCCAAAGAACTCTGTCGAGTCTACTGCTATCGGCCACTGCACACAGACCACAGTCACTGCAGCTCTTTGCCTTACCTGCCTGTTCAGGACAGTATACAGCACGTTGACCGAGACTCCTGAGCTCACTGACAGCCTGTAGTACGTCCTGCTCGCCCACTGCATACGCCACGGTCCAACCCATCTCAGTCGCCTGCCGAGCATCAGCAAACGTCTGAACAGAAGCATGGAACTTGCGACGTAGCACCTGCACCTCGGGATACCGCCACGTAGCGGTGAAGCCGATGACTGGTATCCCCAGAGGTAATGCACGCTCGATAACGTACAGGATCAGGTCGATGAACTCCACCCACGGCTGACCCGTAACTGGATGGAGAATATCGCCACCCGTCTGGAAGCGAATGCCGTCGACTGTCTTGCGTCCGGCCTCGTGCATCAAGAAGATGCGATCGAAGCGCTCACGCACAGGAGTCAACGCACCGTCAGACGTATCTGCACCAGCGAACTTGGAAGCCGCAACACTGAAGGACACATGCCCACGCTTGGTGTAGCAGGCCTTGAGTTTGAGCTTCTTGAGATCGTCGGCATACAGAGACTCGGGGTGGAACCAACACGTCGTAGGACAGGTCGGCCCCACCTCGGTGTAGGTGGTGATCCAGTTGTACATCGCGGACGTACCAACCAGCTTGGTGTTGCCAGTGTTCTCGACTACGGTCACTGCGGTCTTTTGTGCTTGCTTACGCATAGTAGTTGCATCTCCCATATGCGGTAGGGCACAGTACCCTACCGCTGATTAATAATCAGACACTAGGGCATGGAATCGCCAGGACCGAAAGTCTCCGTGACGCGGTACTCTTTGGCAGCCTGATCGATACGTCGCTGAGACTCAGCCATATACGCATCGTAGTCAGGACTTACCCAGATACGCACGCCGTTCTCCCAGGTCTCTAGCAACGGACGCGACCCGTCGTAAAGTATTCGACCGTAGATCGAACCGTCCTGATACTTGAGCGACGCGCGCAGTGAGTACAGACTCCAGGCGAACCGACCACCTCCAGTCTTGTACCGGAGATGGAAGAAAACTAACACCATGAATCCGAATGGTGGCAAGTGGTAATCACCCCCTTTCTGTGAGAGCTAACTGATATATGTAAACTACTCGGATACAGAATGATCTGCATCCAAATAGGAAACTGCCTTACTGGCTGCGGCAATCGTACGCTGCAGAACAGTCTTGTCTTCCTTGATCGCCTTCAGCCACGAGGCCAGGTACTCAAGGTGATCGGGCCGCGGTTCGACAGCCATCCCAAGACCTGCACCGACCAGCGCCGCTCCGAACTCTGCGACAAGTTCCTCGAACGCTCGAGCCTCGATATTGTACGAGTACTTGTACAATTCTGGTCTGTTCAGACGCGCCTTGTGCCCAGTCCAGTGCACAAATTCGTGAGCCAGCGTTGCGTAGTATGCAATGCTGTCATCGAATAAGTTGATGGGTGGCATGTACAGCCGATCAGTCGATGGATCATAAGCGGCGTATGGTTTTGTGTGATGTACTCTCATTCCGTGTCGATCAAAGTATGCCTCAACCTCGGGCAGCTTAGGAACAACTTTCTGCTGTTCCCACGTGAATAGATCACCGTCTTTGTCAACAACCTGAGTGCCGTTGAAGACTGCATACGCTTTGGAATGCATGTAGGCAACGTACTCCTCGTCGTTGTCACGCTTCCTAATAATTGGCGTAGGCTTGCCATACACAAACCCGCTGGCACGTGTACCCTCAGTGATTGTGTATCCGGCAGTCTTCCATTGTAGGAAGGTACCCCAATACGGACACTCAACCCCGGACAACATGAGGTTGATGGCGTTCTGACCGGAGTACACATTGCCAGATGCCACGTTCTTGTGGCGCAGCGTAACCCAAGGCTTGGTCCACTTACCCTCGATCAAACCCTGCTCCAACGAGGCCACCATCTTCTCGACCAGCGCGTCCTGCAGTTCCTGTACTCGATTCGTCACAGTCTTTCTCCTTGCATATGCATTACTTGCCCACATCCGTCGCAGGTGGGAGTTGCCAGACATTCCTAGAGATCAGCCTTGTAGATAACTTTGTGACTCCAGGTCTCGAACACCTCTACGCTTGTAAAGGGCTTGTTGCTTGCCTGCCAGATGTAGTCGACCAGGCTCTGGCACACCTCCTGCTTAAACGACAACTCAGCAGCGTCCGAGGCCTCGACGTCGATCATGCACGAACGTGTCCGCAGGCAGTACTCCGTGGCCTTGATACCAATGTCGTGCCACTGGCGCTTACACCCACCCTTCCACACAGCGTCGTGGAACTTCTTGCTCATACCCAGGCCGAAGGGAACGGACTTCTTCGCACTCGCCACGAACTTGATTGAGTAACGCATCTTGCTCTCCTTTGTGCTCTTGCACTTATAATACTATACCGGTGTTTAACGAGGTTCGCCGGCTACCTCGTGTGGACTTACCGTGCCAGATGAACTAGGATGTCCAATGCCGAAGCACGGCTGTGGAAGGTGGGAAGACGCATAGCGACGGTGTCCTCACCGTACTGCTTGTGCATCTCCTGACGGACATAGCCGGAGATAATCTTCTCCTGCCTTGCCAACTCGTCATAAAACATACGGTACGAATCCAACGCCATCCGAGCCAACCTCAGCTGCTTCTGTGTTGGCCAGTAGTCCGAGGACTCGAAGTCCAGGACATTTAGCGCCGGAACGTACACGATGTCGTTCCAGTCGACGCTGACATCGAGCTCGGCAGTGCGGTACACGTCGGGCTGTGACCCCCAACGCTTTGCCGTGTACAGCTGAGCAATCCACAAGACCGCTTCCGGGTGGAAGGGTACGTCGTGGGTGATGACCAAGTTGAACTTGGCCTCGTTGTCGAAACGGTCCTGGATCAAGACGCAATGCTGAGTCCCCATAGTCACACTCTCCTTCTTGCCCCTCAGGGCTATACATTACTTCCTCGCATCCGACGCAGGCGAGAGTTGCCAGTCCGCTACCTACTACTCGTCTTCACCATCCGAGTAGTAACCCTCATCGAGACTCTCTTCGTCCACGTTCAGCAGATCGTTGGCGTAGTCTGTCTCGATCAAGTCGCTGGACTTTTCCTCCAGCTTGGCAAAGGCATCCGACATCCGACGCAAATCGTCCTCGTCGTAGCCTTCCCGGGTGAGCGCGTCCACCGTGAGGTCGCGAACTTCCTCACTCATCCACTCGAGCCTGTCCCGGAATGAGCTGTTGAACATGCTGATGAAGACCGCTGCGGTGATAACCTTACCCATAGTCACACTCTCCTTCTTGCCCCTCAGGGCTATAATTACTTTCTCACATCCGACACAGGTGAGCGTTGTCAACACACTACAGGCCTTGGAACTCGTCCGACCGGCCAACCAGATACCACGTACACATGTACTTAGTACCTGAGAACACGGGTAGGTCCAACTGCGGCTCTGTCACGTGAAAGCACCGCAGACTAGTATCCCACCTCAGCCTGAGGCAGGGGTCAGTCAAATCCTCGTATCCGTGCATACGAGTATACTGATCGCGCCTACCCTTGAGATACGTCAGCATAGTCGCCCGCGTACCAACACGGACAATGGTATCCTGACGGCCAAACACCTTCCACTCCTGTGCACTTGCCTCGTACACAGGAGGGAGCAAGTTGGTGTACCGCGCTATCGTAGCCGTTTCTGACTCACGATAGACATGCGGCTGCTTGCCACGTACTCGCATTACTTGGTTCCTTCCCAGATTTTGCTGAAATGCTCAGAGAGTTCGTCCCACAAATTCTTGAGGTCTTCCTCCTCAAAGTTGTTGTAGGTGAGCTCGTCCCAGTCCGCACACGTTGTGCGGATAAGGTTGAACTCGGCCCAGGACTGCCCTGCTGCTGCGTTGTATAACGCAACCAGCCGCAAGTCCTCGGGCTTGAACTCGCGAAGCGCTTCCAGATTTTCCAGGATAATTCCCCGTGCTTGCAGTACTTGCATAGCGTTGCTCCTTTCAAGAGCTAATATAACTATTGAGGAAGTTACATCGGTTATCCCCTCACTCCGAGATCTCCACTTACCGCTTGGACCAGTCAATGACTTCGCAGTCATGCTTGGTACTGATCTCCACTGGAGAGAGATCAGTTGTCCACCTATGCATTGACACAACAGTAGACTCACCGAGCTTGATTTTCCAGATATTCCTGCCTTCCTCCCGCTCCCAGTCCTCAAAGGGCTGTTCACGGATGTAGATCACCGCGGTGACCTTGGGGATCATCTCCCCATCGTACCCGAAGTCCGGGTCACCAGTAAGCCATCGAGACACCGCCATCATGCAATACAACATACCGTGCTCCTTTCGTGAGCATAAAAAGATACCGGTGTTTAACGAGGTTTGCCGGTTACCTCGTGCGAGCTAGTCGTTGATCATTTCATCATCTTCTGAGATCAGTCCGTAACTGATGAGATATTCGTACATTTCGCTACCCCGTTCGACGAGGTTGTCCTGCGTCCACTCCAATGCTGGAGCAACTAGTGCTCCATCGTGCAAGGTAGTGTAGACACCGCCCATGGCCATGCCTGGCTCCCAGAATGCACCTCGGACATCGAACCCGATGCTCACCATATAGGCGAGCCACTGCCGTGGTGCGCTCCATGGGCTATCAAAACACAGTTGAATGCGGTCGCCATCGACGCCGGCATCTGCGTTCTGGGTGTCCCACTTAACGCCCCAATTCTCGTAGCACCAATCCGTCAGTTGGTGGTCGTCAAGTCCCTCGGGTGCGGGAAGGAATTGCGCATAGAGTCCCTCGGTAGGGATGCGTTTTTCCATGCTCGTAAAGTCGTACCCGTCTTTGCTGAGTTGAACAACGTTACTGCACCAATTAGGCATTGGATTCTCCTTGTGCTTTTGCACATAAAATGATGTCGGTGTTTAACGTGGTTATCCGACTACCACGTGGACTACTAAAGGGAAAACTCTCCCAAGAACTTCCCCTTTTTGTAGAGAAAGAACTTGTCCTCCACAGCCATCCACTCTTCTTCAGTGGGGCGAAGAGTCTCTTTGCGCTTGTACGCAGCGGCGACGACCTCGTCCTCGGTGTCACCCGAGAAAGTCCAGTCTGCTTCCGCCTGGGAGTTGACGGTCTCCCAGATGTGCTCCACCCTCCAGGATTTCTGACACTCGACACACTCGCACTCAACGTCATACTTGTGCATGACACGCTCCTTTCAAGAGCTAAATTAGTACATGAGGAAGTTATACTGGTTACCCCTCACTCCAGGTGGACTACTCGCCGTCCTTGACGTTCCCGTTGACCTCGACGCCGTCAACCAATATACCGGACCACGGAGGCATTGCGCGTCCACCAAGGGCCGTGTAGAGCCGTCTAAGACGTTTCAGGCTAGCGTTGACGCTCACACATTTGAACGTGTAAGCATCCACGCTGTGATCCTCCTGACGGGGATACGCAGGTACGTACATGACAGCGGGGAACCAATCCCCGTTGTATTCTGCGGGTACTTCTACCCGCAGTTTCTCTTTGGCCAGCTTTTCGGCAGCACTATGCCGAACGTCTAACAGGGTGATCTTGTGCACTAGTTTACCCTTTCCGAATTTCTACCAGGCGAACTACCTGGTAACCGACATTCTCCATGAGTTTCTCGAGCTTGACCACAGCCTCCGCATGCTTATGCGGAAACAGCAAGATATGCCCGAACTCTACGACGTAATCTACGCCATAGAGCGCCTGATAGTACTGGCGACACAACTTCTCGACGTATAGTTGTTCTGCAGGACTCATTACCGACCACCTTTCAATAACACGGCCATCATCACGAATGCCAACACCGTCACAACCAGAATGTCATACATAGACATTCCCTTCTACTCGGTGTTTAACGAGCTTTGCCGAGAGCTCTAGTGCTGATTAGTGCTGATCGAACCGAATACTATCCGACAACTTCTTGTCAGCGAATTCCTGAACCTCTGGATTGATCGTAACCGGGACAGAGATTGGTTCCCCCAGGACATACATCTGGATTTCGCGCTCGGCCACCGTGATCTTCTGACACTCAGTGCATTCGCACTCAATGTCGTAATCGTGTCCACTGTTGTCAACGTATGTTGCCACAGTTTCCAACTTATGCCCGATCCGGTCGGTCCACGCCACACACACTACACACTCACACTCTACATCATACTTATGCATGATATGCTCCTTTCGAGAGCTAGCATACAATACCGAATTATACTGTATGCAATGGTGGGCAAGTTATGCAGTTACCGCCCACTCTGCAACACACTTAGCCAATTATCTTGGCTAAGTGATGCGCCTTGTAGCACGCATCGTACATGCTACTGGCGATGATAATTTGGCTACGACCGATTACGTAGCCACGCCATTCACCGTCGGGGCCCTCTTCCCCGCCGCCATGGCCCACCGTGACTTCGTAGATGTTGCGCGCGATCTGCTCGACGCTGACATCTTTGACCGTCTTACCGCGAACTAATACCTCAAGGAATTCCATAGCCGTGCTCCTTTCGAGAGCTAGTATATACACAGAATTATGTACATACAATGGTCAACAAGTTTTTAACGTGGTGATCCGTTGACTCCACGGTGTACTAGATACGAGCGCGACGCGTTACCACGTCAAACTCGTAGGTTGGTAGGTGAGCGTACTTTGCACACCCCCACATGCCCTGAACCGTCCCAATGACAGTCCCCATCCGAGTGCGGTATTCGCACTCGTGGATGACCGTGCCATCTTGGAGGACGATCCCCCAGTTGCCCTCCTCATGGGCAATGTCATCGATGTCCTGGGAGGACATCTCGACAGTGGCAGCCGGCTTAGGCCGACGACCAACCTTGTCGGTCTTCGGCTTCCAGTTGGTGGCCCGTTCGGCCAGAGCGTCCGCCTCCAGCAGAGCAATCGCCCTGTTAGACGCAACGATAGCTGCTGCCCGTGAGGGCTTGATACCCTCGTAGGCAGTGTGATCGAACATCGGCTCCAGGCCGATGGCGTATGGAGCGATTGTGGCGGACGTGGTGTTGTACTTCTTACCCATGGTGAGATTCCTTCTAGCTGCAATGGCAGCTATAGCTCAGATGCTTTGCATCCGAGAATGCAGTGCTATGCTGGAGTTGCATTACTTCTCCAATGGTAAGCAAGTTTTTAACGTGGTTATCCGCTTACTCCACGGTGGACTAGACCTTCTTAAGCGCGACAGCCCAGTCGCTAGTCTTGCGCATCAGCCAGTTGGCTGCTTTCCACCGAAGACTACCGTCCTCGACATCAGACAAACCAATTGGCATCAGTCTCATAGCACAATCGCTCAGACTGTGCACCAACCAACGAACAACCACCGAGGACCGATAGTACTTACCCATTGGTAATACCCCTCTAGCTGCAAACGCAGCAAGGATGCTGATCTATGCTGGAGATGCATCACTTCTCCAATGGTGGGCAAGTTGACCGGTTGCCGCCCACTCCGGTGTTGACTACTTGGTGATGTTGTTGCGGAAGCTGTATCCTGGAACATTGTAGACAACCTTAAGAAGGTTAATCCGCTCAATCCAGGTGTCTTGGCCCTTTGCTTCCTTGGCCATGTACTTACGAATCTCGTAAGCGGTTACGAACACACCGAATACAGCAACGACAGCTGCGTACCCAACGGTCAGAATGCCTACCCACTTAGCGGTGACAATGTCGATAGAAGGCAATTCGCCGCTGATGCCCAAGCCAAGCAAGGTGAGCATGACGACGCCGAAGATGAAGCCCATCTTCAGGTTGCGAACGAAGTAGATGACCAAGTGGCTGACGACCAACACGAACATGCCGAGGATTGCATTGATGACTGACTTCATGGTAGTTTTGTCCTTTCAAAGAACATAATAATAAACACACATACGGACATACGGACATCTCACATCCATTACTGCAGGTGAGCGTTGCAGGTGAACAAGACTACGACAAGCGCATTTCCAACTGCAGAGCACCTTCGCGCTCCATGTCCATCAGTTCCTTGTAATTAGCAGGCACCTGATGGATGTTGGTGTATGGCAACGGCACCTGGACAACCTCATCCAAGTTGACGTATACCGCTACCGAAGCAGGTGCTGGCCGGTTGTGCTCGCACTCGATGTCACAGCTGGTCCAGCGGCCCATGTCACACACGATGCAGACCTTCGTGTCACCGAAGTTGCACGACTCACAGTGAGCACAGGTCCAGACGTTCCAGTCGTTGGCGGCGATTGCGGTGATGTTGAGCATGTTCTCCATTGTAGTCACTCTCTCTAGCCCTTATTGGGCAATGTTGATAATTCTCACATCCTGTAGCAGGTGAGCGTTGCTAGTTGGTTAGTTACTTGACAGCGACCTTGGTGTTGACAGCGAAGTTACCGTTACCGAACCAGTTGCGAGCTTCCCATGCGGAGGACTTACCACTGATCTGGAGGTACATGTCGCTTGCACCGGTGTTGACGTTTTCGAACAACCAACCCGAAGTCTTGCCGGTGTATGACGTGCGGCCAGTGAACTTAACCGACTTGTTGACGACGTAAGTCATCTTCCAAGTGCCGGTTGTGGTGATGATGACGTCAACTGCAGCTGCCGAGTACTCTTCGACTGAGGTGTCGACTGATACCCATTGAGCGTAGATGGCTGCGTATTCCTCGATGGACTTGACGTTCAACTTACTCATGTTGCGAATCTCCTTGCTGGTCTGCTGACACTTGACACACTCACACTCGACATCGTACTGGTGGGTGGTGATCTCGACGGTGATGCTGCTGATGATGCGGATGGCGACGATGACTGCGAAGACGGTGATGATGACTGCGAACATGGTTGTTTGTCCTTTCAAAGAGACAATACTGATTACTAACGAACAGCTCGTCAGTGCAGTTATAAACTGCATACAACCTACTCATTACTGAGTAGATTGTTTCGCTGTGGTTACTTGCGGCGCGCTGCATTGTTCTGAGCGATTGCCTCGTTGTTGCGCTCAACCCACAGCTCATGAGACGTCTTTGCACCCTTCATGATCAACTGAGGGATAGCGATGATAACGACGATGGTGACGACGATGACGACGACGGTGATGATGATGATGCTCGACATGATGTTTGTCCTTTCAAAGACAGTTGATTACTACTACTTACACAAGCAGTAGATGGTAGGTAGTCAAAAACCCTATACATACCTACACCTTCCATACCTTTGTCATACTGAAAAATTTCAAAAAGCATCAACCCGTTTCGACAACTGAACATAATGTTCAATGCTCCCTAGAAAGCCCCAGAGTGCCAGCAGACGCCAGAAAAAAAATAAAAAAAAAGAACCCCTCACGTGTTCTGCCGTAACGTGAGGGGGTCCCAGGTGGTGTCGTCTGGGAAACAACACATGCTTAGTAGCACATACGTAGTCTACACCAACTCAAAACAAAATGCAAGCCTCGATCTCGTTAAAACCAAGACCATCCGAGTGCGAAGTAACACATCAGCCCTACGAACGCCAGTAATACACCGAAGAACACAGCAATAATGAGATTATCCATATCATTAATACCACCTCCAGTCAAATACATAATAAAGCAAACGCAACGCCAGCGACAGGAGAACAGCACACAAGAGAGCCATAGCGATCTTACTCATCACAGATCCTTCATACACTCATCGGGGATGCGTGGCCGCGAACGGTGCACCCACCACTCAGCGCCATCGTACTCGTCGCGGTCCGACCAACTGCCATCCTCGTACCAAATCACACCGTCCATGTACTGCAGGCCGTACCCGTTGTAATAGAGGAATTCCAGCTTGCTGAGAAACTCCTCGTACTCGGTTTGCCCCTCGACACCGGGGAGGTAAAGACCAAACTTAAGATAGACTTTCTCCTGCAAATCGATGCGGTCGCTTTCTATACCATAGTCAGTCGGTGCCATGCGGGCGGCGACCACGATGCGGTTGCCAACGTGCTCCAAGAATTCTGTTCGTGCGTTCGTGTTCATACTTTCTCCTTACTCGGCGCTGTAGAAGTAATACGGACTGTTGCCATAGGTGCGATCGATGTCCTCACTCGACATCTCCTCGCTGTAGACGTGAAGCCGAGGCTTGTTGTTCTTATCATACGGTACGATGAAGTCAGGGTTGTGCCAGCGTAACAAGTTGTTCGGATGAATGCCAAAGTTGCCATCATCCAGGCGAATAAACTGGTAGCACTTACTATCCTGGTGATTGGCATACCCGAGAGGCGTCTCGTTAAGATCACCATCATAGTCGTCAATGGTGAACTGATATATACCACTTCGCCAAACATCGTCCCGGCAGTGCACATCGACACGACGATTCTGCAAGAATGCAAACACCGTCACGGCGATGTGGTTTGACTGGCAATCCCATGTCTGCAGCAACGATAGCCGTGTCTGCTCGACGTCCGACAGTTTATCAAATTCCAAGTCGTGCACAAACGCGGAAATTGGCATGTTCCAAAAAATCGCCCCGATCGACGACAGGAAGTGGAAGTGCATCGGGCGGTTAAGCCACGACTTTACCCCAAAGATGTACCCACTGAGGTGCTCCGTATGCCCCGTGTATTCCTTACGGATGTAGGCGTCTACGTAAGGTAAGTTCGCGTTAAGTGTTGCCATTTTACAGTCTCCTATTATTTGCGGAGCGTGAGATTTACTCTACGCTATTTGTGGAGCGTAGAACGAGTTTCACGCTCCACAAGTTCTGCGCGATTGTATACCTTCAGTGCCTTGAACAGCAAGAGGTCAACATCCTCAAAACTGATCAGGCCAAAATACACCTTCTCAGCCCGGCGAATGCTATGTATGTAAATCTGAAGGAGTGTACCCACGTGCACAGTTGCATAATTGTACAGTGGGTACACCAAGGTAGACATGTACACCGGCTTCGACATCACAATCGTCGTCGAACGCGGATTCTGGACCGCATGCTGCACCCGTTCAAACAGTTCGACTGATTCCGCTACTTTGTTTACATACATAGCTATTCTCCTTAGTACTCTATCTGAAATACCTTACGCAGAGACTGTTCAATCTGATTCACACTCGGAGAACGCAACGCGTGCACCGGAATGTTCTTTTGCCGTGCCCCGCGAAGCCGAGTCGAGCCCTGACGATAATAGCTCTTCAGCGTAAAGATCATCGTGGCCTCCTCGATGTCGTGCACAATTGTAGCAGGTACGCCAGTCACTTGAATCGCCTTCTCCAACTTGTTCCGGTTCAAGCCAAACGCGTAGATGCGCTGCGTCACCGGTACAGTCTTGATCTTGGGAAAGCTGGTAACCTCGGAAAGACCGTCTCCCCGCTGACGCTGACCTTTCGCGGTAGGCGCCTTGTTGTGTGCTCGACGAACGCTTTGCGCAGATTGCCCAGCTAGGCCCTCAGCTGCCTCTGAGACGACGCGTTCTACCGTAATGGTACCATCGGTACCCCTTGTGCGCTGCTCGCCCTCTGGAGCCTCGCCAGCAAGCAAGGAATCGACTGCCTCACCCACGTTGTCATAGACAAGGACTTCATCCCAGCTACGGATCTCGATAAGGACATCGAACGTCGGTGGTTGCTTACGCTCGAGAACGGTCTTCTGCGTGCCCCGACGACGAGCTTCCTCGTCCCCAAGAGTGACGCTTTGGATACCACCCACCAGATCCGACAACGTCGGATTGGCCATGAGGTTCTCGAGTAACTGACCGTGAGCCGTACCGATGAGTTGAACACCGCGTTCAGCAATGGTACGCGAGGCCAGCGCTTCCAGT
>Ga0079301_1001022_pt1 | contig 13303 bp, 12 predicted proteins | sample Wag4_2014_7_11_3_FD_74797 | JGI IMG/M metagenome (GOLD analysis project Ga0079301, IMG submission 74797) | Fresh water mixed with fracking chemicals microbial communities from Ohio, USA - Utica-2 Time Series FC 2014_7_11 | ecosystem: Engineered > Industrial production > Chemical products > Input...
GATTAAAACTTATCCTAAAGGCCATTATCATTGAAGTACCTGAATTATCTGTCTTGCTTTTGAGTTACCAACAACTGCTGAAAGTTCCTCCAGCGTAGCTCTTTTTACACCGGCAACTGATTTGAATCGGATTAGTAATTGACTCGCCGTTTCTTTCCCAATCCCTTTTATGCTTTCTAGTTCATTTTTAAATGTCCCTTGACTTCTTTTTTGTCTGTGGAATGTGATGCCAAAACGGTGGACCTCATCTCGAATACGCCTTAGAAACAGTAATTCAGGACTATTATAACCAAGTTTCAGTGATTCAGAGTCTCCTGAAAAGAAAATCTCTTCCACATTTTTTGCTAACCCAATTAATGTGATTTTGCCATCAAGTCCAAGTTCCTGTATAGCTTCGATGGCTGCACCAAGCTGGCCCTTACCGCCATCTATGATTACAAGTTGTGGTAGTTCCTGTCCTTCTGTCACCAACCTCTTATACCTGCGTCCAACTGCTTCTTTCATGGATGCAAAATCATTGATGCCATCTACGGTTTTAACGTTAAAATGTCTGTAGTCTTTTTTGCTGGGTATCCCATCCCTGAAACAAACCATGGCAGATACAGGATATGCACCCTGAAAATTGGAATTGTCGAAGCACTCGATATGCACTGGTAAGGTTCCAAGAGACAGTGCCAGTTGTATTTTTTCAAGTAATTGCGTTTTATCTGCTGAAGGGGTGGATGCTTCAAGTATTTTTTTCCTTTTCAGTTCACCAGCATGAAATTTTGCATTTGTTTCAGCCATCTCCAACAACCTTAGTTTTTCGCCGGATTTGGGAATGGTAACTGTAAAATTATCAAATCCATACCCCAGATCAAATGGAACAACGAGCTCAATTGCATCGCTGCTGAACTGGTCTAAAAAATGGAATATAGCCTGGGGGAGAACAGCTGATTCAGTGTTTTCAAGAGCAGACTGAAAAACCTGGTTGGCGGAATTGATGATGGTTCCATTTCTAACAGCCAGGTAACTGACAACTACAGCGGATTCAAATTGCGCTGTAGCAAATACATCTAGGTCTCCTAATCTTGGACTTACAATGACAGATTGGGCGGTATAATTCTTTAGGGCTTCGATTTTTTGTTGAATCTGTTCTGCTTTTTCAAATGAAAGTTCAGCAACGAACTTAGTTTGTTCCTCCTTGTATCGGGCAATGATACCGCTGAGGTTACCTTTGAGAATATGTTTTATTTCCATCAATGAAGCAGTGTAGTCAACTTCAGATTGTAAGCCAGTGCATGGACCCTTGCAGTTTCCGAGGTGATATTCCAAACAAACCTTGAACCTCTTTCTGGATATATTCGCTGTTGATAAATTGAGTGAACATGTTCTAAGTGGGATGTGCATTTTGATGAAGGAAAGCAGTTCTCTTACTTTTGAAGATGACGTAAACGGACCAAGATAGGTTGAACCATCCTTGATTTTTTTTCTTGTCAAAAAAACCCTGGGGAATGGTTCTTTTTTAATAACGATGTAAGGGTAAGTCTTGTCGTCTTTCAAATCAATATTGAAACGAGGCTTAAATTCCTTTATGAGTGCATTTTCAAGTAAAAGGGCGTCATGCTCAGATTGTACAATAGTAAAATCTATTGTTACAATTTGTCTTACCAATTCAATTGTTTTATATGAGTGTTGATTTTTTGTGAAATATGAACTTACTCTCTTTCTAATATTTTTTGCTTTTCCTATGTAAAGCAGGTTGTTACTAGCTCCATAATATTTGTAAATGCCAGGAGCATTCGGAAGCGTTTGCTGCAGCGAAGAAAATGTTTGCTGATCCAATGATGATTTTTACTGTATTGTCCGAATAATACCAACTTTTATCCCCAAATCTGTCAGGTTTTCCCTGATCGGATATTTGTTTTTGAAACTGGAAAGTATCTGGTATCTGAATTGAGGTGCTACACTCCATTTGATTTTACCTTGCTGTATGTTTAAGCTTGCTTCTACAGCTGAGTTAACATTCCATCTTCTGTTGAGGTTTGGGGCCTTGGCATAATTTTTTAGGTTGGTAGAAAGCAGGTAAGAGTAGTTCGCAAAAACATAAGTTGGCTGTATGCTCGAACCAATAGAAAAGTTTATTCTGTTGTTGCCAAGAACCCTGAAATCTACACCAATGGGTAAAGAAAGCATGTAGTGCTCATTGCGTAGTGTTGCTCTCCGGTATCCATCTGAATTGCTGTAATATGAAACAGTACTGATGGGTGTATTTCCTGTACGTAGGTTATTCATCCCATAATTGGCAATTTCTGGTATGGAGCTATAAGCGTCAATCTGGTATTGATTGTAGTTGGCTTGAAGACCTGCTTTTAGGCTTATTTTTTTACTAATGGGAATATACATCGCTGTTCCGAGTTCAAATCCCATACCGGGTCTATGATTGACAACATCTTTCACATTGCGGGGGAATAGGGCATTTGTACTGAGGGCAAATGCAGTATACTGGTAGCTTGATCTTGAAGCCTCTCCAGAAAGAAAACGATATCCTATTGTTGGTCCTCCATAAACCTGCCAACTGGTTTGTTTGCCAAGTTTTCTTGCTGTTTCAAAAACAGTCTCAAGGGCATTGCTGATTACGTTTTTTCTTTCTTCGCGGTTGAATTTACTTGCTTTTTTCGTTGCCGCTTGCAAAGGAACAAACTGATCAGGTAATTTAATATTTGTTGAAACCTGAGATTGGATGTCTGTTATCTTTTCATTGACTTTTACTGATTCCCAGGTTTTTATAGCAGTGTTTTCCAACTGTATTTTTTTCTGAAATTGAGGTGAAGGCCTGGAGGCATCTTCCGGAATTTTTTTAGTCAAAAATCCATTTGTTCCCTCCGCTTGTTTTATAAACTGATATGCCAATTGACCAGCTCTTGGCTTGACCATTGATGCTGATTCCTTTTTTAGAACCATTGTTACTCCTGTGATAAAAAGTAATATAAAAGCTGCTGCTATGTATGCCCATATTCTGGCAGGATGAAGTTCCTTCTGTATGTTATTCCATACGGCATCCGATGGATAAAGCAGGTACTGATCAGACCGCTCTTTTAATAAATCCTCTAAATCATCTGTTGACCTCATATGATACTTCTATTCAGATTCCATTAAACTTAAGGTTGACTTACTGGTTTCAGCCAACTGCGTTTTTCTTCTTTTGTCTGGATGATTCCTCTTTTACCGAGAATTTCCTCCAGCAGGTTTTTAGCCCTTGTATATTGAGACCTGCTTGTGCTTTCCTCAATTTCCAGCATTGATCCTATTTCCTTGTGTGAATATCCTTCAATCGCATAGAGGTTAAGAACGGTTCTGTAACCTATTGGCAATGCCCGGATACTTTCAACAATTTGTTTTGCCTGTACAATACCTGGGATATTTTCTTCCCTGATTATCAAATTAGAAGCATAGGCCAGATCAACAACATCGTTGAACTTTTTATATTTTTTCAGGTGGTTGATGCAGGTATGTACAATTACGCGTAAAATCCAGCCTTCAAGAGATCCGCGGTGCTCATACCGATTGATTTGCAGAAAAACTTTCACAAACCCTTCCTGTAACATGTCTTCAGCATCTTCACGCGATTTTGCATAGCGGTAACAAACGGAAAGCATTTTGGGACTATATTTCTGATACAGAAGCTGTTGTGCAGCCGGATCATTTTTTTGACATCCCTGGAGAAGTAGTTCCTCTGTCATTTTAGATGTTTGTACTCTGAAAATAAGCAATATTTAAGAGAAATGATACAGAAGTAGCGTATTTACTGGTTATTCCTTTAAATAATCATTTTTTATGGTTTTATAAGCAAATCCCCAGTCATTTCAGGAGGTACTGGAATACCCATAAAGTGGAGCAGGGTTGGAGCTATATCACCAAGTTTACCAGGATTAACCTTTCCTTGCCAGTTTTTATCAATGATAAAAAGTGGTACAGGGTTCAGCGTATGCGCTGTATTCGGCGATCCATTTTCGTTTTTCAAGTAATCGGCATTGCCATGATCGGCCGTCAGAAAAACGGTATAATCATTTTCCAATGCGGCAGTAACAACTTTTTCCACACAGCTGTCAACCGTTTCAACCGCTTTGATGGCAGCTTCCCAAACACCAGTATGCCCCACCATATCGGCATTTGCATAGTTGAGACATATAAAGTCAGCACTTTTTGCCTGAATCTCAGGAATAATTTTCTCAGTTAGTTCCATAGCACTCATCTCTGGTTGCAGGTCATATGTTGCTACCTTGGGTGATGGAACCATGATCCGGCTTTCGCCCTCAAAGGGTTTTTCTCGTCCGCCACTGAAAAAGAAGGTAACATGGGGGTATTTTTCGGTTTCAGCAATACGAATTTGTTTTTTACCATATTGTTCCAGCACTTCACCCAGGGTATGGGTCAGGTTATCATTCCTGAATATAACATGAACATGTTTATAAGTATTGTCGTACTCTGTCATGGTGGTGTATTCCAATGCCAGTTTATGCATGTTGAATTCCGGGAAGTCTTGTTGGGTCAGCACTTCTGTTATTTCTCTGCATCTGTCTGTCCTGAAGTTGAAGCAGATGACGGCATCACCTTCTTCGATTAGTCCTGTTGGTTTGTCATCAACAGTGATGATAATCGGCTTGATAAATTCATCAGTAATGTTTGCTGCATAGGCAGATTCAATTGCAGCTGCCGCATTGGTTGCCTGGGTGCCAGTACCTTTTGTAAGGGCATCATAGGCCAGTTTAACCCTTTCCCAGCGCTTGTCTCTGTCCATTGCATAGTACCTTCCAATAACTGATGCAATTTTTCCTGCTGAATTTTTTAGGTGATTTTCAAGCTCCTGTATAAAACCGAGACCGCTCTTTGGATCGGTATCCCTGCCGTCAGTGAATGCATGAATAAATACCTGATGTACAGACTCTTTCTGGCATATATCAGTTAGGGCTTTCAAGTGATTGATGTGTGAATGAACTCCGCCATCACTAACCAGTCCAATGAGGTGCAGCTTTTTATTATTTCTTTTGGCATAGTGAATGGCCGAAAGGAGGGTTTCATTTTTTGATAGTTCGCCAGACCGAACAGCTACATTGATACGCTGCAGTTCTTGGTAAACAATTCTGCCTGCTCCCAGGTTTAAATGTCCAACTTCACTGTTACCCATTTGTCCATCTGGTAATCCAACAAGCTCACCACAGGTTGTGAGTATTGTATTGGGATACTTTGAGTAAAGTGATTGTACAAAAGGAACTTTTGCATGTTGAATTGCATCGCTATCCTTCACTGCGCCATGACCCCAACCGTCCATGATCACGAGTATACATTTTTTCTTGTTCATGCTCCAAAATTACTTCATTTCAATTTATCTTCATGAGATGGAAATCAGCGAAAGCAGATTAGCGACTTTCATCAGTCTGGCCCTCCAGGAGGATATTGGTACCGGAGATCATACAACGCTTGCAGTCATTCCTTCAGGGGTAAGGGGGGAAATGGAGATGCTGGTCAAGGAAGATGGCATACTTGCAGGCATGCAAGTTGCAACTGCCATCCTTTCACACCTTGATTCCGATGCTGTTTTTATACCATTTAAACAAGATGGAGATAAAATGAAGAAAGGGGAGTTGGCTTTCAAGGTTGAAGCCGGTATCCATGCCTTACTCATGGGTGAGCGTCTCCTACTCAACTGCATGCAGCGAATGTGCGGTATTGCTACCCTTACAGCTAAATATGTGGCTCAGTTGAAAGGGTATAAAACTGAGTTGTTGGATACCCGAAAAACAACACCCAACTTCAGGTTGCTTGAGAAAGAGGCTGTTAGAATTGGAGGTGCCCGGAATCACCGGTTTGGATTATACGATATGATGATGCTGAAAGATAATCATATCGATTTTGCAGGAGGAATATTGCCCGCAATCTTGCTTGCAGACAAGTACAGGTCTGAAAGAAAACTCAACATCCCACTGGAGGTCGAAACCCGGAACCTGCAGGATGTTGAAATTTTATGCAGTCATGGTCAGGGAATTGTTCAGCGGATAATGCTGGATAATTTTTCTCCCACTGATGTAAAAGAGGCTGTAACATTGATTGCGGGACGTTTTGAAACAGAAGCAAGTGGAGGAATGCATCTGGGTAATATTGTTTCCTATGCAGAAGCAGGTGTAGACTTTATCAGTGTTGGAGCACTCATACACCATGCTGTAAGTTTAGATTTAAGTTTAAAAGCCGTAAAACGATAGGCAATGTCTAAAAAGAAAAACAGCGGATCTCCATTTGTTTACAGCACTGATCCCGCTTTCAGTCCTGGTGCTGAAGATGAGGTTGTTGAAACTTTACCACCAGCACTTCAGAAACTTAGGGTAACTCTTGAAACAAAACACCGGGCCGGCAAAACTGTTACCCTGATTACCGGGTTTATCGGAAAGCAGGAGGATATGGAGACTTTAGGGAAGCAATTAAAAGGCTTTTGCGGCTCAGGTGGTTCTGCTAAAGACGGAGAAATTATAGTGCAGGGAGATCATAGAGAAAAAGTAAAACAATGGCTTTTGAAGAACCTTTACAAAGTGAAGTAATTATCAAGTTGTAAGTAAGGTCAACTTCTATTCTAAACAAAAAAGCTGCTACAAATGATGCAACAGCTTTTTAATATGTGGGTATCTAAAGACTACCAGTCTTGTTTGGCAAGACCTTCTTTGATGGCAGCCAAAGCCTTGGCTTCTCCTAACAATGAGGTCAGTTTGTTGCCTTTCCCATCATGTCCCTTGGCAATGTATCCACCTTTTGCAGTTTTGCTGATAACAGCATCCAGCATGGGTACATTCTTCTCCTTAGTCTTTACATTGTAAGCTGTAATTGCATTTGACATGTTGTCTGTTTTTATTTGTGATTGTGAAAATTAAATATCTAGTTTGGCATATTTGGCGTGTGATTCAATAAACTCCCTGCGTGGGGCAACTTCATCACCCATCAACATGCTGAAAACCCTGTCTGCCTCAGCTGCACTTTCAATAGTGACCCTTTTTAATGTTCTGGACCCCGGGTTCATGGTGGTATCCCAAAGCTGACTGGCATTCATCTCACCCAAACCCTTGTATCGCTGCACATTGACGCTATCTTCTTTTCCTCCGGCCAGGCGCTCTACATAGCCCTTGCGCTGTTCCTCGTTCCATGCATAAAACTGTTCCTTGCCTTTTTTCACCAGGTAGAGTGGCGGTTGGGCAAGATAAACATATCCCTGTTCAACCATTTCTTTCATGTAACGGAAAAGAAAAGTGAGGATTAATGTTGCAATATGGCTACCATCCACATCGGCATCGGTCATGATAATCAGCTTGTGGTACCTTAGCTTAGACAAATCAAGTGCTTTTGGATCTTCAACAGTACCTATTTTTACACCCAACGCTGTAAACATGTTCCGTATCTCCTCGTTGTCGTAAATCTTGTGCTCCATGGCTTTTTCCACATTGAGGATCTTGCCCCTAAGTGGAAGAATTGCCTGGAAATTCCGGTCACGACCTTGTTTGGCCGTACCACCTGCAGAGTCCCCTTCCACAAGAAATAGTTCACTTTTTTTAGGATCACGCTCAGAACAATCAGATAGTTTTCCGGGTAGTCCACCTCCAGACAATACGGTCTTTCTTTGAACCAACTCCCTGGCTTTTCTGGCGGCAGCCCTTGCCTGAGCAGCGAGGATAACCTTGCTGATGATATTTTTCGCTTCTCTTGGGTTTTCTTCAAGGTAAGATTCTAGTACGCGGGCAACAGTAACGTCCACTATACCCATCACTTCGGAGTTACCCAGTTTCGTTTTGGTCTGACCTTCAAATTGAGGTTCAGGTACTTTTACTGAAATGATTGCACTCAATCCTTCTCTGAAGTCATCACCCTCCACTTCAACCTTTGATTTCTCAAAAAGTCCCTGTTTTTTGCCATATTGGGAAAAAACCCGCGTTATAGCTCTTCTGAATCCTGAAACGTGGGTTCCGCCCTCAATCGTGTTAATATTGTTGACATAGGAGAAGATATGCTCATTGTAAGAATCGTTGTAGTTAAGGGCAACTTCAACAGCCACATTGGACTCTTGGTCGAGCCCCTCCATATAGACAACGTTTGGAATCAAAGCAGTGCGTTTGCCATTGCGATCGAGCATTTCCACAAATTCAATGATGCCACCCTCGCTGTAGAAAACCTGCTGGTAGGTATTTCCGTTATCGTCTAATTCCCTCAGGTCGTTAAGGGTAATTTTGATGCGTTTGTTTAGGTATGAAAGTTCCCTGAGCCTACCCTCAAGGATCTCTTTGTTGTAAGTATGTGTGGTGAATATCGTTTTGTCTGGCCAGAAATGAACTTTGGTGCCAGTAGTTGAACTGGAACCCGTTTCCCGAACTGCATATTTGGGTGCACCACGTTCGTATTCCTGTTCAAATGTTTTACCTTCTCTGTTAACGGTAACAAGCAGGGTGGTGCTAAGCGCGTTCACACAACTTACACCCACACCATGAAGACCACCTGAAACCTTGTAAGTATTCTTGTCAAACTTACCTCCTGCATGTAAAACAGTCATGACCACTTCAAGGGCACTTCTTTTTTCTTTGTGGTGCATACCTGTTGGAATTCCCCGACCATTGTCTTCAACCGAAATTGAGTTGTCTTCGTGAATATTGACAATGATATTGTTGCAGTATCCGGCCAGGGCTTCATCGATTGAGTTATCTACCACCTCATAAACAAGGTGATGCAATCCTTTTACGCCAATGTCGCCAATATACATGGCAGGCCTCTTTCTGACTGCCTCCAAACCCTCCAGCACCTGAATACTGTCAGCACCGTAACCACTGTTTTGATCTGCTATCTGGTCTTGATTTTCTGTACTCATAGGTATCTTCTTCCGCTTTTTTTCTTGTTTTCAAGCCTGCAAATTTACTTAAAATAGGGGGAAGCGCAGCTAAAATTACGCTTTTAGCCTGGTTTTCTTTTTTAAGATGATTTCCACAAAATCCTGACTCTCATTTGACACGGTTCATAACCGACAGCAATTTTTATGGTGTATCTTTGTAATTGATGGTTGATAACAGTCAAAACGAAATCCGCTTGAGAGCGGAATGGAGGCAGTTTAGGTCTATCCCCACAGTTTTTTCGGCTGAAAGAAGGATTCCGGGGTCCTGGCAGTATACCATTAGTCGGCATCAGAGAGATGTTTACTTGCAGGTGAATGAGCAGGCAGTACTCTATTATAATTATCACGATGAGCCAGGTCAAAGATTCCTTGAATTGAGTTTTTGTATCATTGGTCAGGCCTATTGCCAGCAGGCACACGTAAATTGTGAGAGCTGCCGGCTAGGGAAGAATTCACGCTGCCTGGAACAACGGGATTCCGTAGACCTGATAACTTTCAGGTTCGAACCCATCCACCTGAAAAACCTCCTTCGGGGTGAGGAAATGGATGCAGAATCCGATGCCATCCTCCAATTCAGGCATCACCATACATTTTCCCGGCCATTTCAGATTACCGATAATATAAGGCATACGCTGGAATCCATCTTGAATAACAGCTATTCAGACAAGCTTGAAAATATTTTCATCAATGCACAGACACAAATATTGCTGCTTTACTGCCTGGAATCGATGAATACCCTAAAGGAGGACGAAGTGCCGGCCTGTAAGTTTCTGTCTTATATGGAAGAAAGGGAAAAGATTATCCGTGCCAGGGCCATTTTGCTGGAGCATATAGGCGACCCGATTACCATAAAAGAGCTCAGCAGGAAGGTTGCAATCAATGAATGTTATCTGAAAAAGGGGTTTAAGGTGATGTTTGGTACAACGATTTTTGATTTTTACCAGGATCAGCGCATGGAACATGCACGTTACCTACTTTATGAAATGGGGATGACAGTATCACAGGTTTCTGCTCAGCTCGGTTATTCGTCTATATCCCATTTTTCGACTGCTTTTAAAAAACATACTGGCCTCAAGCCATGTGAGTTACTGCGGGGCTAATCTGTGTTTAGCCATGTCACTGATTTGTCATAATCACTTTCTTTTACTTTTGCTGACAATTTCATGGCATGTTCCTCCGTTTAAGAAGTGAAATTTGCAATCCAAATCTGATATTTGAAATCATTCCTGACATATTTATTTTCCACAGTTCTGGTTATTTTCAGCAACGGACAGCTCAAAGAAGATTCACTTTTTTCACAATCACTTGATAATGTTGTGGTTACAGCAACCCGAACACCAAGGCTCATGGGCAATGTTGCGATTCCGGTTTCGGTTATTAACGCCAAAACACTTTATCAAAGCGGATCTCTGCGGCTGAATGATATCCTTTCGGAACAGACTGGCATCAACATCGTTGACAATTTTGGGAAGGGCGTTCAGGTTCAGGGACTGTCTGCTGAATATACACTCATTCTTGTTGATGGAGAACCACTCATTGGCAGGACCGGCGGTGTATTAGACCTTTCTAGAATATCAGTGAGAAATATCCGTAAAATTGAAATCGTTAAGGGTCCCTCATCAAGTTTATATGGGTCTGAAGCCATGGGTGGTGTTATCAACATTATTACTGACGGTTCTGGAATAAATAAATCAGATTTGGGTTTGCGTTATGGCAGGTTCAATACCCTGGATGGCTCATTCAATTTTTCAAGGAAGATTAAAAAGACAGATGTCACAGCTTCAGTCAACTACAACAGGTCTGCAGGTTACAGTCTCAAGCCCAATCAGCAGCAAAAAACCGTTGAGCCGTTCTGGAAAACTGTTCAGCAATTAAGCGTGAATCACCAGCTTAGTCAGAAATGGAAGCTGGGAACAGGCTTCAGGAGGAATGTTACCTTTATTGACAATACCATAGAAGTTTCAAATCAGGGTATAGCCGTTTTGTCGAAGGGTTTTGAGCGGAATGATGAGTTCAACTTAACGCCCTACCTTCAGTACAAGGGTAATAAAATCAAAACCACCCTTAGGAGCTATATCACTGGATTTGAGTCGGAACAGCTACTCAGTGTCAAAGGTTCTGCAGATACATACAACGACAGGTTTGATCAGCTTTTTTCAAGAATTGAGAACCAAACAGATTGGCAGATCAGGGAGCAATCTGCTTTCACTTTTGGGGCAGGGCATATTGAAGAGAAAGTGGCGTCTAATAGGTATGATTCCCTGGCTACAAAACGTAAAAATGCAATCTCCTATTTTTTTGCACAACATGAAGAACTTTTGACCCGAAAGCTCACTGCTATAGGGGGTTTCAGGTTCGATGCCAATAAGGCATATGCCTCTGTATGGAGTCCGAAAATGGCTTTGCAATTCAAGCCTAATGAGAAGCTTTCAATCAATTTTTCATATGGTAGGGGTTTCAAAGCTCCCGATTTCAGGCAACTCTACTTAAATTTCACCAACCTTGCGGCGGGTGCCTATTCTGTTTTTGGGTCGGAAGTTGCTGAAGCCGAACTCCAACGGCTTTCTGCGCTTCAACAAATTGACCAGGTCACTGGCATTATGGGTGGATTGGCTGCATTGAAACCAGAAGTTTCAGGTGGATTAAACCTGGGTGCCAAACTTAAGTTGAAAGACGGTTTGCAGATTGGGGCTAATCTGTTCAGAAATGATATCACCAACATGATCGTAACTGATATTGTAGCTTTTAAAAAGAATGGCGGACAGATCTACAGTTATTTCAACCTAAAAAGTGCCCTTACTCAGGGTCTTGAGCTGGATCTTGACAAGAGGATATCCAGGACATTCACATTGAAGGCGGGTTATCAGTATCTCTACACGGCAGACAAAGATGTGCTGACTCAGATACGAAAAGGTGAGGTTTTTCAGCGTGAGCTTAGTACTGGATCTTCAGTCAGAATGAAAACAGCAGATTATGCAGGTCTGCCGCTCAGGTCAAAACATTCAGCCAACCTCAAGCTTTCTTATGAAACTGCAACAGGATTCTTTGTTACAACACGCATTTTCTATCGCGGCAGATGGGGCACGTTTGATCAGGATGGAAATGGCATCATAAACAGGTCTGATGAATTTGCAAAAAGTTTTCTGCTTGTGAATGCAAGTGCCGGATTGAACATCAGAAAGCACTGGAAGCTGATGGCCGGACTGGATAATTTACTCAATTACAAGGATGTACTAAACCTCCCGGGTACCCCAGGAAGGGTAGGCTATATCGATTTACAATTTAATTTTTAACAGATAACCATAAAGATCAAATCAAATGAAAACAAGAAGCATTATCGGCAGTGTGTTAGCGGCAGTTGTCATTTTTCAGTCCTGCACAAAAGAGGAAACAGCAGTAGCTCAGGTTACCCTCATCGAAAAAATAGTCAAAGACATTCCCGCAGATACCATTGTTAGTTTATCACCAATTGGTCAACCCATTGGAGCAGGTAAGTTTACTTTCTACAGCCTGGAAACAAATGCAGTAATCCCCAATACGGATTCAAATTCTACAAAATGGGATATTGGCTTGAGAGGTTCTACTATCATCACCAATGGCGGCAGCAGTGGTCCGGGTAAAGGCGGTGCATTTGTTTATGTAGGAACTTTTGATGAGCTCGTTAAAGTTCCAGCAGACTCAACATTCAGGATTGATGCGGCTCCAAACTATGCTATCAGCAGCAAAGGCTGGTCTCTATATACACCACAGACAAATCTGCTTACTCCGCTTCCTGGAAGGGTGTTGGTTTTCAAAACAGCGAGTGGAAAATATGCCAAAGTGGAAATCCTGAATTATTACAAAGGAGGCGTGACGCCTGCCGCAACGGCACCAGATAATGTCAAAATATTTTCACAACGTTATTTCACCTTCAAGTTCGCCTATCAGGCTGATGGTACTACCAATTTCAAATAGGCTTTGATTTGGCATTTTACCTGCAAGGGGTTTGTAAGTTTGCTTACAAACCCCTTAAACTTTTCTATCTTTGCGCCTTTGAAAATACTATGCAAGCAAGCTACAAGGTTTACGAACACCTCAATCTCCCGGCTTTTGAAAAGGAAATGCTCGGGCAATGGGATATTGAATCAGCATTTGAAACAAGCGTAACAAACCGTTTCGGTTCGAGGCCTTTTGTATTTTATGAAGGTCCTCCCAGCGCCAACGGGATGCCTGGTATCCACCATGTTATCTCAAGAACCCTGAAAGACCTGGTATGCAGGTATAAGACCATGCAGGGCTTTCAGGTAAAACGTAAAGGTGGGTGGGATACCCACGGATTACCTGTAGAACTGGGAGTTGAAAAGGAACTTGGTATTACTAAAGAAGATATTGGCATAAAAATAAGCATTGCTGAATACAATGAAAAAT
>Ga0079301_1001024_pt1 | contig 13295 bp, 7 predicted proteins | sample Wag4_2014_7_11_3_FD_74797 | JGI IMG/M metagenome (GOLD analysis project Ga0079301, IMG submission 74797) | Fresh water mixed with fracking chemicals microbial communities from Ohio, USA - Utica-2 Time Series FC 2014_7_11 | ecosystem: Engineered > Industrial production > Chemical products > Input...
ATCTCTTAGTCGTGTCAAAGAGCAAACCAGAAAACCAATCAGAGTTGCTCTAGTGCAAATGCACTGGGATAGAGACGAAGCAACCCATCTAGCCAATCTCAACAAAGGTATTGAGTTAGCCAGCGAGGCTGGAGCTCAAATGGTTTTCTTACCTGAACTCACGCTAAGTAGATATCCAGCGGACAAGCTACCTGCAGGAAAGCCTTCCGCTATTGCTGAAGATCTTGAGGGTAAGACTTTTCAATTTACTAAAGCAGCTGCTGAGAAATATGGCATCTATGTCCATGCTTCGCTTTATGAAGACACTGAGTTGGAAGATGGCAGAGGAACAAACGTTGCCATAATGGTCAACCCTGCTGGTGAACTAATTGCCTACACACCTAAACTTCACATTCCAGTCACAGCTGGGTATTACGAAGACAAATACTTTGCTCCTGGACCTAATACTCCAGATGGTTATCCGGTCTATGAACTAGAAGTTGGCGATGACGCGACATTAGCGAGCTTTGGACTTCCTACTTGCTGGGATGAATGGTTTCCTGAGGTTGCCAGAGCCTATTCATTAGCAGGGGCTGAAGTGTTGGTTTACCCAACGGCAATTGGATCAGAACCTGATCATCCAGATTTTGATACAGCTCCGCTATGGCAACAGGTGATAGTTGGTAACGGCATTGCTAATGGAACATTCATGATTGTTCCTAACCGATGGGGCCATGAAGGTGCTCTGAACTTCTATGGCAGTTCCTTCATCTCTGACCCTTATGGTCGAGTACTTGCAAGTGCATCAAGAGATGAAGACGAAGTACTTATTGCTGATCTTGATCTAGATCAAAGAAGAGACTGGTTAGATCTTTTTCCATTCCTAGCAACTAGAAGACCAGATACCTATGAGGCTCTCGTGAAGCAAGTGGCGAATGAAAGAACAGACTCAGGCGATGGCATTGACGGCGGTATTGCCGGAGTGAATCAAAACACCACAGAGGATTTGCAGTGACTTGGAAGATGCCCGCTGAATGGGTAAGACATGAAAGAACTTGGCTTGCTTGGCCAGCTGCTGATTATGCCCAAGAAGAAGATGCTTTCATTGCTTGGTCAGCGGTAGCAAACACTGCAGCCGAATATGAACCGGTAACAGTTCTCGTTAATGATAGACATCTAGCAACAGCTAAGAAGTATCTATCAAAAGACATAGAACTTGTGGTGTGTGAACTTGATGACAGTTGGATTAGAGATAGTGGTGCAACATTTGTTGTGAACAGTGAAACTAATTCACTAGGGGCTATCGACTGGGTCTTCAATGGTTGGGGTGCCCAGAGTTGGTCTCAGTATGAACTTGATGACAAAGTTGCATCATTTATGGCTAACCACCTGAATGTTGAAATCATCAAGAGTGAATTGGTTAATGAAGGTGGAGGAATCCACACCAATGGAGCAGGACTTCTACTTGCAACCGAAACAGTTCAACTTGGTTCTGAAAGAAACCCTGACTGGTCAAGATCTGAAGTTGAAGCTGAACTCAATTCAAAACTTGGCACAGACAAGGTCATCTGGATTAGACGCGGACTCACTAGAGACTATGAAACCTTTGGCACTAAAGGACACATTGACATTGTCGCCTGCTTCGCTGATGAGAACACTCTCCTCGTTCATGACCAGCAAGATCCTTCTCACCCAGATAGCTCAGTAACCCATGAGGTTATTGCTCGGCTGGAGGAGCAAACGAACGCCAAGATAGTCAAGGTACCTGCGCCAAAGGTGCTCAAAGACGAACTTGGCTTCGTGGACTACTCATACATCAACCACTACATCCTGAACGATGCTGTTTTGTTGTGTGCTTTTGATGATCCAAACGATCAGGTAGCCAAGGGCATCCTCGAGGATGTCTACCCAGGTCGCGAGATAAGGCTCATTGATGCCAGACCTATCTTCGATAGGGGTGGCGGCATCCACTGCATTACCCAGCAGCAGCCTGCTCTCTAAGGGTTTCGGCGTGGGGTCAAAACCCTCTTCAAAACTGGCGTAAATTAGCCATATGCCTCAAACCCCTTTGCACGCTGAACATGCCCGTCTTGGGGCCAGCTTTACCGATTTCGGGGGTTGGGACATGCCGGTTAGATACTCAAGCGATCTAGCTGAGCACGAGGCAGTGAGAACCAACGCTGGACTCTTCGACATCAGCCACATGGCCGAGATCTTTGTCAATGGAGAAGGCTCTGCTGCTTTCCTTGATTACTCACTAGTAGGACAAGCGTCCCTCATTGATAACGGCAAGGCCAAATACTCTTTGATCTGCAATGCAGATGGAGGAATCATCGATGACCTCATTGTTTATCGACTGGCCGATGAATCCTTCATTGTTATTGCTAATGCTGGAAACAGAGATGTAGTAGTTGCAGCCCTCAAGAGCAGAGCAAAAGAACTTGGATTTAATGGAGTTGAAGACAAGAGTGATGACTATGCACTTCTAGCCATCCAGGGTCCTAACGCCACAAAGATTTTGCAAGGTGTCACCGACACTGATCTATCAACACTTCCCTACTACTCAATTGGCACTGGAACAGTTAGCGGTGTTGATGCTTATCTATGTAGAACTGGATACACCGGTGAAGATGGTTTCGAAGTTCTGTTTAGTTCTGCAGATGCAGTAAAGGTATTCAACGCTTTGATTGAAGCAGGAGCAGTTCCTTGTGGCCTAGCTTCAAGAGACACTTTGAGACTAGAAGCAGGAATGCCTTTATACGGACATGAACTAAACCTTGATGTGAATCCATACGAAGCAGGGTTTGCAAGAGTTGTCAGATTAGACAGAGATAATTTCGACGGAAGATCTGCTCTAGCGGAACTATCTACAAAGACACCAACTAGAAAGCTTGTTGGTCTTGTGGGTGAAGGTAAAAGAGCAGCTCGAGCTGATTACCCACTATTTGCAGATAGCGAATCTACTGCCCAGATAGGCATCATCACCTCTGGTGCCCTGTCTCCAACTCTTGGTTTCCCAGTAGCGATGGGCTACCTAGAAACTGATTATTCTGAATTAGGCAACACGGTAAGTGTTGACATCAGAGGAACCCGCCTACCAATGACTATTGTCAAACTACCCTTTTACAAACGTTCCAAGTAACCCCAAAGGAAAATCATGAGCAATCCAACTAACCGCAGCTATACCAAAGAACACGAGTGGGTCCTAGTAGAAGGCGATGTTGCAACTATCGGTATTACTGCTTACGCTGCAGAGAAGCTAGGAGACGTAGTCTTCGTAGATCTACCTAAGGTGGGAACCTCAACTACATACATGAAGATTTGTGGCGAGATTGAATCAACTAAGTCTGTTGGTGAGCTTTACGCTCCCCTAGATGGCGAAGTTGTTGAGATCAACGATGTTGTTGTCTCTTCTCCTGAAACTGTTAACACAGATCCATTTGGTGCTGGTTGGTTAATCAAGGTGAAGTTCACTTCTCTTCCTGAACTAATGACTGCAGAAGAATATGCCGCTCTGACCGGAGAAGGCTAAAGGTAATGGTTCTCGCCCACGAAGATTTCCAATACCGACACATCGGACCAAACGCTAAAGATCAGAAAGACATGTTGACTACCCTCGGGTATTCAACACTTGCAGAACTACTAGATGCTGCCCTTCCAGAAGCTATTCGTTTTGAAGGAGATTCACTTCTTCCGGCAGCAATCTCAGAAGCAGAAGCAATTGGTGAACTTCGTAAAATTGCATCAAAGAACCGCATTACTACTTCTCTTATTGGCCAGGGCTACTATGGCACTAACACACCAACAGTTATCAAAAGAAACGTTCTAGAGAACCCTTCTTGGTATACCGCCTACACTCCTTACCAACCTGAAATCTCACAAGGTCGTCTAGAAGCAATCATTAACTTCCAGACCATGGTCACTGACCTTACTGGAATGAAGACCGCTAACGGTTCAATGCTTGATGAAGGTACCGCTGCAGTTGAGGCAATGCTTATTGCTCGTCGTTCATCATCAAACGAATCAAACATCTTCTATGTCTCAAGCGACATATTTCCTCAGACTAAAGCGCTGCTGGATCACAGAGCAGAGCCTGTGAACATTGAAGTTCGCTACTTTGATATAGCTGAAGCATCAAAGATCCCTGGGCTTCTTTCTGAAGAATTCTTCGGAGTATTTGCTCAATACCCAGGAGCTTCTGGTCAGATCTATGACCTAACCGAACTCTTTGCTCACGCTAAAGCTCACAATGCTATTGCCGTTGCAGCAGCAGATCTTCTTGCTCTAACTCTTTACACGCCTCCAGGTGAAATGGGTGCTGATGTTGTTATTGGTTCAACCCAGCGCTTCGGTGTTCCTATGGGCTTTGGTGGACCTCACGCAGGTTACCTAGCAGTTAGAGAAGATCTAGAAAGATCTATGCCTGGACGTTTGGTTGGAGTATCAATCACCTCTGATGGATCACCTGCATACAGATTGACTCTTCAGACCAGAGAGCAACACATTAGACGTGAACGAGCTACCTCAAACATCTGTACTGCTCAGGTTCTGCTTGCTGTGATGGCAGGTATGTATGCGGTGTATCACGGCCCAGCAAGACTAAAAGCTATTGCTACAGATGTTCTAACCAAGACTCACTCTTTAGCTGACTCACTTAGAGCAGCTGGTCTTGATGTTTCAACTGGTAACTTCTTTGACACCTTTACTGTTTCTAACATTGATGCTCAGAGGATGTTTGAATCAGCACGGTCAAAGAACATCACAATGCTTGTTCTTGATGAGAAAACCATTGGCATCTCCGTTGATGAAACTACTTCAACCCAAACTCTTGAAAATGTTCTGTCTGCTTTTGGTGTGAAGACACTTTCAACTAGCAAGGTTCAGATTCAACTGGCAAGAACTTCTGATTTCCTAACTCACGAAGTGTTCAACTCTTATCACTCAGAGACAGCGATGCTTAGATACCTGAAGCGTCTTGCTGATTATGACTTCGCTTTGGACAGAGGAATGATTCCTCTAGGTTCTTGCACCATGAAGCTCAACTCAACAACTGAAATGGAAGCTGTTACCTGGCCTGAGTTTGCTGGTCTTCATCCATTTGCTCCTAAAGAAGATGTACAGGGTTATCTAGAACTAATTGGTCAGCTAACTGCATGGTTGAGCGATGTAACAGGATATGAAGAAGTTTCTTTGCAGCCTAATGCTGGAAGCCAAGGAGAACTTGCTGGTCTTCTAGCTATTCGTGGTTATCACCTATCTCGTGGCGATGCTCAGAGAACTGTTTGTCTGATTCCTTCAAGTGCTCATGGCACTAATGCGGCCTCTGCGGTCCTTGCAGGTATGGAAGTAGTTGTGGTTGCTTGTGATGAGAATGGAAACGTAGACGTTTCTGATCTTCAGGCAAAGATTGCTGCTACTGGAGACAAGCTAGCAGCTCTAATGGTTACCTACCCGAGCACACACGGTGTTTATGAAGAAGCCATTGTTGATATCTGTGAGCAAGTTCATGCTGCTGGTGGTCAGGTCTACATCGATGGAGCAAACACCAACGCAGTTGTTGGTTATGCAAAGTTTGGTTTGTTTGGTGGAGATGTTAGCCACCTGAACCTCCACAAGACTTTTTGTATCCCTCACGGTGGTGGTGGTCCTGGTGTAGGTCCTGTTGCAGCTAGATCTCACCTAAAGGAATTCTTACCGGGTCACGATAGAGCTCAATCAACTCTTCCTAACTACGGGCCAGTTTCTGCAGCTCCATATGGTTCAGCAAGCATTCTCCCTATTTCTTGGGCTTACATCAGAATGATGGGTGCTCATGGATTGCAGAATGCAACAGCAGTTGCTGTTTTGTCAGCTAACTACATTGCTAAGAAACTTGATCATGCCTTCCCTCTTCTATACACAGGTAAGAACGGTCTGATTGCTCACGAGTGCATCATCGACATTAGAGGTATCACCAAAGACACCGGCGTTACTGGAGAAGATATCGCTAAGCGTCTAATTGACTACGGTTTCCATGCACCTACAATGTCTTTCCCTGTTGCTGGAACACTCATGATTGAACCAACTGAATCAGAACCTAAAGAAGAAGTTGATCGTTTCATTGATGCAATGCTTGCTATCAAAGCGGAGATTGATGAAGTTGCAACAGGTAAATACTCCATTGAAGATTCACCTCTAAGAAATGCTCCTCACACAGCTAAGAACATAGCTTCTGAATGGAATAGGAAGTATGACCGTGAGGTAGCTGTATTCCCTGCTAAACAGTTCAGAAACAAGTACTGGCCTATAGTGAACCGCATTGACAACGTCTATGGAGATAGAAACCTAGTGTGTTCTTGTCCTCCAATCGAGTCTTTCGCTAACTGACTGAGAAAAGTCTTAGAGGCGGTCTCGTCGCCATTCAGACAGAGCCCCATAAAGTAGAATCTAGCCATGACTACTCAACCAATGAACGTTTCCCTAGAAGTATGGGTAATTACAGCAATAGTTATCGCAGTTGTAATCACCCTAGATCTGCTTTTTCAGTTAAAGCGAAAGGGCGACCCGACTTTCAAAGAATCGGCGATCTTTACCAGCGTCTTCTTAGGGGCAGCGATTGCATTCTTCTTCGTGGTTGATCAGGTCTGGGGTAAACCATTTGGTAGCGAGTATTTAGCTGGCTTCATTACCGAGTACAGCTTGTCTATCGACAACCTTTTCATCTTCCTAATCATCTTCACAAGACTTGCTGTTCCTGACAAGGCAAGACGACAGGCTCTAACCGTCGGTATTTTGATTGCTCTCGTTCTACGATTTATCTTTATTGCCGTTGGAGCAGTAGCAATTGCTGCCTTCTCATGGGTCTTCTACATCTTCGGCGCATTCTTGATTTACACCGCCTACACCCTAGTGCGCGACCACTTCAAGTCTCACGGACACGATGAAGCTCCTGGTGGCAAGTTCATTGACTTCATCAAGAGAAGAGTGAACGTAACCGAGGAATACCACGGTGCAAAGGTTTCAATCAAGAAGAATGGCAAGCGCTACTACACCCCGCTTCTATTCGCCATGATTGCTATCGGTGCTGCCGACATTCTTTTCGCGCTAGACAGCATCCCAGCCGTCTATGGCCTTACCAAAGAGCCTTACATTGTATTCACTGCTAACGCTTTCGCTCTTCTTGGTCTTCGCCACCTGTTCTTCTTACTGAGTGGACTACTTTCTCGACTTGTTTACCTGGGTCTTGGTCTTTCAGTGATCCTTGCTTGGATCGGTATCAAGCTAGTTATCCACGCACTGCATGAGAATGAGCTTCCATTCATCAACGGTGGTAAGCACTTCGAAGGACTTCCTGAAATCAGCACCAATACATCTCTTGGTGTGATCTTGGTAACCATCACAATCGCTACTGTTGCTTCTCTAATCAAGACTAGAAACACCAAGAGTGATAAAACTACCAAGCACTAACATCCAAGTTTCTAACGTCTTGTTCGGTGAAAATGTTTTTGGTTGGACAGCTGACGCATGACAGTCTTTGGAACTTTTGAATATCAGAGAACGCTGAAGATCTTAACTACCTAACCTGGAGTGATAAAGCTATTTAGCTAGGTTTGATTCAATCGCCTCAATGATTGGAGCTGCATCAGGCTTAGTGGTTGGTCTAAATCTCATAACCTCACCATTAGCTAGCACTAGAAACTTCTCAAAATTCCACTTCACATTTCCAGCATTACCTTCGGCATCTTCTGCCTTGGTTAGCTCTTTATAAAGTGGGTGAGCATTCTTGCCGTTTAGCTTTGCCTTCTCAGTCATTGGGAAGGTAACTCCCCAAGTTGTTGAGCAATAGTCAGAGATGTCATCAGAGGACTTAAGTTCTTGGAAGAACTGGTTAGAAGGAACACCAACAACAGTGAATCCCTTGTCCTTGTATTTCTTCTGCATCGCTTCAAGAGTTTCGTACTGAGGGCTTAGTCCACATCTGGACGCAACGTTTACAACCATGGTCACTTTGCCCTGGATCTCACCAAAGGTCTTGGTTGAGCCATCTAGCATTACAAGTTCAATATCTTTTAGATTCATGGTCTAAGGCTACCCGAATGCTCTGGCATTAGGAGAGCCAATATTGAGCTGCAAAGTAGCGAACCATTTGGGGATACACTCAAAGTAATACAAGGGAGTAAACATGAAGCTAAACGAAAAAGTAGTTGTTGTCACTGGGGCTGGAAGCGGCATGGGGCGTGAATTAGCTCTAGAACTAACAAGAAGAGGATCAAAAGTTGCTCTTGTTGACTTCCGCAAGGAAACTCTTTCAGAGACCGCTGCACTAGTTAGTGCACTCAAAGGTGTTTATTCAGAGCACGTTCTAGATGTCTCAGATGCAAAAGCAGTTGCAGCTTTGCCTGCTGCAGTTATCAAAGCTCTAGGGTCAGTTGATGCCTTGGTAAACAATGCCGGAATCATTCAGCCTTTTGTGAGAGTAAATGAACTTTCAATGGAAGATGCTCATCACGTGATGAACGTAAACTTCACAGGACCTCTAATGCTCATCAAAGCATTCCTGCCAGAACTATTGAAGCGACCAGAGGCACATATTCTTAATGTCTCCTCTATGGGAGCATATGCTCCTGTTCCTGGACAAAGTGTTTACGGAGCATCAAAAGCAGCTATAAAACTGTTAACTGAAGGTTTGAGATCAGAACTTATTTCAACCAAGGTTGGAGTCACCATCGTCTTCCCTGGTGCAATTGCAACTAACATTGCAGCCAACTCTGGAATGGCAGCAATGCAGGCTGATTCCAGTTCATCTTCCTTCCCAACTACTCCAGCTAACGTAGCTGCCAAGATTATGGTTCTTGCAATAGAGAAGAACACTCCTCGTGTAGTAATAGGTAAAGATGCAAAGACTATGGACTTCCTATCAAGATTGAACCCACTGTTTGCAGCCAAGTTGATTTACAAGCAAATGGCCTCTTTATTGAAGTAATTTGAAGAGTTCTATTCTTCACAGCGTTTTCCCCGAAAGAGAAAAATTATGTTCGCCTAGTAGAATATTTACCACTCAGGATTATTCGTAAGATACTTTAAAGCGAAACTCTCTAAAGTGTCCAAAAACCGCTAACTTACGCTTATTTACATGAATAATCTCATGAAAATCTCCCGTAAGTCGGTTGTCACACTGCTAGCAGTAGCCACCTCTGTGTTGCTAGTTCTAGCTTCAGCTCAGGCCTTCGCTGCCTCAGCAATGACAAGTTCACTCTCTGTTTCAACAGTGGCTGCAGGTGAAAAAGTTGATCTAACGACGCAAATACCTGGAGTTAGCGATGTAGGTGTTGCTACCCAAGAGATTATTCAAAACATTGATGCCTCCAAGGTAAGACTTAGCTCAGCAAGCGATGTGATTGCTCCTGAAGGTTGGACAGTTACTTACTCAACCGATGGCACAAACTTTTTAGCTGCGGCATCAATCTCTAACTGGGCCACTGTTGTGAAGGTTAAGGCAACTGGTTCAATTAACTCAGGAGGTTTGAGTGCAGACGGAAAACAGCTTTACCAAACCAGTGCTAATTCCCCAGGAACAGTTACAACCCCTAATGGTGTTTCAAGATCAGGAGGAGACGGTTGGGATGTTGAGTTTGATAGCAGAGGGTATGTATACAACTGGTACCACCACGGAGCCCTAAATTCAGGTCTAGATTGTCGCGACCGTTACACAGGCTTGCTTTGTGAAGGAAGCTGGCCAATGCCACTTGGTGCCAGCGGTTTCCACTCTCAAGTTCAATCGACTCTTTTCTACGATGAAGTAAACCAGCACATCTGGTTACCGGCCGCAGATCGCTCTACCGGTACTGGTTTCCTATGTGTCGACGTTGCAACAATCACGACACCTGTACTTTGTGGCGGCTCAAAGGCTACTGCTTGGAAGATGATCAATGCGCGAGTGAATGCTCAGGAAACTGGGGTGGAGCAGCTCTTCGAATCAGAGGGAAGGATTTATACCTGGGATATCCTTTCAGGCAAGATACTTTGCTATGACTACCTAGCAAACTCTGGAGTTGGCCAAGCCTGTTCTAACATGCCTGCAATATCTGTAACAGCAGGTTCGGTGAATTCACTAGGCACAAACCCAACCAACTCGATGACATACTTCCGAGAAGCATTCGGAAATGTCTATGGTCAGTTGAATTACTCTGCCACTTGCTTCAACGCAACAACAATGGAAAAGTGCGCGGGATGGGCAACTTATTCACAAACATTGGCGGCAGGCCATTGGCACGGTATGTACTTGCAACCTGATGCAAACGGGCAAATCATTGGTGTTTGCACAACAACAAACGCCAAGTGTTTTGCGGCGAATGGAACCACATTCGCTACCAATACTGTCATTCAGAATGCTATAAATAATGGGGCTATGGGGCGCTGGATGGACTCAATGACGACCGTTGGGAGCAAATTCCTAGTCAACGTAATTTGGGACAGGCCTTCTTACATTTTTTGTTACGACTTCGCAACCAACGCAGGTTGCGCGAACTGGACCCCCTCTTCTTTCAATGGAATCGCAGGTCTAGGTCAAAAATCTGGTTCACGTGTTTACACCTTGAACCCTGATCCATTGAGCTCTGACTGTATCTGGACTAATTCAGACAACGGTACGCCAATGATTGGTCAGTTCAGCATTTCTACTGGCCAGAACGGGTGTTCAATTACTCTGGCGGAATCTTCCTTCAAACAAGATGACCTCAACCCTCGACTTACCTGTGATGCTAATTCAGGTCTTGGTTACAACAGATTTACTCTTAGTGGACTGACACGTGGCACTGATTACACCTCAGCATCACTAACTATCGCTAAGGCAAACGGAGACGTGCTCGTTTCTGGAGGTACCACATGGAGCAACGTTGCATTCAATGCCCAGAACTATGTTGACTTGACCAGCATTCTTCCAGCCGATCTTGGGCAAAACGCGAGCTTCAAGGTCAGCTACGTTAACAAGACTTCAACAGCCACTGCTACCGGAACCCTTCTGATGAAGAGCGACTCTGCTCAACTCTGTCTAGACCTAACAGCTAACGTGGTTTGCCCAGCAACGACTTTGGTAGGAACTCCTGAATCCTCTCAGACTTCCTTCTCAGCAACAGGATCAACCACTAATGCTGCAAGCGTCACAACAAACTATTCAGTGTCTTCTGATGGTCTCACCATAGGTGCTCCTCTTGCATCTCAATGTGGATTCAACATGATTGGTGTGGTTGGTCGAGGAGATAAAGCTTCTTCATTCCCTGCAACTCTTGTTCCAGTTCCTGGAGCAGTAGCAACTCTGCTTGACAGCTCAGGAAATGTATTAACTGGACTCGATGGACTCCCTATTACTGCCATTAGCCAAGCAGATGGAACTTATAGCTTTGGTGTCATCAAAGCTGGTACCTACAAAGTTCGCTTCGGAGACTTCCCTCTTGTAAATGGAGTGGGTGCTGGAGACGTAGCAATGGTTTACAAGTCCAACTTCACCTATACAGGTGGAACCTACACAATGACAGGACAAAACCCTGTCAACTTCACCACCATTCAGAGCCCACTTGCCTCACCTGCGGTTACCGGTACTGAAGGTGGAGGTGACGTAACTGTCAAGGCTTCGTACACCATGAGAGCTGTGGCGAACCCAGACGTTGTTTCAGTTAAGTCAACTTCAATGACAGCTATCAGCGTTCTTGCTAATGACACTCCAACAACGAGTGCAACTTTCAACAACAACTCACTGAAGATCTGTTCAGCAGGAACTACTACTGCATGTACTTTGACCACTTTGACAGTTGCCAACCAAGGAACTTATGCGGTTTCTTCTGGAAAGATTAACTTCACTCCAGCTGCAGGTTTTACTGGTGAAGCAGATCCGATCACTTACCAAATCGCCGATGGGTTCTCAAACACTCCTCAGACTGTTAATTCAACTTTGAGAGTCACTTCAGTTCCAGCACCTACAGCTGTAGCTGACACACTCACTGGTAACACTCTTGCTCCAATCACTGTGGACGTTACGCTCAATGACACTGCAGCATCTGGCGCAACAATAGATAAAGCAAGCGTGAAGCTTTGTGCTAGTGGAACAACCACCAACTGTAATCTGACAAGTGTTTTAATCACAGGAAAGGGAACATACTCTGTAAACAACCTAGGAGTTGTTACCTTCACCCCTTCTGATGGTTATGTAGGTGCAGTTCCAGCTTTGACATACTCAATCCAAGACAGCGTCGGCAACACATCAACCAACATTGTTACAGCATCTGTGACAAACGCACCTCCAACACTGACTACTGCAGCTTTAGCTCCAGCAAAATTGGGTATTCAAACTTCCTACGCTCAGACCTTGACACAGGGTTCTGGAGTGGTTCCTGCAACCGGTGCATGGTCAGTAGTTGGCTCAGTGCCAGCGGGAATGACTTTCAATGTTGACACTGGATCTGTTTCAGGAACACCTTCGGCTGCAGGAACCTATCAGTTCACCGTTACCGTAACAGATGCAAATGGATTGACCTCTTCAAAGGCTCAGTCAATTACAGTTGCATCTCCTCCAGCAATTACTACTTCTCCTTTGACATACAAGCTTTACAAAGATGTTGCTACCAACATTCCTGGTTCAGCTTCCGCTGGAACAGGAACTATCCCTGCAACAGGTGCATGGAGTGCAACAGGACTACCTGCTGGATTGAGTATCAACACTGCAACAGGTGCTATTTCTGGAACACCTACTACTACAGGTACGTTCACAGTCACCCAGAAGGTAACTGACTCAAACGAGCTTTTCGACTCTGAGGATCTAACCATCAGAGTTGTTGCGAAGCCGATCATCACAACTCCAGATCTAGCTGGACTTGAAGTGAATAAAGCAATCACTCCGATTGCTCAGACAAAGGTTGTTGGTAGTGCGTTGCTTCCTTCAACTAATGCTTGGTCAATTGTTGCTGGAACACTTCCTAATGGATTAAGCATGAATCCAGACACTGGTGAAATTACTGGAACACCTACTCAATCAGGTTCATTCCCGATCACAGTAAGACTTACTGACGTTGATGGTGAGTACTCACAACAAGTTCAAAACATTAGTGTTGGCGTTCCGCCAGTAATCACTACAAGCCCTTTGACACGCAAGTTTTATGTGGGGGTAGCGGGAAGTATTCCTAGCTCAGCTACCGCTGGTTCAGGTGCCATCGGGTCAAGTGCTTGGACTGCAACTGGCTTGCCAAATGGAATGAGCATTGATCCGGCTACTGGAGAAATAACAGGTACACCTAGCCTTGCTGGTACATTCTCAGTAATCGAAAAGGTTACAGATGCAAATGGGC
>Ga0079301_1001025_pt1 | contig 13292 bp, 11 predicted proteins | sample Wag4_2014_7_11_3_FD_74797 | JGI IMG/M metagenome (GOLD analysis project Ga0079301, IMG submission 74797) | Fresh water mixed with fracking chemicals microbial communities from Ohio, USA - Utica-2 Time Series FC 2014_7_11 | ecosystem: Engineered > Industrial production > Chemical products > Input...
CGGCATCTAGCGTATCGGCGCCGGCATTGCCTGACAGATTGTTATCCGCCGCATTGCCGATCATGCTGTCAGCGCCTTGCCCGCCGGTGGCACCTTCAATTTCCAGAAGCGCATCAACGCCAATGTCATTGCCGCCGGCGCGCCCCATGAGAAGATTAACGAAAATCTCGCTGCTGCTGGCGTGAAAATCGGCAATGTCCAAACCATCCCCGCCAATCAGGCTGTCATTCCCTGTACCACCATCCAGGCAATCATTGCCTAGGCCACCATTCAGCGTATCGGCGCCGGCAATGCCAAAAAGCATATTCTCACCGGCATTGCCGAGCATGCTATCCGCGCCATCGCCGCCACGCGCGGCTTCCAGAACAACCCCGCGGGCGATGCCAATATTGTTGGTCAGGCCACCGATGGACGAAAAGGCTTCGGCGTTCAAATTGATGGTCTGGTTCGCGCCATAGCCAGAAGCGTCCAGGGTATCTGAACCACCTGTATCATAGATGGTGAAGGCCGGCGCGGTCGTATAATTCGCGAAATCATAGAGCGACCCTGCGGTTGCATTGCGGCCATAAACAGTATTGCCCGCATTGAAGGTGGTATTGGCGCCGTACAGGTTGTGCACGGCCACAATATCGGCCGAGCTTGGTCCCATCACAAAGCGCGAGCTGCCAAACCCCGCCTCAAACTGATCAAAATAGGACATGATGGAATAGGCGTGATTATCGTTCTGGTACTGATTATCTACCCCATAAATGCCCGAACCATTATAGGGCCCACCATGCCCGAGGCCGAGCGCATGGCCAATTTCATGCACATAGGTCTGGAAGGAATAGCTATCCAAACTAGTCCCGTAATCAGCAAGCCATTGGGTACTGACATTCACCTGCATGGAGGTGATCCGGCCCAACCAATCCCAATTTCCATCGGCAAAGGCGCCACCCTGGTTATCGTCAAACAGAATGTCACCGCCCAAGGTGACTTCCTGAAACACCAGATTGGTCACATTGGCCCAAGTCTGAAAGGCGGCGCGCGCCAGTGTCTGGCCGGCTGCTGTCAGCGCGGTCACGTTATAGGTGACGATGTTGTCGCTGCTCGTTTCCCAGCGGTGGGAAGTTTCCCCGCGAGATTGCCAAAACCCCACAGTAAGGTAATCCGCGATTTGATCCAGGGTGTAGGTAGGTATGGTCGGCGGGGCCGATGCCTCACTGATGGCAAGGCGATAACCGCCAGAATACCAATCTCTATAAGCACCAACATCAAGATAGTATCGCCCCGTGATTGGTGCGGTATAGGTGATGAAGGAATTTAATCCCGGCCCGCTATCATCATCCTGCGCTAACAAATTGCCACTGGCGTTAAGCAGGCGGAGATAGGGGTCAGACAGCGCGGCATAGCTGGCGTAAGCGGCGCCATCCAGCGAAATGCTGTAGCGTTGCCCCGCCACCAGATCCACGGCGAACCAGTCCCGATCACCGCTGCTATTGACCGCACCGTTGAGCGAGGCGCCGATGCCCAGCGTTACGGTCGTTGAGGCATCGCCTGGAACCGTATCGCCTGTTCCCTGACCGGGCGGAGGGGCAAGCTCGCCAATCGCTGAGTTCTTCGTCGGGTCTTGGCAGCCAGCGCAGCGGCAACCGCTAAAAACGCGTCCTTCATCCTGGGAGATCGTGCAGCTGAAACGTGACATGTGATGCCTCGCACACCGTCCGAGGTTTATTCTCAACGTATGGTTAACTTGATGAAGAATTCAGGTCAAGGTCGAATCGTTATCTCAGCTTTTGCTGGGACACGCTTGCCGTTCCAGCATCTCGCAGGCCCTTCCCCCGCGCTGCCGTCCAGGGCAGAAGGGCGCCATGACACCCGCCATTGCCTCCGCCCTCATGCCGCTCATGCAAGGCATGGATGCTGAAACCGCCCATGGTATCGCGCTGCGTGCCCTTTCGCTTGGTCTGGCTGGGCGCGATCGCGGCGTGGATCATCCAAGCCTTGCCACCAACGTCGCGGGCCTTCACTTCCGCAACCCGCTTGGTTTGGCGGCTGGCTTCGACAAAAACGCCGATGCAGTACCGCCCCTGCTCCGCCTTGGTTTTGGCTTTGTCGAAGCAGGCACCGTCACACCGCGCCCTCAGGCGGGTAATCCACGCCCGAGATTGTTCCGCCTGACCGAAGACCAGGCCGTGATCAACCGCATGGGCTTCAACAATGCGGGGCTTGATGCCTATCTGGCGCGGGTCAAGGCGCTGCCCCGCCCTCTGCCGGGCATTTTCGGCGCGAATATCGGCATCAACAAGGAAGGCGCCGATCCGGAACGCGACTATCCGGCGCTTTATGAAGCGCTGGCGCCCTACGCTGATTACGTGACGATCAATGTCTCCTCCCCCAATACGCCGGGTTTGCGGGATTTGCAGGGTGAAGAACGCCTCGCGTCCATCCTGGCCGCCATCACTGCGCGGCGCGCGGCGTTGGCCAAGCGCCCGCCCTTGTTTGTCAAAATCGCGCCTGATCTGGCCGATGATGCGCTAGGGCCGATTGTTGAGGCCTGCGTCGCGCAAGGGATTGCCGGGCTGATTATTTCAAACACCACCATCACGCGCCCACCTTCGTTGCGTTCTGGCTTCAAGGATCAGGCTGGCGGGCTTTCCGGCGCGCCGCTTTTCACGCTTTCCACTGAAATGCTGCGCCGCTGTTACCATATCGCACAGGGGCGTCTTGCGCTGATTGGCGTGGGCGGCATTGCCAGCGCGGAACAAGCCTATGCCAAAATCCGCGCCGGCGCCGCGCTGGTGCAGCTTTATTCCGGCTTCGCCTATGCCGGGCCTGTTCTGGTGCGACACATTCTCGATGGCCTCGCGGCGCTGCTGGCGCGTGATGGCTTCACCTCGGTCGCCGATGCTGTCGGCAAGGATGCGTGATGCAAATTCTTGAAGGTATTGCTGACATTGCTGACCGTTACGACGGTTATGTGCTGGATCTTTGGGGCGTGGTGCATGATGGGCGCACACCCTATCCCGGCGTGCCAGAGGCGCTTGCGGCGCTGAAGGCACGCGGCAAGCGCATTGTCTTCCTGACCAATGCGCCGCGCCGCGCCTGGTTCGTGCAAGGCATGCTGGACCGCATGGGGCTCGATCGCGGGCTTTATGATGGCATCATGTCATCCGGTGAGGCTTCCTGGCGGCTGATGAAGGAACGCAAACACCCTTGGTTCGCACGCATGGGCCGCCGCGTGATGCATATTGGGCCGGAGCGTGATCTTTCCGTGGTGGAAGAAGACGCGGCCGAAATTGTGACAGACCCCGCCAAGGCGGATTTCCTGCTGAATACCGGCCCGGATGCAGATGGCGGCACCAAAAGCGCGGAACCTTATCGCGCGGCCTTGCGCGCCTGTTTCGATGCGGGCCTGCCGATGCTCTGCGTCAACCCGGATCGGCATGTGATGGTGGCTGGCGAGAAGGTGATCTGCGCCGGCGCCTTGGCTGATGTGTACCGCGAATTCGGCGGCGACGTGCTGGAAATCGGCAAGCCTGATCCGGCAGTTTATGAACCGGTGATGGAATTGCTGGGGCCGATCCCGAAGGCGCGCGTGCTGGCCATTGGCGATAGCCCGCATACGGATTTGGCGGGCGCGCAGGCCACGGGCATTGACGCGCTTTGGGCGCTAACGGGCCTGACCGGCGAAGCGCATGGCGCGGACCCGAGCGGCGAGGCGCTTGCTGCCGTTGCGGCGGCGGAGAAAGTGGCGCCGCTTGCAGCGTTACGCAGTTTGCGCTGGTAGGGGAGGGGCCTACCCCCGCCGCGCCAGCGCCGCTTCCAGCGTATTTTCCAACAGGCAGGCGATGGTCATGGGGCCAACGCCGCCCGGCACGGGCGTGATGGCGCCCGCATGGCCCAAAGCTTCGGCATAGGCCACATCACCCACCAGCTTGCCATCGGGAAGGCGATTAATGCCGACATCAATCACCACCGCACCGGGGGCAATCCAATCCCCCCGCACCATTTCTGCCCGGCCAGCCGCCGCCACCAGGATTTCCGCCCGGCGGCATTCCGCCGGCAGATCCCGCGTGCGGGAATGCGCAATCGTTACCGTGCAATCAGCCCCCAAAAGCAATTGTGCCATGGGCCGCCCGACAATCTGCGAACGCCCCAGCACCAAGGCCCGCGCGCCACGCAGCGTCACGCCGGCTTCCGCCAGCAAATGCATCACCCCGCGCGGCGTACAGGGCACCAGGCCAGGCTCCCCGGCCGCCAGCCGCCCAGCATTCAGCGGGTGAAAGCCATCCACATCCTTGCGCGGGTCCACCGCGGCAATAGCGGCCTCTGCCCGGATATGGGCGGGCAGGGGAAGCTGCACCAGAATGCCGTCAACTGCCGGGTCAGCATTCAGCCGCGCGATTTCCGCGAGCAAATCGGCTTCGGTGGTCGACTCGGGCAAATGAATGGTGGCGCTATCGAAGCCGGCCTCGGCCGCCGCGCGGTCCTTGTTGCGGACATAAACGCCACTCGCGGGGTCATCACCCACGCGCACCACGCGGAGGCCAGGCTTGAAGGGAAGTGTGGCTATGCGCTTAGCAAGGCCAGCCCGTAGCCGGGCGCCGAGCGCCTTGCCATCAAGAATCCGTGCGGTCATACCAAAGCCTCGATCATGGGAATGAGAAGGGTTGGGTCGCCCGAAATACGCAGCGTCTTTTCCCGCGCTGTGGCGCCTTGCGACACTTCAATCAATGATGCTGGAACCCCAAGGGCAGCGGCGAGCGCGGCACAAACCGCGCGATTGGCGCGGCCATCTTCAGGCGCCTCGGTCACCGCCACACGCAGCCTGGGGCCATCGGCGCCGGGGCGCAGCCCTTCAAGCCTTGAACGCCGTGCCTTGGGCTGCACTTTCACGCGAACCAAAAGCGCGCCAGCTTCCGCGCGCCAAAACCCCATCATCGGCCAAGGCTACCGCCAAGCAGGCCGAACTGAATTTCCGCGAGCAGGATGCGCCCCGCCTGCAACAGCAGAATCAGCACCACGGGGGAGATATCAATGCCGCCCAGATTGGGAATGAAGCGGCGAATGGGCCGGAGTGCGGGTTCCGTCAGCCGATGAAAGAAATCGGCAATGGCCCAGACAGCGCGGTTGCGCGTATCCAGCACATTGAAGGCAATCAGCAGGGACACAATCGCCCCGATAATAAGCGCCCAGACGAAAAGACTGAGCGCGGTGTCAATCAACCAGAATAAAGCGTGCATGATGCCCCCTGCCCCCTGCCCCCTTCCAGGCGCCGCGCATGATGGCGGCGGGGAAGGATTAGCCCTTATATCTTGAAGAAGGGTTCAGGCCGCAAGCCTTGTATTGCGGGACGGCTTTTGCCGGTATCTTCGGACTGCCCAGCGGTGCTTGGCATTGCCTTGACTTTACCCGCAGCCTGGGGCACTCACCGCGGCCTTGGTGCGGGGCTGTAGCTCAGTTGGGAGAGCGCGTCGTTCGCAATGACGAGGTCAGCGGTTCGATCCCGCTCAGCTCCACCATTCCTCCCTTTTTATCGTGGCACGTAGGATGCTGCGCAATGGTGCGTATAGCGCCGTGCGACGGCGTCCTGCAGGTTCTTGATTTGTTCTTTATGATGGCTTTATCGATAATTTAATAAAGAAAACGCCTTGGCTTTACAATAAAACTGCGTCACTAATACTTTTAATATACTTCGATTCCATGGGTTAAGCCCAATCATCAGGGGAAATCTACAGAAGATTCTGCCAAAAACGATAGTGCTTGAGAGTTATCTTCTTCAGGCGAAGTCTCCGAAAGCGCCTTTATCCAAAGTGTTCGGCGCAGGCGTCTTGATGGCAAGTGTTTTGCTGGGCGGTGGCGCCGCACAGGCGCAGCTGCAAGACATTACGCTGACGAATTCAACGCCCGGCATAGATCAGGGGACGTTTTCAATTGCCTCGGGAGCTCTTTTCAGTGTGGGTCAACTTAGCTCATCCGGTTCACAAGCGTATAACTATGTCGCCTCTTATTTCACTGCTGGGGCTTCCAGATCCTATTACTTTGGCCAGACGTCAGCGCCCACGGATACCGTCATGTTCCTGGTAACCGGGACATTCAATCCTCTTTCGCCGGGCACCAATGCGCAGGACTTGAATGATGATACATCCGCCGCAGCCCACCTGAGCAACGCCGGCGCGACTGTTGTGAGTTGCGGCAGCCCAAATTACTGTCCGCAAATATCCTATACCTTGACCAATGGGCAAAGAGTGACGCTTGTTGTAACGACCTTCAGCGCAGGTGACCCGCTTGGCTTGCCGGTGACGTTTTACGCCGATGGCGCTGGTACGTTTTCGGCATCCGCCCCTCCATCCGGTCCAGACGCCGCCAATACACAGACCATGGTCTACCTGAATGCTTTTGATGTGAATGCAGCCTTGACGCATCGGACCATGGTGGTTGCCGAATCCTTGAATTATGACTGCGCCATCTTCGATGCCAATAATATCTGCGTATCCTGGGCTGGTCGCTACGGCAGGTCAGGCAATGGCATCAATGATGGCGCGGGTGTGCTCACGGTCGCTCATCGCTTCCTGCCGGAGTTTTACGTGGGCGCGTTTGTTGATCAGTCCGCCGCCATGGATTACGGCACGTCAATCAGCAGCACCGGCATGGACCCAACCTTTGGCGGCTTCCTTGTTTGGCAGGAAAATCCTGATCAATCCGGCTTCCGCGTCCGTCTTTCTGCCGCACGCCATAATGGCAATGTCCGTATCACGCGCGAAGCTTCCTTGAGCAACACTGAAGCCGGAACAGGCAAGACCGGCTTGCACAGCTGGGGCTACGGTGCCGATATCGCCTACGGCTTCAATGTAGATGAGGGGGTGCTGCTTTCGCCCTATGCTGGTATTCGCCGCAGCTCAGCGCGCCGGCAAGGCTACACCGAAGAAACTTCGGATGATGTCGGAAACCCGCTGAGCTATCGGCACATGGACCGTGAATTGACCACTGCGACGTCTGGCTTGCGTGGCACAATGCGCATTGATCATGGCATCAGGCTGATGGCTTCCGCAGGCATGGAATATGATGTGAAAACCAGCCAGGACGCTTTGGCTGGCACCAGCAGCATCACGGATCTTGAAAGCTTTTCGCTTTCCAGCCCATCACGCAAAGCCAATCGTACGCGCGGTGCTGGATCTGTTGGTGCACAAATCCCCATCGCGTCCAATTCAGCCTTTGTGGTGAACACATCCCTGCGCCAACAAGCCTATACGTCAGACCTTTCGCTGGCAGTAATGGCATCGGTGGTGGTGGGCTTCTGAAAAGGTCGGAAACTCGCCGCTTCCCTATCTGGCGGGGTTTCGGGCAAGCGCTGGTGGAAACACCGGCGCTTTTGCTTTTTCTGCCACTGCCTTCGCCTCCGCTTCCTCGGCAAGCCTCTCTCTCAGGAACTGACTGAACCGCATTAACTTCGGGCGGGGTACGGCGGGTGGGGTTCTGGCATAGGGCGGCTTCGCATGCGGTCAGCCCGAGAATTAAGCCCCAGTCACAAGAAGGGCTAGCTGAGTGCCATCCGATATACTTAATTGAGCTGCCAATGTAGGCAGAACACAACTCTCATTTAATGAACTGCTCACCGCTGCACTTACCTGTTTATGCGTGTTGCTCAGGTGTGCGGTGACGGCGCCATTTGCAATGCCCGCTGCTGTTCCTATCATTCCGGGTTGCGCAATCGAAATCATAGCAAGGTATCTATTAAGAAAGTCAATTTGATTATTAGTGTCTTTTATGGCTTCTCCACCGCCTCGCATGTATTTTGCCGCAGTCAGCATGCTGTTTGCGTGTGCCCAAGCAAACGCCACCACAGGACCGCCGCTGGTGAAACCACTCGCTAAACCACACAGAGCGGCTCCGGCTCCTAGGGAAGCTCCGAGCGCACTAATTTTTCCTGCATCGTAGTCATCATAGTTGTCCTTTAATTGAATTCCGGTGGTGTAAAGCGTGAATGCTCCAACACCTCCGGCGACGATTTTTTTGGCTGGGTCTCTCGCAGCCTGAATAAATTTGGAACCTGCGTTCGTTGCATTAGGAAAAGCCAGCTTCAAAGCCTGCGGGTTCATCGCCACAAAAACCCGGCTAACACCATTTCTTAAGAGCGGCGCCAATGAACCCGACATGTTTTTCTCCAGTATCAGCCTATTTTACGGCATCCGTTCGCTTATTCCAGCGATCCTCTACTGCCTTGATTACTACACTTACGCTTCGCAAGATAGCGTGGAGACACCGGCGCTTTTGCTGTTTCTGCCTTTGCTGCCGCTTCCCGGGCGAGCTTCTCTCGGGCGATGTTGATCCTGGGGCATGATCCGCTACCGCGAAAAGGGATGGTCAATCTTCAAAAATGATCAATCACGCCACCCCGGATTCGCGCGACCATCGGCGGCAAATATCCGGTCGAATTGGGGCCTGGTCCATTCGGACTGATAGCGCGTCATGGCGCGCAGTGCTGGAACTGTTTTTACGAATGACCTGGGACGAGGCGCATCAGGCAGAAATCGTTTCAATCTTTAGAGGTAATTCACGCTTGTACGTGCCCGGAAACGGCCCTTTGGCAATATCCGCCGCAATGTCTTTGCCTTCTGAAGGGATCGCCGCAGGGTCCGCGCTGGCCAAACCTTGGCGTCCATCCCCGCGCGTTATAACGCCCCCGGCACGCTTGCCCAGCGCTTGCCGGGCTTCGCGCCATCCACGGTCTTGCGTGGACCCATGAGCCCTGCTCGCACGGGCCACAAACGCCACACCACCGCCGCTCAGGGCCGTTGTGGCGTGGCGACTTAGCCTTACTTGCGCGCGCCGATGCCTGCGAAGCGCTTATTGAACTTCGCGATCTGGCCGCCCGTATCAATGATGCGCTGCTGGCCGGTCCAGGCCGGGTGCGACTTCGGGTCAATGTCCAGGCGGATGGTATCGCCCGGCTTGCCGTAGCAGGAACGGGTCTTGTACTCGGTCCCGTCGGTCATGATGATGTTGATCTCATGATAATCGGGATGGATGTCGGATTTCATGGCGCATGCTCACAGAAAATCGGCCGCCGATGCCGACCGGCCGCCAGGGAGCGGGCGCTATAGGGGATCGGCCCCACGAAGGCAAGGCAGCGATTGACCAAGGCCGCGCCAAAGGCCAGAGGTTTGCTCCTTCCTGAACAAGGTCCGCCGCGCGTGAGCCTCAATATCCTCTCCATCCAATCCTGGGTCGCCTATGGGCATGTCGGCAATGCCAGCGCCATCTTCCCCCTGCAGCGCCTGGGGGCTGAGGTCTGGGGGGTGCATACGGTGCAATTCTCCAACCATACCGGCTATGGCGCCTGGCGCGGCCAGGTTTTTGGCGCTGAGCTGATCCATGAATGCGTCACCGGTATTGAAGAACGCGGCGTGCTGCCCCGCTGCGATGCGGTTCTGTCAGGCTATCTGGGCTCGGCCGAGATCGGGGCGGCGGTGCGCGATGCGGCGCTTTTGGTGAAAGCAGCCAACCCCAAGGCGCTTTGGTGCTGCGATCCGGTGATTGGCGATACCGGGCGCGGCGTTTTTGTGCGCCCCGGCATTCCGGAATTCCTGCGTGATCAGGCGTTGCCGGCAGCCGATATCGCAACCCCCAATCAATTCGAACTGGAATGGTTGACCGGGCAGGCCATCACCAGCCTGGATACCGCCAAGGCCGCCATCACCGCGCTACAGGCCAAGGGGCCGCGGATTGTGCTGCTGACGTCACTCCGCACCGAAGCGACTGGGGCGGATGAGATTGAATTGCTCGCGGCTGAGGGCGGCGGCTTCTGGCGGCTACGCACGCCCATGCTGCCGCTATCGGTGAATGGCGCCGGCGATGCGATTGCCGCGCTATTCCTGTTTCATCGCCTGCATAGCGGTGCGGCGGCACCGGCGCTCGAAGCCGCCGCGTCCAGTATTTTCGGCCTGCTGAGCCAGACGCTCGCGGCAGGTGCGCGGGAATTGCAGGTGGTGGCGGCGCAGGCGGAAATCACTGCGCCGACAAGGCGTTTTATGGCGGAGGCGTGCTGACCCGCGCCCCCTGCATTCAGTGCATGAAGCTCCGCGTCACATAGGCCTTCAGCGCTTCCACATCATGATCCTGCTTGGCAAAGCGGAACTTCACCAGGTCGCGGATGCTGACAATGCCAAGCAAGGCCCCGTCGGAATCGCAAACCGGCAAATGGCGGAAATAGCCCTGATCCATGATCTCAAGCGCGGCTTCCACGGGCGTATCGGCGCCTACCATGACCACTTCACGCGTCATGATCTCCTCAGCGGCGAGGCATCTGGCGCCATTGCGCCGGTCGGCCACTGATTTCACGATGTCGCGTTCGCTCAAAATCCCGGCGACCTGACCGGAAGCGGTCACGATCAGCACGGCCCCGATCCGCCGCGCCGCCATGATGCGGGCGATTTCCACCACCGGCGTTTCGGGCGTTACGGAAATGGCGGCATTACCTTTCTGCCGCAGAACTGCTGCTATGGTCATGGCCGGAGGCCTCCTTGTTGCGAGACGCTGCCAACCCCCTCTTCCTTGGAGGCTATTTCGTTGGTTTGCGTCGAAACCGCAAGGGCTGATTCGCCCCAATGCACAGGAATCGCCGGCAAACCGCCTTTTGCGGCCCGGAATTGGTGCTTGCCTAGCCGTGCGCCCGCATGCGAGCCTTCGCACCGACCGCCGGAAACCGGCCAGCCTTCGCCATGAAAACAGGGAGAGATCATCATGACGCTTCAAACCTCACGCCGCTTGCTGCTGGGCGCCGGGCTTGCCGCCCCCTTCATTCGTGCCGCTTCGGCGCAAACCACGCTGGAATGGGTGGCGGGATCGCTTGGTGGCGGCTGGTACACCATGGCAGTCGGCTTATCCTCATTGATCCGCGATGAGAATCCCAACATCCAGATCCGCGTGGTGCCGGGCGGTGGCCTGGCCAATCCAACCCGCATCAACAACAACCAGAGCCAGATTGGCTGGGGCATTGATGCATTCTCGGCTTCTGCCGTGCAGGGGATTGAACCCTATTCGGCCAAGCATGAGCGCATCCGCACCCTTGGCACCGGCTATTCCCCGACCGAGCATCACTTCCTGCGCCATACCGGCGCCGGCCCCACTGACATGCGCGCCATCCTGACACAACGCGGCTTGAAGATTGGCGCGCCCCAGCGCAGCAGCACCGATGAAATGACATTGCAACGGATCATGCGCTTCATCGGCACAAGCCCGGACAAGATCCGCGCCGAAGGCGGGCGATACCTCAATGGATCTTATGCTGACCTCGGCACTGCTTACAATGATGGGCAGATTGATTATGTCTATGTCGCGCTCGCGAAGCCGGCGGCGCTTATGCAGGAAATTGCGCGTGGGCGTCGCGGCGGCCAGATGGTTGCCTTCCCGCAAGATATTCGTGACCACCTGACACAGCAATATGCCTATGCCCAAGGCTCCCTGCCGGGAGCGACCTATCCCACGATGATGAGCGGTGATATCCCGGTCACCATGATGGACAGCGTGATCCTGGTTCATGATTCGGTATCGGCTGAAATTGTTCAAAAGATCACGGCGACCTTGGCCAAGAATGCCGGTCAGCGGCTGGCCAGCATCCACCAAAGCATGGGCGGCTGGACACCAAAGCAGGCGGTAGGCTACCGCGGGGTGCCCTTCCATCCGGGTGCTGCGGCGGCGTTCCGCGCGGCGGGGGCCAGCCCACCGGCCTGATACGGCAAGCAGGGTGCGCGATCTTCCAGGCTGGCTCAGGGGTGCGGTCACGACGTGGCTTGCCTTCTGGGCTGGCGTACATCTTTACTTTGGCGGCTTTGGCTTTCCGGCGCCGGTTGAAATGCGCGCCTTGCATCTACTGGTCTTTACGCCGCCGCTTTTTATTCTGTATCCGGCCTTCCGGGGACGCTCTCCATCCGGTCGGCCGAGTGTCTTTGATATTGCCTGGTTGGTGGCCGCCGCCGCACCGCATGCCTGGGTGCTCTGGCATGCGGGCCAAGTCAATGACCGTATGGAATATGTGGATCCCTTCACGCCAGAGATGATGGCGTTTGGCATCATCTGCATGGTGACCACGCTGGAAGCCATTCGGCGCGCGGTGGAACCGGGCCTTGCTGTGATGGTCGCCGTCTGCATCCTCTATATGTTTGTCGGGCATCATTTGCCTGGCGTTCTCAATACCCGCAATTTCTCCACTTCCGAGGTGATTGAGGCCGCTTGGCTGGTGCCAACAGCGGGTGGTGTTTACGGCCCACTCACGGGGATTGTGGCTACCACCATTGCGGTTTTCATCATTTTTGGCGCCTTCATGCAGGGCAGCGGCACGGGGCGGCTTTTTGCGAATTTCGGCGGCGCGGTGGCCGGGCGCTATGCGGGCGGGCCCGCCAAAGTCGCCGTCATTTCCTCGGGGCTATTTGGCACCATGAGCGGGTCTTCCGTCTCAAATGTGGTGACGACCGGGTCCATGACCATTCCGCTAATGATGCGCACCGGCTTCAAGCCTGGCGTTGCGGCCGGGATTGAAAGCGCGGCTTCTGTTGGCGGCGCGCTGGTGCCCCCGGTGATGGGCGCTGCCGCCTTTGTCATGGCGGAAATCGCCAGCATTGCCTATGGCGACATCATCATCGCTGCGGCAATTGGTGCGGCGCTCTATTATTTTGCGATGATCTGTGCCGTACATTTCGAAGCCAAACGCCTTGGTATGGCGCCCATGGCGCTTAAGGATATTCCTGCCTGGCGCGAAGTTCTGGCCGATGCGCATCTTGTTTTCCCAATCGCCATGATTGTCTGGCTGATGGTGGAACGCTGGTCAGGCAATTACGCCGCCTTCTGCGCGACCCTTGCCATGGTGGGCGTTTCCTGGTTCCGGGCGCGCACGCGCATGGGTTGGCGAGAGGTGCTGGGCAGTCTTGAAAAAGCCGGGCTGACCATGGCGCCTCTGGCTGTTTCAATCGCGGGCGCAGGTATTGTGGTCTCGGCCTTGACAGCGACAGGCATGGTGGTGGCCTTTGGGGGCATCATCAAGGAATTCTCGGGCGGTAGTCTCGCGCTTTTGCTGGTACTGCTGGCGCTAACGGTGATTGTCCTTGGTATGGGCATCCCAACAACGCCTTCCTACATCATCGCCGCCGCCATCGGCGTACCGCAGATCCTTGAACTGGGCCGTCACTTGGGTATTGAGCCTTTGCAGGCGCATCTTTTTGTCTTTTATTTTGCTGTGCTTGCGGACGCCACACCGCCGGTGGCTGCTGCCGCCTTTGCTGCTGCGGCGATTTCGAAATCAAGCCCCATGATGG
>Ga0079301_1001027_pt1 | contig 13279 bp, 10 predicted proteins | sample Wag4_2014_7_11_3_FD_74797 | JGI IMG/M metagenome (GOLD analysis project Ga0079301, IMG submission 74797) | Fresh water mixed with fracking chemicals microbial communities from Ohio, USA - Utica-2 Time Series FC 2014_7_11 | ecosystem: Engineered > Industrial production > Chemical products > Input...
GTTCAAGAAGCTTATGAAGGAAATACAACAGATGAATTTATCAAGCCCATCATACTTGTAGATGATCATCAGGAACCATTAGCATTAATTGAGGAAGGTGATGCGGTAATTTGTTTCAACTTTAGAACTGATCGTTGCAGAGAAATCACTGAAGTACTTACGCAAAAAGATTTTCAAGAATTCGGCATGCATAAGTTGGTGTTAGAATACACCACCATGACTGAATACGACAATACTTTTAAAAATGTTCACGTCATTTTTAAAAATGATAACCTAACCCATACATTAGGCGAGGTATTAGAAGAAAATGGTAAAAAACAAATCAGAATTGCAGAGACTGAAAAATATCCGCACGTCACTTTCTTCTTTAGTGGCGGTAGAGAATTGCCCTTTGAAGGTGAGAGCAGAATCATGGCTCCATCGCCAAAAGTGGCTACCTATGATTTACAACCCGAGATGAGTGCATTTGAACTTACCGCTAAAATTGTTCCAGAGATTCAAAACAAATCAGCTGATTTTATTTGCCTAAACTATGCCAACGCTGACATGGTTGGACATACAGGTGTCTGGGAAGCTGCAAAAAAAGCTGTGGAGACAGTCGACCAATGTGTACAACAAGTAGTTGAAGCAGCCCTTGAAAATGGGTATACTGTTTTCTTAACAGCAGATCACGGCAACGCCGATTTCATGAAAAATTCCGATGGATCACCCAATACAGCACACACCCTGAATCCTGTCCCACTATTTATCATTGATAAAACGTGGAGAGGACCAGTCAAATCGGGAAAATTGGGTGATATCGCTCCCACTATTCTTTATTTTATGGGGATTCCTATTCCAGCTGAAATGACAGGAGAAGTCCTGGTTTAAATTTCAACCTTGATAATCAATCAATTAATAAATTACAGGGAAGAGATCATTCAAGCAGCATTTATAATCCAAAAATTGTCTTAAATTCAGAAATCAATAATTGATTTCATGACAGAAGAGGTACTTCTTCAGGGTTGTTTGAAAAATGATGCATACGCTCAACAAGAACTGTATTATAAATATAGTCCAAAGATGTTGTCTGTGTGCTATCGTTATGCAAAATCGAGGGAGGATGCCGAAGATATGCTTCAGGAGGGTTTTATCAAGGTTTTCATGCAAATAGACAAATATGAAAGCCGGGGCTCTTTAGAAGGATGGATCTTGCGTATCATCGTTCATACCTGTATCAATCACCTCAAGAAAAATAAAAAATTCAATGAACATGTCGACTTAGCTTATGCAGGTGATTTATTGATCAAAGAAGATAATATTCCTGCCATTATGCAAGCGAAACAAGTGATTGAATGTATCCGCTCTTTACCGATTGGCTATCGTACAGTACTAAACCTTTACGCAATTGAAGGCTATTCTCACAAGGAAATTGGCTTTATGCTGGAAATAGAGGAAAGTACGAGCAGATCGCAGTTCACAAGAGCAAAAAATATGCTGGAAGAACTTCTTGTAAAAAAGAACATCCTCCAGCCCAAAAAAGAAAGTTCAAAATGGCTTTCCACTGTGAAGGCACATTGATAGTTGGGTTGATTAAAAAAAGCAATGAAGCGCTATTCGAAAGAGGAGATGGATGAATTACTGAAGGAAAAATCCGATCAATACCTTTTATACCCTTCAGATCGTGTTTGGAAAAACATTCATAAAGAATTACATCCAAGCAATGGGTGGCGCTATGCCTCTCTCACTGTTTTATTCCTCTTTATTGCATCTATAAGTATCCAAGTTAAAAAGAATGAGCTTTCAAAGGGCATAATGAACCAAAAAGATAGTCTTTACCAGTTCATCAGTTCACCTTCTTCAGACCTCGCAAACAATACATTGCGCTTACCTGAATTATTTATTCCTGTTCAGGTATCTGGATTATCAAAAGACCCGCTATCCATTCAACAATTATCAGATCGAATTTCACCAGCTATCATAAATGAGCGTTCATCAGCTTTCGAATTACCTCAACAAATAGCAGGTCGACCAACCCTAATTCCTACACCTGAAGTCTCCTTAACAGCAGCCACTCCAAAAGAGGAAAAGAAACACAGCCTATCTGAAACAATTGATTTGGTGGTAACAACTGCAAAAAAAATCAGTAAAGACATCAAGTGGCAGGTGTATGGTGGTCCGAGCTTAGGCTACAGAAGACTAGAGGGGCAAGCTACCAGAAATATTTATCAGTACGCGGTATATTCTTTGAGCACTAACGCTGTTTTTGCAAGAGATGTTAAGGATGTGGTCAACCATAAACCTGCATTGGGATTTGAATTGGGAACAGCTATGATTTACCCGTTGAGCAAAAGATTAAGCATCCGGACAGGTATCCAAGCTAACTATAACCAGTATCAAATCAAAGCCTTTAGTTCAATTCCAGAAATAGCTACTTACGCCGTTAACAACAGCAGCTCAAGAACTCCTTTAAGCGCGGTTTCTATGTACCGCAATAACGAAGGACTTTCTCCGGCTACCATACAAAATGAACATTACATGCTTTCAATACCAATAGGATTGGATTACAGACTGAGCGGTAATGAAAAATTTAATTTTTCAGTTGGATCAAGTATTCAACCAACCTATGTTTTTGCTAATTACTCTTATTTGCTGTCTTCTAACCTCCAGAATTACGCTAAAGAACCCAGCCTCAATAGAAACTGGAATATCAATGGTGCTGTTGAAGCCAGTGTCAATTTCGAACACAAAGGTTATAGATGGAGCATTGCCCCACAATTCAGGTATCAATTGTTATCAAGTTTCAAAGACAAATACCCTGTTAAAGAGAACCTGATGGATATGGGTATTAAGATCGGCATCATAAAAACAATTAATTAGTCGTTTGCTGATGTAATTTTGGCAAATGAAAGTCAATTTTTTGCTACTGGTACTCATTACTCTCTTTCCTGCTTGTCAAACAGAAAAAGAAAAGGAATATTTCCCGTTTCAAACGTTTTTACAGCAAGAGTTAAATCAAATCGACTCGCTTCCCGTAGCTATATTTAAGTACTCAAAACGAAATGACAAAACAGATACCGTAATTATTGAGAAAAAAAAATTCCGGGAAATTACAAGCGCATTGCTCAACATCGACTTGCTCAATAAAGATAATCTTGACGCTTATACCGAGCTCGTTTTAGAAGATACAGATATTGATAATATCAACATTAGCTACACGACAGACAATAAAAAAGCACCCATCAAACAGCTGCAATTAAATATCAACCCTGGCACTTCGTTAGTTAAAAATTTTTATGTTGAAAGAATGGACCAAATCAATGACTTGAACATACTTAGAAAGATTTTATGGACCTCGCAAAAAGGAGTAACCATTATTTCCCTGTATTATCAAGACAATAAGCTGAAAGAGCAGCTGACAGAAAAATACAGCTGGTCAATACAATAACTGATGAATATATTCAACTTTCAACAAGTCCAACCTACACTTCCCAATGCACCTGGGATTTATAAATATTTTGATACCCATGGAGAGCTCATCTACATTGGTAAAGCTAAAAACATAAGAAAGAGAGTAAGCTCCTACTTTACAAAAAGTAATCACTCCTTTAAAACAAATGAACTTGTTAAAAGGATTCAAAAAATTGAATTCACTATTGTAAAATCTGAACATGATGCCTTATTGCTTGAAAACGCTTTAATCAAAGAGTTTAAACCCAAGTACAACATTGAATTAAAGGATGATAAAACCTATCCGTTTATCGTCATAAAAAAAGAAGCATTTCCTAGGGTATTTCTAACCAGAAGAAGAATACAGGATGGCTCTGAATACCTTGGCCCCTATACATCAGCCATCAAAGCCAGAGAATTACTTACTTTCATCAAATTGCACATACCTCTGCGCACATGCACATTGAACCTATCTCCTAACCATATTGAGAAAGGCAAGTATAAGGTTTGTTTGGAATATCATCTTGGAAATTGTAAAGGCCCTTGTGTATCCTATCAATCACAAGAAGAATATGATGAGGGAATTAGCCAAATCAAACACATTCTCAAAGGAAATTTATCTGGCATCATAGATAAGTATAAAAAAGAACAACAATCGCTCATTGAACAATTGGCTTTTGAGAAAGCAGGACTGATTCAACAGAAAATCGATGCATTGAAAAACTATCAATCATCCTCGGCTGTCGTAAGTCCTAAGCTAGGCGATCTTGATGTGTTTGCACTTTCAAGATATGAGCAAAAAATAATTGTCAGCTATCTAGCCATTCGCAATGGCACTATTTCCAATGCTTTGAATAAAACGTATACAATAGCACTTGAAGAAACAGATGAAGACATACTTTCACAAGCAATTGTTGATATTCAATCCCTTTCAAATAGTAAAGTAACAGAATTGGTACTCCCCTTTACAATTGATTTTGGTTTTGATAAATACACCATTACGGTCCCGAAAGGAGGTGAGAAGAAAAAATTATTGGACATGGCATACGCAAATGCTGATTACCATGTAACCGAATTGAAAAAAACCAAAATACTCAACCTTACAAAAAATGAAGGCGATCAAATAGCACTTTTAGAAAAAACACAAGCCGCATTAAGTTTACCCTCCTTACCTCAACACATTGAATGTTTCGATAACTCTAATTTTCAAGGTGCTTACCCGGTTTCAGCGATGGTATGTTTCAAAAATGGTCTACCAAGTAAAAAAGACTATAGACATTTTAATGTAAAAACAGTTAAGGGTATTAATGATTTTGCCACTATGAAAGAGGTGGTAACAAGAAGATACGATAGGCTTATCAAGGAGAAAGAATCTCTTCCTCAACTGGTGATCATTGATGGTGGAAAAGGTCAGCTTGGAGCAGCAATGGAGGCTATTGATGAATTGGGTCTTGCCGGCAAAATGACCTTGGTTGGCCTGGCAAAAAATGTAGAGGAAATATTTTTTGCTGGAGATCAGGAATCATTAAAACTAGATTACAATGGCGAAGTGCTTCATTTCATCAGACGTATTCGTGATGAGGTACACCGATTTGGTATAACCTTTCACAGAGCAAAAAGAAGTCAGGGTACTTTTAAAAATGAATTGGAAACCATTGAAGGCATTGGTCAGAAAACGGCCACCGACTTGCTCACCCATTTCAGATCTGTTGCAGGTATAAAAAAAGCGACAGAAACAGAACTCATCAATATTGTAGGCACAAAAAAGGCCAAACTCATTTTGGCACACTTTAGCCAATAAAAAAAGAGCATCAAATGAATGCTCTTTTTTTGTAATGGTATTTTCGAATTAATAAGACCAAAGATCTTGCTCGAAATTAAATATTTTGGTTTTGATGTTTTCGCCTTCCAATAACCTTAGAATATCATCTTTGATATACTGTTTGATGAACAAATCATAAGGATTCTCGATAGTCGATTTTACAATATTAGAAGCGAAATAACGGCTTTCGAATAACTCTTCCCAACTCATTCTGCCACCAAAATTCTTTCCATTGTACACATCATAAAGAGAGAGAATGGGGCGAAGATCTGGGTAATAAACCCAAAACAATGGTGATTCACCTAACACATTACCAGCATCATCAACATAAGTCTTGATGGGTGCTATACCAAGAATTCTAGTATACATACGTGAAGACTCCTTGTCAAATACCCACTCTTCTTTCAGCCTGAACTTAACAATATCATCCGGATTGAATTCACGGCAAACCAATGAATCTTTGAAAATACCCTTAGATCCAGTTGGGTCTTTCGCCCAATCAATTACCTGGACTGAATCGCATTTTCCAGAGATAGCTTCACCAACTCTTGATACAGTCATTGGCGTAGTAAATCTATCATCTACGTTTGGATCAAATGCAGTTACATCACCTTTACGAACAGCTCTTAATAAAATATTAATGAAGCGCTGATTTCCATTATCATCTTCAGCTTTGTATCTAAAGGCAAGGTTCATTTTTTCTCTGATGTCGATTTCTCTCCATACACGCTCACGGTACCAAGCATCATCTTCACGGATATGCTCGTAGGCAAGAGGAGTTCTGCTTTTAACAAGATTGCGATCTACAGCAGCATCTGGCCTTAAAGAAATTCTGAGTGAATCAAAAGCAAATGGATCTTTGGCAGGAACAACAGGTTTTACTGTGTCCTTTACAGGTTCACTAAAACTAGCATCCATCACCTGTGTTTCAACTGTTGATGGCTTTGGCTTTGATACCTGTTTTGAAGTTGTCTTTTTGGTTGGCACTGACTTCTTCTTGGTTTGTGCTTCCACATCAGCAAAAACCAATGTTACCAACGACAACAACAAAAACGATTTATTCCATTTACTATTCATACCCTAGGGTTTATTCAAATTATTTCAAGTTGTAGGAGAGACCTGAAGGGAGTACTCTTGTACGACCATCCGGACCTTTCACAGTAATATCAGTGATTGCTACAAGTGCACCAGGCTTTAACTTGTTGATCAAAGTTGCTGCTGCTCCTGACCATCTTGCACCTTTGTTTTCTACAGGAGCATAATCTGGTATATCTGCGCTCAATGCACCAATCTTATAACTTACTACTTCAAAAGGAGCATCAAATTCAGAATCCTCAAGCTTTGCAATAATACCACCCATCGCTTTAAATGAAGCAGAAGGAACTGGTCCTGCCTTCAAATTACCAACATAAGCTGTTGGGTTTGGTAATTGCTTTACCCTGAAACCTACTTTACCAGCAGCCTTACCTTCAACCATTACAGTGACAGTATGTTCGCCATAAGAACCTGCAGAAGGCTTAGCCACAAACTGGTTTCCGCTTGTCTTTGATATTGAACCGCCACTAAACTGGGCTGTAACTTTTTCACTACCAGCACCAGCAGTTATTGTTAGAGGATTGTCTACTCCAATATAAAGCACATTCATCTTATTGGCAGAAACTGCTACACCTGAGGCAGCACCAACGGTATAATCTACTTTTTTAGATACCGTTTTCAATTCTCCAGTATTAGGATCTACAAATTTTACAGTAACGTTCATGCTCCTAGAACCTGTACCACCAACATTGAATTTAGATTCAGCTACACCATTAGCATTTACCGCAATTGATCTACCATCAATAGTTACTTCAGGTTTTACAGCAGAATTAAAAGCGCCTAGTCCGGCTACGACTGTCATTTCTTCACCAGGCATTAAATAAGTAGAACTAGTACCCACCAATGGTTCAAACTTATCCATAATTAATTTCACAGAACCCACTTGATTTAAACAAAAAGTAGCAGCAAGGTTCTCGGAGTTTTTAATATCATTCTGAAACTTACTCAGGATAGTGAGTGCGGCAATGGTTGGTGTCATGTTGAAATAACTACTCACCCAGTCGCCCAACTTATCTCCTGTAGATATATTCCCTGCAGTAGATTTAGGAATCTCTAAATTCAATGGAAATTCATCAATAAGCTCTTTCTTCAACTCGGGATCGATAGCAAGAATTTTATTCTTGTACTCTTCCAATTTTTTGTAAAGGATTTCACCATTCTTTTTGGTATCGAAATATCTTGTTGCAGCATCAATATTATCTTCTAAGAACTCACCAGTTTCTGGGTCAAGATCTGATTCAACTTTAAGTTCTTGTTTTTGCGTTTCAATTAAGCTATACGCATCTGCTGCAATGGCTTTGATTTGATCTGCTTTGGGCTTCCAAATAGCAGCCTTCTCAGCTGTTTTAGGATCTTCTAGCAATTCATCAAAGCTTTTATAGATTTCATTATTAGATCCAGTCAATACATGGTTTGATTCTCTCAAACTATTATCAACTACTTTAAATGCATTCAGGATCTCCGCAGACACATTCAACGCTAGCAGTGCCGTCAACACCAAATACATGATGTTGATCATTTTCTGCCGCGGATCTTTAGGTAGTGCCATATGATAGGATAAGTTTAAATGTTAGAATTCAGGAGTCGATTAACCGCGACCTTGCATTGCAGCAAGCATATTGTTATAAACACTGTTCAGGCTACCCAAATTCTTTGCAAGCAGTGCAATTTGCTCTTGTGTTTTCTTGGCATCATCTGCACTATTTTGCATCGTCTGTGCAGATTTATTGAGATTTTCATAGAAGACATTCATAGCCGCTAAAGCAGCAGAAGCTTCTTTTGCTTTTGCAGCAAAATCATTGGCCATCTCCGTAACATTTGCAATTGTAGTCAACCCTTGAACGGTTTGGTTAAACTTCGCAAAACTCTCATTTAATTTTTTGAGATTCTCAGGATTAATTTCTTGTTCAAGCAACTTTTTTAATTCATCGTTCGAAGTTGAACCAGATGCTGGCATGCCTTTTTTTAATGCCTCAGCAACTTCAGCCATTTCACCGCCAGCTGGTGGTAGAAAAGCATAGATTAAAAAGATAGCCGCTTCTGTAAGGAGACCTACAGTTAGCATGATATCTGCATATGATTTGTGCAGAATTTTTGCCCATGCACCAAAGATGACGACTGCAGCTCCGACGCTGACAACAGTGTTGATTATTTTTTCTAGTTGCTTTGACTGAACGGCCATTTTTTGAAATTTAATGGTGAAGTAAGGATTGGATTATTAATGATTATTTTTTCAATCTTGTAGGAGGTAAATCAATTACACAACGGAAACCTACATAAGATTTTGTTGTGTCTTGGTACTCATAAGTTCTAGAGCTGTTCTGCAAGAAGAAACCTACATCCTTCCAACTTCCACCACGAACCACTTTTCTCTTCATTCTTGGAGGATCATTATCCTTTGCATTCATTCTGATATCTGGATTCATGTCGTGCTGGAAATTATAGGCACCTTCATAATAAAGTGAAGATGTCCATTCAGCCACATTACCTGCCATGTTATATAATCCAAAGTCATTAGGCCAGTAAGCATCAGCCTTCACTGTATAAAAACCTCCGTCTTCTGGATAGTTTCCTCTACCAGGTTTGAAGTTAGCCAATAAGCAACCTTTCTTGTTTCTCAAATAAGGACCACCCCATGGGTAAGGCACCTGAGATCTTCCACCGCGTGCTGCATATTCCCACTCAGCTTCAGTTGGTAGCCTGAAATCTGATTCAGTCATGCGCTTGTTTGCCTCTAAATAAGAATTTAAATATTGTGTTCTCCATTCAGCAAATGCTGTGGACTGTTTCCAATTCACACCTACAACTGGATATTCACCATAAGCAGGATGAGAGAAATATTTTTTAGCCATTGGTTCATTATAAGAATAAGAGAAGTCTCTTATCCATACCAAAGTATCAGGATAGATTGGAGTATCTGTTTTGATAATAAAATTGGAACGAGGCTTATCTGCATTTTCTCTTCTAGATCCTTCTTTATAATCAAAAACTTCAGAGTGGAAGATGATTTTTTTAGCATCCAACTCTTTTCTACCATTGATTCTATTATCAGGCGTTACAATCAAAGCACTAAGCTGCTCTTGGATTTTAGGGTCATTCCACTTGATTTGTTTTGCCTTCATCCAATCAATAATACCAGTTCCGTCAGGCGACTGCTTTTTGAAATTGAGGATTGTTGCAGCAATTGAATCTCTTACCCAGTGTACAAACTGTCTGTATTCGTTATTGGTAATTTCAGTTGCATCCATCCAGAAACCATTGATGGAAATCTGCTTGTTACGAGCTGTGAAAGCGTAACTAATGTCTTCGTCTGAAGGACCCATATGGAAAGTTCCTGCTGGGATATATACCATTCCCGGAGGTCTTGGCATGGTGTATTTATCGCCTACAGAAACGCCATGTAATTGACCATCGCCAAGGCTAGTTTTGGATTTCCCCATCTTGCCACATCCGGTTATCACGAGGCCAAGCGACACAATTCCTAGTAAATTCAGCAGTATGCCTTTCATTTTAGTTCCTGGTTTAGTGAGCATAAAAACAAATATATACCAATTCGGGGTATTTCATTTTCACCTAACTCCTCATTCGTCCAAATTTTAACAAGCTGAAAACATCTGGACTCAACCTATCAAAAACGATTAATTATCAGTCATATTGCTCAAAAAAAGCTATCATTTTGTTAAGACCATTAACAACACCTCATCAAGATGATGCAGAGGAAGCTGACAGGCATAGTCGCGACACACATAAAAAGTTGTTTTCTCCTCCAAGGATTTATGCTGCATCAAGGGGTAACCCTCAACGATATCAATGGATAACATAACCACTTTATTTGGAATATAAGGCTTGAATAACCCAATCCCCTCTTTATTAGCCTCTGGCCCCAACACAAGTATCTCATGGGTTCCCTTAACCATTTCTAGCATCAAATTGGCCCAAATACCAAATGAGTTAGGGTACTTCAAAAGACCCTCTTTGACCGCATTTAGCATTTGAACAGCTTGTAATTTCCAATCCTCTACTCCCAACAAAATAGATGCTCTGTATAAATTCCAAGCCATCATTGCATTACCACTTGGCATGGCTCCATCGTACAAATCTTTTTTCCTCACTAAAATATCCCCCTGATTGGCATGTGTGAAGTAATAAAATACTCCCTCTTCATCCCTATAATTGGCTTGGAGGTATGCTATGATTGTTCTAGCTTTTTCTAAATAACTCAGTTTACCTGTTGGCTCATATAGTGTGATTAAGGCCTGTACCAGATAAGACAAATCATCTAAGAATGCTGGATATTTTGCTACACCTTGTTTAAACGTATGTAACCATGAAATTTGACCATCGGTTTGAAAAACGCTCAGTAGGAAACTCATATTCTCTTCCGCCAGCGCTAGCCAAGCTGGTTCATCAAAGGCCAGAGAGGCTTTCACCAAGGCATGATTAAATAAGGCGTTCCAACCTAGAATGATTTTATCATCTGTACCAGGCCTAATCCTTTTGTTTCTTGCTGATAAAAGCAAGTCAATTGAATGTTTAATCTTAACAGAAGCTTCTTCTTCAAGTAAACCGTGATCTTTGCACCATGTTGCAAATAGTTTATTGTTCCGGAGAATATTGACTCCCTCCCAATTCCCTGCAACTGTTACATCGAACCAATCAGCCATGATTGCTGCATCTTCTTGAAGTACCTCATCAAACTCGTTTTTAGTCCAGGTATAGAATTTACCCTCTTCCCCCTCACTATCCGCATCCAAAGCAGCATAAAACCCCTTTTGTTCAGACATCATCTCTCTTTTCATAAAATCGACAGTCTGGACAGCGATTTGCTTATACTCAGGATCTTTAGTAAGCTGATAGGCTTCCGACAACACCACCAACAAAAGCGCATTGTCGTATGTCATTTTTTCAAAATGTGGCGCAAGCCAACTGGCATCAGTTGAATACCTGCAAAAACCACCACCAATTTGATCATAAATCCCTCCTCGCATCATTGATTTCAAGCTTAATTCGGCTTGCTGTAATGCATCTTTGTCACCCGTATAGTGGGCATAACGGAGCAAATATTGGATGGTAAAAGTTTGAGGAAATTTAGGCGCTTTACCAAAACCGCCCAACTGCCTATCAGACATCGCTAAAATAGCTTGGTATGCTTTTTCACATTGTTCGATATTAAAAAGTGCTGCATCAACTGTTACCTCTGCTTTAAATGCAACTGTCTGATTGGATGTATTGAGATATGCTACAAGATTATTTGCTTGTTCTTCAATTTCCTGCCTTCTTTGCTGATAAGCTTGTTGAATTTGGGTCAACACTTCTTGCCAAGAGGCACGGTTGTGAATCCTCTTGGGAGGGAAATAAGTACCTCCATAAAACGGCCTACCCTCGCTGGTGAGAAACATATTTAATGGCCATCCCCCATTGCCGGAGATGGCTTGAAGAGCATCCATGAATAAATGATCCAAATCGGGCCTTTCCTCACGATCAATTTTAATGCAGATAAAATGCTGATTCATGAAATTGGCTGTCAGCTCATCTTCAAAACTCTCTTTCTCCATCACATGACACCAATGGCAGGCGGCATAGCCTATGCTGACTAATATCGGTTTATCTTCCTGCTTTGCTTTTTGCAATGCCTCTTCTCCCCATGGGTGCCAATCGACAGGATTATGTGCATGCTGGAGTAGATAGGGACTGGTTTCGTGAATCAGTTGGTTTGTGTATTTCATAAAAAACCCCGGTATTACCCGGGGCTTATTTAAAAAGTTATTTGGATTTGACTGTTTCGACTAAGAATTTTTCAAGAGCAGCTACCATGGATGGAACTTGTGGCTGAGGAGCTTTGATGTGCAAATTTAAACCTGCATCTTCAATAGCCTTAGAGGTATTATTCCCAAATGCACCGATGATAGTGCCGTTTTGCTTATACCCAGGAAAGTTCTCTAATAAACTTTTTACACCACTGGGGGTGAAAAAGCAGATTACATCAAAATCGTGCTCGGATATTTTTGACTTTATATCACAACTGATTGTTCTGTACATGTAAGGAGTTACATATTCACAATTGTGATGCTTCATCCATCCCACAATTTCATTATCCTGCTGATTTTCAGAACATGGATAAATAAACTTCTCATTCTCCTTGTGCTTAGCGATTACATCAAACAAACCTTTGTTTGTACCATCAGCACTAAAGAATACTTTTCGCTTTCTATAGAGAATGAATTTTTGAAGATAAAGCGCCACTGCTTCACTGATACAAAAATATTTTGTGTCTTGCGAAACAGTCAATTTCATTTCTTCGCAGATTCTGAAGAAATGATCAATCGCGTTTTTACTGGTAAGAATGACCGCTGTATAATTAGCAATGTCAATTTTTTGTTTTCTGAATTCTTTACAAGGAATACCCTCAAGTTGTATGAATGGCATGAAATCCATTTCTACTTTGAGCTTTTTAGCTAATTCAAAGTAAGGCGACTTAGGAGAATCTGGTTTAGGCTGAGTGATTAAAATCTTTTTAACAGACTTTTTCTCTCCCATGCTTTTCATTCCGTTTTTGGTCATATTCAGCTCCAATAATTATGCAAAATTATAAAAAAAAATCAGGATAATTCCTGAAGAAAATAAGAGCGTAAACACTGACCTCAGTTGTGTTTAATATAATCCCTCATTTGATTCAACAAATATCTATACTATCCCTGTAAAATAGAGATCATGTGTTTTTGATAGAAACTTCACAAAGACTGCAGAGGGGATCACCTCCAAAGCAATAAATGCGAGTAATAGTGTAAACAATCCAATTTTAGACTGTCTTGAGAATACTTGATAACCCCTAATCAATCTGTACAATAACATTATGGCGGCTAAAAAAAGTGTTAACCGAAAAGTAATATTAGATGTTGAAGTATCTGAGAAAGCCATCACAAATGAAGAAAA
>Ga0079301_1001028_pt1 | contig 13270 bp, 9 predicted proteins | sample Wag4_2014_7_11_3_FD_74797 | JGI IMG/M metagenome (GOLD analysis project Ga0079301, IMG submission 74797) | Fresh water mixed with fracking chemicals microbial communities from Ohio, USA - Utica-2 Time Series FC 2014_7_11 | ecosystem: Engineered > Industrial production > Chemical products > Input...
GCGAGTCCGCGCGTTCGCAGCGTGTCGAGCAGCAACCGAAAATTCTTCTCCGCCGCATCGAGATCGAGGATGAGCGCCGGCGTCATGATCTCGGATCGTGACCCTGCGCGTCCCACCAACTTCGTTGGCCAAAAAAGCGGCTGCATAGAATTCATCCAAGTAGATTCAGAAACGTCGTGATGATGATGGCGTTGGTGAAGTCGATGAAGAACGCCCCGACGATCGGCGCTACCAGAAACGCTCGCGGAGCGGGCCCGAATTTCTCGACAATGGTACGCATCACGGCCATCGCGTTGGCGGTCGTGCCCAGCATGAAGCCGGTAAATCCACCGCTCATGACGGCTGCATCGTAATCACGGCCCATGGCGCGAAAGACGACAGCCCAGCAGAAGAACGCAATCACGATGACCTGGAGGGCGAGATTGACGAGCAATGGCCAGGCCACTGCCGTCAACTCCCACAACTTCACGTTCATCAACGCCACCGCGAGAAACAGCGTGAGGGAGATGGTGCCAACTCGATCGGTGATGTCGTGCGGAATTCCGATCAAACCCGTGAAGTCATCGACGTTCCGGATCAAGGCACCCACGATCATGGCCCCCACGTAACCGGGTAACGTGAGACCCGCATCTTTCATCACGCCGCTCAACCAAGAACCAATCGCCATGGCCAGGAGGATGACCGTCAGCGCTTTCAATGATCGGCGCGCGCTACCCTCCTCATCATCGGTCGCAGCAAGGCTTGCACCGTCAGCTGCGCGATCAGCCGTGTCATTCGCACTGCCGGCAGCGACGGATGATCCAGCGCGCAGAGCGTGCTGCTCGAGCAACTTGGTTGCGATCGGACCGCCGACCAAGCCGCCCAGTACGATTCCCGACATGGCCGCGGCAATGGCGACCGTCTCTGCAGACGGTACGCCCGCTGCCGCAAATTGCGGTGAGAAAGCGAGCGCCGTCGCCGGCCCACCGGCTAAAGCCGCCGGCCCGATCAACACACCGAGCAGCGGCGACTGATCGAAAAGCACTGCAGAAAAAATACCGATGAGACTTTGGACGACCGCCAGAAAGGCAGCCAAGGCGAGAAAAATCAGCGCCTGACCGCTACCTGCGCGCAGCAAACTCAAGCTCGCGCTGAAACCAATCGCGGTGAAGAACGCATTCATCAGCGGCGTTTGCAGCGTGGTGTCGAAGGTGATGGTCGCGATGCTTTGTTGTCGCAACACGAGTACGACAATCGCGAAGATCAACCCACCCACCACGGGCGCCGGAATATTGTATCGGCGCAGTACCGGCAGCCGATCGACCAATTGGAACCCAACAAATAACGCGAGTGCACCCGCAGCCAGCGTTTGCACCATATCCAAAGTGATCGTCACGCCCCACCCCCGGGTTTTTTAGCTACCCCATAGTCTACGGTCTGGAGCGAGCAACTGCCCGGCATCGCCACGCACGCCGCCCTCACGGTCGGTTCGCAGCATAAGCGGCCCATCGAGATCGATGAAATCCGATGCAGCCGCAACCAACCAAGCCGGCGCAATCGCAAGCGACGTACACACCATACAGCCGGTCATCACAACCATGTTGTGACGACGAGCTGCAGCTAACAACTCAACAGCGCCAGTCAAACCGCCCGTTTTGTCGAGCTTGATGTTCACCGCCTGATAGCGATTGAGGAGACGCGGCAGATCGTTGACGGTATGACAGGCCTCATCAGCACACAGGGGCACCTCGGAGCGAAACCCCTCTAGCACATCGTCCTGACCGACCGGCAAGGGCTGCTCGATCAACACGGCGCCGATTTTTTTGAGGAAGACATTCAACTCGCGCAGTATCTCGAGACTCCAACCCTCATTCGCATCGACGATCAGCTTTGCGTTCGGTGCCGCATCATGCACGGCTTGTAGTTGTCGATCGGGTGCATGACCATCAACTTTCACTTTGATGACGGGCGCTCCACCTATTTGCGCAGCCGCCAAACCCATCTGCTCTGGTGTATCGAGACCCACCGTCAACGCCGTCGTCAACGACGGTGGTCGCACGAGATTCAGCATTTGATCGACGGTGTGCCCCGAGGCGCGCGCTTCAAGATCCCATAGCGCACAGTCGATAGCGTTGAGTGCAGCGCCCGCCGGAACCAGACTGCGGCATTCGAGACGACTAGCGCCTCCTTCGATCGCCGCCTGTACGTCGCGAACCTGAGACATCACTGAATCGACGCTCTCACCATAGCGCGGATAGGGAACGCACTCGCCGCGCCCCAGAAAATCGCCCTCGGTAATTTCCACCAGCACAACATCAGCGGCGGTTTTGACGCCCCGCGAAATTCGAAATGGCCGAGCTAGCGACCAGGATTCGGTGCTGACTTTTATTTGCCGACGCATTCGAGCATCCGATCAACGATCTTGGCCGTTCCCATCGTGACCGGGTCCTGGCAAGGCAACCCGAGCTCACGTTCGATCTGTCCGCACAACTCGATGCCGGCATCGACTGACATCAGCGATGTATTCATCGCAATGCCCGCAATCGCAACCTTCGAATTGGTGAGCCGCGCTGCTGTGAGATTAGCCTCGATACAATCTTTGAGCGTAGGCAACGAGTAATGCGGCAGACCGCGCATCTGCTGCCGCCCTGCCTCGTGACACATCACGATCACATCGGGCTGAGAGCCATGCAGCAAGCCCAGCGAGACACCCGCAAAGGACGGATGGAACAGAGACCCCTGTCCCTCGATCAGATCCCAGCCACCATCCTCGCGCGCAGGCGACACCCATTCGGCGCCGCCCGAGATGAAGTCGGCGACCAGTGCATCAATCGGTACGCCAGCGCCTGCGATCAGAATGCCCGTTTGCCCGGTGGCGCGGAAATCGGCTGTGATGCCGCGACCGCGCATCTCTCGCTCCATGGCGAGTGTCGTATACATTTTGCCAACCGAGCAGTCGGTGCCGACCGTCAGCATACGCAGACCCGCGCGCGGTTTACCGTTACCGACCGGAATCGAGTGCGGAAAGTAGCGAGCATCGAAAAGTACGCGACCGCATTCACGCGCAACGGCTTCGATCTGCGGATCTGACGATAATCTTTGATGCAGACCAGAAGCCACGTTCAAGCCAGCGCGCAGTGCCTCGATCACATCGGATCGAATGTCATCACCCATCACCCCACCGGCATTGGCGACGCCAAGCACCATGGTGTCGACACCAGCAGCCTTGGCCGCTTTGAAGTCCATGACGGGCAGATCGAGTTTTTCGGCGCAACGAGGACCCACGAACTGCGCAACACACCATTCGGGTCGCCAATACGCCAAGCCACGCGCCGTCTTGATGCTCAGTCGGTCTTTCGCATTACCGAGGTACAGCAAGTACGGCGGACCCCAGCGATCTTGCGCGGGACTGCTTGCCAGTTTCGTCATCGGGACGCTCATGCGCCAATCCTCTCGTTTAGTGAAATTTCGCCCCTCGAATTATTTTCCGAGGCGGCATGACGGCTCCAATCGAAAAACCCGTCGATCCATAGCCTGAGGTTATTTTGCCCCCCAAACGGCAATGACCGACTCCTCACGTACCCAGCCGCTTCGACCGTCCGCGAACTGCAATTGCACCCAGTTAAGGAAGCGGCGCTCGACGACCCCCACGGCACCCGGCAAGACCCAACTTCCCTCATCCAGCCGATTTTCGACCGGAATTTCGCGCAAGGTCGATTGCTGGTGCACCACTACTGCCGCCGATTCAAGCAGTCCGCCATAACTCGATACCATCCACGAGGTTGCGACGACACCCGCGAGCGATATCGACGCTGCGACGGCGGCAACAGGAAGGATTGGGCGTACAAGGCGAGCGTAAGCGCTAACCAAAAGCAACATCGTGAACACGACGAACGCGATTGTGGCGATGAGCTGCAAGCGCTGCCACAGACTGGCAGGCAGAGCCGCCCTCAAACGCGCACCCGCACCAACGGACTCCGGTAATCCACCCTGCTCGGTCGATAACAATCCCGCCTGCGATCGCAGTCGAGCCCAAAGCGCTGTGCCCGCATCGAAACGCGGCTCTTGCACCCACGCGATACCGCTGTGCACTGCCGCCTCCGATACTCGACCCTCCGCTTCCAACATGATCGCGAGGTTGTATCGCGCAACGACATCAAGCGGGTCGTTCTGAACTTGCTGAGCGGCTCGCTGCACCGCCGTTTCAGCGTGTAACCCGTGGTTAGGAAAAAGCAGACCGATACAACAGATCGCGACCCAGCTTAGCGTTCGCGGCCACCAGCTCTGCGCTTGTATTAGAAAGCGCCAATCGAATGAGGGTGGCGTACCCGACGCTGCGAGCGCACGACTTGCGCGCTCTGACCAATCGGATGGCAGTTGGGAACGTGGGCCGTAAAGTGCCGTATCTGCCTCGACCCACAGCGAATACCACGGCTCTTTATCCATGAGATCAACGGACGTCGGCGCACGCCCGAGCACTCGTAGACGCTCGGCCAGGGCGAGTTGCCAGTGATGCAGATCGGATCGCGCGGACTCGCTCAGCGGCCGCTCGAGATCCAGTGCTGCCAATCGATGCGTGACAAGACGAAGTCGTCGATGGGCAGCGCGCGTCACTCGATCGGGGTCTCGTTGCCACGCGCGCCCACTCGCCAAACCGATCCATAGCAAGCCGATGAGAAGCATCCCCATGCTCGCCCAGCGATCGAATCGACTCAGTGAGAGCGGTGCAATCGCTTGCAAACGACCACTCAAAGGTTGGATCACATCGATACTGTCGTCGAGTAATGCATTCTCGAGCGCGCCCGCGTCCGCAGCAGCACCCGTTGCAATGAACTCTACGGGCGACGATTCGAGCGTGACATAACGTCCGGATAACGGATCAAAGATTGGCAAGGCGACCGATGGCAGGCGATACGTACCGGGCTTGGTGACGACGAAGGTCAAGCGCTCACGACGTGTGCGCTCAAATTCGTCTTTGATCTCGATATCGTCACGCACCGTGTCACGCAGTTGTAATCCTGGGGGCTGCGTTCGCGTCGGTAGTGCCGCTAGCATCGGCCAATTGCCCCGCCCACTCAGTGCGAGCGTCCAAGTAATCACTTCACCCGTTTCGACTCGCTCACGATCGACGCTCGACACCAGTCGAAACTGCCCGACCGCCCCTCGAAAGCCTGCAGGCGCTGGCGGTAACGCGCGTACGGTCAAACTTGCGGACTGACTTTGAGCCTGTATTGGCTCAAGAATCGCCCGCGTATAGTCGCCATTCGAAACGCTGCCGGTCTGCATCAAAAAACCGAGGCTAGCGGGACTCAAGGTAAGCCGCCCGGGTCGCGGTGCTAGCGCGACGCGCTTAAAGGTGATGAGACTCAACGGCGGCGACGCGAGATCGTTGAGAACCGGCTGGCTCCAAGCCTCAGTAGCCAATGGCTCGACGTTCCAGCTCAACTCCCCGCTCAAAGCTCTAAACGCAGCTTGATCAACGCGCCACTGCATACCGAGTTCAAAGACTTCCCCCGCCCATACTGCGCGGTCAGGTAGGACGTAAACGCCCTCCACGCGAGGCGCAGCCAACAACACCGGCGTCACGGTGAAGAGCAGTAAGACGAAAAGCGAGCGCAACCTCATGTCACCAACCTTGCTTGGGCGGTGGCAGTACGATTTCGCGACCACCAGTGCGCCCCTGCATGTTTTTGAACAACTCGGCGTAGGAGTCTCCTCGCTCGACTTCGCGCAGCAGATACAAAGGCACGGCGACGCTGGCATCGCGCCACTCCGATACACCAAACTCATCTGCTGCGCCGCCACCGGGGCTCCGGAGATCATCGACTTCAGATGGCTCAGACCCGTCTTTTGAGGCTTCGCTCGTTAAGGGCTCTGGCTCACCGCTTGCGCCCATGGCGAGCTTTCCCTCCAAAGGCTCATTCGCTGGGTCCATCTCTCCGTCGTCAGCGATCACCGGTGGCGGCGGCTCCAGAAGACGACGCAGCTGTTGCTCCAGCGCATTCCAATCCGAGGTCGACGGATCGAGTTGCCGGCCCCGCGCCACAGCAAGCAAACCATCGCGTAGCACACCCTCCGAAATCGGATGTGCATGCAATCGATGAATCGCGCCATAGTTCGCCGCTGCACGTGCCAAACCCAAGTAATCCTCAGCGCCGAGATTAGGACGCGACAACATCTCACGCACGACCGCATTGACCTCATTCAATGCGTCGCGCTCCTCAGCAGACTGGATCGTTTGTAGCGGACGCGCGAGCTGTGCCTCCAATCGACCCGACAACAAAGCCCCGCTCACGAAGGCGATCGTGATCACGAGCCCAACGACACTCGCAGCCGCCCTTGCGCTGGAGTTGACACTCGAAAGCCGCGCCCTTGCCGGCACCTCTCGCCATGCCGAGATCAACAATAAGAACAGTCCTATCCACAGCAGCCAACGTCGCGCTCCGCCGTCGCTGATTACAGTCGGCCAAGCCCCAGGCTCCCGCGGCTTCGCCGCCCTCAAAGCATCTCCGAGTTGACGCGACACGGTCGAATTCTCGTGAGCGCTCAACATCAAACCCCCGGTTGCGTTGGCGAGCCGACGTAAATTTTCGGGTGCCGCTTTAGCGTAGACGAAAAGGCCTCGCGCATCGCGCAGCCAACCACCCGATGCAACAGGAATCGGCGCGGTCTTCTCTTGACCAAAAGCGATTGGCACTACCCGCACACCCATCGCATTGAGTCGCGGCACTTCAGCCGCCCAGTCCTCAGCATTCGCTTCGCCGTCGGAGAGCAACACCAAGACTTTGTCCCCCGCGGCGGCATCGAATGCCGTCGTTGCGGTACGAATCAACTCCAGATAGCTGCTGCCTTGACTCGGCAGGTGCGTCGATCCAAAAACCTTCAACGCACGCTCGGCCAACGACCTCTCTATCGTCATTGGCGCAACAAGGTGGGCAGAGCCTGCGAACACGAGAACGCCCGATTCAACATCGGGCTCTAGTTGATCGAGCGTGCGCAAAGCCAAACGTCTCGCCCGCTCGATCCGCGAGGTACCCGCCTCATCGACGATATCCATGCTGCGCGAGACATCGAGCGCAAACAGCACCTGCTGCTGCGTCACAGCGGGCGGCGCTGATTTCCTTTGATCCAGCCATAGCGCAATCGACACCACGATAATCGCTGCAACTAGCCAGAGCGGAGCATCACCAAACCCGCCCTTCCAAGCGCGGATCTGGAGCTGGCCGCCGATAATCAATCCGTCGAGCACCTTCGTTCTCGATAGCGCTCGCAAGCCCATTTCTCGATACAGCATCAGGACCAAAATGCCCATCGTGACTAGGGCGGCGAGCAACAGCCATGGCGCTAGCGCTCTTTGATCGACTCGCGTTTCTGATTTCTCGACGACGACCAGTCGTTCCGAGATCGCTGCCAGCGCATCTACGAGTTGCTTAGCGCTCGCTGCATCATGATGCGACCCACCTGTTTCACGCGCGATGGTCGTCAAGGTTTCACGATCCACCGACGACGGTTGCTGACGCGATCCGACGCGACGCCCCTTGGCGTCGAAGATCGGGTAAGGTGCATAGCCGTCTCGCCCCATCGCTACCGAATAAATCGGAATCGAGAACCTCTTGGCAATCGCTGCGGCCTGCGGCGGCGTCAAGACACCGCTCGTATTAGAACCGTCGGTGAGCAACACCACCATTCGCGAACGATCTGCAGGCTCAGCCAGTGTAAATTGGGTCAAAGCGAGACCCAAACCATCACCGATGGCGGTGCCATCTTCGATATCGCCGATTTCAAGATCGGCTATTTGCTGCTTCAACCAAGACCGATCCGCCGATAGCGGCAGTAACGTATAGCCGCGGCCTGCAAAAAGGACGATCCCGACTCGACCGATAGAATCATCATCAATAAATTCGAGCAGCGCCGGCTTCAATACGGCAAGCCGATCCTGTGGAGTGGATTCTGCCGACAAATCCTCAGCCAACATCGAAGTCGACACGTCGATTGCGATGACGACATCGGCGCCGACCGAGCGACTCACGTTCGCAGGCGTCACGATCACAGGCTCAGCAGCCGCTAAAACCACGAGGATCAGCGCGGCATACCAACACGCTGCGACTTGCCCGTTTTTCAATCGCGAGATGTTCGTGCGCCAAAGCCCCGCATACGGCACGACCATCACTCGCAGGCGTCCAAATAGGTAACGCCAAGCCATGGCGATCGGCACCAACGATAGCAGCAGTAACGCGGGTGCGAAGTGCAGGTCGAGGTAGCTGCTCATCGGCGCTTCTCACCCACTTTGAGTATCTTGATGAACTGGCTCAACGGGTCGAACGCGACATCCACGACATGACGTCGTCGCGAATCAGGCCACCAACTCGCCCAGCGACGCTCGCGCTCAGCACGCCAGTGGGCGTGACTCGCAGCGGCTCCCTCGTCAGTTCGTGCGCTCAACACTTGATCGATAACGGGATCGAAGATCGCTCTTTGGAAAGCGGTCGGTGCATCACGCTCCCAAGGATCTTCCACTCTGAGCGCACGTAGATCGAAATGCCGGCTCCACGCCCGCCATTGTGCCGACGGTACGCCATCAGGAATTTCGCTCAACCATAAGACCAGCGACCCATGCGGAATCCCGGCCACGATGGTCGGTTGCCGAGCGCGTTCGCAAGGCTCACGAAGGTGCGGTGGCGTCGACTGAAGTAGGCGAACGACCTCGGACAAAATACGCCGACGATCCCGAGTGGGCTGCAGTCGATGCTCGAGCGAGCCCGAACGATGCAAGAGTCCTACTCGTTCCCGTTTACTTGCGGCCAATAACAAGGCGTAGCACACCAACTCGATAGCCACTTCTCGTTTGCTGCGCTCACCGCTACCGAATTGCAGTGCCGGATCGTCATGAAATACGACGAACACCACCACTTCGCGCTCTTCGACGAAACACTTGCGGTAAAGATCGCCGAGTCGCGCCGTGACGTTCCAATCAACGTCGCGAATGTCATCACCGAAGGTGTATTTGACGACTTGATCGAACTCCATTCCCCGCCCGCGAAAGATCGAGCGTTCGGAGCCTGTCGCCGTCGAGACGGCGCGACGTCCGCGCAAACGCCAAACGAGGCGCTGCAGAGCCTCTCGGGTTTTTGAATCGAGCAAGTGGTTTGCGGACCCGCTCATGGGCGCAGCCCGCTTAGGGAACGGCGACGCGGTCGATGATCTGCGAAATGACCTTCTCGACCGTTGAACCCGCCGCCTGCGACTCGTAGGTCAGTGCAATTCGATGTCGCAACACATCCGGCAACAATTCTTGAACGATCGCCGGAACGACATGATCCATCCCTCGAAGCCACGCCAGCGCGCGCGCCGCTTGGAACAAGGCCAGGGTACCGCGTGGCGAGGATCCATAATCAAGCGTACGCGCAGCGGCATCACCCGCTGCGAGATCGCGGCTACACTGAATGAGATCGACGATGTAGCGTTCGATGGCGGGCGCGACATGGATCGAGTCGATCTCTGACCGCATTGCCAATAGCTCCGCGCCACTTGATACCGCCATCAGAGCGGGTGTCGTCGAAACACCACCCCAACGATGCAGCATCTCGAGTTCTTCCTCGACGCCGGGGTAACCGAGCACGAGTTTGAACAAAAAGCGATCCGTCTGTGCCTCGGGCAACGGATAGGTTCCTTCCTGCTCTAGTGGATTCTGGGTCGCCATCACGAAGAACGGCTCCGGTAACGGATGCGTCGTGCCGCCGATCGTCACTTGCCGCTCACCCATCGCCTCTAGTAACGCGCTTTGCACCTTCGCCGGCGAGCGGTTTATTTCGTCAGCCAACACTAGATTGGCGAAGACAGGCCCTAAATGCGGGCTGAACGTACCCGAGTTGGGCATGTAGATCATGGTGCCGACCACATCGCTCGGCAGCAGATCGGGCGTGAACTGGATACGTTCGAACTTCAGATCGAGCACCCGCCCCAAAGATTTCACCAGTAGCGTCTTGGCAAGACCAGGCATGCCCTCGAGGAGGACATGCCCGCCTACGAGCAGCGCGATCTGCAACCGCTCGATGATCTCCGTCTTACCGAGCACTGCCTTACCGAGTTCGCCACGAACTCGCTCAGACCACTCTGGACCTCTGGCTGACATGCTCGACTCTCCGACTTATCGACCGCGGCGCAACACGCGACCGTTTCGCTCTGCCGTCACCTTACCGCCATCGATCGCCAGCTTACCGTTGACGAGCAAATAGTCGACGCCCTCCGAGTAGGCATCAGGCGCTTCGTAGGTTGCGGCATCACGAATCTTGTCCGCATCGAATACCAACACGTCGGCATAGGCTCCCTCACGCAAGAACCCGCGATCACGGACACCGAGCACGGTCGCCGTCAAGCCCGTCGATGAGTGAATCGCCTGCTCGAGAGACATCACGTTGCGCTCAAACACATAGCGACGGATTTTTCGCGGAAACGCGCCGTAGGCGCGCGGGTGCTCTTCACCTGAACCAAACTCCGACAATCCACCATCGGTACATGTCATCGTCCAAGGCTGCTTCATGAATGCCTCGACATCCTTCTCATTCATATTGAAGGACACGATCGGCGCTCCGCCTTGGATGAGCATGTCGATAGCGGTATCGACTGGATCTTGCAGCTTCATACGAGCGATCTCATCGAGACGCTTGCCCTGCAGCGAAGGATCCGGCGGGAAGCTGCGGATCATCATCGCGTTGGCGCCGCCACGACGCTCCATGTTGTTGATCATTTCCTTGCGGATTTGGGCGCGTTGCTCGGGGTCTTTCAAGCGCTTCGCCATTTCAGCCTGACCACCCGCCTGCGCCCAACCCGGCACCAATGACGGCTGCAAGCCCGAACCCGATGCGGCGTACGCGTATTGATCAGCCCAAATCTCGAGGCCCTCAGCGCGAGCTGCGTTGATGACCTCGATGACATCCTTGGATTTACCCCACACGCTCGGGCCGAGTGTTTTGATGTGCGTCACGATGCCAGGCAACTTGGCTTGGCGGGACACCTCGATCAATTCTTTGGTGGCATTCACGACACCCACGTCATAACTCGCCTCATCGCGAATGTGACTGGTATGAAAAGCTCCCGGGTAAGCGGCCGCGACCTGCGCGAGTGCGACCAACTCGTCTGTCTTGGAATACTTACCGGGAATGTAGAACGGGCCACTGGAAAATCCGAATGCACCCTCGTCCATCGCCTTACGCACGAAATCCTTCATGCGCTGCAGCTCTTCTGCCGTTGGCGCGCGATCCTCGCGACCCATCACGGCGCTGCGGACACCGTTGTGACCGATCGTCGGGATTACGTTGACGCCCGGCGTGTGTTTCTCGATAGCCGAGAGCAAAGGAGCAAGATCAGCCGGGCCACCCCCATCGGGATTGATCAGCACGGTGGTAATACCTTGGTACAGGATCGGCACAGCACCCGCCAGCGGCGCCATCGATAAACCCGGAACCGAATGAGAATGCGCGTCGATGAAACCCGGAGTGACGTATTTGCCAGCCGCGTTGATCACGCGTGCCGCCTTTGCGTCTTGTGGGATATGGCCCACGGCCACGATCCGATCACCCAAGATCCCGATGTCCGCCTTGCGCCAAGGCATACCGGTGCCATCGAGAACCCGCCCATCGCGGATGATCACATCAAAAGAGGCAGGCTCTGCCGCTAGTGCTGCGTTTGATGGCAGCAGCGTCGCGAGGCTAGCGACTGCCATCACTCCGAGTTTCATAAGCATCTTCAGCATGGTGGTCCTCTCCTAGGTCTCGGCCGACAAGATCTGTCCGGCGACATCACGAACGTTTTCGAGAAAAGCGGATTGCAAGGTGGTCAAAGGTGAATCGATACGATGCACTGCATAGAGCGACACCGGTATTTGTGGTTCGAGCACACGACTTTGAATGGATGTCTCGGTCGGCGCACCAGCGGTAAATGGATCCACCATCGCGATCCCCTGCCCTGATGCAACGAGTGAGCGCGCCACTTGATAGGTCTGCACCCAGGTCGACACCTTCACCGGGGGAGACAGAGTGCGCAGCCGAGCGTTGATCTTGCGACCCAGATCGTCCTGCAAGGTCAACCCGACGATTTTCGCGCCCGCCAAACTCGACATCGACAGCGGTCGCGATAAATCGTTGGCGCTCCAGTGCCCGGTCGGCGCGATCACCATCACCTGCCCTTCCGAGAGCAACTGACAGCGAATACGCGGATGCTCGATCTGCTGCAACGTGAGGCCAACATCGCACTCGTGCAGCAGCAAGGAATTGAGCATCTCACGCGTATGCTGCGTAAACAGATTGATTTCGACCTTTCGAAAGGTCTTGCGCATCCGCGTCACGACATTGGGAATGAGGGTATTAGCGAGCGTTGGAGTGCTCACCACGCGCAGCATCTCCGAGTCGCTGGGCTTGAGGTTCGCAGCCAACTGCTGAAGTTCCGCAAGTTCATCGGCAATGCGCTCGATCTTCGGCCGTAGTACCTCACCCTCGCGGGTTAACCGCACTCGACCCATCACGCGAATGAATAGCGGATAACCAAGCTGCCGCTCGGCTTGTTGTAAAAGCTTGGTCGCGGCTGGTTGAGAGATGTTGAGAAGTCGCGCTGCGCCGGTCACTGACTCGGCCTGCAACATCGCCTGAAACATCTCGATATATCGAAGCCGCATGGTTTGAATACCGCTCACCTAGCGTTGACGCGCAACCGACTCTTCGCTGACCGCACTTCCCGTATGACCCCACGTGTTGCGGACATAAGTTGCGATCGCTGCAACCTCATCATCACCCAACTTATCGCCGAAGGCCTCCATCATCTTCCATCGCCGCTTTTGCCATTCGGCTGACGGCGGCGTCTTGGGACGATCGGGGCCGCGTAAAATAATGTTGATCAACGACTCCGCGCCGGGCGCGTTAACGACGGCGCTGCCCGCCAATGGCGGTCCCGTATCCGCCCCACCCGTCCCCTCGGGTTGGTGACAGGTGCCGCAATGAATGTTGTAGAGAATTCGACCCTCGCTCATCGTGTCGACATCGAGCGTACTTGACTTCACTTTCTGCTGATTGGCGGGTAATGACTTCAAATACACGGCCATCGCTCGCACATCCGCCACCGGGAGCTGGCGAAGACTCGCTACCACCTCGTTCATCGGACCAAAGGCGGCTGCTCGTGGGCTGATGCCACGATGCAGATATCCGGTCAGATCATCCACCGTCCATGCGGCTAAACCGCTTGGACTATTGGTGAGATTGCTCGCGGCCCATTGCCGCGTACGTCCGTCCGCGTCAGTGTG
>Ga0079301_1001032_pt1 | contig 13256 bp, 10 predicted proteins | sample Wag4_2014_7_11_3_FD_74797 | JGI IMG/M metagenome (GOLD analysis project Ga0079301, IMG submission 74797) | Fresh water mixed with fracking chemicals microbial communities from Ohio, USA - Utica-2 Time Series FC 2014_7_11 | ecosystem: Engineered > Industrial production > Chemical products > Input...
AGCACCGCGGCGGCCGAGAGCATGCGGCCGAAGCCGATGCGGGCGAGGACGCCGCGGCGTGGAGAATCGCCGCCTTCGCGGCGTGGAGAATCGCCGCCTTCGCGGCGGGGAGAATCGCCGCCTGCGCCGCGGGGTGTGTCGCCGCCCGCGCGGCGGGTAGCATCGCGCTCGAGCTCCGCGAGCAGCGCGTCGCGCACGGCGCGGGCGCCGTCGCGATTCTCGTCATGCCAGGCGCGGAGCAGCTCGTCGAGGCGGTCGCCGCGGATGGGCTCGGGCGTCGCGCCGTCGTGGTCGTCGCGCGGGGTGGTGTCGTCGTGGTGGTTCATCGGGAGAGGTCCTCGCGCGTGAGCTGCGCGGAAAGGAGCTGGCGGGCTTCGGCGACGAGTCGGTAGAACTGCGCGCGGGAGATTCCGAGCGCGCGCTTGGCCGCGTCGACCGGGTCTGGCTCGATGTAGAAGATGTGGAGCGCGAGGCGCACGTCGTAGGGCAGCGCGTCGATCGCGCTGCCGAGGCGCGCGAGCGTTTCGCGGCGCTCGAGGGGAGCGGATGGCGCGGGGCCGCCCTGCTGCTCCAGCTTCGCCTGCATGGTGTGCGTGGGCATGGGTCTGCGTCCTTCCTTGGTTCCGGTCCGGTTGTCCGCCCGCGAGGCATCGAGCCCGTAGGCGATGTCGCGGCGCTCGCGGGCGCGCGAGGTCCTTCGTTCCTTGCAGACGAGCCGTGCGATCGCGTAGAGCCACGGGCGGAAACCGGTGCAGTCGGTCAGACGGTCGCGCATGCGGAAGGCGCGCAGGAAGGTCTCCTGCACGGCGTCCTCAGCGTCCTGGACCGCGCGCGACCCCGTCTCCTCGCGGCAGAGCGCGAAGATCACGGCGGCGTGTCGGTCGTAGAGCCGTCTGCCCGCGTCCCGGTCGCCCGCATCGAGCGCAGCGAGGTCGGAGCAGTCGTCGTTCACGGGCGCGCCCATGGGGTCCATGCGTGGGTTGTCTCACAATCGGATGCGAATCGAGCGGGAAGCCGTGCGGAGATTGGCGGGCTATTCGCCGCAGATTGTGCGGAGAATAGTTCTCCGTGCGCCGATTCGGCGCTATTCTCCGCAGAATGCGCGGAGGAAGTGTCTACATCTGGCAACTCGCAGGCTGGCCGGGATTCCGGACGGACGCCACGCAGATCGCGCAGGCGCTTGCCTCGCTGCATGAGGAGCGTGGTCGCATGCTGGCGCAACTTGACCTTCTGGGTCTCGCGTCGCGAGACGAGGCAACGCTCCAATGCCTGACCGACGACGCGCTTCGGACCAGCGAGATCGAGGGAGAGCGGCTCGATGAAGACGCCGTGCGTTCCAGTTTCGCCCGAAGGCTCGGGGTCGAGGTGGCACGGCCTCGCTCGGCGCCCCGCTCGGTCGACGGACTGGTGGAGGTGCTTCTCGATGCGCTCTGGAAGTGCCGCGACCCGCTCACCGAGGAGCGCCTGTTCGGCTGGCACGGGGCGCTGTTTCCCACGGGCTACAGCGGGCTCGGGCGCATCGAGGCTGGTTGCTGGCGCACCGCGAAGACCGGACCGATGCGGGTTGTCTCGGGTCCGCATGGCCGGCAGAGGACGCACTTCGAGGCGCCACCCGCGGATCGCATGAAGCGCGAGATGGCGGCGTTCCTCGACTGGTTCAACGGGGATGCATCGATGGATCCCGTCGTCCGGTCCGGAATCGCCCACCTTTGGTTCGTGACCGTGCATCCCTTCGCGGACGGCAATGGTCGTATCGCGCGGGCCATCGGCGATCTCATGCTCGCGCGCGTCGACGGGCAGCAAGGCCGCTTCTACAGCGTGTCGAGCCAAATCGCTGCCGAGCGCGCCGACTACTACGACATGCTCGAGCGAACCCAGAAGGGAACGCTGGATGTCACGGCGTGGGTCGCGTGGTACATCGGATGCGTTTCGCGCGCGGTCACGCGCGGCCTCGCGAGCGCGAAGGGCGTCTCCGCACGCGCCGGCTTCTGGGCCCGGCACGCGGGAATCCCGCTCAACGAGCGGCAGACGAAGGTGCTACGACGATTCCTGCTAGGTTTCGAGGGCGATCTGACGGCGACAAAGTGGGCCAAGCTCGCCAAGTGCTCGCCTGACACGGCGCTGCGCGATCTGAACGACCTGATCGGCAAGGGCATCCTGAGGAAGTCCGCGAGCGGCGGTCGAAGCACGAAGTATGAACTTGCGGAGTGAGCCCTTGCGGATGACACGGGCCAGTTCGCCAGGCATATCTCGCACGATGACCCGCGACCACTTCCCCACCACCCACCAGACCTGGCTGTCGGAGCGCATCGGCGTCGCGAACGACGAGGTCGCGCGCGCCGTGATGCAGCGCTACTTCGAGCCGCTGCGCGCGTATGTGAAGGGGTCGAGCCTGCGGAACTTCGGCGACTCGGCGGACCTGGTGAACGACTTCTTCGCGGCGCGGCTCGGCGACCCGACGTATCTCGAGCGGTGGCTGGACAGCGGACTGCCGCTGCGGCGCTGGCTGGTGAACGGGCTGCTGCTCCATGTGCGGAACCGCGGGATCGCCGAGGCGCGCCGGCGGGCGCGCGGCGACGCGGGCGTGGGCGGCACCGAGGGCTCCGCGATGCCGGCCGCGCAGACCGCGGCCGCCGAGCCCGACGCGCTCCGGGCGCTCGAGCGGGCGTGGGCGATCGGACTCGTGACGGAGGCGCACGACCGCGTCCGCGCGGGCCTGGTCGCCGAGCGCCGGGAGAACTGGTGGGAGTGCTTCCGCCTCCATGTGCTGCACGGGTTGCCGTATGCGGACGCCTGCCCGATGGCGGGCGTGTCGACCGCGAACGGCGCGAACATCGTGCGGGCGGTGGGCAAGCGGCTGGCGGGGATGTTGGCGGAACTCCTTTCAAGGGATGGAGTTGCGGAGGAGGACATCGACGCCGAGCTGGAGGCGGTCCAGCGGCTGGTGGGGCCGTGAGCGCGGAGCCTGACTACGCGCGGGCGGTGGCGTTCGCGCGCGAGGCGCGTTCCGAAGCCTCGGCGCTGAAGGGTCGCGGCGGTCGGCGAGCCGGTCCGGTGCTCGTCTTTGCGGCGGTTTTGCTGGCCAGCCTACATGGCGCGGCCGTCGTTGCATCTCTTGGCGCCGCGTCGGATGTCCCGACCGCGCGAACACGAGAGGTGGATGCGATGAAGCTCAGCGAGTTCCTGGCGATTGGTGCGGTGTCGATGGCGTCGAGCGCGTGGGCTGGCGGCGAGGTGCCGGCGGGGTGGATGGTGGTGGCGGACAGCCAAGCACAGTTCAGCAGCACCCAGGGTCAGGATGGGTGGTGGTACAAGTTCGATCGCGGGGATGGGACCGTTGCGGACTTGATGCCATACTTCGGGGTTGGCGGAACCCACCTCACGTTGAGCGCTTGGAATGCGTCTCGGACGCCGAACACCTACTGCATTCAGTATGGGGCGCGAATGCACGCGAATTCACCAGGTGCATGCTCGGCACCAGCGGCTGGAACGCTCCGCCCAATCCGAGAATGGCACGCACCTGTCGCGCTGACATGCAGAATCGAGCTCACAGGCACGATGGCGAGCAATACGGCTGCGCTTCGAATCGACTTGCTGGTCGACGGTGCGACGGAGTTCTCGCAGACCGCGACCTTCGGATCGAACATCACCGTGGGCTTTCAGACAGAGCGGCTTCTTCAAGAGGTCGCCGTTCGGCTCGATCCCGTCGGAAACGACTGCAATGCGGATGTCATCGACGGAGTGCTGCTCCGACTGCTCACCCCCGACTGCAACGCAAACTTGGTCCCAGACGCCGTTGAGATCGCAAGCGGCTCCGCCGATGACCACAACCACGACGGCGTGCCCGACTCCTGTCAGTGCGCCGGCGACGTCATCAGGAACGGCCTGGTCGACGGTGCGGATCTGGCGGCGGTCCTGACGGTCTGGGGCACAGACGGCGCCATCTATCCGCGGGCGGACACCAATGCCGACGGTCTGGTCGATGGCACGGACCTCGCGGTGGTGCTCGGCTCCTGGGGCCCCTGCCCGTGAGCTGACGCCACCGCGATCACGGCGGCATCCTCCGTATTCGCGAGTGCTTACACTGCGCGCTCGTGTCCGACTTCGCACCCGACGCCTCGCTCCTCGCGCGCTGCCGCGGCGGTGATTCCGCCGCGTGGTCGCTGCTGGTCGAGCGGTACCGCAAGTTGGTCTGGTCGGTGATCGTGAAGCACCGGATGCGGCCCGAGGAGGCCGAGGATGTCTTTCAACATGTGTTCACGACGCTGATCTCGAACATCGACGCGATCAACGACGAGCACGCGCTCGCGAGCTGGATCGTGACCACGACCAAGCGCCGGTGCTGGCGCGTGACCGGTCAGACCCGTCAGGCCGCCGAGCGGGCGCGCTCCCTCGACGAGGATCCCGACAAGAAGGTGGACCCCGCCGACACGCGTTCGAACCCGGCCGACGCGCGCGCGCTGCTGGAGAAGCAGCTGGTGCGCGAGGGCCTCGAGCGGCTCGGCGGCAAGTGCAAGGACCTGCTTGAGGCGCTGTTCGGCGCCGGCGGCGAGCCGAACTACACGCTGATCGCCGAGAAGCTGGGGATCCGTGTCGGTTCGATCGGACCGACGCGGGCGAGGTGCCTGGAGAAACTCAGCGTGATTCTCGGACGACTGGGCTTCGGCGAGAAGGCTGCCACGGCCCCGAGCGAGGCCGAAACCGAGGAGGACGCGTGAGTTCGAGCACGCAAGCCCCCTCGATTGCACGATTTCGCGCGGCGGGATGTATCGGGCGCGGACCACGGGGTTCTTCTGACACGCAGGTCACGGGATCCCACTGATCCCAAGACAGGACGAAACGACCATGACGAACCCGAACGCCAACCCCCACCGCACGGTCACGATCGATGAGATCGCGGCGGTTGCATCCGGTGAGGGCGGTCCGGCGCTCGAGGCCAGGGTGCAGGAGGCCGCAGCGCGTGAACCCCGGGTGGGTGCGACGCTGGCGACGTTCCTCGGCATCGTGGCCGCGATGGAAGACGATCATCTGCTCGAACCCCCGGCCGAGGCCGTGGCCCGCGCGAAGGCGCTGGGTGCGCGGCTGGCGTCGAGGCGCGTCGAGTCCCGCTCGCCGCTGGCGGTGCTTGGCGAGGTCTTCGACCGCGCGGGCGCGGTCGTGCTCGAGTGGCTCAACCCGAACAACGGACTCGCCCTTGCCGGCGTGCGTGACGACCGGGGGGCCGATCTCCTCGAAGCCACCGTCGATGCGCAGGGCGGCGTGCCGCAACTCGCGATCCGCGCCGAGCGGACGCCCGCCCAGGACGGCGTGGTGCGTCTGGTCGGCGAGGTCACCCGCGGTGACGACACTCCGGTGAAGGCGCTGGTCGCGGTGCTCGACGCCCAGGGCGTCGTGCTTTCGACCGACACCACCGATGTGCTGGGCATGTTCGCCATCGCGCTGCCGCGCGCGGCGCACGAGGTCGTGGTGCGCGCACATGGCGCCGATGGCATCGACCACCCCACCGTCGTGCTGCCGCTCGGCCCCGACGGACTGCTGCCGCCGGCACGGGGGCCGCTCGGATGACCTCGGCCCCGACGCCGCTGACGCTGGATGGATTCGAGGCGCTGCCCGCCGACGCGGCGCGCGTCGAGGCCGTGTCGCGCGATCCGCGCGGCGCTGCGAACACGCTGGTCGCGCTCGGCGACGACTGCGAGCGGATCGCGGCCGGCGCGCCGGACCGCGCCATCCGCGCGGGTGACGCACTCGCATCGACGGCGCAGGTGCTTGGTCTCCCGTCGGCCGCGGCGCGCGCGCTGCGCGCGACGATCGCGGCGTTCGCGTACATGGGTCGGCTCGACGAGGCGCTCGCGCGGGCCGCGCAGGCCCAGGCGGTCGCCGACGCCGCGGGCGACGCGATCGAGAAGGCCCGCGCCGGCGTGGCGTCGATGCATGCGCTCGCGAAGCTCGGCCGCACGGCCGAGGCGATCGAGCGCGGCCGCGCCTCGCGCGATGCGCTGGTCGGCGCCGGACGCAGCGACCTCGCGGCGCGCGCCGAGCTCAACCTCGCGAACGTCCACAAGATCCGCGGCGAGCAGCAGGACGCGCTCGGCTGCCTCGAGCGCGCCCTGTCGGGCGTGCCGGCGACCGAAGCCGCCGCCCGCGGCACCATCGAGAACACGCTCGGCGAGACGCTGCTGCAGCTCGACCGCCTGGCGGAGGCGCACGCCGCCTTCGACCGCGCGGAGGCCCAGCTCGCGGCGCTCCCGCTCGCGCACGCGGTCGTGGTCGGCAACCGCGCCGACCTGCTGGCCCGCGAGGGCCGCTTCGGCGACGCGCTCCGCGAGTTCGGGCGCGCGTCGCGCATGGTCGAGCACATCGCGCCGGGTCACCACGCGCGTCTCCTCCTCGAGGAGGCCGAGGCGCTGGCGGTGCTCGGTGCGCACGGCGAGGCGCTGGAGGCGGCCGACGCCGCGCTCGCGACCGCGTCGGGCAAGGGACTCAAGGCCGAGATGGCGCGCGGACAGCTCGTCCGTGCGCGCGCGCTCGCCGCCGCCGAGCGCGTGCACGAGGCGAAGCCCGCCGCCGCGCGTGCGCTCGCGCTCTCGGAGGAGATCGGCGATGCGCGCGGCATGCGCGCCGCCGCGCTGGTCGCGAGCGAGCTCGCGCTGCGCGAGGGACAGCCCACTGAATCCGCAGCGCTCGCCGCCAGGGCGATGCGCGACGCGAGTCCGCTCGACAGCGCCAGCGCGATGGTGCGCGTGGCGCGCGCGGAGCTCGCGATGGGACGCACCGGCCAGGCCCGCGAGACCGCCCGCAACGCCCGCGTCGGCGCCGCCGCGCTCGGCGTGCGCACGGTCGAGATCGATGCCTCGCTCGTCGAGGCCGACTCGGAGCGCGCGCTCGGCGGCGACGGCGGACTCGACCGCTCGATCGCCGCGCTCACCCACGCCATCGAGCTGGCCGAGGACCTGCGCGGCTCGCTGGCCGCCGACCGCCTGCGGTCCGCGTTCGCCTCGTCGCGCCTGCGCGTCTACGAGGACCTCGCGCTCGACCTGCTCGCCCGTGCCGACGAGAAGTCGCTCGCCGACGCATTCGTGACCGTCGAGCGTGCGCGCAGCCGCGTGCTGCTCGACGCGGTGCTTCGCTCGATCGACCGTTCCACCGCCGCGCCGGGGCAGGACTCCGCGGGAGCGGCCGCCGCCCAGACCCGCGACGAGATCGCGCGCCTGCGCGCCCGCCTCGCCACGCTGCACTCGAGCGTCGCGCGCAACGCCGCCGAATCGGGCGAGCGCCGCGGCGTGACCCCGACGCTGCTCGAGGAACTCCGCTCGGCCGAGCAGGAGATGGAGCGCCTCGTCACGCGCGCGCAGAGCGCGCGCGGCGTCGCGAGCCTCTTCGCGCAGCCGCTCGATGCGGCCGAGGTGCTCGCGCGCCTCGAGCATGACGACGCGATGATCGCCTACTTCATCGCCGGCGAGGAGCTGATGGCCTTCGTCGCGCAGAAGGGCGGCATCGCCTCGGTGCGCTGCATCGCGCACGCCTCCGACGTCGGTCCGCTGGTGGACAAGCTGCTCTACCAGATCCGCGCCGGAGTCCGTGGCGCCGATGAGCGCAGCCTGCGCGCCATCAAGGCGCTCTCCCGTTCGCTGCACGACCTCCTGCTGGGCCCCATCCTCGAGCAGGTGCCGTCGGTGAACGAGGCGAGGCGCCTGGTGGTCGTGCCCTTCGGTCCGCTGCATGCGATGCCGTTCGCGGCGCTGTTCGATGGCGAGCGATACCTCATCGAGCGCTTCGAGATCCAGACGGCGCCCAGCGCGTCGATCGCATGCGCGGACCGTTCGGGCCGCGCCGAGGCCACCGGCCGGCCGCTGGTGATTGCCGTCGCTGACGAGCAGGCGCCGCTCATCGAGCAGGAGGCGCGGGCGCTGGTCGCCGCGCGCACGGCCGACGTGCTCGAGGGCGCCGACGCCACCATCGCGCGCGTGCGTGCCTCGGTGCAGGGTCGCTCGATGCTGCACTTCGCCTGCCACGGTCGGTTTATCGGCGCACTGCCGAACGCCTCGGGCCTCAAGCTCGCCGACGGCTGGCTGCCGGTGCGCGAGATCGTGGACCTCGATCTCGACGCCCAGGTGGTGTTCCTCGCCGGCTGCGAGACGGGCCGGAACTCGGTCGACGCCGGCGACGAGCTCGCCGGAATCAGCCGAGCCTTCCTCGCCGCGGGCGCCCGCTGCCTGGTCGCCGGCCTCTGGTCGGTCCGAGATCACGCCACGCTCGAGGTCTCGACACGATTTCACAAGGAATTCTCGGCGGGCAGTCGTCCTTCCGCCGCTCTTCGCGCAGCAGCGCTTGCCTCTCTCCGGAAATGGGAGCATCCTTCATGGTGGGCACCCTTCGTCGTCTCAGGGTCACTCGCATGATCAAGTCCGCACTGATCCACTCGACCATTGCGTCGGCGTTCGCGTCGGGCGCTTTTGCGTTCGGGCTTCCCGACTACCCGCTCGTGCCGGGCGAGGCGATCATCCGGACCGCGAATCCGAAGGCGCTGCAGCAGACGCTGACCGCGCTCTCGTCGCAGTTCGCGGGCGTCGGCATCATCGATGACATCGATGGCCGGCCGGTGTACCTGATCTCCTACGCGCTCACGCCGAAGCAGACCTACCACCAGGTCGAGGCCGTGCTCCTCAACCTCGTGGCGCAGGGCACGCTGACCTGGGCGGAGATGAACTACGTCGGCCAGACCGGCGAGGGCAACACCGACAGCCTCTGGCTCTCGGGCGTCGGCGTCAATTCGGGCAGCTACCTCGACCAGTACGCGGTGCCGCTGCTCGGCATCAACGACGCGCATGCGCGCTCGCGCGGCGCGGGCATCGTGGTGTCGGTCATCGACACCGGCATCGACGCGTCGCACGCGATCTTCGACGGCCGCATCAGCCCGCAGGGCGCGAGCTTCGTGCCGAAGTCGCCCAGCTGGGGCGACATCGCGCAGGGCGTCGACAGCGACAACGACGGCGTGATCGACGAGCAGATGGGGCACGGCACCTTCGTCGCAGGCCTGATCCACCTGGTCGCGCCGGACGCGATGATCCTCTCGGCGCGCGCGCTCGACAGCGATGGTCGCGGCAACTGCTTCCGCATCGCGCAGGCGGTGGCGTGGTCGGTCGACCGTGGCGCGCACGTGGTCAACATGAGCCTCGGCGAGACCTACCACTCGAAGGTGCTCGAGGACATGGTGCTCGAGGCGTCGACCAAGGGCGTGATCGTGACCGGCGCTGCGGGCAACCGCAATACGCCCGATCCGCGCGAGTTCCCGGCGTGCGATCCGAACGCCTTCGGCGTGGCCGCGTTCGACTGGAACGACCACAAGGCGCCGTTCTCGAACTTCGAGGACCAGCTCGACTTCGCCGCTCCCGGAGACTCCGACCTCGTGGCCGGCGTGCCCAACATGGCGCACTGCATCATCGGACCGGTGCCGGGCAACAACTACGCGATCTGGGAGGGAACCTCCTTCGCCAACGCGTTCGTGAGCGGCACGGCCGCGCTGATCCGCGCGCAGCGTCCCGATTGGCCGGGCTCGGTGGTGCGTCCGCCGCAGGTCCGCAATGAGGTCTACAACGTGCTTGTGAACTCCGGCGTGCCGTTCGTGCCGGAGAATCCGAACCACGAGGGCATGCTCGGACGCGTGCGCATCTCCGCCGGCGGTGCCGTGCTCGAGAACCCGGTCGCGCCGCCGCTCGGCGATGTGAACGCCGACGGCTCCGTGGGCGCGCCGGACATCGCGATGGTGCTCTCGTCGTGGGGCGCCGCGCCGACCTTCGTGCGCGCCGACCTCAACGCGGACGGCGCGGTCGATGCCCGCGACCTCACGATCCTGCTGACCTACTGGGGTCAGTGACGCGCCGGCGGGCGGCCAGGCCGTTGCGCTACATTCCCCGCATGCAGGACCCCATCCGCGCGCTCCGCTGGGATCGTCGCTTCCTCGATCTCTCCGACACGATCGCACGCTGGTCGAAGGACCCGTCGCGCGGCGTCGGCGCGGTGATCGTGAGCCCGTCGCGCCAGATCGTGGCGACCGGGTTCAACGGGCTTCCGCGCGGCATCGAGGACCGCCCCGAGCGCCTCGAGCGGCCGGTGAAGTACGACCTGATCTGCCATGCGGAGATGAACGCGATCGTCCAGTGCGCGCGCAACGGCGTGTCGCCGATGGGTTCGACGATCTACACCAGCTTCGCGCCGTGCGTGCACTGCACGCTGTCGATCATCCAGTCCGGCATCGTGCGCGTGGTGACCTACACCTCGGGCGCCGGCGACGAGCACTGGACGGAAAACCTGCGGAAGAGCCGCGACCTGCTGGCCGAGGCCGGCGTCGAGTACGTCGAGCTCGCGCGGGAGGCGTGAGCCGTGGGTGCGCCGCGCGGCGCTACTGGTCGAGTCCCAGCTCCTTGGTGGTGAACGAGCGGTTCCGGCCCTTGGTCTCCTCGCGGACCTTCGCGACCAGCGCGGGGTCGACCGCGGGCGCGGCGTTGCCCCACGCGCTGCGGACGTAGGTGAGGACGGCGGCGATCTCCTCGTCGCTCTTCACGGGCGCGGCGGGCATGACCTGGTTGTAGGTCTGTCCGTCGACGGTGAGCTTGCCCTCGAGTCCGTGCATGAGGATCTTGACGAGCGTCGACGGCTCACCGAGCACGATCTCGCTGCCGCGCAGCGGCGGATAGACCGGCGGGAGGCCGCGGCCGTTCGCCTGGTGGCAGCTCATGCAGTTCGAGTAGAGGCGCTTGCCGAATTCCTCGAACGACATGCTCGCCGCCTTGGCGATGCGCGGCGGCACGAAGGAGACGTCCTCGCGGCCCGGCCAGAAGACATTGCGGTCGATCGACACGGCGAGCTGCAGCTCGGGATGGTTCGCGTCGAGCATCTCCCACCAGCCGGCGGGGCGCATGTTCGCGACCAGCTGCACGGGCTCCTTCGCGTTGAGGCGCTGCTTGGCGGCGACGCGCTCGAGCATCGCGCGCGCGAGCCACGGGCGCGCGCCCGAGACCGCGGCGATCGAGCCCATCGTGCCGCGGAGCATGTCGGGCGACGGACGGCCTGAGCCGTCGTCGAGCAGCATGTCGGTGAGCTCGGCGGCGAAGGCGCGCGCGGCGACCGAATCGGTGTCGAGGATCGCGCCGTGCATGATCGAGTCGAGCAGCGCCGACTCGGCGCCGACCACCGACGACATGGCCGCGCTGCGCATCTCGCGTGCGGCGAGGTCGCGGCGCAGCGCGGGCTCGAGGATCGCCATGCGCAGCGGCGCGTCGAGCGCACCCGCGCTGAGGGCGGCCTGCACGCGGACGGCGGGATCGGCGTCCTCGACGGCGCGCGTGAGCGTGCCCGCGAGGTCGGCCGCGGAGAGGCAGCGCTCGGCGATGCGGACCGCGTGCACGCGCACCGTCGCGTCGGGGTGGGCGAGTTCGGCGTCGACGAGCGCGCGGTCGGCGGCGCCGCTGCCGGCGAGCGCCCACAGGTGCTCGAGGCGGATCGCGGTCGGCGGCGCGGGAGTGGCCGCGAGCTGCGCGCGGATCGCCGCGATCGCGTCGGCGTCGCGGCGCTCGACGATGAGCCGGCGCGCGGTCTCGCGCACGGTCTTCTCGCCCGAGGCGAGCGCGGCGGCGAGTTCACGGCCGCTCGCACGGGAGAGGTCGGTCGCGCGCGCGGGCGCGGCGCCGGTCGCGGTGATGCGCCAGATGCGGCCCGCGTCGACGGGCTGCGCGAGTCCGCGTGCATCGACCTGCGTGCGCAGGAAGGTCGTCATGAAGTTGCGGTGCTGGATGATGCCGCGGTACATGTCGGCGACGTAGATCGCGCCGTCGGGTCCGACCGCGGTGGCGACCGGGCGGAAGCGCTCGTCGGTCGACGTCCAGAACGAGCGGTCGCCGTCGGCGGGCGTGGCGGTGACGCGGCCGTCCTTCTCGGTGAGCCGGTAGCGGTGCACGAGGTTGCCCGCGACCTCGCAGATGAGCGCGGTGCCGCGCATGCCCTCGAGCGTGGCGCCTTCGTACACGAGCGGACTGCACGCGCCGGTGAAGTTCGCGAGGCGGCCGTCCTTGAGCACGCCCTTCTGATACGCGCGGTTCACGCCGGGCGTGAGGTGCGACGGGTGCACGCGCATGTCGCCCGCGGCGCGCGCGGGCACGCCCTCGAACGACTTCAGGCTCGGGTTGCGCGCGGCGTACTGCTTGGGCAGCAGGTCGACGAGCAGCGGGTCGGAGTTCGGCGAGTAGTAGAGGCGGCCGACCGCGTCCTCGGAGATGCCCCACTGGCCGTGCGGCGAGACCGGCTCGGCGCGCAGCGTGTCGCCCTCGGGGACGAAGCGGTACGGGTGCTGCGAGCAGGTGAAGGTGTTGTCGAGCGTGTAGTGCAGGCCGTTGCCCGCGTGCTCGGGGTTGTCCTGGCCGACGAAACCGCTCGCCACGACGCGCGACTCGTCGGCACGGCCGTCGCCGTTGGTGTCGCGCACGAAGAGCAGGTGCGGCGGCTCGATCACGAGCAGGCCGTCGCGCCAGTGCGCGATGCCGCGCGGCATGACGAGGCCGTCGAGGAAGATCTCGGCCTTGTCCATCGTGCCGTCGCCGTCGGTGTCGCTGAGCACCTTGATGCGCCCGAGGCGCTCGGTCTCGCCCGCGCCGGTGGCGTCGCGCATGTAGCCGCGCATCTCGACCACCCACATGCGGCCATCGGGTCCGAACTCGATGACGACCGGCGCCTCGACCAGCGGCTCGGCCGCGGCGAGCGCGACGGTGTAGCCGTCGACGATGGAGAAGGTCGCGAGTTCCTCGGCGGCGCTGCGGACGGGCGCGTCGGTCACGCGCCACTCGGGCGGGAGCTCGCCCTGCGTCTCGCCGGCGCGGTCGCCGTTCTGCGCGAGCGCGACCGCCGCGGTGATCGACGAGAGGGCGAGGAATGGGAAGGCGGCGAAGGCGGCGGCGTGGACACGCGGACGGTGGCGCATCCTCGGAGTGTAAGGCGGCGGGCGCGGATTTCGAGGCGCGCGCTACGCTACCGCGCATGATTCCTGCAGTTGCCGCGGCGTTCGTGTCCCTCGCTCCGGTGGTCGCGCTGGAGACGCGCGCGATGCAGGCGGCTGCGCCGAGCAAGCCCGCGTCCGACGCGGCGCGCACGACGACTCCGCGCGAGCCGAAGGTGCTCCTCATCGGGATCGACGGACTTCGGCCCGACGCACTCGTGGCCGCCGACACGCCTGCGATCGACGCGCTCATCGCCGACGGATGCGTGAC
>Ga0079301_1001034_pt1 | contig 13238 bp, 9 predicted proteins | sample Wag4_2014_7_11_3_FD_74797 | JGI IMG/M metagenome (GOLD analysis project Ga0079301, IMG submission 74797) | Fresh water mixed with fracking chemicals microbial communities from Ohio, USA - Utica-2 Time Series FC 2014_7_11 | ecosystem: Engineered > Industrial production > Chemical products > Input...
CCATCAAGGCCGGGCGGCATCCGGTGGTGGAAGCGGCACTCGCCCGCGCGCGCGGCCCCGCCTTTGTGCCCAATGATTGCGATCTTTCCGCCGGGCAACGGCTTTGCCTGCTGACCGGGCCAAATATGGCCGGCAAATCCACCTATTTGCGGCAAAATGCGCTATTTGTGATTCTGGCGCAGGCAGGGCTTTTCCTGCCCGCCGAAGCTGCGCGGCTTGGCCTGGTGGATCGGCTTTTCTCCCGCGTTGGTGCCGCCGATGATATTGCCGGCGGGCGTTCCACCTTCATGGTGGAAATGGCCGAAACCGCCGCGATATTGAATCTGGCCAGCGCGCAATCCCTGGTCGTGCTGGATGAGGTCGGGCGCGGCACGGCCACCTGGGATGGGCTCGCCATCGCCTGGTCCGTACTAGAAGCTTTGCATGATCGCATCCGCTGCCGCACCATCTTTGCCACGCATTTCCATGAATTGACGTCGCTTGCTGCGAAATTGCCGGAACTGGCGCCGGCCACGATGCAGGTGCGCGAATGGCGCGGGCAGGTGATTTTCCGCCATAGCGTCGGCCCTGGGGCCGCGGAAAAATCCTGGGGCCTGCATGTGGCGAAGCTTGCCGGTGTTCCGCGCGACGTGCTGCGCCGGGCAGAGGCTGTGCTCGGCTCCCTTGAAGCGCGCGCCAAGGGGCTTGATCCCCTGGCTGAGGAAATGCCGCTTTTCGCGCGCCCCAGCGCTGCCGGCGTGCCGCCCCATCCCGCGCTGGAAGCGCTTGCAGGGCTTGATCCCGATACACTCAGTCCGCGAGAAGCGCAGGCGTTTCTCTACCGCGTGAAATCGCTTTTGGAGACTGTCGCAGCGCCGCCGGACAAGTTAGTGTGACAGCAATGAGACTGACCGAGGCACCCCCCGCAACCACCCCAGCGCCGCATCGGCGCGGCGCCGCGCATCCTGGCGTCGTTTCCGAACAGCCGCTGGTGCTTGCTGACCTGCTTGCTGAATTGCTGCCGGCGGGCCAGCCCTTACCGCGTGATGAAGCCTTGGCGCTGCTGCGCCGACATTGGGGGCGTATTCAAGCACGCGTCCAGCAGGCCTTTGAAGCGCGTGAGTTGTCGGGCCTGGCGGCCGCGCGGTGGTTGGCCGCGCTGACGGATACGCTGATGGTTGGCATTCATCGCTATACCGAAGCGCTGCATCCGCCTGATCGTGGTGAGAAATCCCATGCACTTGTTGCAACCGGCGGCTATGGGCGCGGCGTATTGGCGCCTTTTTCCGATATTGATCTGCTGTTCCTGACCGATAACAGCATGGGACCGCGGGGCAGGAAAGCGGTTGAATTCATGCTTTACCTGCTCTGGGATCTTGGGCTCAAGGTCGGGCATGCCACCAGATCACGCAGCGAATGTCTGCACGAAGCCAAGCAGGATGCAACGGTAATGACCGCGCTATTGGATGCGCGGCTGGTCGCTGGCGATCCGGCGATTTTCGCCAAGTTTGATGAGGCATTTCGTGCCGCGCGCGCTCGTTCCGGGTTGAAACCCTTTCTGGAAGCAAAACTCGCGGAACGGCAGAAGCGCCATCGCCGCTATGGCGACAGCCCCTATGTGGTGGAACCGCATGTCAAGGAAGGACGCGGCGCGTTACGCGATTTGCAAACGCTGTATTGGCTGGCGCGCTATGCCTTCAATGTCCAGCGCATGCCGGAATTGGTCGGCCCCGATAGCCCGGGCGGTGGGCTACTGACGGCAAGCGAAGCGCGGGCTATTCGGCGCGCCTGGGATTTTTTGTGGACCGTGCGGTTTCATTTGCATCTGGTGACAGGCCGCGCGGAAGAACGCCTGACCTTTGATTTGCAGCCCGTGGTCGGCGCGCGCATGGGTTATACGCGGCGTGGGCTTCAGGATGGCGTTGAACGCTTCATGAAGCATTTCTTCCTGACGGTGCGTGATGTGGCGCGTTTCACGCGCATTCTGGAACCCGCCATTATTCGCGCGGCGCTTGGCCGCCCCGCCGTATTGCCGGCGCCTGACAAGGCGCTCACCGAAGCAGGCTTTGGCCTGGCCGATGGCAAGATTATCGCCGCCCCTGGCTTTGATTTCACGGTTGAACCTGTGCTGATGCTGCGGATCTTCCGGCTGGCGCGCGACCGGGGCCTTGATATCCACCCGCTTGCCTTCCGCGCCATTATTCGTCATGCGCGACATTTGGCACGGCTGCGCGGTGACCCGGCGGCGAGTGCGGAATTCCTCGACATCCTATCTGGCCGCGACCCGCATATTTGGCTTCGCATGTTGAACGAAGCTGGGCTGATCGCAGCGCTTTTGCCCGATTGGCAGCGCGTGGTCGGGTTGATGCAGTTCGACACCTACCATGTGTTTACGGTGGATGAGCACACCATCGAGGCTGTTGGTGTCCTGGGCGCCATGGAACGCGGCGAACTTACCGAAGTGGCGCCGGTTGCGAGCGAGCTGATTGGCCAGGTGCAATCCCGCCGCGCGCTTTACGTTGCGATGCTGCTGCATGATGCCGCCAAGGGGCGTGGGGGTGATCATTCCGAATTGGGCGCGGAATTGGCGCTGCATGTCTGCCCGGCCCTTGGCCTGACACCTGAGGAGACGGAGACTGTTTCCTGGCTGGTGCTGCATCATTTGCTGATCAGCGAAACCGCCTTCCGCCGCGATATTGAAGACCCGAAAACCATTCTGGATATTGCGGAGATTGTGCAAAGCCCGGAAAGGCTGCGCCTGCTCCTGGTGTTGACGGTGGCCGATATGCGCGCGGTCAGCGCCAAGGTCTGGAATGGCTGGAAGGCCACGCTGCTCCGTGAACTATACTGGCGCGTGGCCGAAGTGCTGGCGGGCGGCCTTTCCGTGCCCGAACGCGATGTGCGCGTGGCACGCGCCAAGGATGCGGCGGCAAAGTTGCTGGCTGGCCACCCGCGTGCGGCGGTGGAGCATTTCCTGGGCCTTGGTTATCCGGGCTATTGGCTTTCCTTCGATCCCGAAAGCCATGCCCGCCATGCGGCGATGATCCAGGAAGCAAGCGCAACCAAGGCGCCGCTCACGGTGCAGACGCGCGTCTTGGAAAACCGCGCCGTGACCGAGGTAACGGTCTATTGCATCGACCATCCCGGGCTTTTCAGCAAAATTGCCGGCGCCTTGGCCGTGGCGGGGGCGAGCATTGTGGATGCGCGCATCCATACCATGACCGATGGCATGGCCCTGGATACTTTCTGGGTGCAGGATTACCAGGGCGGTGCCTTGGATGCGCCGCATCGTCTGGCGCGGCTTTCCGTCTTGGTGGAACAGGCGCTTTCAGGCCGCCTCAGGCTCCGCGATGAAATCCGCAAACTGAAGCGCGAACCGGCCCGGCTGCGCGCCGTGACGGTGCCGCCGCGCGTGGTGATAGACAATCACGCTTCCAATACCCACACCGTCATCGAAGTGAATGGCCGCGACCGGCCGGGGCTCTTGCATGACGTGACCGCGGCGATGAGTGACCAGGGCATGCAAATCGCCTCTGCCCATATCACCACCTATGGGGTGCGCGCGATTGACGTGTTTTATGTGAAGGATGTGTTTGGCCTGAAGGTTGAAAATGAACGCAAGCTGACGACGCTGCGCACCGCGCTGCAAGCGGCGCTGGTGCCGCCCGAGCTTGAGGCAAAGGTGGTCGCGGGATGAACAAGGGTTTCAGCAGTTTCGCCGAATTCTGGCCCTATTATCTTGGCGAACATGCCAAGCCCACCACGCGGGCCTTGCATTTCGCCGGCACAGCTACGGGGCTTTTGCTGGCAGCCTTTGCGCTGATTTCTGGGCATTATGGGCTTTTGCTGGTGGCGCTGCTGTGCGGCTATGGCCCAGCCTGGATTGGGCATTTCTTTGTGGAAAAGAACCGCCCCGCCACTTTCCGCTACCCGCTTTGGTCACTGTTCGCGGATTGTCTCATGTTTTTCTTTTTCATCACCGGGCGGCTTGACGGAGAACTCCGCCGCCACGGGATTGGTTGAAGACACCAACGCGCCGAGTTCAAGCAGCCCCCGCTTGGCTGTCCTCGCGCGCTATAGCGCCTTGATATTGATCGCCGCCGGCTTGCCGCGTTCCACCGCGACGTCAAAGGCGATTTTCTGATTTTCCTTGAGCCCTTGCAGCCCTGCCTGCTGCACCGCGGTGATATGCACAAAAACATCCTTGCCGCCATCATCGGGCAGGATGAAGCCAAAGCCTTTAGTCGCATTGAACCATTTCACAGTGCCATTCGGCATAACGTGAGCCCCTTTTGTTATGGCAGCGGAAATCCCACCACCTTTTTCCGGTTTTCCCGGACGGGCCCGATAGAGGTCGAAACACTGACAACTCGGTAAGGCACGGCACGAAAATCCCGCAGAAATCAGACAATTTTCGCCTGGGTGGCGTCAAGCTTTTTGCGCAAGCCAGGCGCGAATTTCCGCATTATGCTCGCCCAAATCCGGCGCGCGGCGGGTGATGCGCGCCGGCGTGCCTTCCAGGCGCAAGGGCGGTGCCAGATGCTGGACCGGCCCGCGTTCGGGGTCCTCGAAAACCTGCGCGAGGCCGCGCGCCTGCCCCTGCGGATGCGCCAGCGCCTCATCATAGGATAGCACGGGCTCGGATGGGATGCCGGCCTTGCCAAGCGCGGTGAGCCATTCTGCGCTTGGGCGCGTTGCCAGAATATCCTGCAAAATCGAGATCAACGCAGCGTTATTCGCCACACGATCCGCATTGGTCTTGAAGCGCGGATCATCGGCCAATTCCGGCCGGCCGATAATGCCACAAAGCGCCTGCCAGAATTTCTCCTTCGATGCCCCCAGCGTGATAAAGCCATCGGCGGTCTGAAACACGCGATAGGGCGCCGATCCGCGATGCAATTGCCCAAGCCGCGAAGGGCGGGTGCCATGGGCAAACACATGCGCCGCTTCATAAACGCCAAGGGCCACACCGGCTTCGAACAGGGATTGATCAATGCGCTGGCCTTGCCCGGTTTTTTCGCGCGCCTGCAAGGCCGCCAGCACCGAAAGCGCGGAGAACATTCCCGCCGTGACATCGGTGATCGCGATCGGTAGGCGATAAGGCTCGCCCTCAGGCGGGCCATTGCCGGCCATGAGGCCCGACATGCCCTGCGCCATCATATCCAAGCCACCATGATCCGCCCAAGGCCCGGTCTGGCCAAAACCTGAAATCGCGCACCAGATCAGGCGCGGATTGGCGGCACTCAGCGCCTCCCACCCCAGCCCAAGCCTGGCCAGCGTGCCGGGGCGGAAATTCTCCACCAGCACATCGGCGCGGAGCGCCAATTGCCGCACCAATTCAATGTCTTCGGGCTGTTTCAGATCGGCCGTGATGCTGCGCTTGTTGCGATTCCAGACGGCAAAGGGCTGGCTGCGCCCCTCCACAAAGGGCGGCATGCGCCGCGCATCATCCCCGCCATCCGGGCGTTCCACCTTGATGACATCGGCGCCGAGATCCCCCAGCAGCATGGTGCAATAGGGGCCGGAGAGAAAATTCGTGAGGTCCAGAACAATCAGCCCATCCAGCGCAGCGGTCACCATATGCATCCCAGTTGTCAGACCGAAACCCTCAGCAGGCAGGAAAACCCTGTCAAGATTTGCGGCTGCGCGGGCCAGGCGCCATAGTCCAGGTTGCTTGGATTTTGCCTATTCGCGCCGGGTGCTGAACAGGCTGGAACTTGACCGCGCTCGGCTTGGGGGTTTGAACAGGGTATGGCCGAATCATCCCCCGTTTTCCCCGCGCTTGGCAGCCTGCTTGGCCCTGCTGGGTTGCTGACCGAAGCCTCTGACCTCGCGCCGGCTTTGGCCGATTGGCGGAGCCTTTATCAGGGCCGCGCCATGGCGCTGCTCCGCCCCGGCACTACCGCCGAATTGGCCGAAGCGGTCAGGCTTTGCGCCGCTGCTGGCATCGCCATTGTGCCGCAGGGGGGCAATACCTCCATGGTGGGTGGCGCCACGCCGGATGCTTCGGGGCGCGCTGTGATTGTCTCGCTGGCCCGCATGAACCGCATCCGTGATCTTGATCCGGTGGACATGACCATGACCGCCGAAGCGGGTGTTGTGGTGAAAACCGCGCAGGAAGCCGCCGCGGCGGCAGGTTGCCTTTTCCCCCTCAGCTTCGGGGGCGAAGGCACGGCCATGATCGGCGGCGTGCTGTCCACCAATGCCGGCGGCAACAATACCGTGCGCTACGGCAATGCGCGGGAATTGATGCTGGGGCTGGAAGTGGTGCTGCCCGATGGCAGCATCTGGCATGGCCTTAGGCGGCTGCGCAAAGACAATACCGGTTATGCGCTGCGCCATGTTTTTGTGGGCGCCGAAGGCACGCTTGGCATCATCACCGCCGCCGTCTTGAAGCTTTTTGCCCGCCCCCGCGCCAATGAGGTGATTTTCGCCGCCGTGCGTGATGCCGAAGCAGCCCTTGGCCTGTTCCGCCGCTTTCGTGACAATGACGAAAGCGCGATCCGCGCCTTTGAATATATGTCGGGCGACGGCGTTGACCTGACGGTGCAGCTCATCCCGGGCGCCACCCTGCCGGTTGCGGAACGCGCTGCCCATTATGCGTTGATTGATCTTGCCTCCACCCGGCCAGATGCGGATTTACGAGGCTTGGCTGAGCTTGTGCTGGCGCCCGCCATGGAAGCCGGCGAAGTGCTGGATGCCGTGCTGGCCGAAAGCGAAGCGCAGCGCGCCGCGATTTGGCGGATTCGCGAAGAACATACCGAAGCGCAGCGCAAGGCCGGCGCTTCGGTGAAAAATGATGTCTCCGTCCCCGTCTCCCGCGTGCCGGAATTGATCGAACGTGCCTCGGCAGCCTGCCGCAAGCTGATCCCAGGCATTCGCCCCATGCCCTTCGGCCATATGGGCGATGGCAATATCCATGTGAATCTGGTGCAGCCCGAAGGCGCCGATCCGGCCGCCTTCCTGGCGCGCAGCCATGACATCATGGATTGCGTGAATGAGGTGGTGCGGGAATTGGACGGGTCCTTCAGCGCGGAACACGGCATCGGGCAGCTCAAGACCGATATGATGGAAGCATGGCGCGGCGGCGCCGAGCTTGCGGTGATGCGCCAGATCAAGGCCGCTTTGGACCCAAAGGGCCTTATGAACCCCGGCAAGGTGCTGCCCTGAAGCCCGTGCCGCTTTCGGCATGGGCGCCAAGCGGGTAGGGTGGCGCAGCCAATGACCCTGCTCGACCGCTATTTGTTCCGCCAGCTTGCGTTGGCCCTGCTTGCCGTCACGGTGGGGCTGGCGGCGCTTGTCTGGCTCACGCAATCCTTGCGCTTCATTGAATTGGTGCTGGATCGTGGCTTGTCGCTTGCGGTGTTCTTTGAATTGACCAGCCTTTTATTGCCGTCCTTCTTTGCCGTCATTCTGCCGATCACGACCTTTATCGTGATGCTGTTTGTGCATTTGCGCTTGGCGGGGGACCGCGAATTGGCGGTGATGCGCGCGGCCGGGCTTTCCAATTGGCAGATCGCGCGCCCGGCCCTGGCGCTAGGGCTGCTGGTCGTGGCGGTGATGGCCCTTCTCAATTTCTGGCTGGTGCCGCTCAGCCACGCAGCCTTCCGGCAATGGCAATTCGAAATCCGCAATCAACTGGTGGGCGTGCTGTTGCAGGAGGGGGTTTTCTCAACCGTCGGCAGCGATCTGACCGTCTATGCCCGCAAGCGCGAAACGGATGGCACGCTGCGCGGCATTCTGGTGCATGATCAGCGCGAAGCGGGCGGGGCGGTGACGATCCTCGCGCAAGCCGGGCGCATCGGGCAGGGGCCGGAAGGCCCGCGCGTGACGCTTTATGATGGTGTGCGCCAGCAGATGGAGAAGGGCGCCGCCGGCGCACCGCCACGCCTGACCGTGCTGAGTTTTTCCGAAAACAGCGTTGACCTCGCGCGGGTGGCGCGCAGTGGGGAAACCCGCAGCCGAGATAGCCGCGAACGCTCCGTCGCCGAATTGCTGAACCCCGATCCGGCAGAGGGCCTGCGCCCGCGCGATGTAAGGCGGTTCCTGGCCGAGGCGCATCAGCGCATGGCAAGCCCGCTCATCGCGCTTTCCTTCGCCCTGGTTGGTTTGGCGGTGGCCTTGACCGGGCAATTCAGGCGCCATGGCGGGGGTGGGGGCGTCGTGCTTGGCGTTGGCATCATGGTAGCACTGCTGGCGCTTGGCCTGACGATCGGCAATGCCGCAGCGCGGCGGGATGGGCTGATCTGGCTGATCTGGCTGCACGCTGCCCTGCCCGGCGTGATGTCGGCCTGGTGGCTGGCCGGCGCGCCCGGCCTCCCGCGCCGGGCTCCGCCGCGGGCGGCACTGTCATGACCCTGCCGATCACGCTCATGGCCTATGTGGCGCGGCGCTTTGCGGGCATGGCGCTGTTGATGGTGCTGGCGCTGTCTGCGCTGGTTGCGCTGTTTGATCTGATCGAATTGCTGCGTCGCGCGGCAACCCGGCCTGAGGCGAATTTCGCGCTTGTGTCGCAGATCGCCATGTTGCGTGTACCTTACGTTTCCATGCAAATCCTGCCTTTTGCAGTGCTGCTGGGGGGCATCATCGCCTTTTGGCGGCTGACGCGGTTTTCTGAACTGGTGGTGGCGCGCGCGGCCGGCATTTCCGCCTGGGGGTTTTTGGCGGGCCCGATACTGGTGGCGCTGCTGCTTGGGCTTTTCGCCAGTGTGGCGCTTTCGCCGCTGTCATCAGCCATGTTGGCGCGGGCGGAGCGGCTTGATCAGCTTTACCTCCGCAATGTCGGCGGCATCACCGCGCTGGCCGGCGGCAGGCTTTGGCTGCGGCAAGCCGATGATGGGCTGCAACCCCAGGGCGTTGCCATCATTTCTGGCCGGCCGATCGCCACGCGCGATTTGCGGCAAGGGGAAGTGCTGCGCTTGGCCGATGTCACCATCTGGCGGCTATCCGCCGATGACCGGCCACTGGCGCGCATTGAAGCGCGGGCGGCGCTACTGCAACCGGGACGTTGGCGCTTTGAAGGCGTCTTGGCCTTTGGCGCTGAACCCATGGCCGGAAGCCCGCAGAATTTGGATTTCCCTACTGAATTGACCCCCGAGCGAATCGAGAATTCCTTCGCCAGCCCTGATACGCTCAGTCTTTGGGCTCTGCCCGCCTTCATCAGGGTCCTGGAGGATGCTGGGTTTTCTGCCATTCGTCATCGGCTGCATTTCCAATCCCTGCTGGCGCTGCCCCTGCTTGCCATTGCCATGGCGTTGCTCGCTGCCGGGTTCTCCATGCGCTCGGCGCGGCGTGGCGGGGTCGCGCGCATGATTGCGGGTGGCGTCAGTGCCGGCTTCGCGCTGTTCGTTTTGGACAAGATCACCGGCGAATTCGGGGAAGCTGGCACGCTTCCTGTGGTATTGGCGGCTTGGGCACCGGCTGGCGCTGGGTTCCTGCTGGCGGCGGCGCTGCTGCTGCATCTTGAGGATGGTTAGGATGTTGGGCCGGGCAATTCAGTATCTGCCAATGATCATGCTGGCGCTTTCACCGGCGTTAGCCCGTGCTCAGGCACCCCTGCTGCCACCGATTGCTGCTCCGCCAAGCATCGCCCCCGGCGAGCCCGCACCAACGCGAGCAGAAGCCGTCACCCCGACGCCTCCCGCACAGCAGAATGCACCGGTCACCTTCACCGCCGATGAAGTACAGTATGATCAGAACGCTGCCTTGGTGGTCGCGCGCGGCAGGGTGGAAGCCTTCCAGGGCGGGCGCATTCTGCGCGCTGATGAGCTGACCTATAACCGGAACACAGGCGTCGCCACGGCGCGCGGCAATGTGCAACTGATCGAAGCGGATGGTCAGGTATTTTTTGCGGAAAGTGCTGAGCTTTCGAATCAGATGCGCGATGGTGTTCTGGAAGGGCTGCGCGGCTATCTGCTGCAGAATGGTCGCATCGCAGCCGCCGGAGCGCGGCGGACCAGTGGTTCGATTTTTGATCTTTCCCGCGTTGTCTATTCTGTCTGCGATCCCTGCAAGGATGATCCGCTCGCGCCGCCCATCTGGCAATTGCGTGCGCGCACGGCGACCTTGGACCGCACCGAACAACAGGTACGCTATCGCGGTGCATCCTTGGATATGGCTGGCGTGCCGGTGATTTGGCTGCCCTATTTCCAGCACCCCGATGGTTCCGCCGCGCGCCAATCCGGCTTCCTCAGCCCAAGCTTCGGGAGCACGAAGTTTCTGGGCGCTTTCATCGAAACACCCTATTATTGGGCGATTGATGACAGTCAGGAATTGGTGCTGCGGCCGACCACCGCGACCAGCATGGCCCCCAATCTGGGGTTGGATTACCGCCGCCGTTTCAACGCGGGTGAAGTGGAAATATTAAGTTCCGTCGGTCACCTGGATGGCACGGATGGCACGGAAGAAGGCTTCGCTGGTCACGTGTTCGCCAAGGGCCGCTTTTCGCTGGATGAAACCTGGCGAGCCGGGTTTGATGTGAACCGCGCCAGTTCCGAACAATATCTGCGCATCTATCGCTATGGCGCGCAGCGTATCCTGCCCACAACATTCTTCACCGAAGGCTTTTGGGGCCCGGAAGCTTACGCGCGGATTGACGCGCGCGCCTATCAGGGCCTGCGCCGGACTGACGATATCAGCCGCATTCCACTCGTGCTCCCCAATATTTATGCGGATTGGGAATCGCCCGAGGATTCACTCGGTGGGCGCTTCACGGTGGATACTTCCAACTTCGCCGTGTTTCGCGGCACCGGCACCAGCACACGCCGGCTTTCATCACGCATTGGCTATGCCCTGCCACACACGGATGATCTGGGCGGCATCTGGACCTTGCGCGCACAAACCGATCTTGCGGCCTATGATTTTGAGGATATCAACCTCGCCCCCAACTACGCGACCGGCAGCGCCAATGGGCAAAGTGTGGCGGCCAATATTCGCACGGCGCTCGATTGGCGGATGCCCTTCCTCCGCGATGGCGGCGATTGGGGCCGCCAGGTGATTGAACCGCGCATCCAAATGGTGACTGGTCCCATGACCGGCAGCCAGAATCGGATTCCGAATGAAGACAGTGTCGTCTTCGACTTCACCGATGCCAATCTGTTTTCGCTCAACCGCTTCACGGGCCGTGACCGGCAGGAAGGCGGCACCCGCGCGGATATGGCGCTCCGCGGCGCTTGGTTGCTGCCAGAGGACCGGCAGATCGAAGCCACTATTGGGCGTTCCTTTCGCGTCCAGGAGGATGCGGGACCCTTCTACACCTATAGCGGGGTTGAAAAGCGTGCCTCTGATTGGGTGGGTCGCCTCACGCTCCGGCCCAGTTCCTGGCTTGATCTGACTGGCCGCGCCCGGCGTGATGGGGAAAACTTCGCCACGCGGGCCTATGATGTCAGTGCCACGCTGCGGCCTGCCAAAGATACATCCTTCACCATGGGCTACCTGCAAGCCCCGCCCATGCCCTTTCTCAATCCTGTCGCAGAGCGCGAGGAAGTTTATCTCGGCGCCTCTCAGCGTCTGGGCTATTGGCGCGTCAGCGCCTTTGGTCGGCAGGATATCGAGCTTGATCGCCCCGTCTCGATCGGGGTATCCGCAACGTATGAGGATGAGTGCTTCATTTTCGAGACCCGCTTCGTCAAACGTTATGCCGAAGACCCGGCAACCAATAATCTCTATCCCGCCGCTTCCACCCTGCTGTTCCGTTTTGGCTTCAAGACCATCGGCGATTTCGGGTTGAGAGCACTATGAGCTATTGGGCCACATCGCCCGCCAAAGGCGGCAAGCTTGAGGAGGCGTTGATGCGCGCCGTGACCTTTTCCCGAAAGCCATTGCTGGCACTGGTGTTGTTGGCGGCCTTGTTGCTGCCGGCTGCGCCGCGTGTCATGGCGCAGCCCGCCGGTGGCCGTGTGAACAGCATTGTCGCCGTGGTGAATGGGGATGTCGTGACACGAAGCGAAATCGAAAGCCGCCGCCGGCTGCTTGCGCTTTCTGCCGGTGTTGCGGGTGATGCCGGCGCGCAGGGCGGGGATCAGATCCTGCGCCTTTTGATTGATGAGCGGCTTCGTATCCAGGAACTCAGCCGCCGCCGCATCCCCGTGACGGATCAGGATATCGCAAGCTCCCTCGCCAATATCGAAAGCCGCAATGGGTTACCGCCGGGTGGCGTCGTGCAGAATTTGCGCCGCGCGAATATTGAACCGCGTGTTTTGTACGATCAGATCCGCGCGCAGATCGGCTGGGCGCGCCTTCTGCGCGGCATGCTGGGCGAACAGGCGAATATTCCGGACGCCGAGGTGAATGAGTTTCTGAACGCCCAGCGAACCCGGCTTGGCGAACCTGAATTCCTTGTTTCCGAAATCTTCATCCCAGTCGAAAACCCCGGCCAGGAAGCGCAGGTGCGCCGATTCGTGACCGACATCATTCAACGTCTGCGCCAAGGTGTGCCCTTTTCCATGGTGGCGGCGCAATTCAGCCAATCCCAAAGCGCCGTCCAAGGCGGTGCGATGGATTGGATGACGGCAGATCGTTTCGACCCGGCTGTTGCCAGCATCCTGCGCCAAATGCCGGAAGGCGCCGTCAGCAATCCCATCCGCGTTCCGGGCGGGTTTGAAATCGTGGCACTTCGCGACAAGCGCGTCTCAGGCCGCGACATGGCAACCATCATGACCATGCGCCAGGTGTTCCTGCCCTTTGAAGGCCAGGTGAACCCGCAGGCACCTACGGCGCAGCAATTGGCGCAATTACAGCGCGCGCAGACACTGTCCGACCAAGCCCGCGGCTGTGAGGCGATGGATGCCGCCGCACGTGGCAGCCCGCGCCCGGCCGATCCCGGCCCGGTGCGGCTCGATAATATCAATCCACCCGAATTGAGGGATCTGCTGGGCAGCCTGCCGATTGGGCGCGCAACACAGCCGATCATTTCCGTGGATGGCGCGCTGATTTTCATGGTCTGCGCGCGCGAAACCCGCAATATGGCAGAAGCCAATCCCCAGCAGGCGCGCGATATCCTGCTGCGCGATCGGATTGAATTGCTCTCCCGCCAATTGCAGCGGGATCTGCGCCGACGCGCGCAGATTGATATCCGGGGTGCGGCGCCCGCGCGCCCGGGCTGAGGGCGTGACCAAGCCTGACCTGCCAAGCCTGAGTAATACCATCGCGCGGCATGGGCTTGAGGCTCGCAAAGCGCTCGGCCAGCATTTCCTGCTGGACCCCACCATCTGCGCACGCATTGCCGCCTTGGCTGGTGATCTTGCCGGGCGACATGTGCT
>Ga0079301_1001037_pt1 | contig 13189 bp, 13 predicted proteins | sample Wag4_2014_7_11_3_FD_74797 | JGI IMG/M metagenome (GOLD analysis project Ga0079301, IMG submission 74797) | Fresh water mixed with fracking chemicals microbial communities from Ohio, USA - Utica-2 Time Series FC 2014_7_11 | ecosystem: Engineered > Industrial production > Chemical products > Input...
GAATAATAGTTTTTGTTAAAAACCGCTGTTGCTTCAACCGCGTCACTAAAGTTTTGTGAATTTTGACCGATGTTTGCTAGCAATAAACTCAATTTTTTGTATAGAAAATGCCATGAAAATTCAGTCCAATAATCCTTCGGTGGCGAATTCTGCAGCGGTGAGTAACAAAACCCGTCTTGCACCCTCCTCCACCGCAAGTGCACCCTCACAGGTGCGTCCTGTTAACGTTGCCATTAACCCACTGGCAAATCAGGTGGCAGCACTCGAACAATCGGTACAACAACAACCTGTGGTTGATTCTGGGAAAGTTGCCGCCATTAAACAAGCGATTGCCGAGGGTAAATTCAGTATCAACCCTAATGCGATTGCTGATGGTTTGATTTCGTCCGCTCGTGAATTACTCGCCGGACGGGAATAGTCCCAACTTTTTGAGAATAAATGGAAGCGACCATGCCTGCTTATGACCAAGCTTTAAGTGAACTGATTGAGCGAGAAATTCAGTTATATGAAATGCTCAATGAGGCGCTGGCTGCTGAGCAGGCGGCGTTGGTGCACCAAGCGATTGCTGACTTGGAACGCCTTGCCGTGCAAAAGCTCAATACCCTAGAACAAATTGACCAATGTGTTAAACAACGTACCGACATTCTAAGAACACTCGGTTGTCAGGAGCGCGGCGTATTTATGCAATGGCTATCTGATAAAGCGCTGTTGCTGAAAGCATGGTGTCAGCTTGAAACACTCTGTGCCCGTGCGCAATCGATCAATCGTGTCAATGGTCAACTGATCGCTCGTCATTTGGCCGATACGCAAGAGGCATTGGATATTTTGATGGCCAGTCCTCAAAGTACTATGGCGTATAAACGTGACGGTGGCGCGCGCTCTGCTATCGCCGGTGGCCGTACACTGGGCCAAGCCTAATTTAATCCCACTGGAATTGTGCGGTTCCCTTCTGCTCAATGCTGCGAGTTAGCACGCTTTGTGCTATCGTGGCTATCCTTTTTTATTTTCTTCAGAAAGTTTTTTCTCTTGCCATGACCCTGCTCGCGATTATCCTCGCGCTTGCGCTGGAGCAAATACATCCCTTAGGTAATCGAAACCGCGTTCTATTGGTGTTTACGCGTTATGCCAACTACCTAGAGCGCCACTTAAATGCAGGTCGTAATCGACATGGCGTGTTGGCATGGTGTCTGGCCGTTTTGCCATTGGCAGGATTCGTGTGGTTGATACATGGACTGCTATACAAAGTGACGCCTGCGCTGGCCTTAATTTGGGATGTAGCGGTGTTATATCTCACGATGGGGTTCCGTCATTTTTCCAGTGCCTTGACTGAGATCTCTGTCGCTTTGGCAGAGAATCGTGTGGTCGATGCTCGCTTAGCGTTGGCTCGTTGGTCTGGTCAACCGACTTCTGAACTTGAAGTGAATGAAATCTCTCGTTTGACCATTGAACAAGGGGTGATCGACAGCTATCGCCATGTCTTTGGCACCATGTTTTGGTTTGCTGTCTTGCCTGGCCCTGCTGGTGCCGTGATGTATCGCATGTCAAATATGCTGTACCAAAAATGGGGTGGTCGTGAGGAAGTGTTAGGCGAAGCCTTTGGCCGCTTTGCGCGCCGTTTTCATGAGGCTATTGATTGGCTGCCTGTGCGTTTAACGTCGGCCAGTTTTGCGGTGATGGGCGATTTTGAAGATGCTGTATTTTGTTGGCGTTCACAAGCGATTGCTTGGGGACACTACGCTTATGGAATTTTATTGGCATCGGCTGCAGGTGCAATTGGCGTGAAGCTGGGCGATCCGCTTCGTCAAGATTATACCGTTAAGTATCGTCCTGAATTGGGCGTTGGCGATGAGGCCGATCCTGATTATTTGCGCCGTGCCGTGGGGTTGGTGTGGCGGTCGGTGGTGCTGTGGTTGGCTGTGATTTTGTTGTTAACCCTTGTTCAATGGTTATCTTTGTCTTAAATGGTGCGTGTTAAGTTGATCGCATCATCCATTTTTAGGAGTTGTTATGTCGTTTGCTGAGCTTGGCTTAAGCCCTCTTATTCTTCGGGCTGTTGAGGAGCTAGGCTACCGTGAGCCGACACCTATTCAGCGTCAAGCGATTCCTGTTGTGCTGGCAGGGGGAGATATCCTCGCTGCGGCACAAACGGGAACAGGTAAAACAGCGGCATTCACCTTGCCCGTTTTAACCCGTTTAATGGGCTATGCCAATAGTAGTGCTTCACCCGCAATGCATCCGGTCCGAGTGTTGGTGCTGACTCCAACACGAGAACTGGCAGACCAAGTAGCTGATAGTGTGCGTCAATATAGCCAACATAGCCAATTGCGTTATGCTGTGTTATTTGGTGGGGTCAGTATCGATCCACAAAAAGAGCAGCTGCGCCGTGGTATTGAAATTGTTGTTGCCACCCCTGGTCGCTTGCTCGACCACGTAGAACAAAAAACAATTCAGCTAAATCGAGTTGAAATTTTGGTGATGGATGAGGCGGATCGAATGCTCGATATGGGCTTTTTGCCTGATATCCGCCGTATTTTGACCTTATTGCCTAAAACACGACAAACGCTTTTGTTTTCTGCCACCTTCTCGCCAGAGATCAAAAAATTGGCAGCTGAGTTTATGAAACAGCCTCAGTTGATTGAAGTGGCGCGGCAAAATGCCACCAATGCCAAAATCGAGCAAACCATCTATGCCGTTGATAGTCATCGTAAACGGGCGTTATTAGTGCGCTTACTGCAACAGCGTGATATGTCACAGGTCATTGTGTTTTGCCGTACCAAACAAGGGGCAGATCAACTGACCCGTGAGTTAAAGCGCGAAAATATCTCTGTGGCCGCTATTCATGGCGATAAAGCACAACAAGCCCGCATTGAAACTCTTGCTGCTTTTAAAGCCGGCGAGGTGCGCGTGTTGGTCGCAACGGACGTGGCTGCACGTGGTTTAGACATCTCAGATTTACCATTTGTGGTTAATTTTGAACTGCCAAAAGCGCCCGAGGATTATGTCCATCGGATTGGCCGTACAGGGCGGGCGGGGAGCTCTGGTGTGGCGATTTCATTGATGGCTGAGGATGAACAAAAAGCCCTTGCCAACATTGAAAAATTGACCCGACAAACGTTAAAACCTGAAATGATGACCGGTTTTTGGCCGAGTTGGATGGAACATCCCAAACCGCACCCTTCGACTTTTCATCAGGCTTTTGTCACACCGGCACGGCCTTCACCTTTGGCGCATTTAATGTCGGGTAAGGCATGGCGACATCCACTTAGCCAAGCACCGCGTGAAATTCCTGCTTTGTTAATGCCGCCACGCTACAACAAGCATTAAAAAAACAGCCAAGCAAAATATGCTTGGCTATTTTTTTTGATTGTGTCTCTATGGCTGCTTAGCTTTCAACGAAGGCACGCTCGATGACATAGTGACCTTGCTGACCTTGGCGTGCCTCTTCTAAACCATATTCTTTTAACAAGGTGCAGGTTTCTTTCAACATCGAAGGACTGCCGCATAACATGGCGCGGTCGGTATTGGGGTCAATGCTAGGTAAACCAAGGTCTTGGAACAATTTGCCACTGCGAATCAAATCGGTTAACCGACCTTGGTTGACATAAGGTTCACGCGTCACCGAAGGATAGTAACGTAATTGATTTTTGACCATCTCGCCTAAGAACTCATGTTCTGGCAAGGTTTCGGTGATGTATTGCTGATACGCCAATTCGCTGCAATAGCGCACGCCGTGGAACAAAATGACTTGTTCATAACGTTCGTACACTTCTGGATCTTTAATCAGGGACATAAACGGGGCGAGGCCGGTGCCGGTGCCGAACAAATACAAATTGCGTCCACCCGGTAACAAGTCGTCAATAACCAACGTTCCTGTTGGTTTTTTGCTGACCAACAGATTATCCCCCGGTGTCAGATGTTGCAGACGAGAGGTCAGCGGGCCATCGGGCACTTTAATGCTAAAAAACTCTAAATGCTCTTCATGATTTGCGCTGGCAATGCTGTAAGCACGCATCAGTGGTCGGCCATTGACTTCCAGACCAATCATCACAAAGTGTCCGTTTTCAAACCGCAACCCTGCATCGCGGGTGGTTTTAAAGCTAAATAAACTGTCATTCCAATGGTGAACGCTTAGGACACGTTCGGCAGAAAAAGCGGCCATGCGAGTTCTCATTTCAAGCTGAAGAATATCAATGGCGCTACAGTACGAGAATTTTCGTTTTTGGAAAATCAGTTTATTTTTGATTTGTTTTACGGAAAAACCGTAAAAGAAGCGCAGTAAAATCCCCTGCCAAGACAGGGGATTTCTACGCGATTAAGCAAAGGGATGACGTAATACGATAGTCTCTTCGCGATCTGGACCCGTCGAGATAATATCAATTGGCGCTTCGCAGACTTCGGCGATCCGTGTCAGATACGCTTTAGCATTGGCTGGTAGTGCATCATATTCTTTCACACCAACCGTTGAGTCGTGCCAACCGGGCATGGTTTCATAGATTGGCTCACAACCGCTCACTGCTTCTGAACCAAAGGGCAGAATGTCGTATTCAACGCCATCTTTACGATAGCCAACACACAACTGGATCTCGTCCATACCATCCATCACGTCTAGTTTGGTCACACACAAACCAGATACGCCATTGATTTGAATCGAGCGTTTCAACGCTGCCGCGTCAAACCAACCACAGCGGCGGGGACGACCGGTGACGGAACCAAATTCATTGCCACGTTTGGCGAGGTAGGCACCAGTGTCATTGCACTGTTCCGTGGGGAAGGGGCCAGATCCCACACGGGTGGTGTAGGCTTTTACAATCCCCAACACATACTGCAACATCTGTGGCGCAACACCGGCACCAGCAGAGGCAGCACCGGCAACACAGTTACTCGATGTCACGAATGGGTAGGTACCGTGGTCGATATCCAATAATGTGCCTTGTGCGCCTTCAAACAACAGCGGTTTGCCCGCTTTGTTGAGTTCGTACAAGGTACGAGACACATCTGCCACCATTGGCTTAATGCGTTCTGCTAATTTCAAGGTTTCTTCCAAGGTAGATTGGAAGTCTACTGTGTCAGTCTTGAAGTATTCTTTTAACAAGAAGTTGTAATAAGCCAAGTTTTCGCCGAGTTTGGCCGCAAAACGCTCTGGATAGAACAAATCTTGCACACGAATCGCGCGGCGTGCCACCTTATCTTCATAAGTCGGGCCGATACCACGGCCAGTGGTGCCGATTTTGTTCTCGCCTTTGGCTGCTTCACGCGCTTGGTCTAGAGCGATGTGGTACGGCAAAATTAATGGGCAAGACTCAGAGATCTTCAAGCGTTTGGAAACATCGATACCTGCTGTTTCCAATTCATCAATTTCTTTCAGTAAGGCTTCTGGAGAAATCACCACACCGTTACCAATGAAACACTCTTTACCGGCATGCAAAATCCCAGACGGAATCAAGCGCAACACGGTTTTTTTACCACCGATGACCAAGGTATGACCGGCATTGTGGCCACCTTGAAAACGCACAACCCCTTCGGCATGGTCTGTCAGCCAATCGACAATCTTACCCTTGCCTTCATCACCCCATTGTGTGCCGATCACGACAACATTCTTGGACATGGAAAAACCTCTTCACAAAAATCAATGAAACGGGACGACTTGCCAGTCGCCGTCACGGAAAACCAATTGCCGATCACAGTTGAGTGCGGCGGCTGATTCATTTAAGTAGTCGATTACGACAATTTCGCCCTCGGCACGCAAACGAGTCGCCGAGCTTGTTGCAGCGGCATGATCTGCTGCGGCAAGACGAATTCCTTTTTGTGGACTGGTCTTGGGCAAAATTCGCAATAAATCGCGCAAATCTAGACTAAAGCCGGTGGCTGGACGGGCGCGGCCAAACTTGCGACCAACATTGTCATAGCGTCCACCGCGTGCTAATTCGGACGCCCATCCTTCGGCATAGACAGCAAAGATGAGACCGGTATGGTAGTGCGTGCCGCGTAATTCAGTAAGGTCGTAATACACTTGAACTTGTTCTTGCTCAAGCGATTGGCCGATTTGTTCTAACTGAGCCAAGGCTTGTTCAAGTGCAGGCAAGGCAGGCAAATGCTGACGTGCAAGGCGTAAGCAATCTGGACCAAACAATTCAGGCAAACGTAGTAGAGCACTGCGGTAGGGATCAGCAACACAGGTCAATTCTTCTCGCAGACTGGCGACGTCCTTGGCTTGCAGTAGCTGTAGCAGGTTGGCGATGTGTTTCTTTTCCAAGCCAGCGGCATTGACTAAGGCGTAGAAGACACCGAGATGACCAAGATCGAGTGTCAATTGATCGATGCCTACAGTACGCAAAGTCGCCAACATCAGGTGGATAATTTCCAAATCGGCGCCGGTGTCGGCACATCCATATAGCTCTGCTCCAATTTGCAAGGGCTCACGAGAGGCGGTCAAGCTATCTGGGCGGCTGTGGACAACACTGCCAGCATAACAAAGACGGGTCACCCCTTCGCGAGAGCCGAGAAGATGGGCATCAATACGGGCAACCTGTGGGGTGATATCAGCACGCAGCCCCAATTGGCGGCCGCTGAGTTGGTCATCAAGTTTGAAGGTTTTTAAATCTAATGCCGCATCGCCATCAGAAACCAGCGATTCAACATATTCAATCAATGGCGGACATACCAATTCATAGCCATGAGTTCGAAACAGTTCCAGCATACTGGCCTTGGCTGTTTCGAGTTGTCTGGCGCTGGCTGGCAAAATATCAGCAATATTTTCGGGTAATAGCCAATTACGCATATCGGTTCACGAACGCTACACAAGAAAAGGGGCGGGGAGTCATTCCCCGCCCGAGGAAGCTATCACCACCTTGACGTGCAAGGTGGCTTGCCAATTAGTTATTTACCAGTTCCTTCGGCTCCTGCACGCCCATTTGGGTTTTTCAGGTAGCGGAAGAAGCTTGCGCTTGGGTCTAACACCAACACATCGTTCTTATCACGGAAGCTTTGACGATAGGCTTCCATGCTACGCCAGAAGGCATAAAACTCTGGGTTACGACTGAACGCTTCATTATACAGTGCCGAGGCCGCTGCATCGCCTTCACCTTTCAAGGCTTGTGCTTTGCGATACGCTTCAGCAATGACCACTTCACGTTGTTTATCGGCATCAGCACGAATCCGTTCGGCTTCTGCTGCACCTTCAGAACGCAGCTGGCTGGCCACAGTACGACGTTCAGAACGCATCCGGTCATAAATCGAAGTGCTGATTTTATCTGGAAAATCGACGCGTTTTAAGCGCACATCAATAATTTCTACACCGATACGGCGCGCATCTTGGTCAGCACGGGTGCGTACACTGCTCATGATGTCTTCACGTTTACCGGAGATAACTTCAGGTATCGTTTTTTGACCGAACTTAGCGCGCAAACCATCATTGACGGTTTGTTTCAGCCGTGAGACAGCAATTGCTTCGTTGCCCCCAACACTTTTGTAGTATTGCTCGACATCCACCACGCGCCATTTCACAAAACTGTCCACCAACAGGTTCATTTTTTCGCGGGTGTTGTAGAGTTCGGGCGATTCGGGGTCAATGGTCCGAATCCGGCGGTCGAAGAAACGCACGTTTTGTAAGAATGGGATTTTGAACTGCAATCCCGGTTCTTTCACCACGCGGACCACTTCACCAAATTGAAACACCAAGGCATATTGCCGTTGGTCAACGGTAAACAGGCTCATGCTCAACAGCATGACGCCAGCAAATAAAGCAACAACGGTGGGAATCAATCTATCCATTATTATCTTGCTCCCAAATCACGGTTGCGTACCACATCGCGGCCTGTGTTGGCAGCAGCGGGTGCGGCAGCTTCGCCTTCGTTTTGTGGCACTGTTTCGTTATTTGCCGCCGGTGCGGTCGAGGTGGGGCCCGGTTTTGCTTGTTGCATCAACTTATCGAGCGGCAGATAAAGCAGGTTTTGCCCATTTTTCTGATCGACAAAGACTTTGCTGGTCGAAGCAAGAATATCCTGCATGGTGTCGAGATACAGACGTTCCCGCGTAACTGCTGGGGCTTTCTGATATTCAGTTAACACACTGCTAAAGCGTTGTGCTTCACCCTCGGCACTGGCAATCACACGCTGTTTATACCCTTCGGCTTCTTGCATCAGACGTGCTGCCACCCCTTGGGCTTTCGGGATGACATCGTTAGCATAGGCTTGGCCTTCGTTGCGTAGCTTATCTTTGTCTTGCCCCGCTTTGACTGCATCATCAAACGCCGCCAACACCGGTTCTGGGGGTTGTACGTTATTGATGTTGACCTTACTGATGCGAATGCCAAGTTGATAACGATCAACGATTTGTTGAATCAATACTTGTGTATCGCTGGCGATCTTGGCACGGCCTTCGTTGAGGACAAAGTCGACTTGATTGCGGCCAACGACTTCACGAATAGAAGACTCGGCGATTTGTTTCAGGATGTCTTTACAGTCACGGTCGGCACAGGCATTTTCAAAAAGAAAATTGCGGGCACTGAGCACGTCATATTGCACTGATAATTGCACATCGATGATGTTGAGGTCTGAAGTGACCATCAATGCTTCTTCACTGACACGATTTTTATCGTTGCCACGGTAGCCAATTTCGAGGCTGCGGACATCCGTTAAACTGACGACTTCAACCTGTTCAATTGGATAAGGAATATGCCATTGCAAACCAGCATCAGCACTGCGATGGTATTCACCAAACCGAAGTACGACCCCTTCTTCGCGGGCATCAATCATATAAAAGCCGCTCGCTAGCCACAGGGCTGCAAGCACGCCACCAATCGCGACGATACCCCCTTTGAAGCCACGGCCGCCGCTTGGAAAGCCATTGCCGTCTCCACCCGAATGATTACCGCGAAATTTACGGGTCACATTGCGGAAAATCTGTTCGAGGTCTGGCGGCCCGTCGTTACCACGGTTACCGCCTCCCCATTGCGGGTCGTTTTGGGACATGATTTTTCCGTGAATTTTGATCTATGAATGAGAAAGCTCGTCGTGTGGTTGAGCCAACTGTAGTCGTTCGGCAATTGCTTCACGTAACAGTTCAAGTCCGCTACCGGTTAATGCCGACACGCGGACAGCCACAACATGGCCATGTTCATCGCGTTCGATGGCAGCGTCTTGCCCTTTAATGTCGATTTTATTCCACACTATCAATTGAGGAATGGTGTCAGCCCCGATCTCTTGCAAGACCTTGTTGACTTCTTCGATTTGGCGTTCGCGGTTATCGCTGGCACTGTCCACCACATGTAACAGTAAATCGGCACGGACGGTTTCTTCCAATGTTGCACGGAAGGCTGCAACCAAGGCGTGGGGCAAGTCACGAATAAAACCAACGGTATCCGACACAATGATGGAATTGCGCCCACCTAGATAAAGCTTGCGGCTGGTGGTATCGAGGGTGGCAAATAGCTGGTCGGCGGCATAAGCTTTCGCCTTAGTCACGCTATTAAACAGTGTTGATTTGCCAGCATTGGTATAGCCGACAATTGACACAGTGGCGATGCCGGTACGCTCACGTCCACGCCGTTGCACTTGACGCTGTTTTTCGACTTGAGAGAGGCGATCTTTCAGCATCTTGACCCGTGCACCTAATAAACGGCGGTCGGTCTCGAGCTGGGTTTCGCCGGGGCCGCGTAAACCAATCCCCCCTTTTTGCCGCTCGAGGTGAGTCCAACCACGGACTAAGCGAGTGGCAAGATGTTCAAGCTGTGCCAACTCAACCTGCAATTTACCTTCATGGCTTTTTGCCCGTTGGGCAAAAATGTCCAAAATCAGGCTATTCCGGTCAATTACCCGACATTCGAGGGTACGCTCTAAATTGCGCTGTTGGGCTGGTGAGAGAGCATGGTTAAAAATCACCACCGATGCCTCTTGTGCGGTTCGTTCAAGGCCAATTTCCTCAACCTTACCTTTGCCGGCAAACAAAGCGGCATCGGGGCGTTGGCGTTTACCCAACACCACACCACGCACTTCCACCCCTGCGCCACGGACCAACTCGACGCATTCGGCCACGCTATCAGCAAAATCGGGTTCGCCAAAATCGAGGCAAACCACGATTGCCTTATCACCTAAATCTGGGCGGTCAAACACAATCACACCGCTTTCGTCTCAGCTGAATAGAAGGGATGTTAGGCATCCGCATTGCCTGTTGGTGCCTCGTGTGGAATCGACACTGGGCGAGATGGCACGACCGTTGAAATGGCGTGTTTGTAAACCATCTGGGTGACCGTGTTTTTGAGCAACACCACGTATTGATCAAAAGACTCGATTTGGCCTTGTAATTTAATGCCATTGACCAAGTAGATCGATACTGGCACGTGTTCCTTACGCAGGGTATTCAGGAACGGGTCTTGTAGCATTTGCCCTTTCGCGCTCATCGCGGGGTACTCCAAAGTAGATTTAAGAGAAAAACTGCTGAGGTGGCAGCAGGTGAGGTCTTTTTACCATCTTTCTAGTCTCCTGCCCCCTCTTATTTCGCGTTTACTTGCGATTTTTACCACGTCGTTGGCCAGGATCGCTTGGACGTGCCGCCGTTTTACGACGTTCGAGGAAAGGATTCTCGGCACTGCGGTATTCCACTCGCAGGGGCGTTCCCTCTAGTTTGAACGCTTTACGGAAGCAATGTTCCATATAGCGGGTATAACTATCAGGAATTTTATCTAATGCACTGCCATGAATGATCACGATGGGTGGATTCATCCCCCCTTGGTGAGCATAGCGCAGCTTAGGCCGTACCAAACCGACACGTGGCGGTGCCTGACGCTCTTGGCTGATTTCTAGCACACGGGTTAATTTTGGTGTAGGCAGTTTCACCATCGCTGCAGCATAGGTGGCATCAATCGAGGCAAATAAATCGCTGACCCCGCGCCCCTGTAGCGCTGAAATGTAATGGAAACGTGCAAAATCCAAGAAAGATAACTTACGGGCAATATCGCGTTTGACTTGGTCGCGGCGTTCTTGATTAGTGTTATCCCATTTATTCACGGCAACAACCAAGGCGCGTCCTGCTTCGAGGGCAAAACCTGCAATACTGGCGTCTTGATCGGCGATATCTAAGCTGGCATCCAACACCAAAACAACGACGTTAGCATCTTCAATCGCTTTGAGGGTTTTCACCACGGAAAACTTTTCAATTGCCTCATCGACTCGGCTTTTTCGCCGTACGCCGGCGGTGTCAATAATCGTGTACGACTGACCATTGCGCTCAAAATCGATATAGATACTGTCGCGGGTGGTGCCGGGCATATCAAAAGCAATCACCCGTTCTTCGCCCAAAATAGCGTTGACCAAGGTGGATTTCCCCACATTGGGGCGGCCAATAATGGCAAAACGCGGATGGCGGCTGGCTTCTTCTTCTGCTTCCTCGGGGAAAGGTTCTAATACGGCCTCGAGTAATTCACGCACGCCATCGCCGTGTGCGCCAGAAATTGCCCACGGATCGCCCAAACCGAGTTCGTAAAACTCGGCCGCAACCAGATCACGGCGCATCCCTTCGGCTTTATTCACCACCAGAAACACCGGCTTATTTAATTGCCGCAGGCGATTAGCAATGACCTTATCTTGGGGGGTCATGCCCGTACGAGCATCCACCAAAAAGATCACAGCATCGCCTTCATCCACCGCTTGCAAGGTTTGACGAGCCATTTCAAATAAAATACCGCTGTCGGCAATCGGCTCAAAACCGCCGGTATCGACGACCAAATACGGCTTATTACCACCACGGCCATGACCATAGTGGCGATCACGGGTCAGACCGGGTAGATCAGCAACCAGCGCATCACGACTCCGCGTGAGGCGATTAAACAGTGTCGATTTGCCGACATTCGGCCTTCCGACTAATACAACAGTTGGCTTCACGCCATCTCCTTAACGGCCTAAGGCCAAAATACGTCCATTTTCGGTTTGCAGTAAGACCCGTTGTGCCGACACATTCAGTGGGCGGCCTTGCAGTTCGTTACCACCAGTGGCAAGACGACCGACAAGGCTACCATCTAGGCTTGATAACAGATGGGCATAACCTTCTGCATCATAGACTAGGACCTGTCCATTCAGTAGCGCAGGTGCAGATACACCACGATAGCGCAACCCTTCTTGCTTCCACATTGGGGTACCGCTGTAGCGATCGAAGGCATGGACAGTGCCATCATCTGCTGTGACATACAGCAAACGGGCATCAAAAGTTAAACCACGACTGGACGACAATTCGCGTGACCACAGTGGTGTGCCGCTTTTGGCATCTAAACATGCCACACGGCCTTGGAAAGCCACAGCACATACCATATTGCCGTCAAACACCGGTGGGCTGGCAACATCGGCAATCCGTTCTAATTCGGTGGCACCACGTGGCAGGGTGACGGCAGACTCCCAAATCAATTCACCACTGGCAAGATTGAGCACCCCCAAGCGGCCCCCTGACATGCCCAACAAAGCGACTTCACCACCGAGGGCTTGTAGCGAACCACTATGGCGGACGGTCAAAGCGGGTAGATTATGTTGATACACCCAAAGCTGGCGGCCATCGCGGCTGTCAAAGGCACTGACACGGCCATCTTGGGTTTGCACAATCACCTTATCACCCGCCACTTGGGCGGGGCTGGTGGGGAGACTCGATAAGGTGACAGTCCAACGTGCGCTGCCATCAGCACGCAAATGTGCCATCAGTTTGGCTTGTTTGGTAATCACGTAAAAGTGATCGGCATTGGCCGCAATCCCTGCTGCCAAATCTTGTTTGAGCGTAAGACGTTGAATCACGCGTCCACTGTCGCTGTCTAACTCGAGCACCTCGCCGTTTTCACTGCTGACCCACACCCGATCGGCAATCACTGCTGGCTGAAAAACCCCTTCAGCACTATTTTTTGCGACATCAACCCGCCATAACAATTCGGGGTTTTGTGACTGGCTGAGGGTTGTGAGCGGCGTGGGTTGTGGACGGCCATCGCCACTGAACCAACTGGCACAACCCGTTAAGGCGACACTGGCACATAAAGCAGCAGACAAAAGGCGTAAGCGAGGTGCAGTCATGTTTATTCAGCTCCTAGCGCATCGAGTTTAATCTCGGTTAAAGACCGAGAGGGCGACGCGCTTTTTTCTAGTTTTTGTAAAGCGGCACGATAGGCGCTGCGGGCGGCGGCAATATCGCCTTTCGCCACTAACACATCACCTTTTAAATC
>Ga0079301_1001039_pt1 | contig 13175 bp, 11 predicted proteins | sample Wag4_2014_7_11_3_FD_74797 | JGI IMG/M metagenome (GOLD analysis project Ga0079301, IMG submission 74797) | Fresh water mixed with fracking chemicals microbial communities from Ohio, USA - Utica-2 Time Series FC 2014_7_11 | ecosystem: Engineered > Industrial production > Chemical products > Input...
GTACCAGCCAACACCGCAGCGAACAACAATTTTGTGATACGCATGTTTTTCATCTCCTGTTGTCATAAGACCATGACTGTTTACAACACAAACCGACATAGTATCGGCAAATCATAATTAAGAAAATATTAAAATGATGCCAATGGCGAAAAACTTTTCAGGCTATCTAGCAGCACAGAAATGTTATACAATATCATTTTGATCGCCACTTGCTACATTTATGGACGCTGAACTGTATCTACAGCGCGCAGCATCTCACTGCACCGCTCAAGGCAGCCGCCTCACGCCACTACGCCGCAAAATTTTACAACTCGCACTCGCCCAATCAGGTTTGATCAAAGCCTATCAGCTCCTGCATTGTTTACAAGCCGAACGGGGACTCGACAACGGCGTCGTCGCCCCACCGACCATTTATCGTGCATTAGATTTTCTGGTGGCTCATGGGTTTTTACATCGTGTCGATGCCCTCAACGCTTATGTGGTGTGTCCACATTTTGCCTGTGAACATGATGGCATTATGTTGGTATGTGACCATTGTGGCCAAGTACAAGAGGTTGATGCCGCGCAAAGCCTCAGCCCCCTATGGCAACACTGCCTACAACATGGCTTTCAGCCTCACCAACGCGACTTAGTGCTCACAGGAACGTGTCAACAATGTCAAACAGCCTAAGCACGCCGACTCAAGGTACAACGCCGGTTCACTTGCTGGCTGGATTCCTTGGCACCGGTAAGACCACCACGCTGTTACACCTGTTGGCCCAACGTCCCGCCACAGAAAAGTGGGCGGTTATCGTCAACGAGTTTGGTGAAATCGGCATCGATGGTGTGGTGTTACAACAACAGGACATTGAAGTGCGAGAAATCAGTGGGGGTTGTCTGTGCTGTACCACTGGCCCCCAGTTACCTGTTACTGTCACACGCCTATTGCGCGATCATCAGCCTGATCGTCTGTTCATTGAAACCAGCGGGCTGGCCCATCTGGCAACGTTAGTTGATCAACTAAAACGTCCACCGCTTGGCAATGCACTGGCGATGCAAGCGGTGATCACGCTTGTCGATGTTAGACAATTTTTTGATAGCCAATATCGCGATCATCCGGTATACCGTGACCAAATTCAAATTGCTGATGTTTTGGTTGCCAGCAAAACCGATCTCGCCAGCCCGGAACAGTTGTCGGCCTTCGAACAAGAAGGCGCCACGATGTTCCCCCCCAAACAAGCCATCTTGAATATGCAGCATGGCCATCTCAGCCCCGATGTATTGATGATAGGCACAGTCTCGCCAGCCCCGAGTCGCTATCGGCCCAAATTACCTGACGCCGACAGTGCAATTGGCAGTTGTGGTTGGCGTTTTCCGGCACAGCAACGCTTTGATGCCGATCGTGTCGCACAGCTTTTTGATCAGCTGCCACACTTGGTGACAGGGCTATGGCGAGCCAAAGCCGTGCTATACGTTCATCAACAACGCTTGTGGTTTAACTGGAGTGCTGGGCAATGGGGTGTTGAATCTGTGGCATGGCGCGGTGAAAGTCGCTTCGAGCTAATTTGTCATCAAACACAAGATTTTTCCGACCTCGAAGCAGCGTTACACGCCTGTCTGGTTACCGATTATTGAAGCAGGAACAGTTATGCATCATCACACAGGTTTTAGCCTGTTTGCCGCCTCATTGTGGGCGCGGCTGGGTTTGGTTGCCTTGGCAGCAACAGTGTTATGGCTTGGGGTTTATTGGGCAATCTCACGATGAATAGCGTCTCTCTCCCCAACCATGCCGAACTTGGCCTCGACAATCTCACCGTTTCTTATCAACGCCGGCCAGCGATTCATCACCTCAGCGGCAGATTCACCCTCGGCAGCAGCAATGCCATTTATGGGCCGAATGGCGCTGGCAAAAGTACGGTACTTAAAGCGTTGCTGGGTTTAGTACGTCCGGATCACGGCACAGTGATGTGTCACGGTATCCGCACAGCAGATATTGCTTATCTCCCTCAAGCCAGTGACATCGACCGCAGTTTACCGATCACTGTGGCTGATTTGGTATTGACGGGACTATGGCAACGAATTGGCATGTTTCGCGCTGCCGGTAAGACAGGCCGACAACGGGTCAGTGCAGCGCTGACCACCGTCGGTTTATCGGGTTTTGAACATCGTCCGATTTATCAGTTATCGGGCGGTCAATTTCAACGGGTATTGTTCGCCAGAATTTTGGTCCAAGATGCCAAAGTGATTTTGCTCGACGAACCATTCAACTCGATTGATGCCAAGACCACCGAGGAACTGCTGGCACTGATTCACCAATGGGTCTTAGAACAACGTACGGTCATTGCCGTGTTACATGACGAACAACAAGTCCGCAACCATTTCCAACACACGCTTTTACTTGCCCGCGAAATGATTGCATGGGGCCCAACACACAAAGTGCTCACCCCAGCTCATCTCCAACGTGCACGGATGAACGTAGCCGTATGGGATGAGGCACCGCCAGTCTGCCATCGTGATGATGCCGTTGTAACCGCTTCTTGAGACGTACCGTGACCTTCTACGATTTGTTTTTTGCTCCTTTTGTGGAGTTCAGCTTTATGCGCCGCGCGCTGGTGGGCTGCATTGCCCTCGCCTTTGGCTGCGGCCCGATTGGCTTGTTTTTAGTGATGCGGCGGATGAGTTTAATGGGCGATGCCATGAGCCATGCTGTCTTACCGGGGGCGGCCGTTGGTTATTTATTGGCTGGTTTATCGCTCCCCGCGATGAGCATTGGCGGGTTTATTGCCGGTGTCAGTGTGGTGTTAATCGCTGGTCTTGCCAGCCGCTTTACTGAGTTGAAAGAGGACGCCAGTTTAGCAGCGTTTTACTTATTGTCTTTGGCAGCGGGGGTCTTATTGGTCACCCGTTTTGGCAGCCAAGTCGATTTAATCCATATCTTGTTTGGCTCGGTTCTTGCCGTAGATAACGCCGCACTCTACCTCGTTTCGACTATTGCCACCCTTTCCATGCTAACCCTCGCGGTCATTTATCGACCCTTGTTGTTAGAAAGCCTCGACCCCGCTTTTCTCCGTGCCAGCGGTAACCGTGGCGGGTGGTATTACCAAATTTTTATGTTGTTGGTTGTGTTGAATTTAGTCGCGGGTTTTCAAGCACTGGGCACGTTGATGTCGGTGGGGCTGATGATGATTCCGGCAGTCAGTGCCCGACTCTGGGCACAATCCATTGGCTATATGTTGCTATTCGCAATTGGTATCGCACTGTTTTCCGGTTATGGCGGTTTGTTACTGTCTTTCCACTTCGACTTGCCGTCTGGCCCAGCGATTATCTTGCTCGCCGGCAGCCTATACGCCATCTCGCTATTGATTGCCCCTGCCGGTGGGGTATTAGGTCGCTATCTTCGCTTACGCCATTTAGAACGTTAGGAATACCCACTCAATGAAAAAATCGCTTCTTGCCCTAACCCTCAGTGTCAGTTTTGCCGTTCCAGCATGGGCAGCAGAACCCTTGCCGGTGTTAACCAGTTTCAGCATCCTAGCCGACATCACACAACAAGTCGGTGGTGAACGTGTCACGGTCAGCAGTTTAGTTGGCCCCAATCAAGATGCCCATGTGTATCAACCTTCGCCACAAGACGTTAAAAAACTGTTGGCAAGCCGTGTTTTTGTGGTCAATGGTTTAGGATTCGAAGGCTGGATTCAACGCCTGACCCAATCCAGCCAATATCGTGGTCAAACAGTGGTAGCCAGCGAAAAAATCAAACCCCTCGCTGTCAAAACCAGCCATGGACACGATCACGGACATCGCCATGATCACGGAAAAGGTGTCGATCCCCACGCTTGGCACAACCCACAGCATGTCATTCAATATGGCCATACCATTGCACAAGCCTTAGCAAAGGCCGACCCTGCCGGTGCCAGCTATTATCAGCAGCGCGCCCAACAATTTGAACAGCAACTGCGCCAGCTCGACCAATCGATTGAGCAACAGTTTGCCACTATCCCAGTAGCACAACGTAAAGTAATCACTAGCCACGATGCTTTTTCTTATTTAGGACAACGCTATCAAATCCGCTTTCTCGCACCACAAGGGATGAGTACCGAATCGGAAGCCTCTGCCGCCAGCGTCGCCAAATTGGTCAAACAAATTCGCCAAGAGAAGGTTAAAGCGTTGTTTGTCGAAAATATGGCCGACCAACGCCTACTACAGCAAATTTCACAAGAAACCAACGTCAAAGTTGGCGGTAAGTTGTATTCCGATGCTTTGTCCGCAGGGGCACCAGCGGGTTCGTACATTAAGCTAATGCAATATAATGCTAAAAATCTCGCTTCTGCATTGCAATAATTGCGCTAGAATTGCCATCCATCCCCTGTTTTCCTTTATAAATTAGGGGGTGGGTGTTTATTTTCTTTGACATTGGCGTTTAATTTGTTAAATTAGACCAAACATAGCTTGTCTAACACAATTCTTTGTCCTGTTTATTCAGCTACCGAGGCAAAATTCCTGTCTCACATCCGCTTGGCTGCAAACTTTGGTCACGGTTACTGACAAAAATTTTAGGTATTTGTCCATAACAGTGCTCATCTTTGACAAAAAATCGGATAAAGTAGCGTTTTTGTTATTCTGAACGAGGTTTGCATGTCTCGCACACCCAATACGTCCCAATCAGCAGCTCTCGACGCCGACTCGCCTGATGCTTTCTGCAGCACACGCCAAGCCGCCACTCGTCTTGGTGTGTCAGTAGGGACAGTACAGCAAATGGTCGAACAAGGCGTGCTATCTGGTTGGAAAACCGCCGGTGGACACCGCCGGATTAGTCTACGTTCGCTTGAAACGCTGCTGCGCTCCCGCGTTGGCGCAACGTCCTCATCTGACGCACACACGCTGTCAGTGCTGATCGTTGAAGATGATCCTTTCGAACAAGCGTTCTATCGCGAAACGCTGGCCGAAATGAAATTGCCATTAAAATTAGAAATCGTTGGTAATGGTTTTGATGGTTTGCTGGTTGTCGGTCGTCAACGCCCTGATGTGTTGATCTCTGACTTGATGTTGCCCGGGATGGATGGCTTTTTGATGATTCGCGCCCTGCGTGCCGATCCAGATTTATCCTATCTTGATATTGTCGTCGTCAGTGGCCTCAGCAGCGAAGAAATCGCCGAGCGTGGTGGTTTACCAGAAGATGTGACTGTCTTTTCCAAGCCTATTCCTTTCCGTGAATTACACGGCTATTTACTCGCTAAACGTATCCAGCTCGGTCGACGCGGCGCACGCTAATTCCTTTCTGCCAGCCCGTCTGCATGATATCCGGAAGTTTTAATATGCTGAATCAATCAGAATTTGACGCGCTGGCGGCACAGGGATATAACCGTATCCCCGTTACGCTGGCTTTATTTGCCGACCTCGACACGCCCTTGTCGGTTTATTTGAAGCTAGCCAACCAACCTTATTCCTATTTGCTTGAATCGGTTGTAGGCGGGGAACGGTTTGGTCGTTACTCTTTTATTGGCCTACCTGCGGCAACCCGCTTGCGGGTGAATGGTAAACGGGTACAAGTCGAACACGGTGATCGAGTCCTCGAAACCCACGATGGTGACCCACTGGCGTTTATCGAAGCATTTCAAAATCGCTTTTCTACCCCACCACAGCAAGGTCTACCGCGCTTTTGTGGCGGTCTTGTCGGTTATTTCGGTTATGAAACGATCAAACTGATCGAGAAAAAATTGGCTGATTGCCCAAACAAAACCGACACAATCGGCACCCCCGATATTTTGTTAATGCTGTCAGAAGAACTGGCCGTGGTAGACAATTTATCGGGCAAATTGCATTTGGTCGTGTATGCCGACCCAGCCGTTCCAAATAGCTATCAAAAAGCCCTTGCACGCTTGGAAGTATTACGGCAAAAACTGCGTGAGCCCACGCCGATGCCGCTGTCGAGTCCATCTCAAGTAACCACAGCACACAGTGTCTGGGGACAAGAGGCGTTTAAAGACGCAGTGAGCCGCAGCAAGGCCTATATCCAAGCGGGTGACATCATGCAGGTGGTGTTATCACAGCGGATGGAAATGCCTTTTAACGACAGTCCACTGTCACTGTATCGCGCCCTACGCAGCCTCAATCCCTCGCCCTATTTGTTCTTCTACCATTTTGATGATTTTCATGTCGTCGGAAGCAGCCCTGAAATTCTGGTACGCCAAGAAAACCGAACGGTCACCGTCCGCCCAATCGCCGGTACCCGTGTGCGCGGTCAAACACGCGAAGAAGATCAAGCACTCGCAGAGGACTTGCTGGCCGATCCCAAAGAGATTGCTGAGCATGTGATGTTGATGGATTTGGGCCGCAATGATGTTGGTCGTGTTTCGGAAACTGGCTCAGTGCAGGTCACTGACCGCATGGTGATCGAAAAATATTCACACGTAATGCACATCGTCTCTAGTGTGGAAGGCCGTTTGCAAAAGCAACTCGGTAATCTGGATGTGCTAAAAGCGACTTTCCCAGCAGGGACTCTATCTGGTGCGCCCAAAGTCCGCGCCATGGAAATCATTGATAAACTAGAACCGATTAAGCGTGGGATCTACGGCGGTGCCGTCGGTTATCTCGGTTTTAACGGTGATATGGACTTGGCGATTGCGATTCGGACAGCGGTGATTAAGGATGGCACCTTGTTTGTGCAAGCGGGTGCCGGTGTGGTGGCCGACTCGGTCCCAGAAAGCGAATGGCAGGAAACGTGCAATAAAGCCCGCGCTGTGCTGCGCGCCGCCGAATTGGTGCAACACGGTTTGGATGCCTAATGCCCTGATTGACAAAATCAGGGTATAATTGCCCGACATAATAGGGCAATAGATATGACAAAGCAAAAAGCCGTTCTCACACCCTTACTCACTGCCTCCCGAGCAAGTGTGATACTGTTTTTGCTGTATTTGCTCAGTTTTTTGCTGTATTTGCTCAGTGGCTGGGTGTCGTTGCTGTTAATCGCACCACCCGGCTACGCCATCCCCATTTATCCCCCTGCCGGTTTTGCCCTTGCCTTTGCTCTGATCTATGGCGTTCGGGTTTGGCCGGCGGTGTTGTTCGGCTCTATCGGCATCCAATGGTTATTAAACACCTCACAACCGATGTCGAGTGGTATTGGCTGGCCGATGCTGTCCTTTATCCCCCTTGGGGCGGTATTACAGATGTGGGTGGGACACCGCCTTGCTAAAACGCTACTCCCCTTCCCGTACGCCTTAGATACCCCAAGCAGTATTGCGCGGTTTTTACTGATTATTGCACCACTGGGTTGTCTCATCAGTGCCGGTGTGGGGATTGCCACGCTCTATTTTGCCGGTCATCTCAAAGGTGATGATCTTGGCTTTAATTTATGGAGTTGGTGGATCGGCGACACCCTCGGGGTGTTGATTGTCACGCCCTTGGTATTTGCCTTGTTGGGCCAACCGCGTAGCGATTGGATAGGCCGCCGTTTAGTGATTGTGTTGCCGCTTATCGTGGCACTGTCGGTGGTTGCGGTTGCACATACCCATATCAACCGCTGGGAGAAACAACGGTTGGCAAGCGAATTTGAACGCGATGCCAATCACCTCAGCCAATTGCTCAGCCATCGGCTACGCGTGCAAAAGGACATGGTTTTTGCACTGGAGCGGTTTTTGATTTTACACCGCAATTTAACCGCTGCTGATTTCAAAACATTTGTCTCTGCTTGGTTACCACGCTATCCCGGTTCGCAAAATATTGCATGGAGTCCGATGGTGCCAGACAGCCAACGCACCACATTTGAACAATACTGGCAACAACAACTGCAACAACCCGATTTTTCCATTCTGGTGCGCGACCCAAACGGCAAAACCTTCCCCGCCCCCACGGCATCGCATTATTTGCCAATTTTATTTGTTGAACCATTACAAAAAAATCTCAGTGTCCGAGGCCTCGATCCACTGGGTTTTGCCCCCACTCGTTCTGCGATTGAAACTGCGCTCCATAGCGGCAACCCCTCAGCCGCCCAAGCCATTCGCCTAGTACAAGAAGCCCATCATCAAAAAGAACAGCGCGGCATTGCGGTCTATCACGCCGTGTATGCACCAGCGGCAACCCCAAATGAAAAACCCACCTGGCTAGGGGTGATTTCGACCGTGTTTCGGATGGATGATGTGTTACAAGCCACGTTGGGCAATCCCAGCGAGCAAATTGAAATTTGCCTAGTCGATATTTTTTCACCACCAAGTAAACAGCGACTCTCGGGACCAGACGGCTGTCAATACAACAGTTGGTTGGCCGGCCACCACCCGATTTATCGAGAAACCTTACAATTTGGCGGTCGTGAATGGGAATTACGCTTGCGTCCAACAGAATTGTATTTGGCCCATAAACGGACATGGGCAGCATGGTTTATGTTGGCAGCCAGCTTAGGTTCGGTGGCGGTCTTGGGCGCTTTCTTACTCTTAATCAGTGGCCGCACACGGCGAGTCGAGGAACACATCGAATATCTCGCCCACTACGATGTGTTGACCAACTTACCAAACCGCAATTTATGGCGGCAACAAGCAGAAGAAGCGATTGGTGAAGCACAAAAATATCAAGATAAACTGGCTATCTTGTTTTTAGACCTCGATCACTTCAAAACCGTGAATGATTCGCTCGGTCATCCTGTTGGCGATCAACTCTTAACCATCGTGGCAGACCGCCTGTCGTCCTGCCTGCGGCAAGAAGATGTGTTGGCCCGACAAGGGGGCGATGAGTTTGTCTTAGTCTTGCCAGCCCTCGACAATCCACAGCAAGCGGGGGTTGTCGCACAGCGTATGTTGACCACCCTTGGGCAAAAAGTTGACATTGAAGGGCACGAATTAAAACCATCCATGAGTATCGGTATTGCCATTTACCCCGAAGATGGCGAAGACATCGATACATTGTTGCGTCATGCCGATTTAGCCATGTATAGCGCCAAAGCCGATGGCCGCAACAGTTACCGTTTCTTTGAAGAAGAAATGAATGCCCGCGCTTTAGAGCGTTTGATGTTGGAAAGCGCACTACGACGTGCGATTGAACGAGATGAGTTAGTGTTGTTCTATCAAGCGCAATTTGATACCGAACAGCAAGGCTTTTTTGGTTGTGAAGCATTGGTTCGTTGGCGACATCCTGAAATGGGGATGATTTTGCCAGCACAATTTATCCCAGTCGCAGAGGAATCAGGGTTGATTGTGCCGATGGGAGAATGGATTTTGCGCGAGGCGTGCCGACAACAAGTGCGCTGGCAAATGGAAGGCAAGCACATCATTATTGCGATTAACATTTCGGCACTGCAATTTGCCAAGCCCGACTTTGTCACCACTGTCGCAAAAATTTTGCAAGAAACGGAAGCCGACCCTGCCTTTATCGAGCTGGAAATTACCGAAAGTGCGTTGATGCAAAACAGCGAGGTCTTACAAAAACGCTTACAAGCGTTGCGTGATTTGGGCCTGACCCTCGCCTTAGATGATTTTGGCACCGGCTATTCTTGCCTTGCCTATCTCAAACAACTGCCGATTAGCCGCATTAAACTCGACCGTTCTTTTGTCAAGGAACTGCCAACCGACAGTGAGGATATTGCGATTGCCAGTGCAACGCTGTCATTGGCACACAATCTGGGAATGGAAGTGGTCGCCGAAGGGGTCGAGAACGAAGATCAAAAGATCTTTTTGGAAGGGCTGGGCTGCCGTTTTATGCAAGGCTATTTCTTCGCCCGCCCCACCGCCCCCGACCATTTTCTACACGTTCCACAACTGAAATCCGTACCGGTGACGGGAGTTGTGGTGTGACGGCCTTATTCTGTTTTTGGCCATAACAATGCAAGTTGTTTTTGCCCTTTGCCCAATTGGAAAGTTTGTGCTTTTTGCACGCCATTTGCCATCGCTTCGATGCGGTAGGTGCCGGCGGGTAATTTCACCAAGACCAAAGGCCCCAAACCCGCGGCTTCCATAACTTTATCCCCTTTGGGCGTGCGGATGGTGATGGCTACGTTGGCCAAATACTCCGCGCCTCCCTCACGCAAACGCGCCAGTTCAATATACAGCGGGTATTGTTTAGCGGCAGCTTTAATCGCCTCGGTTTCATCACTGCCAATCCCACCCGAGATATACGTTGCCTGACCAGCATGTTGCACAGGTGGCAAGGCTGTCTCATCCGCCCATGCAGGCAGAGCAAGCGATAAGGTAGCGAAAGACATCACGGTTAACAGACGTTTCATCATCGCATCTATCCTTTCTAAATATTAGAAATTGCTACTTTGTTTAGCATCGAGGCAAAGCAAACGAATTTCAAGCACCAGATGCCCCACGGCCAACAAAATCAGAACGATTGAAAAATGGGGGAAAGCATTTTTAGAATATCCGTTTTACTGGATTCCTTTTGATCAAGCAATGAACATCTGCCAATCTTGTGGCGCATGTTGCGCCCATTTTCGCGTGTCTTTTTATTGGGCTGAAGCCAATGATGGGGGCGGCCCTGTCCCTGCTGATTTAACCGAAAACATCTCACCACATCTGCGATGTATGAAAGGCACATGGTCAAATCAACCCCGCTGCATCGCCCTCGCCGGCACCATAGGGGAACAAGTGCACTGCACCATTTATCAGCAGTGCTCCTCCACTTGCCAACAACTTACAGCAGGATCGGAAGGCTGTTTACGCGCACGCCAACGTTGGGGTTTGCCAGCGATTACCCACGAAGAACAGCCCTATCCCGATTTTAATAATCCACAAGCAGCTTAAATTTCAACTTGCGAACCTAATTCAATCACACGATTGGTTGGAATATTAAAGAAAATCATCGCACTGGTGGCACTGCGGCTCATCCAAATAAAGATTTTTTCACGCCAACGTGCCATCCCACCACTCAGTGTGGAGACAATCGTTTCACGGCTGAAAAAGAAAGAGGTTTCCATCAAAGCAAATTCTAAACCGTGCAGGTTCTGATTATACAAAATTGCTGGAATATCTGCCGTCTCTTTAAAACCATAACGGATTATTAAACGATAAAATCCATTTTCGAGAGAAATTAAGGTGACCCTCTCCTTATCATCAACAAAAGGGACGTCTTGATTTTTGACGGTCAACAAAATAATTCTCTCATGCAAAACTTTATTGTGATATAGGTTGTGCAATAAAGCATGTGGTACGCCTTCATCACTTGCGGTCATAAAGACAGCTGTACCACTCACACGATGAGGCGATGAATAAGATAGGCTAGTAATAAATGGCTCTAATTCAATCAAGTTTGGTTTTAGGCGATCAAATAAAATTTCACGGCCTCTTTTCCAGGTCAACATAAGAACACAAATCATACAACCTAGGAATAAGGGGAACCAACCACCATCAGCAATTTTCAGCAAATTAGAGCTAAAGAAAGCTAAATCAATCAGCAAGAAAATACCACCCACCAAAATTGCTAACCCAAGCGGCCACCGCCAAACATAACGCATCACCACACATGCCAACAGTGTCGTTACAATCATCGAACCCGTGACGGCAACACCATAGGCAGCAGCAAGGTTACTCGATGTTTTAAACCCTAAAATGGAAATCATCACACACAGAAACAGAGTCCAATTCACAAATGGAATATAAATTTGACCAGCAGATTGTGCCGGATAAAAAATATCCATCCGAGGCCAAAAACCCATTTGGATTGCCTGTTTTGTCAATGAAAATGCACCAGAAATCACAGCTTGTGAAGCAATAACGGTTGCTAGCGTTGCCAAGACAACCATCGGATACAACGCCCACTCAGGAAACATTAAGAAAAATGGGTTTTCAATTGCCTCGGGGTTATCTAATAACAATGCACCTTGCCCAAAGTAATTGAGTCCTAAAGAGGGCAAAACTAAAGAGAACCACGCCTTTCTAATCGGCTGTACGCCAAAATGTCCCATGTCAGCGTATAACGCCTCGCCTCCGGTTAAAGACAATACCACTGCACCCAAGGCAATAAAAGCCACTAATGTGTTCTCAACACAAAAGTTAAAAGCATAATAAGGATTGATGGCATATAGGATATCTGGTTTTTTGGCAATACTCATCACACCGAAGACAGCCAGACAGCTAAACCATAACAACATGATCGGGCCAAAAAACTTGCCAACTTTCTCTGTACCGTTTTTCTGTACTAAGAACAACAGCGATAAAATTAAAATGGCAATAGGAAGGATATAACGATCAAAAACAGGAGTAGCAACTTTTAAGCCTTCAATTGCACTCAATACGGATACTGCGGGTGTAATCACACAATCACCATAAAAAAGTGCAGCACCCACAACCCCTGCAACAAGTAAAATTTTATGAAAATGAACAGGAGATTGACGTAATGCGAGGGCTAATAATGCAAGCACACCACCCTCCCCTTTATTGTCTGCTCGCATAATAAAAATTACGTATTTTAGTGTAACCACTAAAATTACCGACCACAAAATTAAAGATAAAATACCAAAGATATTAGTAGGTAGTAGTTCAATGCCACTCTCAGCATGGAAGCATTCACGTAAGGTATATAGCGGACTTGTACCAATATCCCCATACACCACGCCAATTGCCCCAACGGTTAGAGCTAATAATGTCTTTTTATCTGTTGCTGTAACATCTTGCATAAAAAACTGGCTTTCATCCCATTATAGGGTCTGACGAAAGTAGCTATGTTACTCCTCGCAACATGTCATGAATATGATTGTGGATTTTATTTAGTAAATTATAAATTTTAGATATGCTTAAGTTGCAGTAAAAAATAAAAGCCTGAGGAGATACACAAAAACCATATTGATTCGATTATTGTATGTTGTCCTCAGGCTAAATCACTGTATTAACAACGGAATACTGCGCTTCGCCCTTGCAACTGTTGAATTAACTCGGTTAAGCGGTGGGTGGCTTCGGAGGCTTGGTCGGCCATGGTAGCGGCCTGCATCCCGTGTTGCGATAACGCACTCAAACTGTGATGGATATTGTGCACTGCACGATTTTGTTCTTCCGTGCCGTGAGCAATTTGCCGGTTCATCTCAAACATCGTGCGTAAACGCAGGCTAAGCTGTTGCAAATCATCCTTAGCCTGTTGCAGCTGCGCCATGCCTTGCTCGGCATTGCTAAAACTGTTGGACAACTGTTGGGTCATGGCCTCGTTAGCCGAACGCAGATTTTCGGTCGTGTGTTGAATTTCCGTGGTCGAGGCCTGTGTGCGTTGTGCCAAAG